>Ga0335072_10005167_pt1 | contig 19241 bp, 19 predicted proteins | sample Lox_Sample_21_FD_206725 | JGI IMG/M metagenome (GOLD analysis project Ga0335072, IMG submission 206725) | Soil microbial communities from Loxahatchee National Wildlife Refuge, Florida, United States - Lox_Sample_2.1 | ecosystem: Environmental > Terrestrial > Soil > Wetlands | place: USA...
GCAATGACTCCTCCCGCGCCCGACAGCGACTCAGCAGGCCAGCTCCTGCAGCGCATGCAGGAAAGCCAGGCTGACTTCGTGCAAACGGAGTTCTGCGACTTCATCGGCGTCTCGCGAAGCCGCGTGGTGCGCAGCAGCGCCATCGGCCGGGACCGGCAGACGAACTTTCCCTACGTGAACATCGCGCACGACGTGGGCGACGGGGAACCCGATCCCGAGGCCATGGGACCGCACACCGGGTCGTTCTGGCTGTCCCCGGACGTCTCCAGCTACGTGCCGCTTCCGTACCTGAGCCGCACCGGGTCCGTCATGTGCTGGCTCACCAATCCGGACGGATCTGCGTACGGAGGATGTGCCCGGACCCGGGTCAGGCACCTGGCCGGGGCCCTTGCCGAACGAGGCATACGGCTGCGGGTGAGCTTTGAGCCCGAGGGACACACGCTCGTACGCCTTCCCGGCGGCCAGGGCTGGGAGCCGGTCAGCCATGGCGGCATCTTCACCGCCGAGCGCGTCGCGCAGCAGCACGCCTTCACCGACAGGGTCGTGACCGTCGGCGACGGCATGGGCCTGGACATCGAGAAGGTGTCCATGGAGGACGGGGGCATGGTCGAGTTCAACCTGCCTCCCCGGGACGCCGTAGCCGCGTGCGACGCCTGGCTGCGGTTCCGGCAGCTGTTCAAGGCCGTGGCGCGGGAGTTCGGCTGGACCGGCACGTTCATGCCGAGGGTGACGACCGGCGGGCCCACGGCCGGCCTGCACCTTCACCTGTCCCTGACCGACGAGCAGGGGCACGATCTCAGCTCCGACCCTCATCGCGGCGAGATGAGCGACGAGTGCCGCTTCGCCATCGCCGGGATCCTCACCCACGCTGACGCCGTCGTCGCCGCGTGCGCCAACTCGGTGAACTCCTACAAGCGCCTGGCCGCCGGGAACAGCTGGGCGCCGACGAACGCCACCTGGGGCGTGAACAACCGGTCGGCGCTGGTGCGGGTCGTGGAGGACCCGCCGTTCCTGAAGGGCTCCGGCGACGCGATGCGGCCGCGCCGCCTGGAATTCCGGGCCGCCGACGGAACGTGCAACCCCTACGTTGCCCTCGGCGCTGTCATGGCGGCGATGCTGGCCGGCCTGGACCGCCGCTATGAGCTCGAGGCCGAGGGCACCCACGACTGGGGGCGGGCCACCGTAACCGGCACATGGCCCCGCCCGCTGCCCCGCACCCAGGACAAGGCACTGGATGCGCTGGAACGGGACGAGGTCGTCGGCGAGGCACTCGGGCCGATCCTGATGCGGGGCATCCTCCGCGCCCGGCGAGAGGAGTGGCGCCAGTACCACTCGGTGGTGACGGCGTGGGAGCAGTCAGCCTTCCTTGAGCGCTACTAGCGGGCATGCTGCATAGCGCGGCCTGGCCGTTGTGGATTCCGCCACAACGGTCAGGCTCATGTATGAACGCGCCGGTCAACGACCTGGGGCTGGGCAGGCTACCGTTGGGGTACCGGGCTGGGGCCTAGCTGGATTGCGCGCCTTGACCAGCCGGAGGGGACGGGGAGGGACTCGGCAGTGTTGGCGGCCTCGCTGGATGTTCTCAGCATCGGGCCGCCGCGTCTTACCGCTGGCCTGAACCAGATGCGGCGGCTGGACCTGGCGGCGTCCCGGCAGATCTTCTGGGATGTGCCGGACCTGAGCGCCGACGATCTGGTCACCATGACCGCTCAGGTTGACCTGCGCGGCCGCGGCGGCGCCGCGTTCCCGCTGGCGGACAAGATCGCGGCCGTGCAGGAGGCTGCCCGCGGACGCCGGCGCCGGCCCACGGTCGTCGTCAACGGCGTCGAGAGCGACCCGGGCAGCGCCAAGGACCGGATGCTGCTGCTCAGGTCGCCCTACCTGGTGCTCGCCGGAGCCCTGGCCGCGGCCCGGGCGCTGCGGGCCCGGCTGATCCTGGTCGGTACCGCCGACGCCCTGGTGGCGCGCTCGGTGAGCGAGGCCGCGGCCGCCGATCCGGTGCTCGCACGCCTGGTGCACGTGATGCAGGTGCCCGGCCAGTTTGTGTCCGGCGAGTCCGGCGCGCTGATCAGCGCCATGAACGGGCGCCAGCCGCTGCCCCCCGCGCGCCGGACCCACGCCAGCCACCGCGGGCTTGGGGACCGGCCGACCCTGCTGAGCAACGCGGAGACGTTCGCCCAGCTGGCGGTGCTGGCCATGCTCGGGCCCGAGGGGTATGCGACGGCCGGTGACCCGGCCGAGCCCGGCACGGTGCTGCTGACGGTGACCGGAGCGGTGGCGCGGCCCGCCGTCGTCGAGGTGCCGTCGGGCTGGCGGCTCGGTGACGTACTTGGCCTGTGCGGAGCCCAGGCCGCGGAGGGGGTGCTGGTCGGCGGGTATCACGGAAGCTGGCTGGCGGGTGCGGGCGCCTATGAGGTGCCGGCCAGCAGGGCCGGACTGGAGGCCGTCGGCGGCATCCTGGGGCCGGGCTCGGTGTTCGTGCTCGGGCAGGAAGGCTGCTCGCTGGCCGAGCTGGCTCGGGCGGCCGCGTACCTGGCCAAGGAGTCGTCGGGCCGGTGCGGGGCGTGCCTGCGGAGTTTGCTCAGCCTGGTGCGCTGCCTCAACGCGCTCGCCGACGGCTCGGGTGGCGAGGAAGCGCTGGACGCGGCGATCCGCGAAGCCATGGCGCTGCGCGGCGCTGCAGGCCAGCGCGGCCATGGCACGTGCTCGCACCCCGACGGCGTGGCCAGGTTCGTACTGTCGGCCCTCGCCGTGTTCGGCGACGACCTGGCCTGGCACGTGTTCCGGTATGGATGCGGCCGGCCGACCGGCCGCATCCTGCCGCTGCCTTCGGCACCCGGCGAGGCCCGGCTGGCCATCGACTGGAGCCGCTGCAAGGGACACGGCCTGTGCGGTCAGATCGTGCCGGAACTGATGCAGCCGGACGGCCAGGGCTACCCGGTGATGCTCGACATGCCCGTCCCCCCATGGCTGGAGCGCAAGGCCCGGCGGGCGGTTAAAACGTGCCCGGAGCTTGCCCTCCGGCTCGTCCCGGCCGATCCGGCCAGCCTGGCGGCCCTGTCCGCCCACACGGCGGGCCGCCAGGCCGTCGGGCAGCGGCAGGTCATCGCCATCGAGCGCGGCCAGGACGCGGACGCCGCCCCCGGCCTGGCGGTGTCCGAGGACTGAGTGAGGTGGTCAGGCCAGCGCCCCGGCGGCCTCGATCAGCTCCTTGAAGGGGATCATGTCCTGGCTTTCTTCCGGGTGCCATTGCACGCCGATGGCGAACCGGCGTTCCGGCCCCTCGATCACCTCGACGACCTCGTCGCGGGCGCGTCCCGTCACCGTGAGGCCTTCGCCCGAACGATCGACCGCCTGATGGTGGTGCGAATTCACCCGCGTGGTCGTCCCGTACATGCGCTCGGCGCGGCTGCCGCTGCTCAGGTCGACCTCGTGCAGGTTGAACGTGCCCCGCTCGATCAGGTGCTCCCGGGAGGCGCCGGCCATCGGCAGGTCTTCGATGAGCGTGCCCCCGCGGGAGACGTTGAGCACCTGCGCGCCGCGGCAGATGCCGAGCAGCGGGATATCCCGTTCCCAGGACCGGCGCGCCAGCGCGACCTCGAAGCTGTCACGCTCGTCGTTGTGCCCAGCGTGCTGGGAGTCCGTCTCCTCGCGCCCGCTCCACACGCCGCACACGTCCTCACCGCCGATCAGGACGACGCCGTGAACGCGGTCCAGCATCGCGCCGATCGCATCCTCGTGCGCCAGCACGTTCGGGAGGAGGAGCGGGATGCCGCCCGCGCGGACGACGCAGTTCAGGTACGTGCGCGGCGTCAGGGCGGCGTCGCCCCTCCAGGTTCTCCAGTCCGCGTGCACGGAATAGGTGCTGATGCCGATGACGGGAATGGTCGGGCGCACCGGCCTTCAGAGCACCTCTCTGTATTCGCGGATCTCCCAGTCGGTGACCCAGCTCTGGAACCGCTGGGCGACGTGGCAGAGCATGGCGCAGTAGTCGTCGACGAGCTCGGGTCCCAGGGCCTCACGCAGGACCGTGTCGTCCGCCAGCGCCCGCGCGGCCTCCGTTCTGTTGCCCGGCAGCGGGGCGGTGACCGGCCCGGTGTGCGTGCCCGGGTTCGACGGCGGCGCCTTCAGGCGGTTCTCGATCCCGTCGAGCCCGGCTGCGATCTGCGACGCCGCCAGCAGGTACGGATTGGCATCCGAGGCGCCGAGCCGGTTCTCGATCCTGGTGTTGGTGCCTGCGAGGATGAGGCGCGCGAGCGACCCGCGGTCCTCGAGCAGCCAGCCTGCCGACGTCGGGGCGTACGTGCCCGGCCGGTAGCGCTTGTAGGACGTTATCGTCTGTGCCGCCGTGGCGGTGAGCGCCGGCGCGTGACCCAGCTGGCCGGCGAGGTACTGCATGCCGGCCTCGGAGAGTTCGCCGGCGGCCTCGCCCGGCCGGAACACGTTCTCCCCGCGCCGGTCGAGCAGGCTGTGGTGCAGGTGATAGCCGGAGGTGGCCACTTCCTCGAAGTTCGCGGGCTTGGTCATGAACGTCGCCTTCAGCCCGTGCAGGAGGGCGATCTCCTTGATGGCAGCCTTCATGACGAACACCTGGTCGGCCCGCTCCAGCGCCGGTCCCGGCAGCAGGTTCGCCTCCATCTGGCCGGCGCCGTGCTCGTTGAAGATCTCGTAGACCGGAACCCCCAGCGCCGGGAGGTGAGTGTGCAGGTCATCCAGGAAGGCAGCGCGCTTTCCCAGGGCGAGGTCGGAGAACCACTCGCGCATCCCGACTTCTGACGAGTAACCCGGATCGTCGGCCCGGAACACGTAGAACTCGACCTCATTGCCGATCACCGGGGCGTAGCCAAGCGCCCGGGCCGCGGCCTCGACCCTGCGCAGCGCCGCGCGCGGTGTCGGGCCCTCGGCTCCGTGTCTGGTGAAGTCGCAGACCACGTGCGCTGTCGACGGCCGCCACGGCAGCACCGCGAACGTGCCCAGGTCCGGGATCAGCTGGCCGTTGTCCATCAGAAGGTGGCGTGACTCGTCGTAGTCCTGCAGGAGATCGACCGAGAGCAGCGGCGTGGCGTAGGCGTGCCCCGTCGTCAGGATGCCGGCGAACCACGCGGACGTGACCTGCTTCGCGCGGGGCACGCCATGCAGGTCCGGCAGCAGCATCCGCACCGTGCGGATCCCGTCGCGCTCGATGCGCGCGGCTACCTCCGCCTCGGCCTGCGCGTTCTGATCGGTACTCATCTCAGCGGCCGCCTTCAGACTGCCGTGTAACCGCCGTCGACCACAAAGCTGGCTCCCGTGATCCAAGAGGCCTCGTCCGACGCGAGGAACAGGGCCATGTTCGCCACGTCCTCGGGCTGGCCCCACCGGCCGAGCGGTATCGCCTCGGCGGCGAACGTCCGCCTCTCCTCGGTGAGCGGGCCGACCATCGGGGTCTCGATGGGCCCGGGGAGGATGACGTTGCACCGGACGCCGTGCACGGCGTGCTCCACAGCGAGCGTGCGGGTCATCGCCAGGATGCCGCCCTTCGCCGCCGTGTACGCGTCGGAGGCTCCCTTCCCCACGCGAACGGCCGCGACCGACGACACGTTGATGATCGAGCCACGCCCCGCAGCGATCATGACCGGCAGGACGTACTTGCAGCACAGGTACGTGCCCTTCAGGTTGACGTCGATCGTCCGGTTCCAGATGTTCTGCTCGAGCAGCGGAGCGGGGGCGTCCGTCTTGCCCGGCTGGTAGCCCTCCGGGCTGATGAACCAGACGCCGGCGTTGTTGTAGAGCACGTCCACGCCCCCGAACGCGCTGACGGCCGCCTCGGCGAGCTTGCGGACCTGGTCCTCGTCGGAGACATCCGCCGCGACGAGGATGGCGCTGCCCGGGCCGGCGGACTTGTCGATCTCGGCGACGGTCTCCTCGGCCCCGGCTTTGTCCACGTCGCTCACGACGACCCGCGCGCCCTCTTCGCAGAAGCGCACGGCAGCCGCGCGCCCCTGCCCGCTGCCGGCTCCGGTGATAATCGCGACCCTGCCGTCAAGACGCATGGATTCATGTTCCTCAAGGTGTGCGCGCCAGCCTGATTGGACCACATTTTAGGCCGTAGCATTGAACGTTGCAAGAGCCGCTTAGATCGGCCCGCGGCTGCCTGCCGCCAGGAGCGCTCAGCCCGTTGACAGTAATCTGACGAATGGACTAGAATTCGGTCCGTTCCGGCCCGCCGTTATCGACGGCTCGAGCGGGTAGGGGGTTCGGTGTTCCGCAACTCATCGCGACGTTCGAGCGGCCGGCAGGAGTTGTCCGACGAGCAGCAGCTTGCGGCGCTCGGCTACCGGCAGGACCTGCGGCGCAGCTGGTCCAGCTTCTCCAGCTTCGCCATCACGTTCTCGATCATCTGCATTCTCTCCGGCGGCCTCACGTCCTTCGGGCAGGCCTGGAACAACGGAGGGCCTGCCGACATCTCCATCGGCTGGCCGGTGATCTGCCTCCTGATCCTGACCATCGGGCTCTGCATGGCCGAGCTGATATCGGCGTACCCGACCTCGGGCGGGCTGTACTGGTGGGCCTCCCATCTCGGCGGCCCCAAGGCGGGCTACTACACGGGCTGGCTGAACATGATCGGGCTGATGGCCGCCGTCGCGGCCGTCGGCTACGGAGCCGCGACGTTCCTCGACGCCACGATCAGTGCCTACAGCCCGTCGTGGTCTGCCGGTTACTCGCTGCAGCGCGTCTTCATTGAGTTCGTCGTGCTGCTGGTGATCGCGACGCTGCTGAACATCTATGCGGCCGGGTGGCTGGCGCGGGTCAATCAGTTCGCGGCGTGGTGGCTGCTTGGCGGCACAGCCCTCGTCATCGTGATCCTCATCTTCCTGCCGACCCATCACGAGAGCGTCGCGTGGGTCTTCACCGAGCGGATCAACAACTCTGGCTTCGGCCTGGGCGGGCCATTCTTCTGGCTCTACATCTTCCCGCTCGGCTTCCTCCTGACGCAGTACACGATCGCGGGCTTTGACGTGGCCGCCCACATGTCCGAGGAAACCACCAATGCCAACCGGGCCGCGGCGTCCGGCTGCTGGAAGGCGATCGTCTACTCGGCCATCGCCGGGTGGATCATGGAGCTGGCTTTCCTCTTCGCCGTCCAGCCCGGTGTCGTCAGCCACAGCGGCGGAACGGCGGTAACGGGCCCGGAGGCGGTCTCCGCCTCTGGCGGCACGGTACAGGCGATCTTTGCCCAGGCCCTCACCTCGCACTGGGCCACCTTCGTCCTCTTGCTGTCGACGATCTCGCAGCTCTTCTGCACCATCGCCATCCTCACCTCGGCGTCCCGGATGACCTTCGCGTTCAGCCGCGACGGTGCGGTGCCCTTCTGGCGGAAGTGGCGCAAGCTCAGCCAGCGCCAGGTTCCGGCGAACGCGGTCCTGCTCGTCGCGGCGGTCGCCTTCGTGGTCACGATTCCTGCCCTCTTCAGCACGCGCATCGACGGCGGGCCGGTCCCGGTTGCCTTCTACGCGATCGTCTCTGTGGTGGTCATCTCGCTCTACATCGCCTACGGCATCCCCATCTGGCTGCGCTGGCGGGCACGTGACCGCTTCAAGCCCGGGCCGTGGACCCTCGGCCCCCATTACCGCTGGCTCTGCCTGGTCGCCACCATCGAGATAGTGGTCGTCTCCGTCTACTTCATCCTGCCCACGAACCCTGCCGGTGTGCCGTGGGATAGCGCGTTCGCCTGGGAGTCGGTGAACTACGCCCCGCTGCTGACCGTCGGGAGCCTGCTGATCCTCTGGCTGATGTGGCACCTTTCGGTGAAGAAGTGGTTCAAGGGACCGATCAGGTACACGACCGTCGAAGAGGTCGCCGGTGACACGGCCATCCCGGAGGAATTCCTCAAGCTCGAGCAGTCCCTGACGGACGCGAACGACCCGACGTCGAACCGGACGGACGTTTAGCCAGCCCTTAGCGGCTAGGTTGCGCGGAACCTTTCCATAGCGGCCATCATGGCCGTCGCACTATGGGACAGGTGTGCCGTCATGAAAGCGCCAGCGCTCTGCGCATCATGGGCAGATAGAGCGTCCAGGATCTGACGGTGCTCCCTTACCGAAGAGGCCTGCATGTCGGCCAGCTCGAATATCTGGAATGGCATAAAAAGCGCCGCGCGCAGCTGCCCCACTATCTCGGCCAGGAGCTCGAGCCCGCTCGCCTCCGCGATCGTGAGGTGAAAGCGCAGGTCTTCCTGGCGAAATATCCCGATCGAGTCCGTCGATTCCATCGCCACGACCGTCTCTTCCAGCGTCGCCAGGGCATCTGCCCCAATCACCGGCGCCGCTGCCCTCGCGGCATAGCCCTCGACCACGGCGCGAAGGTCGTACACGCCCTTGAAGTCGGCGCTCTCTTTCGCCCAGTGCTCCGCCTGCTGGCCGGTCGGAAACGTCGTAGGCCGTACAAAGACGCCACCTTGCTGGCCGATGCTGATGTCGACGTATCCCTCTACCTGAAGGATGTGCATCGCTTCGCGAAGCGTTGTGCGGGACACGCCGAGCTGGGCGGACAGCTGCCGTTCCGGGGGCAGCTTGGTTCCGGGCTGCAGCTTGCCCAGGTTGATGATCTGCCGCAAGTGATTCACGACGACCTGGTGCGCTGACGGGACGTGCACGGGCTGCAACAGCGGCGGGTCAGGGCTGGCCGGCTTGCCCGGCCCCGGGATCGTGCTCATTTGCTCCTCCTGCAAGACCCGGCGCCGGGAGAAAGAGGGCGGAATTACTTCCCAAGCCTACATCAGAGATCCACAAGGGCAAGTAACGCAAGCACCATATCCCGAACCTGCCGCAATTCTTGCAGAAATTCTACTTCCGCCCAGGTAATCTGGCAGGCAAGAGGCCCGGTTTCGGACTCACGGCCCTAGTGCCCGCGCAGGTTCGCGCACAGGAGCGGACGGAAGTAAATGGTGGGGTTGCCCTTGTTGAGAATATTTTCGCTGTTCCCCTGGTGAATATTGAGGTACCAGCCCTTCGCTGGTATCGGCGTCGTCACATTTTTGAGTACCCGGACGGCGTCCACGACCCTCCCCTTGTCGTTGGCGACCAGGTCCGTCAGCATGTACAGGACTTGCCCCTGCTTCTCGCAGCTGCCGAGATGGATGTTAGCGGCGTGCGGCCCAGGTGTGAGCCCGCTGGCGGTCACGGCGACGGTCAGCGTGTGCTCGACGGGTCTATAAGTGAGCGTCGTACGGCCCTTCGGCGTGCCGTACTTGACGCCGGAGGAGCTGACCTCGACCGAGATGAGCTTGTGCGCCGTGGCTCCGGCCCTTTCCAGCTTCGCGGTCTCGGCGATCGGCGCGTGCGCGACGAGGGTCTTCTCGCTCCCCATGCGGATCACCAGGCGGCTTCCTGGCTTCCACGGGCCTTTGTAAGTGCTGGAAAGCTGCTTGTCAGCATCGCCGAAATAGTTGGCGGTGAACGGGCTGAAGTCGACGATCCCCAGGCCGGGAACCAGCAGATCCACGGTGTGTGACGAGCGGGACGTGAGCCCGTACATGACAAGGTGAGCCGAAAGGCCAAAGCGGTCCCGGTGGAAGGTGACTGTGCCGTGCGGCATGGCATGCAGGGTCTCGGTCACGGTCACGGTCACGACGGATGGATCGGCGCTGCGCGCACTCGCGTCGGCGGTCCCGGCGGGCAGGACGGCGGCGGCCCCGGCCAGCGCGGCCGATACGGCGCCCGCGGCGACCCGAAACCGCCACGACACGCGGTGCCCTGGGCCGTCGGGCAGCATGCCCCGATCGGCGCTAGCCGTGAAACTCATTTGTCAGGTCCTTTCCCTTTCGCTCGCCCTTGCTGTTGAGCGCAGCCGACCTGATGTTAACCCCCGGGATTATCTTTAAGGCGGATATCCATGAGCGCGCCGGCCAGCTACATAAACGCGAATACGTCGCAGCACTGCTAAGGATCCGGAGTTGTCCACAGTGGCTAGATAACTCGACTTTCGAGGTTATGCGGCGAGGTCTGCCCAGGCCAGGCGGATGAGGTGTATTTCTTCGTGTGTTGGCTGGTCGGGGTGAGATGGGCGAAAACGAGCGGCGATGATAACGCGGCGGAGCTTGGCGGCCATGTCGGCGGTGGAGGGCTGGGTCTTGGTGGTGTACCAGGGGGAACGCCCACACCTTCTTCCCCCGCCGCTTGAACAGCGTGTCGTCGATCGCGACTGTGACCGGCTCCCCAGCCGGGACCAGCAGCGCCACCACCAGCTTCGCGACCGCGATCCCCAGCTCATCGGGGTTCCAGGCGGGCGCGAGAGAAGAACCAGTGCGCCCGGTCGTGCGGCCACACCTGCGACAGGCCCGCCCCGGTCAGGATCCCGCACACTGTCCGCTTCCCCGTCTGCGCGAGGAACCCGCAGGCCAGGCCGCAGAACGTGCGGAACGACGGCGCCGTGAACAGCGGGAACAGCACCGCCAACAGGTTCACCTTCGAGGAAGGAGCAGGGATCGTTGCATTCGGGAGCATCATCGGGAATCCGTTTCATCAGCTGCTTCGATAGCACCGCTGGCGCGCCCGCTGCCGCGCCCTCATCGCGTATCCGGCGTAAAGCCGGCTCTGCCGCCGGGGCCTGGGAAGCAGCCGGGCCAGGGCTGCGAGTATCGGCCGGCGCATCGCGCGGAGCCCTGATCTGCGACGCGGGCGGCCAGGTCCGGGTGAACCATCAGTTTCTGCACTGCCATCCCAGGCCCGGGAAAACCGGGGCTGGCATGGCCAGCAAGACCCGCGTCAGTCCAGCGGCTGTCTGGCGATGACCTCTGGCTCGCGGCCGGCCAGCAGCCAGCCCCCGCCCGCGGCGACCAGCGGCAGCCCGGCCAGCAGGATCAGCACGTCACTCAGCGGCAGGCCGCCGAACATGGCGGACAGGCTGCTGTGCGCCCAGGCCAGCCCGGCGATCATCGCGCTGGCCACGCCGAGGACCGCGCCGAGCAGGCCGAGCGCGGCGGCGGTCGCCGCTGTGATCATCCGCCGCGTCGCGCTGCTGGCCCCGGTGGCGGTGAGCGTGCGCAGGTCCCGCGCGGTCTCGCTGCGGATCAGGCCGACGGAGGCGGCCAGCACGCCGAAAGCGATCACGATGCCCAGCGCGGTGGCGCCGCCGGCGAACTCGCCGAGATCCGGCGCGCTGGACCTGGTCTCGGCCGTCACGTTGTAGGCGAGCGCGAGCTGCCGCGCGGCGTTGATCTGCGTGGTGGTGAGCGGGGCGGGTGCCTGGATCAGCCAGCCGTTCAGGCTCAGGCCGGGCTGCAGGTGGTATTTGCTCACCGCGTACTGGGTGATCACCGTGTTCGGCGCGGAGGTGCCGCCGGGCAGGCTGCTGACCGTCTGTATCACCGGGTTGGCCAGGCAGTCGTTGCTCAGCGTGCAGGGAGGGCCCTGGCCCGGGGACTGGGTGGTGCTCCAGGTCATCGCCAGGTGCGGCAGGCCTGCCAGCCCTGGCCGCATGGTGAGGATGTCGGTGCCGGGAGCGATCTGGCTGGCGTTGATCCCGTAGGTGGCGAGCAGCTGCGGGGTGGCCAGGTACACGGTGCCGGTGAAGTTGGACGGGCTGTTTTGCGGCGTGCCCGCCTGGTACAGCGTGACCGGGGATTCCAGTGGCACGGACCGCGCGTGCAGGCCGGCGGCGAGGCTGTTCACCTGCCCGCCCAGGCGGGCTGCCTGGGCGCTGCCGAGCTGGCTTATCGTGCCGCCGCCCTGGCTCTGCTGCGTGTTGATGATCAGCTGGCTGCCGGACAGGTTGGGGCCGGTCCAGGCCAGCGGGTTGCCGAACTTGATGCTGGCGACGAGGCAGATCCCCGTGGCCAGGAAGACGGCGAACGTGACCGCCGCGAGCGCGGCGCCGGACCGGGCGCGGTAGCGGGCCAGGTCGCGCAGCGCGATCCGGACCGCCACCGGCAGCCGCGGGCCGGCGCCGGCTGCCAGCACGCTGATGGCCAGCGGCGCGAGCAGGACGATCCCGGCGATCACAGCGACCAGGCCGGCCAGCAGGAGCAGCGCGTGCAACTGGCCGGCGTGACCTTGGCCCGCCACCCCGGCCAGGCCGCCGGTGAACGCCAGGCACGCGACGCCGACTGTGAACGCGATGACGCCGGGCACGGCAGAGCGGTGCACTGGCCTCGGCGGCGCGGGGCGGCCGGACAGCGCGGCCACCACCGGCACCCGGGCCATCGTCTTAGCCGGGCGGCGGGACGCCAGCACCGACGCCGAGATCGCGAGCGCGGCCCCGGTGGCGAACGCCCACCACGGCAGGTTCGCCGCGTCGACCACGTGACCGGCCGCCTGCTGCAGCGCCGGCACGTACGCGAACCAGGCGGCCAGGCCGGCCGCCGCCCCGGCCAGCGCGGCGGCCACGCCGGTGGCCAGGCCGCCGGCGATCATGACCAGGCGCAGGTTGCGTTCGGTCGCGCCGATCGCGGCGAGCATGCCGAGGGCACGCAGCCTGCGCTGGGCCATCACGGAGAAACTGGTGACCGATACCAGGCCGATGAACACCAGGCCGAGCACCTCCACCACCAAGACGATCGTCGCCGCCGGGAGCCCGCTCATGAAAGCCGACGGGAACGTGAACGTCGCCGCCGCTGGCATGCCGGGCAGCGTGCCGCTGCCGCTGCTGATCGCCTGCCGGACAGCGGGAGAGGAGCCCAGCAGCATGGTCACCTGGCCAGGATGCGGGACCTGGCCCGGGGCGACCAGCGCGAACTCATCCGCCAGGTTGCTCGGGTCCTGCACGATGCCGGTCACCCGCCAGGTCGTCCCGGCGGCCCGCCAGGTGCCGCCTGCGTGCGTGCCGTACAGGGCCGCGACTTGGCTGGTCAGCGCGACCTGGCCGGAGCCGGCTGGGTAGCTCCCGCTGACCAGGCCGAGCAGCGGGACGTTGTAGTGCCCGCGCGGATTCTCGGCCCGGAGTTGCACCGGCTGGGCGGTGCCGGTTGCGATGTCCTGATTCTCGATCAGATCAGCCGGACCCCAGCTGGCCTGGATGGCGGCGATGTCGGCGGCCAGGTGCGGGTCGGTGCCGGGCAGGGTGACCAGCGCAGCAGCGTTGCCGAACGTGGCGTAGCCGGGGTTCGGAAGCTGCGTGTTCGTGACCACGCTGGCGCCCCAGATCGTCGCCGCGACCGCCACGGTGAGCAGGCCGAACACGAGCAGCTGCTGGCGCCATTCGCGGCGGAACAGCCGCCAGCCCCAGCGCATCACCGCCCGCCGGGCGGGGACGCCCCCGTTACCGGGCCCCTCGCGCGGGCGGGTGAGGGTCGTCACCGGTCCGGCTCCTCCAGGCTGCCGGCGATGGTCAGCAACGTCGACTTGCCCGACCCGCTCGGCCCCATCACCGCCACCATCGTCCCCGCCTCGACCTCAAGGCTGACCTCGCGCAGCGCGTGCACCTCGGCGGCACCCTCGCCGTATACCTTGGACACCCGCCGCAGTTCCAGCATGCTCATGACGACAAGATGCCGCAGCCGGGAGGCGTGCCGCGTCTGCCCGCGGACCCATCTGCACGGAGCCGCGTCTGCCCGCAGGCATACGCCCGCGGGCAGACGACCCGGCACCGCAGCTCAGTTACGATCGCTGCCATGAGCATGAACAGGCTGGCTGGAGGCGCCTAGATCATGCGGGCATTCCCGGTGCTCGGCTGCGCCCTGCTGGCTTCCGCTCTCCTGCTGCGCCGCAAGCCGCTGAGGGCGCTGGCCGTGATGCTGGGCGGAGCTGTGGCCGCCGTAGCGCTGGGACCCGGGCCGGGGCAGACACCACCCCTGCAGATCGTGCTCGCCAGCGCAGCGGGCACCGAGATCTGCTACATAGCGGCAACACGCACACGCCGAGTCTCGGTCACTGGCGTGGCCATGATCGGCGCCTGCCTGCTGATTCCGGGTAGTCCGGGAGGCCTCGATATGGCCCCGTTCAGGGGCGGCGTAGCCGTTGTCACGATCATTGCCTGGCTTATCGGGACTTCGATCCGGCAGGCACAGGCCCGGGCCGAGCTGCGGCGGGTCCAGGCGGCCGCCCAGACCACGCTGGCGGAGCGGCTGCGGATCGCCCGCGAACTGCACGACATCGTCGCGCACAGCATCGGCATCATCGCGATCCAGGCAGGCGCGGGCCGCAGGGTCTTCGACACCAGTCCCGACCAGGCGCGCGACGCCCTGGCCGCCATCGAGGCCACCAGCAGAGAGACACTGTCCGGGCTGCGGCGGATGATGACCGGGCTGCGGCACGCCGACCCCGAGCCCGGGCCGGGGCAGGCGCCGCCGGGCCCGGCGCCCGGCCTGGCCGATCTTGAGCAGCTGGCCGCCACGGCCCTGGACGCGGGCGTGAAGGTCGAGGTGGACTGGCGCGGCAGGCGAGAGCCGCTCCCGGCCGACATCGACCTGTCGGCGTTCCGCATCATTCAGGAAGCGGTAACCAACGTGGTCCGCCACGCCGACACGGATCAGTGCCAGGTGGTGATCGACCAGCAGGACGGGCAGCTGTCGATCGAGGTCACCGACAGCGGCCGCGGCGGCAGCGCGGTCCGGACCGGCTACGGGATCACCGGCATGCGCGAGCGCGCCGCGCTGCTCGGCGGCGACTTCTCCGCCGGCCCGCGCCCCTGCGGCGGCTTCCGCGTCGCCGCCCGGCTGCCCCTGCCCGCGCCGGCCCGATGACCATCCGGGTCATCCTGGCCGACGACCAGCCGCTGGTCCGCGCGGGCCTGCGCATGCTGATCGACCAGACACCCGACATCGACGTGGCCGGTGAGGCCGGGACCGGCACCGAGGCGGTACAGCTCGCCAGGGACACGAGTCCCGACGTGGTCGTGATGGATATTCGCATGCCGGGCATGGACGGTATCGAGGCCACCCAGCTGATCAATACGGCTAATATGCACGCTCGCGTGCTGGTGCTCACCACGTTCGACGACGATGACTACGTCTACGGCGCGCTGCGGGCCGGGGCCAGCGGGTTCCTGGTCAAGGACATGGCGCTGGATGACATCCTGGCCGCGATCCGCGTGGTCGCGGTCGGCGACGCCATGATCGCCCCGGGCGTCACCCGCCGGCTGATCGGACAGTTCGTCGGCCAGCCCCGGCCCGGCCGCAAACCCCGGGAACTCACCGGGATCACCGACCGCGAGCGCGAGGTGCTCCGGCTGGTGGGCCTGGGCATGTCCAACGCCGAGATCGCCGGCGCCCTGTGCATCACCGCAGGCACCGCTAAGACGCACATCGCCCGGCTGCTGGCCAAGCTGGGCGCCAGGGACCGGGTCCAGCTCGTCATCACCGCATACGAGGCCGGCCTGGTATCGGCGTCACGCTGAGCCAGGAATGGACAAGGAGGTGCCAACCACTATGTGGTTCGCGATCAGCGAGGCCGGGATGGACCCGGTCAGCAGGCTGACGAACACCCTCCTCGCCGGGGGCCGGCGCAGATCGGGCGTGGAGGTCGGCCCTGACCAGATCCGGGTACAGATGGGCGGTTTCAAGCTGACCGTACCCCGGGCGTCCATCCGTTCGGCCAGCCAGTCGCAGGAGAATGTCCGCGGAACGTACGGTGTGCACAGCCGTTCGGGGCGGTGGCTGGTGAACGGCTCGCCCGACGGCCTGGTAAAGCTCACCATCAAGCCGCCCTGCTATACCGGGCGCAAGCCCGTCTCGCTGTTCACCAGGGGAAAGGTGAGCGCACTAACGCTGAGCCTTGCCGACCCTGACGGATTCATCGCCGCCCTCCAGCCGCCCGGTCAGCGTTAACCGGTTCCCGCCGCCCGTCAAGATCAGCCGGAACAACGCCGGTGATCCGGCTGCGCGTGTGAACCACGGTGACAGTACGGGCCACACCGGCGCTCCCTTGAGCACGGTCCCCGATGTCGCTGCCGGCCGGGAACGCGCTGGACCTTGGACCGGCCCCCCGATGGCAACCCTCGGCCGGGCCAAAAGTGCGAAAGTCGAGAGATAAAGCGAATGTCGTTTCTTATATAGACATCACGCTGGTGACACGGACACCACGGCTGACGCGGCCCGTGACACTAAGCGGACATGGTGAGCTCGAGCGCCGCGTTCACCTGGTCGCGGAAGCTGCCGCCCGGCATGAGCTGCCCGGTCATGGCCGCGGTCCCGACGGTCAGGCCCCACGCGCCCGCGTTCCGGACCGCTGCGAACCGCTCGAAAGCGTTGATGCTGCCGGCCTGGATACGGCAAGTAACGGCAGTTCTGCCGCGCAGTACGCCTGAAGGCTCACCCAGCGAAGGGGTTGAGCACCGGGACTCCGGCGAGCTCAAAGCCCTTGACGTTGCGCGTGACCACGGTCAAGCCGTGCACCCGCGCCGTCGCAGCGATGAGCGCGTCGATCACCGGGAGCGGCCGCGCGTACTGCTGGCGGCCCCAGGCAGCGGCAACCGCGAGAGTCACCGGGGAGAACCCGATCTTCGAACCCGGTCTCCACATCGCGCAGCCAGCGCTCGAGGGCGGAAGCCTGGCGCCGGTCCCCGCGGTCGCGAACCCTCGCGATCACCGCTCGATCTCACCCAGGGTCAGCACAGAGACGTTCAGGCGATCCTGCGGCGTCGCAGCGATCCAGTCGGCTACACCCGCCACCGGCTGGCGCTTGCGCGTCTCGGACAGGACGTTGGTGTCGAGCAGGTAGGTCACGTGCCCGCCTCGAGCTCGACCGCACGTCCGAAATCGTTCTTGCGCTCCGCTTCGATCTCCGTGAAGACATCAGCGGTGCTGTCGTCGAGCTTCGGACCGCCGAGCAGGATGCTCGGAAGGTCTGCCGCAGGCCGGATCAGCCTGCGATACTCGCCGATCTCTACCACTACAGCGACATCCTCACCGTGCCGGGTGATGACCTGCGGCCCCTCGCTGGCAACCGCTCGAATCATCTCGCTGAACCGCTGCTTAGCGTCTTGGATCTGCCAGTGATGCCGAGTCGGCGACGTCACGAGCACCTCCCCCATCTATCTAGTCCTGTCTACCCTGGATGACCATCTCCGCGACGGCGGCAATCTCCATGTTCGGCCGCTGGCGCTCGTGCGTACGTGAGGAGCATGCATGCCGCATATAGCCCTGAACTCGGCCGACCCGGGGATCCGCGGCCTCCTGCGCTATCGCCCCGAGACGGCCCGGCCGTTAGGCGAGCTGACCGACGTGCTGCTGCGCGGGCCGAGCACCCTGACCCGCGGCGAGCGGGAACTGATCGCCGCCTACGTGTCGGCGCTCAACGACTGCCGGTACTGCACGTCATCGCACTCCGCCTCTGCTGCGGCCCAGCTGCCGGGCGGTATGGCGCTGGTCGAGCAAGTCCGCTCGGACCCCGGCGCCGCGCCGGTGACAGCCAAGCTGAAAGCCTTGCTGGCGATAGCCGCCGCCGTGCAGCAGGGCGGGCGCGAGGTCACCGGGGAGCATGTCGAGAATGCCCGCGCGGAGGGCGCGACGGACCTCGAGATCCACGACACGGTCCTGATCGCGGCGCTGTTCTGCATGTTCAACCGGTACGTCGACGGGCTCGCCACGATCGCCCCCGACGATCCCGCCGCGTATGCGGCCGGCGCGCAGCAGATCGTCGCGCACGGTTATGTGCCGCCGTCGCCAGACTAGGTAAGCGCGGTTGCGGCCTGGTCGATCAGGTCAGCGATCGCGCTGGGCTGCGAGGCCAGTGAGGCGTGGCTCGCGTCGAGCTCGATCGTGGAACGCGGGTTCATGCGCTCGGCGAGCCGGCGTTCGGTGTCCGGGTGGATCATGCGGTCGCTTGTCGATACCTGGTACCAGCTTGGCTTCTTCCTCCACGCCGGGTCGGACACAGCGTCCCCGAAGGTCGAGCCAACCGGCGCCTTCTGCGTCACCGCCATGACCAGCGCCTCGTCCGCAGGCAGGTCCTGGCAGAAGCTCTCGTGGAACTTGTCCTGCCTGATCCACAGATACCCATCGGAGTCGGGTGCGACGTTCGCCGCTCCCGCAGGAGGTGCGTTCCACTGGCTGATCTGGGCGAGGCTCTCACCTTCGTCCGGCGCGAACGCGGCGACGTAGACAAGCCCGACAACGTTCGGAAGGTCACCGGCCTGGGTGATGACCGCCCCGCCGTAGGAGTGGCCAGCGAGCAGGACCGGCCCGTCGATCTGCCTGATCATCTTCTGGGTGCGCTCGGCGTCATCGCCCAGAGACGTGAGGGGATTCTCCACGGCGTGCAGCGAGTCGTAGCCGCGCCCGTTCAGCTCCACGATGACCTTGGCCCAGTGGGCCGCGCCACCCCAAAACCCGTGGACGAGCACGATGCTTGGCTTGCTGCTCATGGCGATCTCCTCGCTGCCCGGATCGGCGAAGGCGCTGCTCCGTTGACCTTGGCCAGCCAGGTCCTACGGGGGCGCCGCGAACTTGCGCACCCACGAGCGCGCCTGCCGTACCCCAATCAGCTGGCAGCTGCTGCAGCCCACGCCGAGGCGTGCACCCAGCAACCTTAGCTGGGGTGATCGATGTCCACCAGCGGCAGGTTCTCCACCTGGACGCTGTCACCGGGTCTGAGCTGTATCTCACCGCTGGGAACAACGTCTCGAAGCACCGCCCTCCGCCTTGCCGGCGCGGGGCCCACATCGATGAGGTTGCCAAACCCGACGGGGGCGTATCCCTCGCCGCGGGCGTCGTATGCCAGCCTGAGGAAGACGACGTCGTAGAAGGAGCCGGCCAGGGTGGCCTCCTCGGCGACGCAGGCTTCCCGCCCGTACCCCAGCGGATGCTCAGCGTCGGAAGGGCGGCTGCTGCGACGCTGAGCCACAAACAGGGACAGGTCGTTACCGCTATCGGCGAGTGAATGCGCGGCCTCGGCGGCCAGTGCCGCCGAGCCGGTGAAGACCGCCGCAGCGAGCTTGGCGAGCGCGACCCCGAGGCCCGCCCCGAGAGCTACGAGTACGGTCCGCGTGCTGTCGCTCGGCATCGCCCGACCTCACTCCCTGGCGACCTCCACCGGGGATGCCTGGCATGCCGCCTGCCAAGGCGGTTGGCCGGGTCTCTCGACCCGGCCAAGCCACACCTTAAATGTCCCCGAATATCCCCCGCCTGGTTGCTTCAGCCGCCGTTTGTGACCGGCTGGAGCTGGGCGTTGTCGCGGTGTTGCGGGCCGCGAGGCCCGTAGTCGAGCTCGGCGCCGTTGTTGCTGCTGTGAATGACCGCGGCGGGAGCGTCGTAGGGATCCATGACTGACTCGACGAAGATCAGGCTGTCATTCGGCGCGCTGAGAGCGTTCTCCAGATCGGCCACC
>Ga0335072_10005168_pt1 | contig 19239 bp, 21 predicted proteins | sample Lox_Sample_21_FD_206725 | JGI IMG/M metagenome (GOLD analysis project Ga0335072, IMG submission 206725) | Soil microbial communities from Loxahatchee National Wildlife Refuge, Florida, United States - Lox_Sample_2.1 | ecosystem: Environmental > Terrestrial > Soil > Wetlands | place: USA...
TCCACTCGCGACGAAGTCCGCGCATACTGCCGGCACAACTACATCCCGCCCGAGCGTGCCGAGCAAGCCGAAGTGCCACTCTGGCTGACGAAGCGCGGGATCCTGGTCCGCGCGCGCAATCCTGCCCGGCCACAAAATCGGCCGAATGCCCGTTAAGCACCGGAGCTAGAATCACTGGCATCAGCGTGCGCGGCCCGGAGGTCCAGCCATGACGACGACTGCACCAGCGACGGCTTCCGCCCAGGGCACCGAGAAGACCGAGGACGCCGGTCACGTCGACGTCCTCGTCGTCGGCGCCGGCGTCTCCGGTATCGGTGCCGCACACCACCTGCGGGATCGGTTTCCCGACCGGACCTTCGTCATCCTGGACGCCCAGGACAACCGGGGCGGGACTTGGTGGACCCACCGGTACCCTGGCGTGCGCTCCGACAGTGACCTGTTTACCTACGGCTACCGGTTCAAGCCCTGGCGCGGCCCGTCGATCGCCGCTGGCGAGGAGATCCTCGCCTACCTCGACGAGGTCATTGACGAAGACGACCTCGGCCAGTACATCCGCTACCAGCACAGGGTCACCGCAGCCAGCTGGTCAACCGAGGACCGCCAGTGGACCGTCGATGTCACCCGGGGCGACACCGGACAGCAGCTCCGGTTCACTACCAGCTTCTTGTGGATGTGCCAGGGCTACTACAACCATGCCAAGCCGTACCAGCCCCGATGGGAAGGCATGGACCGCTTCCAGGGTTTGGTCGTCCACCCGCAGCGCTGGCCTGAGGACCTCGACCTAGCGGGCAAGCGCGTCGTCGTGATCGGCTCTGGCGCGACGGCCGCGACGCTGATACCGGCGATAGCAGGGAAAGCGAAGCACGTGACGATGTTGCAGCGCTCCCCGTCCTACTTCTTCGCGCCGCCCATGACGCATGAGCTCGCAGTGACGCTGCGCGCGCTCGACATCCCGGAGGAGTGGACGTACGAGATCCTGCGCCGTCAGTACATACAGCAAACCGACTGGCTGGCCCGGACGGCGCGGGATGCGCCTGACGAACTGCACGCGTTCCTCGTCGAGTCCGTGCGCCCGCTGCTGCCCGAGGGCTTTGACATCGATAAGCACCTCACCCCGCGTTACCGCCCGTGGCAGCAGCGCATCGCTATCGTCCCGGACGGCGATCTGTTCGCCGCGCTACGTGCGGGAACGGCTTCGATCGTCACCGACACCATCGAGACATTCACCGAGCACGGGATCAAGGTCAGCGCAGGTGAGGAGATCCCGGCCGACGTCGCGGTCACCGCCACCGGCTTCAACATGTCCGTTCTCGGCGACGTCGCGTTCGCCGTCGACAGCGAGCCGGTCGACTTCGCCGAACGCGTGACCTGGCGCGGCATCATGATCACTGGCGTGCCGAACATGGCCTATGTCTTCGGCTACTTCCGGCACAGCTGGACGTTGCGCGTTGACCTGGTCAGTGACGTGGTGGGCCGCTTGCTGTCACACATGCAGGACACCGGCGCCACGATGGTGGTGCCCACCCTGCGGCCAGAGGACGGCGACATGCAACTGCGGCCGTGGTCCGATCCGGAGAACTTCAACGCCGGCTATGTCATGCGCTCGCAGGACATCCTGTTCAAGCAGGGCGACCGGGAGCCATGGACCCACCTGCTGGAGCACGAAGAGGAGCGCGAGATCCTGCCTGCAGCTGACCTCGACGACGGCACGCTCGTCTACCGCTGAGTTCTAGGGGATAAGTACCAGCGCCTGCCCGTTGAGCCGGGGGAGTCTGGCGACGGCTCCGGCAAAGCTGCCTGCAGCGAAGTCGAAAGCTGCGACGTGGTCTTCCCCCACGCAGTACAGCAGACCGTCTGGCCCGAATCTCAGTCCCCGCGGCCTGCCGAATCCGACTGACCGTTCCGGCGTAAAGATACGGACCAGATGCCCGGTGACCGGATCGTATTCGCGAACGCCAGTTACCGCGTCCGGCGCGCCGAAAGGCCATTCGCTGGAGACTACGACGTTCCCGTTAGGAGCGATCGCCAGGTCCAGCGGGCTGAGCTCAGGGTCGGTGAGGAGGTGCGGCGTGCGCGGGATTCCGGCGCGATCGAACACGACGATGGTGTTGTCACCTCCCCCCGAAGGCGTTGCGCCTGAGGCGAGGTAGAGCCGACCGTCCCGCCCAAACCCGAAACCGCGCGGGAACGGGACTACGTCGTCAGGCAGCAGCCTATCCCCCTCGCTGTCGAGGGCAGCAGGCATGGCCAGTATCGTCCGCCGACGGCGCGCGCCGATGTAATACCGACCACCGGGCCCGAACGTGCCGCCGCCCGGGTCGAGTCCGGGGATCCGTCCTGAGTCACGTACGACGCGTCCGTCGTGGTCAAGCGCCAGTACGCGGTCGTCGCCGCTGTTCAGGTAGATCAGAGCGCCCGATGGGTCAGCAGACAGGCCGCGCGGATCGGCGATTCGCGGATCGGTACTGAATGGTCCCAGGAATTCACCGCTGGGGCTGAAGCTCAGAAGCGCGCCGTAGCCATTGCCGTTAGCTCCGCTTGCGCTGGTAACGAGGATTCGCATTATTGGCTGGGTAACGTCATACCGCCTGTTGGCTGGTGTCTGCGGGGCCGTCAAGCGGCCGCCGCCAGAAGAATGTATGGTATCCGGTCTCTCCCCTGATGGCGAAGTCGACGGTCACCAGGTCCCAGCCATCGCGGGCCATCTTGTTCATGTGCCGCGTAAGGGACTCAGGGTCGTGCGCACTGAGGGTGCAGCAATACTCCATCTCCGCCATGCTTCCGAGGTTAGCCCGGCGCGCGCGGGTCGCGGAACAGCAGCGAATCTGGCACCGGTTGCCTCTGGTCGCTACGATCAGGCCAGGTGAGGCGGGTACGAGATGTCCTTCGGTACTGACCCGGGTGCGGCTGGCGAGAGCAAGCGGAAAAGCGAAGTTCTCATGGCCAAGGCCGACGCCGCCCGCGCGGCACGGCTTGCGGGGCATAAGTCCCTGCTGCGGCGGCTCCTCGAGCACCTAGTGCCGCACCGCTCCGGGACTCGGCCGTGACCGAGGGCGCGAAGAACGCGGTCAGTCGCTCTCGTCGCCTTCGAACCCGATAAGCCAGTGGAGGCCGTAACGGTCGATGACTTGCCCGTCGGATGCGCCCCATGGCCGCTTCTGCAAGTCGTCCACGACCCGGCCGCCTTCGCCGAGCCGCGAAAACCAGCCGCGCAGCGTCGACGGAGCAGCGGTTCCAAGAAGGGCGAACATCAGGCCTTCGGATCGGAATGGCGGCTCGTCCCCGGACACGTCGGCGCCAAACAGCACGACGGGTCCCCCCGTTAGGTAGCCGTGAGCAATCGCATCTGCCGGACCGTCGGTCCGGTTGAACTCCGCGAAAGTATGCAGCTGAACTGCACAGCCGAAGACATCACCGTAGAAGGTCAAGGCCTCACGAGCAGTGCCGGGAAAATGAACGTAGGGCGTCGGGTCAGTCACTCGTCAAATCTAGTGCAAGGTCTGGCAGCGGTAATCTCATCGGCAGAATCAGGACGTGACCCGTGACCGACTGGATTTTCCAGGGCAACGGCAAGCGGGATGACCTCGACGCCGCGCTAGCTGCGTCCCGGCTGCACTCGTGGCGGACTCCGCGTTACCGGGACCTGACCGCTGTCGGGGATCGCGTCTGGTTGCAGATTGTGGGGCGGAATGAGCCTGGCATTTACTACGTGGCGAGGATCGTGGCGCCCACCTATGAGGACCCTGAATGGCACGACGGCGACTCGCCGTACGCGCGGTGGCGCACGGATATCCGGTTTGACTACCGCATCGATCCGCCACTGCTCAGAGTGGAGTTGCTCGCCCATGCCGGGCTCGCGGCGTTCCGGCCATTCCGCGGATTCCAGGGCTCGAGCGTGCCACTGCCCGCCGACGTCGCTGCGACGTTGCGGGAACGCGCGGCGCCACGCCTGGATGCGCTCAGGTCAGATAGCACGCCCCCGCAGGCCTAAGGGCGCCCCTCGCCACTCAGGTGTTTAGGCCGGCCCTGATCCGATCAGGAATCGAGAAGCGCCAAGGTCTGGCCGGGCCTAGCCTTCCTTGCAGATGGCCGGCACCACGATGTGCATAGAGCGTCGAAAGGGCAGTGGCAAGAATGCCAGCGAAGAGTTCCAGGACCGAGTCCGACGGGTTCAGCGCCCAAGAGCGCGCCGCGATGAAGGAGCGGGCCGCCGAGCTGCGCGCCGAGGGCAAGCGGGCCGCCAAGAAGGCCGACGGGTTGCAGGCCGTCCTCGACAGCATCGCGAAGATGGCACCGGAGGATCGTGCGCTTGCCGAGCGCGTCCACGTTACGGTGACCGCCGCCGCCCCTGAACTGTTGCCGAAGACCTGGTATGGGATGCCCGCCTACGCGAATGCGGACGGCAAAGTCGTCGTGTTCTTCCAGGATTCGGGCAAGTTCAAGTACCGGTACTCGACCCTGGGCTTCCAGGAGGCCGCCAACCTTGACGACGGGGACCTGTGGCCGGTGTCGTACGCGCTCCAGGACTGGACCCCCGTCGTCGAGAAGAAAGTCGTCGAGCTGGTGAAGGCTGCGATCTCCTGACTTGCCGCCGCGGCCGCTGCCGCAGACAGTTCAGAGGCGCTCTCGAAACCAGTCCAGGATCAGGTTGGCGCGCATGATCCTGTGCCTTGGTGCCCCGCCGCGGCTGAGCTCGTGATTCTCTGCCGGGAACCTGACCATCACCGGTTCGCGGCCCAGCAGCCGCAAGGCAACGAACAGCTCCTCTGCCTGGGCGATAGGGCAGCGCAGGTCGTCTTCGGAATGAATGATCAGCAGCGGCGTCGTCATGTCCTTGACGTATGTGACCGGCGAATGCCGGGCGTAGGCGTCCGGATCCGATAGATGATCACGCCCGATGTAGCTGCGCAAGAACCCGGCGATGTCGGCGCTGTGCTCCATCGTGGTCAGGTTGTTGCAGGCCCGCTCTGAGCATGCCGCCTTGAACCGATCCGTGTGTCCGACCGCCCAGGATGTCATGTAGCCGCCGTAGGAGCCGCCGAGGATGCCCAGCCGGGCCGGGTCGATCCAGTCGAAACGCTCGCAGGCGGTGTCGACGCAGGCCATCACGTCCTCGAAGTCCACGGTGCCCCACCCGGTGCCAGGATCGTTCTCGCACTCGGGCCATCGCACCGCCCGGCCCCACTGCTCGCTGTACCCGGAACTTCCGCGCGGGTTGCAGTACAGAACGCCGAAGCCGGCAGCGGCCTCGAGCTGGAACTCATCCATGAAGCGGTTGCCGTACTGACTGAACGGTCCGCCGTGAACGTTCAGGAGCGTCGGGTATCTCTCACCCGGGCGCGCCCCGGCGGGCGGAATCGCCCAGCACTCCACCTCGCTACCGTCGGCGGAGCCGGCGATGAACCGCTGCGGAAAGCCGAGGCTGACCGCATCAGCAAGCGGCTGTGTCAGCCTGGTGAGCGCGTGCTCCTGGCTCTCCCCGTTCTGCGGGTTCTCCGCGCTGAGGCTCTTGACGAATAGCTCGCCTGTGCTCGTCGGCGTGGCGGCAACGAACACCAGCGTTCCGGCTGCCCAGTTCCACTCAGATATCCAGCGGTCGCCGCCAACGATGACCTCCGGCTTCTCGGTCCCGTCAGCCTTCGCCTGATAGAGGTGGATGTTGCCGCTGTCTTCGGCGACGAACAGCAGATGATCCCCGATCCAGGACGGACTGACGGGCAGGCCAAGCGGCTGGCAGTTCCGGTCGAGGTCTGCGGTCAGGACTTGTTGCCGTCGCGAACTCAGCTCGAGCACAGCGACCTGACGGTGGCGAGGGTTCTCCAGCGGCGTGCGGTTGAAGTAGCAGGCCAGGTACCGCCCATCCGGCGACCACGACGGGCGCGCGTACGTCGATCCGCTGTCAGTCAGGCGCTCCGGCTCAGATGTCCCGTCGACCGGGACAACCCAGAGATCGTTGGCGAGGTCCAGGTCCCAGGTATCGTGTCGTGCGGATGTGAAAGCGATCTTGCTGCCGTCGGGCGACCAGGCCAGGCCCTCCGCCTGGAATGGCCCCGGCGTCACAGTGCGTGGCGCGGAAGAGCCGTCAGCTGCCACCACGAAGATGCGGTTCGGGCGGTCGATCGTCCAGCCTGCCGCGTTCAGGCGATAAATCAGGCGTGTCACGCGCCGGGGCGGCATGTCCTTGTTCTCCTGCGGCTGCCCCGGTTTGCCGTACTGCTCGACGTCGGGGTCGCGCGCCACGAATGCGAGTCGGCTACCGTCCGGCGACCAGGCCAGTTCGGTGACCGGGCCGTGCCAGGAGCACACAACTATGCGTTCGCCTGCGGTGGCGACGGGCAGGATGCAGATCTCCGACGGGCCGTTGCCAGGCGGGGCGGAGACAAAGGCCAGCCGCCGGCCGTCAGGGGACCATCGCGGCATGACCTCGTGCCCATGGCCAGTGAGGGGTTGCGGCTGGCCGTCCGCTGAGTCGGTGGGGGCCAGCCAGATCTGGCGCCGGTAAGTGTTGGACTCGACATCAGGGTCGCTAACTGTGAAAGCGATAGCCGATCCCGTCGGCGACACCTGCGGGTCCGCCGCCTGGCGAAGTCTGCCGATGTCGTCGGGAACCATGAAGGTTGGCGTGCTTGTCGTCTCTGTCATCTGCCGCCTCTCGCCTCCGCCGGAAGAGTAGGGCCGCGCAGCTCCGCGACTGCGCCGAGCACCCGTCATGAGCCCAGATATGTCCTCATCTGAACATAGACCTTTCGGTCGGCGTCCGGACAGGACAGCCATCGCCAGCTGGCGATCGCGGCGATAGTTGGCCGCGCAATTGGCGCGAAGGCTAGCTGAGCCGTCGGGTGCTATCGCAACAGCGAGAAGCTGCTGTAGCGTCGGCAGGCGGCGGGGCCATGGACCTGGTCGTGCGGGAAGAGCGGAGAGTACACCGATGACGATCACGAGCGGGACTTCCGGTGTGCTTGTCCTGCACCAGGCCGACGATGTTGGCGTGGCAGTCGCTGGCCTGGCGGCTGGTTCGGAGTTCGACGGGCCTGAGGGGCGTGCGCATATTGCTGGCCCGGTTCCGCCGGGCCACAAGGTCGCACTGCGTGCGATCGCGGCGGGTGCGCCGGTGCGGAAGTACGGCCAGGTGATCGGGTTCGCCTCCGCCCCGATCTCGGCGGGGGAGCATGTGCATGTTCACAACCTGCTGTTCGGTGAGTTCACGCGAGCCGCCGGGCCGGTTAGTGCGCAGTCCGCCGCTGTGTCGGCGGTGGCCGGCGAGCCGCTGAGCTTTGCCGGGTACCGCCGGGCTGACGGGCGGGTCGGCACCAGGAACTACGTAGCCGTGGTGGCCACGGTGAATTGCTCCGCAACGGTGTGCAAGCGGATCGCCCGCCAGGTCAGCGAGTCCGGGGAACTGGACGATCTGCCGGGCGTGGACGGGGTGATCGCGCTGACGCATTCCACCGGGTGCGGGATGCAGCCCGACGGAGCTGGGGTGGCGGTGCTGCGCCGGACGCTTGCCGGGTACCTCGATCATCCAAACGTCGGCGGGGTTCTGGTGCTGGGCCTCGGCTGTGAGGACAACCAGGTGCGGGCGCTAACCAGCCAGCTGGCGGGCAGGGCCGACGTTCCGGTCATCACCGGGACGATCCAGGACCTGGGCGGCAGCGCCGCTGCTGTCCGCGCCGGGGTCGCGCAGCTGCGCGCGATGCTGCCCGAGGTCGGCCGTGCTGAGCGCACGCCGTGCCCGGTGTCGGAGCTGGTGCTCGGCACCCAGTGCGGCGGGTCGGATGGCTACTCTGGGCTTACCGCCAACCCCGCGCTCGGCGCCGCGGTGGACTTGCTTGTCGCACATGGCGGCACCGGGATGCTTGCCGAGACCCCGGAGATTTATGGCGCCGAGCACCTGCTGGCCAGCCGGGCTGCCACGCCTGCGGTGGCCGCCGCCCTGGCGGACACGATCGCCTGGTGGCAGCAGTACACCGCAATGCACGGCGGCAGCATGGACAACAATCCATCGCCAGGCAACAAGGATGGCGGGCTGACCACCATCTTGGAGAAGTCTCTCGGCGCGGTCGCCAAGGGCGGCACGACGAAGCTGCAGCAGGTCGTCGGCTATGCCGAGCGACCCTCCGAGCGGGGCCTGATCTTCATGGACACCCCCGGCTACGACCCTGTCAGCGTGACCGGCCTGGTCGCCGGCGGTGCCAACCTGGTGTGCTTCACCACTGGTCGCGGGTCGGTGTTCGGCTGCAAGCCAGTGCCCAGCCTCAAGCTGGCGACAAGCAGCGACCTGTACCGGCGGATGCCCGGTGACATGGACATTGACTGCGGCGTCATCCTCAGCGGCACCAGCGTCGCCGACCTCGGCGCCCGCATCTTTGCCGAACTCGTCGCGGTCGCCTCGGGCACGCCAACCAAGAGCGAGGCACAGGACTTCGGTGATGAGGAATTCGTGCCCTGGCAGCTCGGCGCGGTCATGTGAGACCACGCCGGGATGCACGTCAGACCTGACTTTTATCACGATCATGAAGCTTCGCGAGTCTTGACGCGCTGACCCGCAGGTTCGCTCTCGTGAGACCCGAGATCTGCGCACTAGCCGTCGGACGCGGACCGTGGTCTGGACGGGCCCGAATGCCGGGCGCGATGGCTCCGCGGGCCAGCAAGCTAGGTGAGGCGACGGTTACAGGTTCGCGAGCCAGCGATGTCCTGGGAGGACGCGGGTGAGGAGCCCGGCGAGTGCCGCGCGCTGAGCTGGGTCATGAGCGGGATGGTTCCGTCGAAGTCTGCCTGCCTAACTTCGGCCACTTGTTGGATTTGATCTTGACCATAGTGCGCTGGGGCGTACTGGACCTGGGCGTGGACGCTGGCGCTGCGGACGGGCCGCTGCGGATCATCGGGTCGCGGATGGGCTGCCTGCTGGACACGCTGCAGCACGCTTACCGGCTGCTGGGCGTTGACCAGGCCACGGGCGGGGATGAGGTGTTCTTCCAGCTGGTAGTGGCCCGGATCATCGAGCCGGTCAGCAAGCTCGATAGTGCGCGGGTGCGGGAGGAAGCAGGCGTGGCGGCGGTCCCGTACCGGACTGTCACGAGGCGGCTGCGCGTGTTCGCGAAGGACTCGTGGCGGCAGCAGATCTCCTCGGCCTGCGCCGCGTCTTCGCCGCCCTAGCGGTCAGCTGGTGGATCGAGCATCAGACCGGCTGGTCGATCCGCAGATTCGTCATGACAGCCCGCCGCTACCGCACCATTCGGATCCAGGTCGGCGACCACATCATCACCGCCGCCGACCCGCTACCCGACGAGCTCCGCGGCGCCATCGAAGCGATCAACAATAGCCGCTGACTTGCGCATTGCCTGACGGCGCAGGAGGTCGGGCTGCCCGGATGAGGCGTGGCCCGAGCAGACATAACCAGCCATGCGATGCTGGTGCTGTGGCGCCAGTTCGCGCGGTGTTGCTGGACTTCTATTGCACGCTGGTCGACCTCAGCGACCCGGTGAGATCACGCGGGTTCGACGACTTCGCCAGGCGGCTGGGTCTGCCACTGGGTTCCGGCGAGTTCTACCGCCGCTACGTCGAGATCATCAGCAGCGAACCGGACGAAGGCAACGCTTCGGGCTTTGTGCCATACCGGGAGTCATGGCTGGCGGCCGGGCGCAGGCTGCTCGCGCCGTTCGGCCGCGAACCGGCAGCCGGGCAGTTCGCCGACGCCTACGCGCAGATGCACGCGACGGCGGCGATCTTCCCAGAGGTGCCCGCCGCACTGCGGGCGCTAACCGGCCGCTTCCGGGTTGGAGTGGTCGCCAACGCCGACCACGACTACCTGATGCGATGCCTGGACCACAACACCTTGCGCTTCGAGCTCCTGGTGGATTCCGAAACTGTCGGCTGCTACAAGCCGGAACCTCAAATTTTCCAGCAAGCTTGTGACGCCCTCTCAGTGCCCGCTGGCGAGGCGGTTATGGTCGGAGATACCCCGGAAACCGACATTCGGGGTGCGCAGCTGGCAGGTCTTCGGGCGGTGTGGCTGAAGCGCGGCCATCAAGACTGGCCAGGCAATCTCCCGCGTCCCGATGCGGTCATCGAAGAACTGGGGGAGCTTCCTCACATCTTGCGGCAGCTAAACTCGCACGCCTGAAAACCGGCCGGGTACAGAGCGCGCACTCGCCGTCATCCACCGCCAGGAACCTGCCCGCTAACTTGACAAAGTCGGGAAGACAGCCCGCCGCCACCGCACCAGCCGGACCCAGGCCGCCAACCACATCATCACTACCGCCGACCCGCTACCCGACGAACTCCGCGACGCCATCGCGAGCAACAACAATTGCGCACCAGTTTGGCCGGAGTCAGGTTACAAGTTCGCGAGCCAGCGATGTCCTGGGTGGACGCGGGTGAGGAGCCCGGCGAGTGCCGTGCGCTGAGCTGGGGTCATGAGCGGGACGGTTCCGTCGAAGTCTGCCTGGTCCTTGGCGCGGGCGTGCTTGGCCTTGAACAGCAGGACCAGTTCGGGTGCCAGGTACGGGATGCCCTCTGCGGTGCGGTGGATGATCTGGCTGTAGGGAAGCCGGATCGTTTCGTCGCGCCGGCACACCCAGGTCTGGCCGTCGTGGGGTTCGCGGAACACATCGAGCAGGTAGCTGCCGGTGGCTGGATCGCGAATCCAGGTCTGGTGAGTGGCGGCCAGCCCGCCCGGTCCTGCGTTCTCCCAGATCCGGCCGCTGCTGACCGCGTCGAAGGCGTATCCGGTGAAGCGGTCGCGGACCTCGGGGAAGGTTGCAGCCGGGATCGCGATCTCGATGTCACCGTGTTCGCGCGTCTGCGAGCCGCGGAACAGATCCAGCGCCCAGCCTGCGGCCACGCACCAGGGCGCCGCGATCCCGGCCAGGTGCCCTGCGACCTCAGCCGGGGTCCAGCACGATGACCACCGGGCGTCGAGGGCTGCGATCTCGGCGGCTGACAGTTCGACGCCGCCACCGGGCGCCTGCTCGCTCACCGGGGGGAATCTACCAGCGAGTCCGAACCACCGGCCACATGCGCACTAGTTTCATAAAAGTCGGGACGCGGTGCCAGGTGCCATGCCCGGCGTTGCCTACGACCCGATCGCCGACGCACGCTCGTTCACCGCCGCGAGCACATTCCTGGCGGGGGGGTGCATGCCCAGAGCCGATGGCAGCCCTGCCGGATTTCGCCTTCGCGGCTCCCGGGCCGCCGCTTTACGATGTGCCAGTTGCGGCCCGGATGCGCGTTCCTCCCGACGCGCCCGAAGACGCCGCAGCATGGGAGGAGCCCATGGGCGACCAGGCCTGTGCTGACCGGATCGCCCGGCAAGGCGATCACCCCACGGAAGCGATCGGATGAGCGTCGAGCAGAGGGTGCCTGTTCCCGCACTGCTGATCACCGGAACAGTAGGCGTCGGGAAGTCCACCGTAGCCGCGGAGATCAGCGACATTCTCGCCGATCTGAAGATCCCCAATGCCGCGGTCGACCTCGACGCGCTGCGCTGGCAGTGGCCGCCGACCAGTGAGTGGAACGGCGACCTGATGTTCGAGAACCTCGCGGCGCTCTGGCCCAACTACCAGGCGCACGGCGCAAGCCACCTGATCCTTGCCGGCGTTCTGGAGGATCCCGCCGAGCTGGTCCGCTATCGCGCCGCAGTACCTGGCGCTGAGATCACGGTGTGCCGCCTGGTGGCACCGGAAGCCGTCCGTCTCGACCGGTTGCACGGGCGCATGCCAGCGGGACCGTCACGTGACTGGCACCTGGATCGCACAGTGGAGCTCGAGCGCATTCTCGACCGGCTTGCCGTCGAAGACTTTGCGGTTGAGAACGGCGATCGACCCGTGCGTGAAGTCGCCCTGGAAGTGCTTGTCCGCGCCGGCTGGGGGTGAACTTCTAGGCTGACCGCATGACTGGCAGCTGCGCGGCGGTAGATGTCTGCTACTTGCCGTCCGGTGGTGCTCGCGCGGCTATCGTCGTGGCGGCCAGGCCCGACTTCGCCGCAATGGAAGCGGAGTGGACTGCAGAGGTGCCCGTGGCTGCGCCGTACCGCCCGGGCCAGTTCTTCCTGCGAGAGCTTCCGCCGCTGCGGGCCGTCCTAGCCGACGCCGGGCCGCTTCGCCTCATCGTGGTGGACGGCTACGTGGACCTTGATCCGGGTGGCCGGCCAGGTTTGGGAGCTCATGTGCATCACGAGTTCGCGGTTCCCGTGATCGGCGTGGCGAAGACCTCGTTCCGCACAGCCACACACGCAATCCCGGTCACCCGCGGCGGCTCGGTGCAGCCGCTGTTCGTCACCGCGGCCGGACTACCGCTGACGCAAGCAGCCTCGCTGGTTCGCGCCATGGCTGGCCGCTACCGTCTGCCAGACGCGCTTCGCCGGGCAGATGCGCTTGCCCGCGGCGCCCAGTAGTTCAACGCGACCGCTAGCGATACGCACCGGTGCATCACGGAGCTAGCTGCCAAACGTGCGAAGCCAGCGGGTCGCTGAACCGGGTCATCAGGCTGGCTGCGAGGGCAAGCACCAATATCACGGTGACCAGGGCGAGCCGGTTGCGCAAGTGCTGGCCGCGCGCTGCGGGCTCTAGTAGTCGTTGCACGCGCGCCGCGACATCGTAGCTTGTCGCCCCGAGCGCGAGGGCAGGCACAGCAGCGCCTGTACCCATCGCCAGCAGGGCAGCGACGAGGACCGGGCGGCCACTGTGGCGAGCGGCCGCATCGTCGGCGCGCATCTCAGTTAGCCGCGCTACCTCGCTAGGCCCGGCGGTGAAAAGCGGCACTGCGGGAAGGACTGCCGACAACCCCCGAGTGAGTGTGACCAGCAAGTGATGGCTGCCAGCCAGGTGCGCCTTCTCGTGCTCGATAACCGCCGTTAGCTGCGCCGGATCAAGCACAGCGAGAGCTCCGGTCGTGAGCACAATCGTCGCGGGCCGGCCCGGTACGCAGTAGGCCGCCGGCTGGGGGACGTCGAGCACGACCGTGCCGCTGGCTGACGGCATCCGGTGACCCGTGATGCGGGCGGCTTCCGCGTGCGCGTGCATCCGCCGCTGTGCCTGCTGTACGCGGCGTCCGTACCGCCAGGCCAGCACGGCTGACGTAAGCGCGGCACTCAACGCCGCCACGGCCAGCGGGATCTCGAAGATCGCGCTCCGGTACACAACCGGCGCGCACGCGTGGCCGGCAACCGAGCGACAGATCACCTCGGCAAGTAGCGGCCAGCCGGCAATCGCTGCGCGGACGAGAAACTGGATCGCTACCACCAGGCAGGCAAGCACGCTAGCCAGCGCAATCAGCCACGCCGTGAGCCCCAGCCGCGCGCTCGTGCCTGAGGCGGTCAGCCGCGCGAGCAGCGGCGGCAAGCACCACGCGACGGCCAGTGCGTACACGACCATCAGCACGGCGGCGGTCATTCAGGCCGCCGGCCCGTCAGTCGCCGCATCACGGTGCGCAACGCCTCGGACTCGGCGCCGCCGATCTGAGCGATGAAGTGAGTCAGCACCGCCTCGGCGTCGCCGCCGACGGCCAGCGCTTCCTGCATCAGCCGGGCGCTGTATTCCTCGCGGCTAGCGGTCGCCGTGTACCGGTAGGCCTTGCCGTCCTTGGTGCGCACGAGCCAGCCCTTGCGATGCAAGTTATCCATGGTGCTCATCACCGTCGTGTAGGCGATAGCGCGCTCCTGGGCGAGCTCGTCGAAGAGCTCCCGCACAGTCACAGGCCTGCCGTGGTCCCACACCATGTGCATGATGACTGTTTCCAGCTCACCGAATCCGCGCACGCTACCACCTCCCGCAGTGCGCCGGTCGGCTAGGCCCGCTCGGCGCTCTTCATCTGCCAGTCTAACCCATGCTACGGTCTACGTACGTAGACAGTAGATGAAGGGCTGGCTAGTGACGATGAGCAAGGCTCAGCGGATCCGGACGCAGAATGCCCGGCAGAAGGTCGCAGCGCAGCAGGCCGCAGCGCGGCGTTCCGAGACCCGGCGGAGGGCCATGATCGCGGCCGGGAGCGTCGCCCTGGTCGTGGCACTGGTGATCGTGCTTATCGTGGTCAGACTCAATAGATCCCCGGCAGCCGCGGGCACAGCGTCAGCCGCAGCCGACGCGGCGCTCACGCGGGACATCGCGACTGTCCCGGCTAGCGCGTTCAACCTGGTCGGTAGCGGCTCAGCGGCGGGCCTGAAAGCGATCACCGGGCAGCCTCAGCTCGCAGCCGGCGGGAAGCCGGAATTGTTGTACATGGGCGGCGAGTTCTGCCCGTACTGCGGCGCCGAGCGGTGGGCGATCGCAGCCGCCGTCAGCAGGTTCGGCACGCTCGCCGGTCTGCATTTCATCCACTCCTCGCCTGCCGACATTTATGCCAACACGCCGACGTTGTCGTTCTACCGGTCCCGGTACACCAGTAAGTACCTGGAGTTTGTCCCGGTTGAGTGGTACGGGGAACGGCCGGATCCCAGCACGCCCCTCCGGCATGTGTACCTGCAGCATCCGTCCCAGCAGCAGGTCGCGCTGTTCACCCGGTACGCGGACGGCATCCCGTTCGTCGACATCGCCAACCGATACGTAGTCCAGAACGCCCAGTACGTGCCCTCAGACCTGGCCGGCCTTAGCTGGACTCAGGTCGCTGCCGCGATGCACGACCCGTCGAGCACCGTTGGTAAGGACATTGACGGAGCGGCCAACATGATCACCGCGGCGATATGCAAGATGACCAAGGACCAGCCAGGCAACGTCTGCACCTCCGCCGGTGTCACAGCGGCGAGCAAATCGATCTGAGTCGCTGGCGAGGGCGGGACCGGCGCCCGGCCGCGCTTGCAACTGGCCGCGTCGTCGCGCAGGTCAGCGGCCGGCGAGCGAGTCCAGCAGTACGGCCGGGTCGCGCAACGCAGCAGCGTCGGCAGGCTGACCAGACCGGACGAGCGCCTGGATCGCGTCGGTAACGTCCCACACATTCACGTTCATGCCTGCCAGCACGCGTCCGCCGGCGCTCAGCCAGAACGCGACGAACTCGCGCCCGTCAACATCGCCGCGGAACACGACTTGCTCGTAGCCGCCCGGCTCCACGTAGCCGGAATACTCCATGCCCAGGTCGTACTGGTCACTGAAGAAGTACGGCACCCTGTCATAGCTGACGTCCTGGCCGACCATCGCCTTGGCTGCGGTCTGCGGCTGGTTGAGCGCATTGGCCCAGTGCTCGACCCGGATGTGCTTGCCGATCACGGGATGGAAAGCACACGCGACGTCTCCCGCGGCGTAGATGTCCGGGTCGGACGATCCCAGCTGAGAGTTCGTCACGATGCCGTTGTTAACGTCCAGGCCGGCGGCCGCCGCGAGCGCGGTGTTGGGCGTGATGCCGATCCCGACAATCACCGCATCAGCTTCGACGTGGCTGCCGTCAGCTAGCCGAACACCGTCAGCGTGCCCGCCCGTTCCGGTGATCTCAGCTACCTGAACGCCGAAGCGCGAGTCGACGCCGTGCTCGCGGTGCAGGCGCGCGAATACCGGCGCGACCTCAGGCCCGAGCGGGAGCAGCAGCGGCAGATCGGCCGACTCAAGCAGGCTGACCTCGACACCGGCCATCCGCGCGGCCGCGGTGACCTCGAGACCAATCCAGCCAGCCCCGATGACTGCGACGCGCGATGCCTCGCCGAGCATCGATTTGATCCGGTCGCTATCCCCGACGCTGCGCAAGTACAGGACGCCGTCGAGATCAGCGCCAGGCACCGCCAGCCGGCGCGGTGACGATCCGGTAGTCACCAGCAGCTTCGTGTAGCCGACCCGGCTGCCGTCCGCGAGAGTCACTTCGTGCGCCGCGCGGTCAATGCCGGTAACGACGGCACCGAGCCGCAGATCGACGCCTGAATCGGCATACCACTGCGCAGGGTGCACGTAGATCTTCTCTCGGGCGGTCTTGCCTTGCAGGTAGTCCTTGGACAACGGCGGCCGCTCATATGGCAGCTCGTCCTCCGCTCCGACGAGGACGACCCTGCCGTCGAAGCCAGCCGTCCGCAGCGCCTCAGCGGCCTTCGCGCCGGCCAGGCTGGCTCCGACGATGAGGTAAGTCATGTCCGTAGGCATCGCGTTCTCCGTTCCCATCGGCTACCGGCGAATGCCGGATCGCACAGGAGTACAGCAGGCACCTGACCAGATCCCAGCATCCCATTACCGGTTAGCCGGCCAAGTTTCGCAGCGGTCCAACCTTCTGCTCACGCTCTCGTCTTAACCGTTGGGTGCGGCACGCGACGGGGCGGCCAGGACATGACGCGCCCGTCGGGGTGAAGGAGTTGGCGACATGGCCGGCAAACACAATCCAGCTGATGGGCCGCGACGCTCGTGGCTGCTCAGGTACGCCGCGCTCCTCATCGCCGTGGTTGCCGTTACTGCCGCCTGCGGGCATGCCGTTCAGGTCGCGGGCGGCATTGATGCCAGGCCGACGGCTCACCCGGTTACCACGAAGGCTCATGCGGACGCGGCAGGCGAGCGCCGGGTCGCCGTCGTTTCGGCCAGCTTCGTCTCTCCGTCGCATGGGTGGTTGCTGGCCGTGCCGCCATGCGCGCTGAACGCGAAGCCATGCCGGACCCTGCTGCTGCGCAGGACGACCGACGGCGGCCGGACCTGGGCGGTCGTGCCAGCGCCTGACGCGCCATCCGCATCAACTGGGCCTGGTGGCGACGCGGTTGGCGGCATTCTCTTTACCAGCCCGCGCGATGGCTGGGCATTCGGGCCAGGCCTGTGGCAGACCCGTGATGGCGGCGCAACGTGGCGCCGGGTCAGCATTCCCGGCGGCCGCGTGCTGGGCATGACAGCAGGAGACGGCCGAGTGCTGGCGGCCGTCGGCCGCTGTGCCGCCTCTGGCCCCGACTGCCAGTTCCGCGTCTACACCTCGCGGACGGGCTCGACGACCTGGCACCCGGTCCCGGGAGCGACAGCCCGTGGCGTCAAGACGCCCTCGCTCGTCGTGGTCGGTGACACTGGTTACGTAGCCAGCAACGTTCTCCTGGGCAGGACTGAGTTGCTCGCGGGTCCGGTAAACGGCTCGGGGCGGTGGCGGCCGCTTCGGAACAACCCGTGCACGCGTGCCTGGTCGATGGCGGTCGCGGCAGCTTCGGGCGGCTGGTTGTTCATCGGCTGTGGTTCCGAGCCCAGCGCTGGGCAGCAGCTCAAGACTGCCTATCTCTCGCACGATTACGGAGATACCTGGCGGCGTGTCGCCAATCCGCCGAGCAGCGGCTACGTCAGCTCAGCATCCATGACGCGCGGCGGGACGATCTTCCTGTCGGGCGGCCGGATGGAGATCTACATCTCCCGCAACCGCGGCCGTAGCTGGCAGATCAGCCCGAGCCTGAACGACGCAGCTAGCCTGGCCGGCGCCGGCTTCGACTTGCTCGCCGCGACGACGAGCAACACCACCGGGTACGCCACTCAATGGGGCGTCTACCAGCATCAGCTGTGGCTGACCGACGACGGCGGCCGCCGCTGGACGCCAGTCACCATCCGGTAAGGTCCGCCAGGGAGGGCCATGCGACGGCTGATGACCGCTAAGCCGGCTCGTTTTGTAGTCCGCCGGCTGCTCAGGCGTGTCGGCGTTGCGCTCTGCCTGCTGCTGGCTGCCAGCTGGACGCTGACGCAGGCTGCTTTTTGCCTGGACTGGTCTTTGACGGCAAGCTCGGCGGAGGGCTGGGCTGGGTGGAGTGGCTGGGACTGGCTTGAGCTTCTCGTGCTTTTGCCGTTGATCGTGACACCACTTCTGGTCGGCGGACTGTTCCTCGTCGCCAGGGCAGGATGGCGGTCGGTCGCGGCGTGGGTGGGTGCCGTGGCGGCTGGCATCGGGCTGGAAGCGCTGACTGTGCGGGTCGGACTGCCGAGACCGTGGGTTTGGCTCGCCTTGACGATCGGATTTCTCGCGGCTGGAGGATCGATGGCCGTTGTTCTCATCCGGGCGCAGCGCTTTGCCTGGCACGTGGGCGTGCGACGGTAACGGTTCGGCTAGGGCACCCGCTCAGCCGCAGCTCTTACGCGACGCGCATGCATGGATCGCACTCACCGTTCATGCCACTTGGCGTCGCGCTCGCGCCGGTCGGGCGCTGACGCGGATAGCACGGTGGCCCGGCACCTGCTTCTGCTGTCAGCTAGCGGATTGGCGGTCATGTCTAGGCGGCGGCCGGCACGGTGATGATTCCGGCAACTGGCTGGCCTGTCCGCAGCGCATCCCTGATCTGTCCAGCCAGCTTGGCTGGCTCGGTGCGGAGTTCGCGCGGGCTGACATGCAGCGTACGGATCCCGGCCGCCGCCAGCCGCCTATGCCGGTCCATCGTAGATTCCCAGCTCTCGGGTGCCAGGTGCCATTCGCGCGAATCAATCTCCACTGCCACTCCGAAATCGGCCCACCAGGCATCGACGGTTGCGAGAAACTTGCCGCGCAGGTAGAGCGTCGCGTTGAACAGCGGGACCGGAAGCCCGGACCCAACGATCAGCTTCCGGAAGTCGCCTTCAGGCACGGACCTGATCCCCACCCGTACCTCGGCCAGGATCGACCGCAGCCGCGCCGACCCCCGAATTGGCCCGTCCTGCAGCTCCGCGGTGAGTTCGGCTATCGAGCAGCGGTTTTTCTGTACCGAACTCGCCACCACGGCTCTAGCGTCAGAGATGCTGGCCAGACTTCGGACTGCGTCAGCGACCGCGCGGGCCGGTGGCGCGAATCGCAACGGACCGTCGTAGGTGACCGATAGCGGCATCCGACGAGTGCGATGAACTATGACATGACCACAACTCGTCCGCTTCTTGGCCGCCGGTACGAGTACATCGACCCGGCTTGTCTGCGGAATCTGGAGCCTATAGATGCGCATCGCGGCCGGACCGGTGATAACGCTCTGTGGCCCGGCGAAGAGAATGGCAGCGATTTCCAGTTGCTGGCGAGCTGGCTGGCCGGTTGAAGTCAGATAGATGCCCGGCAACAGCCGCTGCCACGGCCCAGCCGGCTTGATGCGGTGCCGCAGCGCATCGGGAGTGAGTCCGCATGAAAGAACCTGGCGCCGGGTTACGACGCCGTCCTGGTAGGCAGTGAACCAGTCGAGATCACTTCCGTGTTCTGACATAGCCGGCAGACTGACACGTAAGACCGACAAAAAGCCTTGCGTGCTCGGCGTGGGTGCCGTTTTAGTGGCGCCGGGGGCCCGTCAAGTCGGCACCCATGGAGCCGGTCTCGCCTTCCAGCTGCGTTCGGTCCCGGTTGGTGTGCCGGGCCTTGGCGTGGGTGCCGTTT
>Ga0335072_10005169_pt1 | contig 19237 bp, 16 predicted proteins | sample Lox_Sample_21_FD_206725 | JGI IMG/M metagenome (GOLD analysis project Ga0335072, IMG submission 206725) | Soil microbial communities from Loxahatchee National Wildlife Refuge, Florida, United States - Lox_Sample_2.1 | ecosystem: Environmental > Terrestrial > Soil > Wetlands | place: USA...
GTCGTGCTCACGGAACTGCTTAGCGACCCAGCCCTTCCATCAGACGTCGCCCAAACTCTTGGGGAAATCCCCGTGCTTGAGCTCGACTCCGGCTACTGGCAGCGTGCTGGCCTGCTTCGAGCGAAGGTTCTGTCCAGAGGGCGAAAAGCACGCCTGGGAGACGCGCTGATTGCCCAGAGCTGTATCGATCAGGAATTGACTCTACTGACGCGCGATCGCGATTTTCGTGCATTTGCCGAAACCGCGGGACTCGAAATTCTCTGAGGAGCCGCCCGAAGCTGATCCCAATTCCTATTTAATCGTGAACGCCAGCGTGAGCAGCGTCTTCTGCTCGACTTCGTGCGCCTTGGCGCTGCCCGTGGCCGGACTTGGACTTGAGCTTCGCTTGACGGTGAGCACCGGGCGTTCTCCGGCGATACGTTTAAGGCGCGGCAGCATGTTGAACATCGCGCCCATATTCGCCGGCTCTTCCTGGACCCAGACGATGTCGGCATGCTTGCCGTGTCGATCGAACTCGGCAATGACTTCCTGCTCAGGAAACGGATAGAGCTGTTCCAGAAATACGATCGCCGTGCTCGCGTCTTTTCTCTTCTTGCGTTCCGCTTGCAATTCGTGGCCGATTTTGCCGGTGCAGATCAGAATGCGATCGGCTTCTCCGACCGTCGTATCTGGAATGACATTCAGAAAACGCTTATGCGTGAAGTCTTCGATCGGCGAGCTGGCATCGGGATGCCGCAACATGCTCTTCGGCGTGAAAACGATTAGAGGCTTGCGCCAGTGCCGCAATGCTTGCCGGCGCAATAGATGAAAATACTGCGCGGCGTTCGAGGGCTGTGCGATCTGGATGTTGTGCTTGGCCGCGAGTTGGATGAAGCGCTCAATACGTGCGCTGGAGTGCTCCGGTCCCTGTCCTTCATAGCCATGCGGCAGAAGCATCACGAGGCCGGAAAGCAGATTCCATTTCGCTTCTCCGGCACTGATGAATTGATCGATGATCGCCTGCGCTACGTTAACGAAATCGCCGAACTGCGCTTCCCACAAAACCAGCAACTCGGGATAGTCGCGGCTGTAGCCATATTCGAAGCCTAGAACTCCGGCCTCGGAAAGGGTGGAATTGTAAATCTCGCAGCGGGCTTGATCGGCGGCAATGTTTTCCAGCGGCACATATTCATTCTCATTTTCGGTGTCGATCAGAACGGAATGCCGCTGGTTGAAGGTCCCGCGCCGCGAGTCCTGGCCGGACATCCGCACGTGAATTCCCGATTTCACCAGGCTGCCGAAGGCCAGCGCCTCGGCCATGCCGTAATCGACCGGACGCTTGCCGCCGCCCATCTCCGCGCGCTGCTCGAGAAGTTTCTTGACCTTGGGATGGATGTGGAAATCGGACGGATACGTCGTAAGCCGCTCGGTCAGTTCCGATAGCTCCTGCGCTGACAAGCCGGTTTCGACTTCATATTCGGGCTTGTATGGACCGCCGAAATAGTTGTTCCAGTATTTGGGAAGGTCGCGCATCAGAGGCTTGCGCTTGATGCTGCCCGCTTTTTTCTGAGCCTCCTCGAACTCAGCGCGAATGGCGACAGCTTTCTCGGCCGCATCGCTCGCGCCAATGTCATCGGCATAAATCTCCCACAGCGGCGGATGATCTTTGATTTTTTTGTAGAGCAGCGGCTGAGTAATCGTGGGGTCGTCGACTTCGCTATGTCCGTGCCGCCGGTAGCCGATCAGATCGATCACAACATCGGTGCCAAAGCGATAACGAAACTCGACCGCCATGCGCGCCACGCGAACCACCGCCTCGACATCTTCTCCGTTCACGTGAAAGATTGGAATTGACTGGCGGCGCGCAATGCAGGCTGCGAAACGCGTCGAATGCTCTTCCGTGTAGCTGGTGGTGAATCCCAGAAGATTATTCGCCACAATGTGAATCGTGCCGCCGACACTATAGCCGGGAAGATCGGCGTAATTCATGGTTTCGGCGAGGATACCTTGTCCGGCAAATGCGGCATCTCCATGAACAAGAAGGGGCAGATACTTTTCGCGTCCACCTTCGCCCGTTCGATCTTGTTTGGCTCGTGTGCGGCCGACGGTTACGGGATCGACCGCTTCGAGATGGCTGGGATTCGATACGAGATGGATATGAACTTTGCCGCCGCTGTAGGTCACGTATTCGCCGGTCGCGCCCATGTGATATTTCACGTCTCCGGAACCGAGCACGCTACGCGGATCGACATCTTCAAATCCCGCAAAAAGTTCTTCCGGCGGCCGCTTCGCGACGTGCGCGATGATATTCAACCGTCCGCGGTGGCTCATGCCCATCACGAGCTCAATTGCGCCCAGGCGTGAGCCGGTGTCGAGGACCTCATCGACTAATGGAATAAGCGCTGTCACACCTTCCAGGGAAAATCGCTTGCTGCCGAGATACCGCTGCTGCATGACCTGCTCAAAAACGTCGGCGCGGATCAGCAGATCGAGAATGCGCGCCCGGTCCTGGTCGGTAATTTCGTAGCCTTGCGACGGCGACTCCATCCGTTCGTAGATCCAGTTACGCCTCTCCGGCGAGTAGATGTGATTGATCTCAACCCCGAGCGTGCTGGAGTAGATTTCGCGAGCCTCCCGGGCGTATTCGCCCTCGTGCTCGAGTTCCGGCGTGGGACGCGGCCGCAGGAATCCGAGCGGATCGAGATCGCCTTCGAGATATCCCCATTGCCGGTACGCGGCGAAAACGCGATCACGCTCGAGATTGGCGGCTGCACCTCTGGATCCGTTGGTCCCTGCGGGGGAACGGACGGCAGCTCCGTCTGAGACTGCAGAATTCGTTGTCTGGCTAGGCATAAGGAAGTACTACTAGCATAAAGGATGCGCGGGAAAACGTGGGGATTCTCGCGCCCGAACTGCCGCTTCCCGTCGCTGAGCTGGAACTGCAAGTTCTCAAACATACATCCCGAGCCAAGCTCCTGAAGCAGCAAGCCATGGAACGCCAATATCTGCGGTAGGCGCGTTCATATCGGAAGAGGTTCCTTGCGGTACGATGATCTCGGGTGGACGTAATGAACTGGCGCATTCTTGCGATCGCGGCCTGGATCGCCCTCGCGCAGCTTTTAGCCGGACCCGAGAACGTTCAGACCCGCGCCGAGGCGATGCTCGAACAAGCGCGCCGGCTCGAAGACATTCGCGCTCCCGGCGCACCGCCGTTTCGCCTCACTGCAACGTTTTCGTTCACTGGTAACGATCTCGAGCCGGAGCGTGGCACGTATTCCGAGATCTGGGTTTCGAATTCGAACTGGCGCCAGGAGACCGTGGTTGGAAATCTGCGCAGTGTGACCGTGGGCGGAACCGGCAAACATTGGATTCTCTTCGCGAATGGATTCCCAACCCAGGCGAATAGACTTCCAATTCTGATGGCATTCCTGCCGCCGAGGTTTCTGCCGCTGGAGTTCGACTCCATCAGGGAACTCACAAGCGGCGAGCGTGCAGTCGAGTGTGTGTACACCAAATTTACTGGGCAAAAAGCGCGCTCGATATTCTGTTTTGACAAAAAATCTGGGGTCTTGCTGCAAAGAGTTTCCCCGGAAGTGAGGTTGCGAAATGTGGTCAATTTCTCTTGTGAGTATGGAAGCTTCCGGGTTTTTGGACAATACATTTTTCCGCACGAGATTGCCTGCTTTGAGGATCAACACCAGAGTATCCGAGCCGTGGTTAAACTCTCTTCTCAACCGGCGGTTGATACGGCTTTATTCGAGCCGCCGCCCGGCGCCATTGAAATCCCGCAATGCAGCGGAAAAATGATGCCTCCTTTTCTTGTAAGCCGCGGATTCACCACCCCGAATTTCGATCCCGATCGCGTTCGCTGGTTTCCAGTGTGGTTTCTCGTCGATGCGAAGGGAAAAGTGCAAGACGTGAGATTATTGCGCTCGGCAGACAAGACCTCGTATCAGGATGCCATGAATACGATCCAGGGCTGGAGCTTTGTGCCGGGTGTTTGCAATGGTGAGCCGATGACGATGCCTTATACGGCACAGGTTCCGGTACGTTGACTCTGGGGCATGGATTCACCTCTTCACCCGCACTTGAACGCGAGTTCCTTCCGGCAATGTGCCGGTGGTCAACTCGATCGTTCCGTCGCGGACAACGCCTTCGAATTCGCGCCTGGTGTCCGGGGTGAAATCCCCGCCCGAGCCGAACTGGGACGGGGTACCCGGTGCGGTTTGCGCGGATGGGGACGTCCGTGGCACGCGTCCCATGCCTTTATCCATGGCTGCATTGGCCAGGCGGTCGGCTTCCTGATTGTGCTCGCGTAACGCGTGCCCGATCGAGAACCAGTCCAGTTGCGCGATCAATTCTTTGGCGCGCGCGTGCAGGTCCCGCAGCGTCGGATTTTTGACTTTGTAAATGCCCTTGATCTGCCGCACCAGGAGTTCGGAATCACTGACGATTTTCATTGCCTTGGGCCCGTGCTCAATCGCGTACTCGAGCGCGCCGATGAGTCCCTGATATTCCGCGAAATTGTTCGTCTGGTAACCGAGATATTCGCTGAGCGCGGCGACTTTGCGCCCAGATTCGTCTTTGATGACCACGCCATATCCGGCCGGCCCGGGATTCCCGCGCGCGCCGCCGTCGCTATAGGCGACTAGATAGTGCGCCGGAGGATTGTCGGGTTGCGTGGGAACCATCGTTCGAGTTTACAACGGAGCCTCTGCGGAACTCTGTGCCCCGCTTGGTGAATTCTGCAAAACACGAAACCACGGACAACACGGAGTGGACTATCGCCCAGCCGCGAGGCGTGTGGCAAGCCGCGGAGGAAGATTGGCGTTGAAAATCCGATCCTGCGCGGCTTTCAAATTGTAGGGCGTGCGATGGAAATGAACGACCTGCGCCGCGCTGTCGAACAGGGCGAAAGCGGCGCGCCAATCGCCGTCGCGCGGCTGGCCCACCGAACCGGGATTGACCATGTAGCGCGTCGACGGTTTGAGTTGTAGCGCGACCGATTCCGGCTGACCCACCGTGCGGTACTCAGGACGAAAACCGTCCGCAGCGGCACCGTTGGCGAAAAATCCCCCCTGCATATGGGTGTGGCCGAAAAAAGTCAGCGGTACCGTGATCGTAATCAGCGGAGCGAGCGCGTCACCCAGCGAAACCACGTATTCATCTTCGTCATTGGGGGAACCGTGCACCAGCTGCATATCCGGGAACCCGGGCAGGGAGACGGGGCCGTGCGGCAGGGCGCGAAGCCAGTCGAGGTTTTCGGAGGTTAGCTCATCCCGCGTCCAGACGGCGGCAGCGGCGGCCATGGGGTTGAAATCGTCCAGATCGATCAGTCCAGTCACAGCTTTGTCGTGATTTCCGCGAACGAAAACCTTGCCCAGCGTGCGCGAACGATCGATCACCTCGTTCGGGCTGGCACCGTATCCGACAATATCGCCTAGATTGACTACGACATCGTGCGGAGGAGCCGCAGCGAGGCAGGCGTCAAGCGCTTCCAGGTTGGCGTGAATGTCGCTGAGCAGAAGTATACGCAAGAAGACACCGGGGCAAATTCGGGATTATAGACGAAACTGGCCGGACTTCCCCACCCTCCTCGCGTTTTGTGCGGCTGGGTTGGGATTTTGACTTTCGTACGGAACACCTCGAACCTCCAAGCAAGCGAAGTCAAAGGGCTTTTGGTGTACTCGTCCCGAGCGACTGTTATCGGTTCACCACTGGGCAGCGCGCCCAATGTCCGGCCGACACTTCAACGAGCGGCGGCAAGGCTCTGGAACATTCCTCAACGCGGAAGCCGCAACGGGGCTCGAATGCGCATCCCGGCGGGAGAGCTTGGAGCGGAGGAACCGTACCCGCAATCGTTTCGAGCGGACGGCTGCGGTCGGTCGCGAGGTCGGGCACCGCACGTAGCAGGCCCCGTGTGTAGGGATGCGCGGGTTGGCTGAAGATTTCATGCTTCGTGCCGAGTTCCACCAGCGTTCCGGCGTACATGACCGCGACGCGGTCTGCTACCTCCGACACGACCGCAAAATCGTGGGAGATAAAGAGCATAGCCAGATGGAATTTTTGCCGCAATTCGCCCAGCAGATCGAGGATCTGCGCCTGAATCGTCACGTCGAGCGCGGTCGTGGGCTCATCCGCAATCAACAACTGCGGGCGATTCACGATGGCCATAGCAATCATCACTCGCTGCCGCATGCCTCCGGAGAGCTGATGCGGATAATCGCGCCCTCGCCGTGCCTGATCGGGAATGGCTACGTCGTTCATGGCTTCGACGGCCCGCTCCCGTGCTTCGCGCCTGGAGATCGGCTGATGTGCCAGCAAAGCTTCGGCGATCTGATCTCCTACGCGCATGACGGGGTTGAGCGCAGTCATCGGCTCCTGAAAAATCATGGCGATCCGCGAGCCCCGAAGCTGGCGCATGGAATCGCCCTCTAAAGCCGGAAGATTGCGTGCCGCGCCATTCTCATGGAAGAGAATTTCTCCCGAAACAAGCGCGTTTGGTGGGAGCAGGCGCATGATCGCCAGAGACGTCAGAGATTTTCCCGACCCCGATTCGCCCACGAGCCCGAGGACCTCCCCGGCAGCAATGGAGAAACTGAGATCGCGTACCGCATATAACCCAGCGGGCTTCTCCCGTCCATCGGCAATCTGGGCGGGAAATGCAATGTTGAGATGGCGGACATCGAGCAACGGAGCCACGTTTCATGTTAGCAATTCGGTCGTGCCCTGCGCCAAGTCGCCTGACAGGGAGGGAACTTGGCAGGTCGGATGCCGCCAGTAGGTATCCCATCTCGGCCGTCGGAGCCCTGAATCTTGCCTCCAGGTCCTCGCATCTCTTACATTACCCTTATGAGCAAGATTCATATTCCTACGCCGTTACGGCAGTATGTCGGCAAGCAGACAGCGGTCGAAGTCAGCGGAGCGACCGTGGGCGACGCCATGAACGCGCTGGTCGCGCAGCATCCGGATCTACGCAAACACCTCTACACGGAAGAGGGCAAGTTGCGCGCCTTTGTGAACCTCTACGTAAATGACGAGGACATCCGCTATTTGCAGAAGGAAGCCACCGCACTGAAGGATGGCGATCAGATTTCGATCGTGCCATCGATCGCCGGAGGCGCGTAGAAGAGTTTTTTCTGACCGCACTTGAGTCTGCCGTTGCTGAATTAAGTAATTCAAAATTGCTGTTCTATCACGAAAGCAGCTAAGGACGGCGCGTCTGGAAGATTGAGGAGCTATGCCCACCACAACAGAAATTCCCGTGACGTTGAACAAAGATGAAATCCTGCGCTACTCGCGGCATCTGATCATGCCCGAAGTCGGCATGGTGGGCCAGCAGAAGCTGAAGGCCGCGCGCGTGCTGTGCATCGGCACCGGCGGGTTGGGGTCGCCGCTGGCACTCTATCTCGCTGCCGCCGGAGTGGGCACGCTCGGATTGGTCGATTTCGATGTGGTCGACTACACCAATCTGCAACGCCAGATCATCCATTCAACCGCGGATGTGGGGCGCAAAAAGCTCGATTCAGCGGCGGAGAAGCTGAAAGGCATCAATCCATTTCTGAATTTGCGAACGTTCGACGCGAAGCTCACCAGCGAAAATGCTCTGGAACTGTTTCGTGACTTCGACATCATTGCCGACGGCACCGACAACTTCCCGACTCGATATCTGGTGAACGACGCGTGCGTTCTGACCGGCAAGCCGAACGTTTACGGATCGATTTTCCGCTTCGAAGGACAAGCCAGCGTGTTCGCGACCGAAGAAGGCCCATGCTATCGCTGCTTGTATCCGGAACCGCCTCCGCCGGGGTTAGTTCCGTCCTGCGCTGAGGGCGGTGTGCTCGGAATTCTGCCCGGTTTGGTTGGAGTGATGCAGGCCACCGAAGTCATCAAACTGATTCTCGGCGTGGGCGAGCCGCTCGTCGGAAGGCTGCTGCTGGTCGACGCACTCGGCATGAAGTTCCGAGAACTCAAGCTGCGCAAGAATCCGGATTGCCCTGTCTGCGGCACTCATCCGACGGTCACGAAGCTGATAGACTACAACGAATTCTGCGGCATTCGTGGAGAGGAGAAACCGGTGTCGAATGGAGTTCCAGAAATTCAAGTCGAAGAACTGAAGCGGCGGCTAGACGCGAAGGAAGATTTGTTCGTGCTCGATGTGCGCGAGCCGCACGAATATCAAATCTGCAACATTGGCGGATACTTGATTCCACTGAACGACCTGCCGAAACGCGTGAACGAACTAGATTCGAGCCGCGAAATCGTCGTCCATTGCAAAATGGGCGGACGCAGCGCCAAGGCCGTCGCGTTTCTGCAGCAGGCCGGATTCAAGAAAGTATTCAATGTTGCGGGCGGCATTACGGCGTGGTCGGATCGCGTCGATCCCAAAGTGCCGAAGTATTGATGATTTCGGTGTCCAGCCCCCAGCGGCCGGTTTCGAGGGAGCGCGACGAGCTGCATCTTTTCTTAGAATTCACGCATCCGAGGTTTGGTATTCCTTCGTCTGAGGGCATCCAAACCGAAACGGGAAGGCGTCAGCGAATTCAGCGGAAAAAACCCTGAAACTGATTTTCCAGGTAGCTGCGAGATTTACTGCCCGGTGCGGGCGGGAGATAAAGTGAGGCGTCCAGCAGCTGGTTTCTTCAGACGATCACTGCCATAAACCAGATCGGGACCACTCTCTGCACTGGATGACGCTTCGGCGAGTGCTGCTGCGAGTGCTTTGTACGAGCGGCTGATCTCGAGATTTTCCTGCAAAACAACCGGCGTGCCGTGATCAATGGAGGGCGACACCGAATGAAACGCATTCGGTACTTTCCATAGAACTTTGCAGCTGGTCGCGTGCTCGACGTCTTCGTCGGTGAATCCGGGAATCTTCTTGTAGCGGTTCAGAAGCACACGCAGCCGGTCGCGCTCGCTGCCATCTTCCAAAAATGCGTGGATGCGTCCCACGCTCCAGAGCGAGACGACATCGGTTTGCGTGACAACCAGCACGGCATTCGACAGCTCCGAGAGCAATCGCGTCGTCGGATCCAAACGGCTGGATGCGTCCACCACCACGAAGCGGTAATGGTTCACTAGCAGGTCGAAGAGCCGCGCCAGTTCGCCAGGGGTGGGTTCTGTGGGATATGGCTGTTGCGGTCCGGCCAGCAGATGCAAGCCCTCCTTCGTCGGAGTCATCAAGCCGTCGAGCAGCGAAACATCCATCCGGTGCAGGTTTTGCAGCGCGTCGAGCACCCCGAATTGCGGCCGTAAATTCAAATGCAGCGCGGCATGGCCGATGGGAGCAAAATCGACTAGAACCACATCCCCGTGGGACTGCTGCAGAGCGACGGCGGTATTCACCGCGGCGGTGGTGCATCCCGAACCACCCTTCGCGCTGAGAAATGTGAAGACACGCGCTTTTCCGGCGACGCCCGGGGCGCGTGTGCGCATGGAAGAAAAGCGGGTGAGCGCTTCCAGCAGAGCGTCAGGTCCGCCCGCATTATCGACGTATTCGCCCGCGCCGGCTCGCATGCTGGCCACGATGTTGGCCGGATTCGTCATTTCGCCGTTGGCAAAGATCGCGATCTGCTGGGTAGTCGCGCGAATGAGTTCGATCGCCCGCACGGCGCGATTGGGATCGTGTGCAGGAACATCCACGATCACCACTTCAGCGCGCGATTCCTGGAACTGCCGCAGAATGGCGTCAGTGGGAGTAACGGGATACCCGAGATGACTGAATACAGCTCGTCCCAGACGCGTTGCTTCCAGGCGGGTCTGCAGCGCAGATAGATGTTCCCGGTCCTCGGTCAGGAGGGCGACGGCAATGCCATGCATAGCGAGGTTCTCGCTGATTTCTCTCGGTGTCTGCATGTTAGAAAGAGATGGCAACTCCCGCTAGTGACCTAAGTAACCTTACCCCAGCAGTAGTGTGCACTGCACACAACGCCCGGAGTGCTTTGGTGAGGGCCCGTTGGGGGGAACAGCTTTGAGGAAGCTCAGAAGCGTTAGCCTCCGATGCAGGACATTGTATGCTGAAAGCCTCGGGTTGGGAAGACACGAAAGAGCCATTCCGCAAAAAAATTCATTATCCAGCCTCAGCCCCGAACTACACGAGTACCGGCGGGTCCAATTGGCCGAGTTTCCTCTTCCTGCCGATGAAGTGCGGCTGCGCGCGCCGTGCTTACACTCGCCTGCACCAGATCGGTAAGATATTCGTAGCTGTCGAAGCGAACTGCCACGCCGAGTCTCGGAACTGAAGAATCCCGGCTCGCCGAACTCTGTACAGGGCTTGCACTCGGCTTCACGACCCGCAACACGCGGCCTCGGCAGCGCACGCGCATGCTTTCGCCCAAAGTGATCTCCGATGGCATGCGCAGCGTGAGTTCGACCTCCGTGCCTTCCGCGAGAGGCGCATCCGTAAACAGGAATACGCCGCGGGAGCTGAGGTCCTGAGTGAAGCCAGCACCCTGAGTTTCGCCCGAGCACTCGCGCAGAGAAACCGGTAGAAGGAAAGAAAACCTCTGCCCAACGCGACGTTCAACCCGGACTGGAGGAGTGGTCACTCGAGGCCTCACCTCGACAGAGTTGCTTGCAGCGAGCGAACCGATACTCTAGCGCATCCCGCAAGGCAAGGAAAGCACGAAATTTCGCTCGAAGGGAAATGTGGTCGACGGGCAGCGATTTTTGCTCTCGAATACCCGATGACCGACAGGAATTCGTGCCTCTGCTCAAAGAAGTGGCGAAACATGACGCGTACAAGATACCTAAGCAGCCGAAATGGGACGGGACTGTCGGCGACTACTACATCGTGCGGGAGCTTGCGGCGAAATTGTTAGCCAAGATTGCCGCTCACGAGCCTCCAACAATCGATCGTGGCGCAGCCGATTGAATTTCCAGAAGCACAACCGCGTGTGCAATCGCGGCGTGGTCTAGATTTAGCCCCTCCGGTGTTTTTGCTTTCAATCCTACGCAGTCGCGAGGAATGCCGAGCAGTTCCGCGACACGAGTGCGAATGGCGGTCGCATGGGGACCAAGTTTCGGAGCAGCCAAAATCAGGCTGGCATCGACATTGCCAACCGAGTAACCGGCGTCGTGCACACGTTTCAGCGCTTCTCTCAAGAAAATGACAGAATCCGCGCCCTTCCAATTTGGATCGGATGGAGGAAACAAGGCGCCAATGTCCGGCGCGGCGATCGCGCCCAGCAGAGCGTCGGTGATGGCATGCAGCAGCACATCGCCGTCGGAGTGTCCGCCGAGACCTTCGTCGTGATCGAGCGTCACGCCGCCGATTTTCAGCGGAATGCCCCGACGGAATTCGTGGGAATCAAAACCGTAGCCGATGCGAGTCGTTGGTCGTCGGTCGTCAGTCGTTAGCATCGGGTTGGCTATTCGTAAGCTCGAGAATGTCGCGCGTCGCCACTCATCTGTGAAGGTAGAATTCCGCCAGTTCCATGTCTGAGGGCGTCGTGATCTTAATATTCCGCGGCGATCCCATCACCACAGCGACTTCGTGGCCGGCGCGCTCGGCCAGTGACGCCTCATCCGTTCCCATGAACCCGTCGGCGGCGGCATCGTCGAAAGCCTTCTTGATGATGCGGTAGCGAAATCCCTGCGGAGTCTGCGCCAGAACGATGCCGGCGCGCGGAATGGTCGCTTTGATGATGGCGCCTTCGGCGGTTCGCTCCACCTGCTTCACCGTGTCGACCGCGGGCATCCCGGCGATGGCTGCGCCATATTTTTGCGCGGCATCGATGACTTCGTGAATGATCTCCGCCGTCACGAACGGCCTGACAGCGTCATGCACGAGGACGATGTCATCCGGCTCCGCTTGAATCTTATTCAGGGCGTTCTGCACTGACTGCTGACGATGCTCGCCGCCAACGACGAATTCGATCGGTTTCACCTGCAGATCGGGAAACTGGCGATGCAGGCGCTCGCTAAATGCTTCGACTTCATTTTCACGCAGTGCGATCCAGATCTCGGTTACTGCTTTGACGGCGACAAATTTGCACACGGTGTGAATGAGAATCGGCGTGCCGCCCAAGTCGGTGAACTGTTTCGAGGGCTGCGGCTTCTTTTCTCTCGCATCTTTGCCGCTGGTGGCGAGGGCGCTGGGCACCGGCGCCATGCGCGTCCCCAGGCCGGCAGCGGGTATGATAACGATCACCTTCATTCCGGGCTGTCAGTATACGAGCCCGAAACAAAAGAGTTCAAATACGAGCTTGCGAGTACGCCGCTCGTCTTATCAAGGAAGCGAGCTGCGCGCCCATATCCTCGCTACGCATAAAGCGCTTGCTCGGCATGACACCGCTTTCAGCGGTGGCGACGATTCCCACTTCCATTTCTTGAAGCAAACATGACCGATCCAAGCACACCTGCAGCCACTCCTACCGCCAGTGCCAGTGACCCGCGATTCAGGTCGGCCCAGAGCTGATAGCTTCGTGCATGTGCGCGATTGTCGAGGCGGCCGTGCGGACCGAAATCCTGGTTGGAGTCAACCGGTTCCCAAAGATTATCGGGACGCGAAGGATCGTCCATTTGCGCGGTCTGCTGCGATTTGAATCCAGTGCGGCCTAAATAGTGGTCGAGAACATCGGGCGCGACTTTGTTCCCGACAATCGCTGCGACCGTCGGAATGCCGACATAGACTTCGCGCCGATCATGGTGCGCTGCCCAATACACGGCGCGCGCGCCAACTTCCGGCTCGTAGATCGGCGGCACCGGCTGTGGCTTACACGGCAGCCGGTTCTTGACCCAGTCGAACTGCGGCGTGTTCATCGCCGGCATGTGCACCATGCTCACGCTGACGTTGCTCTTGTCATGAATGAGCTCGCAACGCAGGGAAGTCGTGAAACCTAGGATCGCGTGTTTAGCCGCGCAATACGCCGACTGCAATGGAATGCTTCGATAGGCAAGCGCGGAGCCGACTTGCACGATTTTGCCGCGGTCCCGCGGCAACATACGCTTCAGAGCAGCCAGCGTTCCATAGACGACGCCGAGATACGTGACTTCCGTAGCCCGCTTGTACTCCTCCGGCTTCATTTCCTTCACCGGGGAAAACACCGTGACCATAGCGTTGTTGATCCAAATATCGATGGGACCAAAACGCCGCTCGGTTTCTTCGGCGGCGGCTTCAACGGCTGCCGGATCGGCAACATCGGTGGGCAGCGGCAGCGCTTTTCCGCCGAAAGATTCTATTTCGGCAACGGCGGCATCCAGCCCTTTCTTTCCGCGGGCGAGTAGTGCAACTTGCGCCTTTCGCTTCCCAAATTGGTTGGCAATCGCTCGGCCCAAACCGGCCGATGCTCCGGTTACAACTACCGTCTCAATAGACATTGGATAATTCCTTTGATTTCTCGCGCTGCTTTTTACTGAGACTGCGCGCAGCGAGTACACCCGCCTCTATATACATTGATGCGACTCTTGCACTAACCGAAGGCAGAGACCACTGAAAACCTACAGCCGCAACGCCGCGAAAACTCAAGATTGCCGCATGCACGCCTGTGCTCCATTTTCAGTCTCGAAATTGACTCTTCCCGCGGCTGGGGCCGCTTCCTGATCCCACTCTGCCCGGCAATGGCTCTCTGCCAACGACAGTTCCTTTGAGGGCGAGGCGACGGAAACTCTCGTGCAACCTGAGCTAATCGAGGACGCGAGCAGAGATCTTCAAGTCGGCCATCGACCGGGAACGTGACACTGTCTATTTGATGCGCCGCAGGTTCGCGCATTTCTCGCAGGCGCACTCAAAAGCTGGATTCGAGGGTAGAGTGACGTGGCCGCACGCCGCGCAAACGAACCAGTCGTCGGAAGAGCGGGCTTCCATGATTCTGAACTGCCCCTCCGCCACGCAATACGGACAGCGAATCTGCTTGTGACCTTCCGACCTACCCCAGAGCATTGCCATAATCGGTCCTGAAACAATTGTGAGCTTGGCAGGGGCTCGTGTTCCGCATTAGCTGAGACTGCGCGACTGCGCCGCTTCGAGAGTTCAACAGTATCGCCAGACAGTACAGGAAAAATAACACGGAATTCGGGTCTGCCTGGGGGCGAAAGTAGAAAAGCCACCGGGCGGGTTTCCTGTCAACATCGGCTGGGTAACGAGTCGCTAATTCTCAGCAACAACGGCATGCCTCGGGAGTCGGATCAAAGCTACCGGCTGGCTTCGATCAATTTTTGTGGCTTCGCCCAGGGTCTTATGCTACCTTCCGCGGGACAAGCGCACTCTCTCCCCCCGAACGCCGCTACTGCCTGGAGCGCTTGTTTTAGCGCCCGCAGTAGCGGCTCGCTAAAAGTTCTGATGTATAGTTGCACCTCTATGTGCCCGCGCCCCTCCACTGCTGACCGCTACCGTTCGCTGCGCAAGGCCAGCGAAATTGCCTTGACGAAGTGCACTGCCGAATCTGTTTTCCAGGAAATCTGCGACGTTCTCAAAGAAGTCGTGCCCTACGATCGTGCTGGACTCAGTCTTTACGATCCGGATCACGATAGCTTGAGGATTGTCGATATCTACGGCCCGCACGAAAACAGCATCTTTCTCATGGGCCATCTATTGGGCCGCAAAACCTGCCAGACCGGCTGGGTGTTTGAGAATAAACAGACGCTGTTTCGCCGCGATCTTGCCGCGGAATTCAAGTTCCCCAGCGACCGCAGAATTGTCGACGAAGGCTATCGCTCCATCTGCTCGGTTCCGCTTGTGGTCAGGGGGAACAGCATCGGAGTGCTTTCGGTCATTGGATCGCGAGAAAATCAGCTATCCATCGACCATGCCGAAATGGTGGAAGAAGTCTCGCGGCAGGTCGCCCTCGCCGTCGCTTCGATCGTTCCTCGATGTCCGACTCATACCCATACGAAAGTGGTGTGTCCGCGCTGCATCGGCGCGGCCGGCGGCAAAACCACCGTTTCCCGGCATCGGGAAGATTTGTCACACTGGGGACGAATGGGCGGCCGCGGGCGCAAAAGTATTTCAGTTGAATAACGGCCGCCGGTGATTCACAATATTGCGCCGTGCGGCGAGTCCGTCGAATGGCTTATTGTCCGGTTCACAAAGACACTCAATTGATTTGTCCCCGGTGCATCGGCAGTCGCGGCGGCAAGACCACCACCAAGAAGCACCGCAGAAAACTTTCAAGTTGGGGCAAGTCGGGCGGACGCCCTCGGATGAAATGAAGCACGCCGATTAGCCGCTGGCGCCTTTTCTTTTTTCCAGCGCGCGGTAGATCGCCTGATCGGTGCAGACTTCGTAGTAATGGCGATCACTCCATCCCTTGACGGAAAAATCCGCGGCATCAATGCGCGGGATGCGGCTTTCGCGCACTACAATTTTGCGAAAAATTTCATGATCGATGGGCACCGTCGCGCTGAAAAGATGATATTCGCTCTTGTCTGACGGAAGATTGGAGGGCAGCTTCACCTTCAGGGGCTCCAGCGTAATCTCCTGCTCCAACTTGCGAAATGCGGCCTCATTCATACGAATGCCGCTGAGATTGAAGCTGACAGTGACATCTTCGGGATTTCCCTTCGCATCCACGTCCGCCGTTTGAAAAGCATAGACGTGGAAGGGCCCGGCGATCGGTTCCATGATTTTGCGCACGTGCTTGTTGCACGACGAAAGGCGGTCGCTCTCGTTCAGGGCCTCGGAAATCATGATCTGGTGTTCGCCATCCATGAGATAAAGCGGAGCCGATTCCTGCAGTGTGATTCCCAGTCCCAGTTCGAGCTGCGGCACCCCGGAACGCTGCATCAGTTCGTTGTATCCCCGCACGATTTCGACGATCTCGCGCGCCAGCACGCACATGCGGCTGACAGCCAGACCAGGTTCGCCTTCGCGCTCAAGAATGGCAAGAATGATGGCATCGCCCTCCAGGAAAACTTTCTGGGCGCCGTATTTCTCCAGCAGCTTATTCACCGGATCATAAAAATTCATGCTGAAGTAGGAAGCCGGGTTCAGGCCTTTGTCCATCATCATGCGCGTCAGGCGCGTGGAGTCGCGCACATCGGCCTTCAGCACGACGTGACGCAAAACGCGATCCGAGTCGCCGGCTTCCTGCTCCTCGGGCAACAGGAATTCATACAGCGTACCGTTGACGCGCGATAGTTCCTGCAGCCGCTCGTTGGGAACCAGATTTACCGAATCCAGGGCGCCGTTCAAAACCTCGAGGCGCCGCAGGTCACGATGATAGTGGAAGAAATCTGCCAAAAATCGCGCCGCGACTTTCGCCCGCTCCCCGCCGCGGCAAGATGCCACCTTGGCCACGGCGGCGTATAGACTGTTCGGCGAAATTCTGCCGTGCTCCTGGATCAGCCGCTCCACGCGATCGCACTCCGCCCGGTCGACTAAAGCGCTCTTCAATTGTTGCGGATTGACCCGAGGCGCGTATTCGCTGAGCAGCGGCACGACGTGATACGAGGCGATCACGTTTTCCATCACGCGTTCGTCTTCGAGCAACCGCACCCAGCGTTCCAGTCGTTCCTGTTGCCCGAGTCCTTCGTCGGAATCTTCCGGAGTTCCCATGCCCACCAGTGAGCGGGCATTGTCGGGAACGTTCATCCACGAATCGATGGTCTCGGCGCTGATTTCTTCCCCATAGAGCAATCGCAAATATCCGGAGGCGATTTCGCGCAGGCGGCCATAACGGTCGGGATCACGATCCCAGTTGCCCAGCATCACGTAATGCTCAGCGCAGATGTAATCGTCGCGGCCATCTTCAGAAAACAGCAGACGGTTTACGAACAGCGGATATGTGAAATAACTTTGCGCGATAGTCTCTTCGCTGAAGAGGGACCGCCGCGTGCGCGCCAGCGTGCTTTTTTCCACTTCGCGCAGGGTCTCAAAAATATCGAGTCCGGTCTTGCGCAGAATGATCTTCTTGCGCACCTGGAAGCCGGCCAGCCGCTCCCGGTATTCATGCGCCGTCTGTTGGCGCATGTTGTCGTAATTCTTGAGCATCAGGCGGCATCGTTCCACGACCTGCGCGAACTGCAGGTTCATTTCTGTACGCAGAAATTTCGTGATTGCCAGCCGCGCCAGAATGTCGAGCGACAGCTTGTTTTCCTTTTTGGCTCGGGTTAGCGACGCCACCTGCAGCTCGGTCAGCAGTGATTTCCAGTCCGACAGATCACTCTTCGGCTTTACCTTGCTGGCCAGATTCCTCAGCCATGAAGGACCTTGCGGGCTCCGCAGAGACTCAACGGTCAGAATTCCTTCGAATTCCCCGTGCCGTGCGATGAGGCGCGCGATATGCGCGCGCGCGGCGTCCGCAAAACGCGGGCTGAGCAGCACATCGTGCCGCAGATTGTCGACGCCGACCGCTAGCCCTTCGAGCGAAATAAACGGCGTGGAAGCAGCCAGCTTCGGCGGCGCAGGTTTCTGCGGCGCTCCGCCCAGACGAAAGATGGGAATGCGGGGCATTGCTGGCTAAATTCCGTTTGGAAGTTGCTGATTCCAAACGCACATAACGAGGTTAGCACGCAGGATGGGACGGCAAAAGTTACCGAGGTTACGTTTGGAGGCGCGTCGGCTGTCAGGCGAGGGGCGGCCCGGCAGTTTTCGGCTACATGTACACACCCAATTTTTTTTGCACGGATGCGATAAAATCCATGTTTTCTGTGACTTGCGATGGGGTGATCGGGGTGTTTTTTCACAAAATACTGAAAACAAATAACTTGCATGGAAAATATTACAAAATAAAGACTTAGCTGACTCTCGGCGACTCTTGGCAAGTCTCCCATTTGTTCGGTGGAATGGCCGCGTGCCGGGGGAACTGGGAACTTCTCCGCGCATAGGTCTAGTATGCGCTTTCTGTATTCTCGGTCAAGGTTATCCGTCACAAGGGTGGGCGGAGGGCTGTGGAAAAAGTCGCGGAAGCCGGAGAAGGGGCTGGGAGCTATCCCCGGCAGAGGGCGATTCGCGGAATGATGAGGAGCGACTACCTCGGAGATCCACGCCGGGATAGGATCGGCTTGGGTCGGAGCGACCGCCCGTAATAACTCGCTTGCCGCTGAGGTTCTCGCTAGGAGGCTGCGAACGAACCTTTCTTAGCTACGACCGTGTCCGGCTCGGAGGGATGTCAACAGATGAAAACGAACAGGTATTTGGTGGCTCTCGCGATGTTCATGAGCTTCGGCCGGACCACGTTTGCGCAGGCGCCCGGCCAAAAACCCTCAGCCGCAGCCAGATGAAGGCGCTGCTTTTTTCTCCGGAGCCCCAAAGGGAGCGGGATGCTGCATTGGATGAATACAGGCGGGGGAATCCGTGAGGCTTCAATTCCCGCGGACTAGCCGGCAAAATGCGATTTTAACCGGGCGAGGACCTTTTGGCGCCGACGTCTCTTGTTCTGGTTCAGGCGTCCCTCGGGGGCGCAATGCCATCCTCTACAGCGTACCCGGCGTTGAAACACCGGGCTACTGTCAAGCGTCCTAGCGGACGCTTTTCTTTTCAGGTTTGGTAATCTCATTGGAGTCCCTGCGAGCTGCGCTCGGCCGGACAGCCGAGGGCGGCTGTCCCTACATTCTGTATCCTGATTTACTGCTGGCTTTTGATTCTGGCGGGCTCGAACTCATCGCCGGGCTGCCAGGCGATCAACTTGGGCAGGCTGGCGGCTTCCCATCCCAGAGCGAATCCGAAACGAGCCATGGCGGAGTCGCCGGTGAAATCCATTTCGGGATGGTATTCGTCGCTGGGCTGATGATAGTGCTTCTCGACGTAGTCGCGCTCCTGCTCGATACCCCACGATTCGGGATGGCCCTTGTATTTCATTCCCTCATTGATTGAGAACGAAGGCACGCCCACGCGCGCCAGGCTGAAATGATCGGAGCGATAGAAATGTCCGGCTTCCGGCCGTGCATCGGGACGGATCGCCAGGCGGAATTCCTTGGCCATCGCTTGGACTTCAGGATAGAACGTCGTCCGCTCAGCTCCGGAAACCTGGACTTCCTCGGGCGCACCGAGGGGCATCACATTGTCGTAGTTCAAGTCGAGCGTGATCTTGCCTGCGGGCACTGGAGGATGCATGCCCAGATATTCGGAGCCGAGCAATCCTTGCTCTTCCGCCGTGACGGCCGCAAACAAAATCGAGCGTCGCGGATGACCTGCGGCACTGCCGTACGCTCGGGCCAGTTCCAGCAGAATGCCGCAGCCGGTGGCGTTGTCGCTCGCACCATGGAAAATGTTGTTGCCGGGCATGTCCGGGCGAATGCCGAAATGATCGTAGTGCGCGGTGTAGAGCACGGCTTCATCGGCGACTTTACGATCAGAACCTGGCAGGATCGCCAGCAC
>Ga0335072_10005170_pt1 | contig 19234 bp, 16 predicted proteins | sample Lox_Sample_21_FD_206725 | JGI IMG/M metagenome (GOLD analysis project Ga0335072, IMG submission 206725) | Soil microbial communities from Loxahatchee National Wildlife Refuge, Florida, United States - Lox_Sample_2.1 | ecosystem: Environmental > Terrestrial > Soil > Wetlands | place: USA...
GGAGGAGCGCTGTAGACAGGACGAGGTCCGGTCTGCGGCATGATCACGCGGCGCGGGGGCGGCGCTTCCGGACGGACCGGAGTGGGAGGCGCGGTTTGGGTTTCATGCGCAGGCGCGGCGGATTTCGCTTCAGCAGAACCGGCACCTTGTGCCGCGGCAGCGGCAGCGATGACCGGGCCTGGAATGGGCGCGGGGGTGATTGTCTGGACGGGGGCAGAGGGCGCGCCGGCCGGAGCGGGCGGTTTGGCGGCGAGCACGGGACTGGACCCCGCTGCGGGGCGTGCTTCTGCGGGCGATGCTGCGGGTGGAGCCGCGGCGACGACGGGTGGCCGGGCCACGACCGGGCCGGCAGGGGGACGGGAGGCAATCGCGGGCGTCTGCGGCGGAGGAGCGGCGACGACACCGGTGCGCGTGGAACTGGCGGCCGGCGGCGCGGTGACGATGGGCGGCGCAGGGCGCGGCACAGGAACAATCCTGCGGGGTGCGGGCCTGGTTTCTGCCGCAGGGGTGGTCACCGGGGGGGTACCTGCAGGGGATGCCGGAGGTGCAGCCGTCACGGGAGGCCTGGCAGCCAGGGGAGCGGCCGGGGGCGCAGTGGCTGCAGGCCGCACCACGGTGGGACGGGCCGGCACGACGGGGGGAGCCGCAGGCCTGGACATGGTCTGATGGGCTTCCTGCTGCTTCCTCTCGAGAATCTGGCGGGCGATATCGCCGGGCTTGTGGGCCTGCGACCAATCGATCTTCGGTTTGACATCGGCTTCGTGCCGAGCCGCCGGGCTGGTACCGCGTGCCTTATGGATGTGGGCGCGCACACGCTCGGCTTCATCCGCCTCAATCGAGCTAGAGTGCGTTTTCTTCTCCGTGACTCCAACAGCCGTGAGAGCATCCAGGATTTCTTTGCTCTTGACTTCCAGCTCTCGCGCTAATTCATTGATTCGAACTGTGCTCATCCGTCCCCGTGTTGTGAAAAACTCCCACCGGTCCTTAGTTCTTCATACGGACAACTCCTGACTTGTGGGTCTGCTGTCTCTTTCATTATCCCCGAAAAGCGGCGGTTTCGCGGAGCCAAATCCATGCAGCTGCGCGCAATCGTCGTGTTTTCGCTGCCAGGAGACGGCCAGTCGATGCTCTGACAGCATCCGGCTCCTGGAGGGGGCTGCGATTCGTTGCGCTACTCTTCGTCTTTCACTTCCTCAACGTTGCCCTCGAGGACCGTCTCATCGCGGTTAAGCTCGGGATCGGGCTCGTGGGCAGCGAGGGTCTCGCTGGTATCTTCCCGGCCGGGAGCGACGGCTTCGGCGCCCTCCTCGTCGAGGTCGGGTCCCACTTCCGTGACCTCGGCCAGTTGTTCCTCGGCCACATCGTCGCTGATGCGGCCCGAGCCGTCTTCGCTGGGCGATTCCTCGCCACTCTGGGTGAGGTCCTGCTGAAGGGCGTCGAGCTCCTCGTCGATCGAGGCTTCTTCTGCCTTCCGTTCGGCTTCTTCGGCTTTGCGTTCGGCGGATTCGGCGCTGGCTTCGGCGGCGGGCGCTGCTTCGGCCGGGCGCTCTTCACCCTCTTCGTACTGGCCGAAGTAGTGGCGAACGGCGACGCTGATTTTCTCCAGCGTTTTTTCGCCGATGCCGGGGATCTCTTCCAGTTGCTCGGGGGTCATGTCGGCAAGACCTTCGACGGTGGTGATGCCGGCGGCGACGAGCTTCTGGATGATGGATTCGCCCAGCTCGCTCACCTGCTCGATAGGCGTGGCGGTGGCGCCGGTCATGGCCTGCATCTGCTGCTCCACTTCCTGGCGCTTCTCTTCTTCGCTCTTGATATCGATTTTCCAGCCCAGCAGCTTGGCGGCGAGGCGCACATTCTGGCCCTTCTTGCCGATGGCGAGGGAGAGCTGGGTGTCGTCGACAATGACTTCGAGCTGCTTCTCGGTGAGGTCGGTGATGCTGACGCGGCTGACCTTGGCCGGCTGCAGAGCTTTTTCGGCAAAGGTGGTGATTTCTTCGCTGAACTCGATGATGTCGATCTTTTCGCCGCGCAGCTCGCGGATGATGGACTGGACGCGCATGCCCTTCATGCCGACGCAGGCGCCGACCGGGTCGACATCTTTGTCGCGGGACATGACGGCGATCTTGGTGCGCTCGCCGGCTTCGCGGGCGATGGCGCGGATGGTGACGGTGTTGTCGTAGATTTCCGGCACTTCGCTCTGGAAGAGGTTCTGCACCAGCTCGGGCGCGGCGCGGGAGACGATGACCTGGGGTCCGCGGGCGGCTTTGTCGACGCGCTGGAGCACGACGCGGATGCGTTCGCCGACGGCGAACTGTTCGAGGCGGGACTGTTCGCGGCGGGGCATGCGGGCTTCGGCCTTGCCGAGGTCGAAGATGACGTCCTGCAGCTCAAGGCGCTTAACGGTGGCGGTGAGGACCTCACCGACGCGATGCGCATATTCGTTGAAGACGGTGTCGCGCTCGGCTTCGCGGACCTTCTGGAAGATGACCTGCTTGGCCATCTGGGCGGCGATGCGGCCGAGGACATCGGTGGGCTTGTAGTAGCGGATTTCGCCGCCGATTTCGACTTCGGGCGCGAGCGCGCGCGCTTCTTCGAGGGCGATCTGGTTCAGGGGATCCTCGATCTGGTCTTCATCTTCGACGACGGTCTTGAAGACGTAGGCGCGGATTTCGCCGGTCTCTTTGTCGAGCTCCGCCCGCATGTTTTCCTGGGTCTTGTAGTATTTGCGCGTCGCCAGGGCGATCGCATCCTCGACCGCGGTGACCACGATCTGGGGATCGATGCCCTTATCCCGGCTCAGCGCCTCAATGCTGTCGTAAAGCACACTCGCCATTTGTTTCTCTCTCAGTTCCTGTTACGAAATGCAATCTCGTTGTTGCCGCGGCGGCTGCTGGGGCGGCCGCTAGAATTCCGGGACCAGCTGCGCCTTCTCGATATTCTTCAGCGCGATTTCGACCTCGCTGGACTCGCGCGGAGCTACGTCGTGCGATTTGCCTCCGGGAAGTTTGCTTCTCCTGCCTTTTCCCCTGCGCTCGAGCTCCAGCACGACGGATGCGTCCCTAATCTCTCCGAGCCTTCCCTGCCAGTGGCGGTTGCCTGCGACGGGATCGAAGGTCTGGAGCCTGACCAGCAATCCATGGAAGCGCCGGTAGTCGTCGATGCCGTGGAGCTTGCGGTCGAGCCCGGGCGAGGAAACCTCGAGGGTGTACTCGCCGCCGGGAATGCGATCCTCGACATCGAGGACGGTGCCGAAGTCACGGCTGAAGGATTCGCAATCCTCGTGGGTGACACCGGCCAGCTGATCGACGCCGGCGCCGGCGGCCAGCGCCGATTCGAGACCCCTGGCCTCCGCGGCAGGCTGTCCGAGCCTGCTTCTCTGCTCGCCATTCTTCTCGATAAAGACGCGCAGAATGCGGTGCTTCGCTCCTCCATGAAACTCCAACTCGACGACGTCGAGGCCGTGCGAGGCGGCCACGCGCTGCGCGGTGGCGCGAATTTGATCCACATCGAACGCCATATGCCTGAGAAATCCCGACCGGAGCGCGAAGGCGCAGTGGGCGGAGTTGCAGTTTGCTGAAAATTGACCAAATAAAAAGTGGGCTCGCGCCCACTCATTTCTCCGGCCGGAGACAATGCGCGGCCGGACAAACTCGTCTGGAACTATAGTAAACGGGTTTGAGATGGCTTTCAAATCGCCGGGGGCAGTGGGATACTGGCTGCGGAAACCGACGACTGCTGCTTCGCCTCAGATCCGGAACCTGTCATTCTGCCCTCCACACTTCTGAAAGCGAGACGCCGATGCCGACTGCTGATGACACGCTGAATCCCTACGCGAAATTTCTGAATGGCCAGGATCCGCTGGCCGTATTGCCGAACACGCCCGCGCGGCTGAAGGCTTTGGCACAAAAGATCGGGGCGGGGAGAATCACGACGCCCCCGGCGCCTGGGAAGTGGTCGCCGCGGGACATCTTCTGCCACCTGGCGGACTGCGAAACGGTGTTCGCGTTCCGTCTTCGTCAAACGCTCGCAGAAGACCACCACCACATTCAGCCGTTTGACCAGGACAAATGGGCGGTGACGTATGGGAGGGTGGATGCCAACGAGGCGCTGGGCACGTTCTCGATTCTGCGGCGATGGAATCTGATTCTGATCGAAGCGGCGCTGCCCACCCACGGCGACAAGCAGGTGACGCATCCGGAACGGGGGACGATGACGTTTGCCACGATCGTGGAGACGATGGCCGGACACGACCAGAACCATGTTGGGCAGCTGGAGAGAATCGCTAACAGCTTCCAGGTGCCAGCTAATAGCCTTTAGCGTCTCGCCTTGAGGGATTCGCTTCCGGCTTTTCGCAATTGGCTCCTGGCCGCCAGCTTTCGGCGGCGGTTGCCGAAATGGCCGGGTGACCTGTGGGATGCGGAGGGGCAAAAGCTGGGGGTCCGGGGTTGATCCCGCTGGTATACTGGGAGGTAAGTCGCTCATGCTCCGCCCCACATCGGATGCAGGCGCCAGGATTCCTGACCAGCATGTCCATCCGCACTCGCCGTACCCTCTTCTCCCTCGTGATCTTCTTTGCCGTCTGCGCGCTGGGCGGCATGGTACTGAGCCAGCAGGTTGGCGCTCAGTCGCAGCAGGACGAGTCGACCTTCCGCGATGGTCTGAAGTCGTTCAGCAACGTGTACGACATCATCGCGAAGAACTACGCCGAGCCTCTGACCGGAGATTTGCCGGACAAGGTGATCTACGACGGGGCGATTCCGGAGATGCTGCACACGCTCGATCCGCACTCGAGCTTCTACGATCCGAAAGCCTACGCGCGGATGAAGGAAGACCAGCACGGCAAGTACTACGGCGTGGGGATGCTGATCCAGCCGCAGAACGGCAAGGTGGTGGTGGTGTACCCGATCGAAGGGTCACCGGCGTTTCGGGCCGGGGTTCATCCCGGCGATGTGATCACGTCGATCGACGGCACAGCGGCGACGGGGATGAGCTCGGACGATGTGGCCAACCGGCTGAAGGGCCCGCGCGGGACCAAGGTCAACGTGACGATGACGCGCGTGGGGGCTTCCTCGCCGATCAATTTCGACCTGGTGCGGGATGAGATTCCGAACGCCAGCATCGATCTTGCGTACGAGATCAGGCCGGACGTGGGCTACATCCACATCAAGCAGTTTCAGGAGACGACAGGGCGGGAATTCGACGATGCGGTTTCCAGCTTCGGGCCGAACCTGAAGGGTTTGGTTCTGGATCTGCGGCAGAATCCGGGCGGCGTTCTGGTGGAAGCGGTGAGCGTGTGCGACCGGCTGCTGAAGCGGGGGCAGATCATCGTTTCGCAGCGGGGGCGGGCTTTCCCGGAGCAGGTGTATCGGGCGACGCATGGCAATGACGGGGACAGCTTCCCGATTGTGGTGCTGGTGAATCGCGGGACGGCGTCGGCAGCGGAGATTGTTTCCGGCGCGCTGCAGGACCACGATCGTGCGTTGATCGCGGGCGAGACGACGTTCGGCAAGGGCCTGGTGCAGACGGTGTATACGCTCTCGGATAACACGGGACTGGCGCTGACGACGTATCACTACTTCACGCCGAGCGGGCGACTGATCCAGCGGAACTACAATGGCGTTTCGCTCTACGACTACTACTACAACCACGATCAGCCGCAGGACGATAAAGACCGCGAGGTCAAGCTGACGGATTCGGGACGGACGGTGTACGGCGGGGGCGGCATCACGCCCGACGTGAAGATCCAGGCGCCGAAGGGCAATCCCTTCCAGGATCTGCTGCTGGAGCGGGACGCGTTTCTGGGCTTTACCGAGGATTATCTGGCGCATCGCAACGTAAACAAGGACTTTGCGATCGACGATGCGGTGCTGAGCGATTTCAAACAATACCTCTCGTCGCAGAACTACGACTACTCGCCGCAGGAATTCGAGTCCAACCTTGACTGGGTGAAGATGAACATCAAGTCAACGGTGTTCGGGACAGAGTTCGGGTTGACGTCGGAGCTGAAGGTCCGGGCGGACTGGGATCCGGAGATCCAGCAGGCGGTGAACCTGATGCCGCAGGCTGCGCAGCTGGAGCAGCATGTGCAGCAGGTGCTGGCGCAGAAGGATGCGGCTCTCGGCAACAAGGGTCCTGTGTCGCAATAGACGCGGAGCGCAACCACCTTCGAGGGCCGGCAGGCGAGAGCTTCCGGCCCTTTCCCTTTGGGTATCGTTTTCCGGGGACGACGCGTTGCTGGCATTCAGGGAGGAAAGCAAACGCACATGGACATCCGCTTTGCCGACGAATCCGATTTGCCGGGGCTGACGGCGCTCATCAACAAGGCATTCAAAGTGGAGGCGTTCTTCATCCTGCGGGATCGCCTGACGCTGGAAGAGGCGCAGACGTTTTTCCGGAAAGGGCGCTTTTTGCTGGGGGAAGAGAACGGCGCGCTCGCCGGGGTGGTGTACGTGGAGTTGCGCGGAGAGCGGAGCTATCTCGGCCTGCTGTCGGTCGATCCGGGTCTGCAGAAGAGCGGGCTGGGGCGGCGGCTGATGGCAGCCGGGGAGGAGTTCGCGCGGGAGATGGGCGCCCAGCACATGGATCTGACGGTGGTGAATCTGCGGACGGAGCTTCCGCCGTTCTATCGCAAGCTGGGGTACACGGAGAATGGCACGACGCCGATCCGGCCGGAGATGGTGGAGCGGGTGACGCAGCCGTGCCACTTCATCAAGATGACGAAGCCGCTGGGGTGAGGAGGGCGGTCGGCGATTATGCGGCTTCGGAGCGCTGCATGCGGAGGGCGGCACGCTGCTGGCGCCAGCGGAGGATGGGTCTGGCGAGGAGGAGAACGGCGAGCACGACGGTGATGGCGGTTGGCGTTTTGACGCCGCTTTTGACGCCCCACCAGTAGTGGATGACACCGCTGATGGCGGCGGTGTAGGTGAGCCAGTGGAGGCGGTTCCAGTTTTTGCCGCCGAGCTTGCGGATCGACCAGGTGGTGGAGGTCAGGGCGAGGGGGAGCAACATGAGCCAGGCAGCGAGTCCGGCGGTGATGAAGCGGCGCTGGCTGATGTCGTCGACCATCGCGGCCCAGCTCCAGCCGGCGTAGAGCCAAACATACGTGAGCAGGTGCAGGCAGGCGTAGAAGAAGGCGTAGAGGCCGAGAAGACGGCGGAAACGTCCCAGCCAGGCGAGTGGGGGAATGAGACGGCGGACCGGAGTGACGGCGAGGGTGATGACGAGGAGGCGGAGGGTGCCGCGTCCGGTGAAGAAAGTGACGGTGTGGGTGGGATCGGGACCGAGAGCGGCGGGATCCGAGGTAACGGACAGGTAGAGGTGCCACAACAGCCAGGCGATGGGGCCAAAACAGGCTGCGTGGGCGAGGATCTTCCATACGACGATTGATCTTGGCTTCATGCAGGCATCAGTGCACGGCGAGGGCGGCGCGCCTCTGCTGCCGAGCCGCTTCGATGCCGTCGAGAGCGCGCCACAATGCCTGAGCGCCACGGCGTACACCCTGGAGAGCGTGGGCGGTTTTCCCGGGAGCGTTCTCGATCTCGAGCTCGATGAGCTGGCGCCACACATGCGCGTGGTGGATGTCGGCGGTTTTGTGGAGGCGGAAATAGGCGCAGGTGGATTCGCCAGCGCCGTAGAACCTGACGAGGCCTGCTTCTTTTTCGGCAGCGATTCGAGGCACCTGCGACTCGTAGGCGTAGAAAGCGCCCAGCGCAGCAGCGGGCGGAGCCTCGCGGCCGAGGTCGTGGAATGTCGCAACAAGAGCGTGAATCTCGGGGAGAACCTCTTCCCTGTCCCCGGGGTGATCCTGCTCGACACCGTTCACGAATTGCCGCCAGAGATCGGCGTGCGAGGTGCCATGGACTTCTTCATCGGCGGCGTTGCGGAGGACTGCCTTTCGCGTTTCGCCTTCGGGCAGACGCGCGTGGAGTGCCGTGAGGTAAACCGGGAAAGCCGCAACGTGATTCAGATACTGGCGCCCGTAGGAGGCAAGCTCATCCAGAGTGAGTTCACCGGCAGACCAGGCCTGGTAGAAAGGGTGCTGGAGCAGGTCGTGCCTGCTGAGTTCGTCGTCGACTTGTTTCCAGAAATCATCGCGTGCCATGGTTGCCTCCGTGGAGTTGGGGGATTTTGTGCGACGCCACACACTAACCATACCCGATCGCGAAACGACGGCCGTCCTGCCTATCGCGTCGCAAGCAGGCCCGGGCATGGTTCGGGAAAAGCAGGTCCCTCGCTTCGCCTGCCCCATCTGCCCATTCGACGCGCACCTCGCCGGCGCGGAGCTTGCTGAGGGCAGGCTGGACCCCAGAGCGCTCCGCTCGGGATGACAAGAGGGGAATGGGGCAACGACATCGGCAACTCGGGTCAGTAGTCCTTCTTCAGGTCCATGCCGTTGTAGAGGCTTGCGACCTGATCGCCGTAGCCGTTGAACATGAGAGTGGGCTGCAGCTGATGAAAGATGGAGGCGCCGATGACGCGCTCCTGCTTCTGGCTCCAGCGTGGATGGTCGCGGTTGGGATTGACGTTGGAGTAGAAGCCGTACTCATTGGGCGCCATGTCGTTCCAGGTGGTGGAAGGCTGGCTCTTGACGAACTTAACTTTGACGATGGTCTTGGCGGACTTGAAGCCATATTTCCACGGCACGACGACGCGCAGCGGGGCGCCATCCTGATTGGGCAGGACATCGCCATAGAGACCGAAGGTGAGCAGAGTGAGGGGGTGCATGGCCTCATCCATGCGCAGACCTTCGGAATAGGGCCAGTTGATGCCGGAATTCCAGGGCAGGAGTTCCTGCTTCGAGTCGTCGAGCGAGATGAACTGCACGTATTTGGCAGAGGGCAGCGGTTCGCAGGCGTTAATGAACTCAGAGAGCGAATAGCCGACCCACGGGATGACCATGCTCCACGCCTCGACGCAGCGGAAGCGATAGATGCGATCCTCGAGCGGCTTCAGCTTGAGGAGGGTATCGATATCGAAGGTCTTCTTTTGTTTGACGAGGCCTTCGACCTGGACAGACCAGGGGCGAGTCTTGAGACGCCAGGCGTTCTTCGCGGGGTCGTCTTTGTTGACGCCGAACTCGTAGAAGTTGTTGTAGTGGGTGATGTACTGGAAGGGGGTTGGGGTGAGGCCCGGGGTGGAGTACTGGCTCTTCACGGTAGGGAGCTTCTGCAGGGCTTCGTCCGCGGCTTCGACAACGGAGGGGCGCAGGAGGCGGACGGCGCGCTCACCGGCGATCGCGGCAACGCCGGTCGCGGCTGCCGCTGCCATAAATCTGCGGCGGTTCATCCAGGCCGATTTTGGCGTGATCTGCGAGGACGGAATTTCACTCGTGGTCCGTATGAGCATGTTTGCTACTTTACCCCTCTGTTGATTCGACGCACCAGAACCACATCCGACGTATCTTTTTGGCCGGAAGTCAGGAAACGCTGCGTCCCCGGAGGCCGGCTCCATAAGAAGTACGCACCTGGGCACGGCAACGGATTACCGCTGCAGAGCGGCGCGGGGCTTGCCTGAATCCTGCTTCCTGTTAATGTGTTTCCGTGCGTTCGCCGAATGTGGTCCGCGTAGTTGCCGCCTGGGTTGTAGTTGTCTTTCCGCTGGCTCTTTGCGGCCAGCAGCCGCGCCCGATTGTGCTGGTTGCGGATACGGTGCTGGACGGCACGGGGAAGGTCCTGCATCACACTTCGATCACTGTCGAAGGATCGAAGATTGCGAGCCTGGGCGGGCCCATCCCGGCCAATGCTCTCGTTTACAGGCTGGGCAGGCTGACGGTGACGCCGGGGCTGATCGATACGCACGCGCACATCCTGTGGCACTTCGACAACGGCCGGCTGGCGGGCAGGGATGAACCGCCGCTGCAGGCGATGCTGCATGCGGTGGACAACGCCGTGGTCACGCTGAATGCGGGCTTCACGACGATTCAAAGCCCGGGCGCGCCCGACGATAAGTATCTGCGGGATGCGATCGCGCGGGGAACGATTCCGGGCCCGCGGATCCTGACGTCGCTCGAACCGCTGACGGAGACGAGCGGCGATCCTGACCAGCTGCGGGCGCTGGTGGACGAGCGCAGGGCGCAGGGCGCGGATTTCATCAAGGTGTTCGCTTCGAAGAGCATTCGCGAGGGCGGCGCGCAGACGATGACCGATGCGCAGCTGGAGGCCGCCTGCGGCGAGGCGAACAAGCTGGGGCTGCGGACGATTGTCCATGCACATTCGGCGGCGGCAGCGAAGGCGGCGACGCTGGCGGGGTGCACTTCGATTGAGCACGGCGCGTATGTCACGGACGATGTGTTTCGTCTGATGGCGGAGAAGGGGACGTACTACGACCCGAACATCGGGCTGGTATTGCAGAACTACATCGCGAACAAAGAGAAGTTCATCGGGATCGGCAACTACAACGAGGAGGGCTTCGCGTACATGGTGAAGGGCGAGGCGATTGTGCTGGAGACCTTCAAGCGGGCGCTGAAGATTCCGAACCTGCAGATCATCTACGGCACCGACGCGGTAGCCGGAGCGCACGGCCACAACGGCGAGGAGTACATCGCGCGGGTGGAGCAGGGCGGAGAGGATCCCATGGCGGGGCTGATTTCGGCCACATCGCTTTCGGCGCGTTCGCTGCGGCTGGAGCATGAGATTGGGTCGATTGCGCCGGGAATGCAGGCGGACATCATCGCGATGGATGGCAATCCGCTGGAGGACGCGACGGCGGTGCGGCGCGTGGTCTTCGTGATGAAGGGCGGCACGATTTTCAGGAACGTCGTTCCCGCGCCCTGACGCGGATGTTCGCACGCAACGGCCCTGGCCGCTACTATGGCTGCATCTTTCCCCAACGGATTCGATAGGTCTGTACACATCTGATGGCTGCAACCCGAGGACCCCGCATGTCTCCAGTTCCCTGCTCCGCCGTTCGGCGACTCATCTGTTTTCTGCCCGCTTTCGCCCTTACCCTTAACGTCGCTCCCGTGAGCGGACAGAGCCTGCCGGACAAGACCTTACCGTCGGCTGCGTTCATGGAGACGCTGCACGCGGAGTTTGAACGCGGAGAGTATCGGCCGCAGGTGCCGAGCGAGAGCCGCTGGCTGGACGGGGGACGGCGGTACACGATCCTCGAGCCGTCGCCGGCGCACAAAGGGTCGGTCGATCTGGTGGCCTATGAGACAGCCACCGGAGCGCGCAGCATTCTGGTATCGGCGGCGAGCCTGATTCCGGCGGGGCAGTCGACGCCGCTGCGGATCGACGGCTATCAGTGGTCGGCGGATGGCACGCAGCTGCTGGTGTTCACGAATGCGCAGAAGGTGTGGCGGCTGCGCACGCGCGGCGACTACTGGGTCTTCCGGCTGGCGGATAAGAGCCTGACGCAGATTGGCGCGGCGGCTCCGGCGACGTCGCTGATGTTCGCGAAGTTCTCGCCCGATGGGCACTCGGTGGGCTACGTGAGCGGCAACAATATCTATGTCGAGAGCCTGGCCGATCATCAGGTGCGGCAACTGACGCATGACGGATCGACGGAGATTATCAACGGGACGACGGATTGGGTGACGGAGGAGGAGCTGGGGCTGAGGGATGCGTTTCGCTGGAGCCCCGACTCAGCTGCGATCGCGTACTGGCAATTCGATCAATCGGGGGTGGGCGAATACACGCTGATCAATGACACGGAGGCGGCGTATCCGACGCTGTTCCGGTATCGCTATCCGCAGCCGGGCGGGACCAACGCGGCGGTGCGGGTGGGCGTGGTGAGCGCGCAGGGAGGGGCGACGCAGTGGATCCACGTGCCGGGCGATCCGCGCAACAACTACATCCCGCGCATGGACTGGATTGGGGACTCGGATGAGATCGTGCTGGAAAGCCTGAACCGGCTGCAGAACACGAACCACGTCCTGATTGCCAACGCGCGCTCGGGTGAGACGCGGCTTCTTTTTGAAGACAAGGATCCGGCGTGGGTAGACCTGATCGAGCAGTTCGACTGGCTGTCAGGAGGCGGCCGGAAGACGGACCTGCTGTGGACCAGCGAACGCGACGGATGGCGTCATGCGTGGCTGGTGAGCCGCGCGACCGGAGAGGCGCGGTGCATTACAAATTTCGAGGCCGACATGATTGCGCCGGTGCTGCTCGATGAGGCGCACGGATACTTCTACTTCACGGCTTCGCCGGGCGACCCGATCCGCGCGTATCTCTACCGGTCGCGGCTGGATGGTACGGGAACGCCGGAGCGGGTGACACCGCAGAACGAGGCGGGCAGCCATGTCTATAACGCTTCGCCGAATGGCGAGTGGGCGATCCACGAATACTCCAGCGCTGCGCATCCGCCCAGCTATGAGCTGGTGCGGCTGGGCACGCACGCAACGGTGCGCACGATGATCGACAACGACGCGTTGATCGCGAAGGAAAACGCGCTCGACCCCGAACCTATTGAGTTCACGGAGACGGCGGTTCCGGATGGGGTTGCGCTGAGCACGTTCATTGTGAAGCCGCCGCATTTCGATCCCACGAAGAAGTATCCGATGCTGGTGAACGTTTATAGTGAGCCGGCGAGCACGATGGTGCACGATGCGTGGCGTTTCACCTTCGACAAGGCCGTAGCACGCGAAGGGTATGTAGTGGTGGCGTTTGACAATCAGGGGACGCCGGCACCGCGGGGCCGGGCGTGGCGCAGGGCGATTTACCAGCAGATCGGCATCCTGAACGCGCGGGAGCAGTCGCAGGCGATCACGGCGTTCGAGCAGACGCATGCGTATATCGATTCGACGCGGGTGGGGATGTGGGGACACAGCGGCGGGGGATCGGCGACGCTGAACGAGATGTTCCAGTACCCGGGGCAGGTGCAGGCGGCGGTGGCATCGTCGCCGGTTCCCGACGAAGCGCTCTACGACAGCATCTATCAGGAGCGCTACATGGGGCTGCCTTCGACCGACGAGAAGGGGTACCACGATGGATCGCCGATCAACCATGCCGAGGGGCTCACGGGGCACCTGCTGATCATTCACGGATCGGGCGACGATAACGTGCATTTCCAGGGGACGGAGCGGCTGGTGAACCGGCTGATCGCGCTGGGCAAAACGTTCGACTTCATGGATTATCCAAACCGCACGCATGCGCTGAGCGAGGGGGCGGGGACAACGGTGCATGTGAACGCGCTGCGGCTGCGGTATCTGGAGGAGTACGTTCCGCCGGGGCCGCGGTAAGGCGGGTGGCGGTTTGTCGATGCTGGCGACGGCGGCAAAGAAAACGCCGGGAGTCCGGAAGCAATCGTGGGAGGGCCGGGGACTGGCGGTTCATCTGCGATACGGCCGCAACGATTTCCCTGCGACCGGCCGCCAGCTGTGAGCCGGGGCTGGCGGCGGGGTCACGATTTATACTGTTGGGAGTTCCTGCCCACAGGAGATTCGCCTCTCTGGGCCGCGGCCGATGGTCCGGCGATGGAGAGAAAAGGCTGTCACCCATCCATGATTCGTTTCCTGCAGAAAGACACCCGTCTGACCCGCTGGCTTTTCGGCATCATCATTGGCGCGACATGCGTCACGATGGTCATTTTCCTGGTGCCTGGCATTTTCAATGACTCGACGACCTCGTCGGACACCTACGCGACGATCCGCTACGGCGGCATCCTGGGCCGCTTCCTGCCAGCGGAGTCGACCATCGCGACGACGGACGTGCAGCAGGCGATCCGCCGGATGGCGCGGGGACAGCAGATCCCCGACATGGAGATGCCGATCTACATGCAGATGGCCGGTCAGCAGCTGGTTCAGCAGCGGATCCTGATCGACGAAGCGCACCGCCTGGGCATCACGGCGAGCGATGACGACGTTCGGCGTTTCCTGCACCAGGGGCAGCTGGGGCAAATTCTGTTTCCGGACGGGCAGTACATCGGCGACGCGCGCTACGCGGAGCTGATTTCGGATCAGCTGCAGATCACGGTGGAGAAGTTCGAGGGCGAGATCAAGCAGCAGATCATGGCCGACCGGCTGCGCGATCTGATTACGGGGGGAGTGACGGTTTCGGACGCTGAGGTCCGCGACGCGCAGATGAAGCAGGACACGAAGATCAAGTTCCAGTACGCGGTCTTGTCGTCGGACGATCTGCGCAAGACGATCAACCCGAGCGATACGGAGCTGCAGACCTTCTACAACCAGAACGCGGCCCGCTACAAGAATGCCGATCCGGAGACGCGCAGGATTCAGTACGCGACGATCACGGAGAGCGATCTGCCCGGCGGCAAGCCGCAGGTGACGCAGGCGGAGATTCAGGAGTACTACACGCAGAATCAGGCGCTCTACCACGTCGATGCACAGGTGAGGGTGCGGCACATCCTGATCTCGGTCGATCCGAACGGCGGGCCGAGCGCGGATGCGGCGGCGAAGGCCAAGGCGCAGGGCATTCTCGACCAGCTGCGCAAGGATAACGGAAAGGATTTTGCAGATCTGGCGAAGAAGAACTCGGACGATCCAGGCTCGAAGGAGCAGGGCGGCGAGCTGGGGTGGATCAAGCATGGCGTGACGGTGCCGGAGTTCGATCAGACGGCTTTCTCGCAGTCGCCGGGGCAGATCTCCGGTCTGGTGCGCACGCGTTTCGGCTATCACATCATCCAGACCGAAGAGAAGCAGGACGCACACACCCAGTCGCTGGATGAGGTGAAGGCGTCGATCGTCGATACGCTGACGAAACAGAAAGAGACGCAGGCAGAGCAGGCGATGGCGGCGCAGCTGGCAGCGGAAGCGCAGAAGTCGTCGCTGCAGCAGGCGGCTCAGGCGCACCACATCCCGGTGATCACCAGCGACTACGTAGCGGCGAACGCGACTCTGCCGGCGATGAGCGACAGCAGCAAACTGCTGGCGGCAGCGTTTGCGGCGAAGGCCGGCAGCCCGGCGCAGGTGGCGAGCACCGGCGATAACACCTTCGGCGTCTTCCAGCTGGTGGACGTGAAGCCGGCGCATACGCCCAGCTTCGCGGAATACAAATCGCATGTGCTGGACGACTTTCGCGATCAGCAGCTGACTTCGCTGCTGGCGCGCAAGACCAACGAGCTGGCCGACCGCGCGCATGCGGAGCACGATCTGGCCAAGGCCGCCAAGGAAGTTGGGGCGACGATCAAGACCAGCGATCTGGTGGGGCATGATGCGCAGGTTCCGGATATCGGGTCGCTGGCGCAGGCGGCGCCATCGCTGTTCGATCTGAACGTCGGGCAGATCAGCAACGCCATCAACAGCGGGACCAACGGTGTGGTGGCGCAGATTACCGATAAGCAGCAACCGTCGGACGCGGATCTGGCGAAGAACTTCGATTCGACGCGCGACAATCTGCTGAATCAGCGGCGGGAGCAGGCGTTCTCGGTGTTCGCGTCAAACCTGTTCGCCAACTACCAGAAGGATCAGCGGATCCTGATCAACCGCAAACTGCAGCAGCAACCGGGGCCGCTGAGCGGATCGTAAGGGCCAGCAGCGATAGAAGTGCCGCGGGTGAAGCGGCCAGCGGAGAACCGGTCGGCGGAGTGGCGATCCGCGAACGCCCCTGGTACACACTGAGGACAGATGCCTGCCCGCGCCACGACCATTCTTTCTGTCTCGCATTTGTGCAAGCAGTATGGGGCGGTGCGCGCGGTGGACGATCTGTCGTTTGAGGTCGGCCCGCGCGAGATCCTCGGTTTGCTGGGCCCGAATGGCGCGGGAAAGACGACGACGATCAACATGATTCTCGGCGTGCTGGAGCCGACGGCGGGCTCGATCACGATCGACGGGTGCGATCTGGCACGGCGGCGGCGGCAGGCGCTGGGCCGCACGAACTTCGCAGCGGTGTATGCCCCGCTCCCCGGCAATCTCACAGTGGGGCAGAATCTGCGGATCTTCGGGATGCTGTACGCGGTGCCGCGTCTGAGCGATCGCATCGAAGCGATCCTGGATGAGTTTGATTTGCGGCGATTTCGCAACACGAAGTGCGGGGTGCTGTCGTCGGGCGAGCAGACGCGTGTAGCGCTGGCCAAGGCGATGCTGAATGAGCCGCGACTGCTGCTGCTCGACGAGCCGACGGCCTCGCTGGATCCGGCCATTGCGCGGGAGATTCGGGCAATGATTCGCGCGTTCGCCGAGCGGACCGGAGTTGGGGTGCTGTGGACTTCGCACAACATGATCGAAGTGGCCGAGGTTTGCCACCGCGTGCTGTTTCTCTCGCACGGGAAGATTCTGCTGGAAGGCGATCCGCGGACGCTGCCTCGAGAAAATGACCACGAGACGCTCGAGGACCTGTTTGTGGCGGTGGCGCGGGAGCCGTTGACGATCCGCGGCGCGCAGGAGGAGAAATGATGTTCTCGATGCGCCGGACGGGCGCGCTGCTGCTGCGCCAGCTCTATTTGTTACGCGGATCGCCAACGCGCATTGTGCCGCTGTTTGCCTGGGTGGGCATCGACATCGTCCTCTGGGGGTTCATTACGCGCTACCTGAATTCGGTTTCGGGTGCGCGCTTCAACTTCGTGCCGGCTCTGCTGGGCGCGGTGCTGCTGTGGGATTTTGTGGTGCGGGTGATGCAGGGGATCACGACGGCCTTTCTTGAAGACGTGTGGTCGCGGAATTTCCTGAATTTATTTGCGTCGCCGTTGTCGGTCTCGGAATACCTGAGCGGTTTGGTTGTGTCGTCGATCGCGACGAGCTCGGTCGGCCTCGCCGGGATGGTGGCGCTGGCGACGCTGGCGTTTGGGTTAACGTTCCTGGGGTATGGCGCGATGCTGGGCGCGTTTCTTCTTGTGCTGTTCCTGTTCGGCATCTCGCTGGGCATTTTCGGCAGCGCGCTGGTACTGCGCTTTGGGCCGCCGGCAGAGTGGTTCATCTGGCCGATTCCGGCTTTCATCTCGCCGTTTGCGTGTGTCTTTTATCCGCTGGCGACGCTGCCGCACTGGATGCAGTGGATCGCGCGGGTGATCCCGGCCAGCTATGTTTTTGAAGGCATGCGTGCGATCCTGGCGCGGCAGGTGGGCGGGCCGGCTCCGGCCGCGGGCCATGCTCTGGCGGCGACGCACCTGATTGCCGGGACGGTGCTCGCCCTAGTGTATCTGCTGATGATGGGGCGAGCGTTTACCTCGGTGTATCGGCACGCGGTGCGGACGGGACTGATTGCAAGGTATTCGGCGGAGACGGTCTCGTAGGCTGGATAATCAAATCTGAATGCATCGCACAAATTCCAGGCAGCCCCGCAACGCGTTCCCCACTGATGGTGCGGAGCCGACGCGACCCACTCTTCGCGAAGGAGTCATTGCCATTGTTGGCCGGCCGAATGTCGGGAAGTCGACGTTGTTCAACCGGCTGACCGGGTCGCGGCGGTCGATTGTGGGCGACGAGCCGGGGATCACGCGGGACCGGATTTACGGCGAAGTCGCGTGGCGCGGGCGGACAGCGCGGCTGATCGACACCGGCGGTATTATCCCGGACGATCAGGCGCAGATTCCCGCGGAGATCTTCCGCCAGGCGCGTTTTGCGCTCGACGAGGCGGATGCGATTGTCCTGGTGGTGGATGGGCGAACGGAGCTGGCGGCGCCCGATCTGGATTTGGCACGTCTGCTGATCAAAACCGGCAAGCCGCTCTTTCTGGCGGTGAACAAGATCGACACGCAGTCGATGGATGCGGCGGCGGAGAATTTTCGGCAGTTGGGCATCCGCAACCTGATCGCTGTCTCGGCCGAACACGGGCACGGGATGGGGGATTTGCTGGATGAGGTGTTCGCGGTGCTGCCCGATGGAGTGGCCGCGGAGGCGGACGCGTCTTCGGCACCAGGAACCGAAACGTCGCGCACGCATGGCGAATTCGAGCAGCACGAGACGCGGGTGGCGATCATCGGGCGGCCGAACGTGGGCAAGTCGACGCTGCTGAACGCGCTGACCGGATCGGCGCGGGCGATCGTGTCGCCGATGGCCGGGACCACGCGCGATGCCGTGGATGAAGTGATGCGGTATAAGGAGCATGATCTGCGGATCGTGGACACGGCGGGCATTCGCCGGAAGGGCAAGACCCACCTGATGGCAGAGAAGCTGTCGGTGGTGATGGCGCGGCGGCATCTGGAAGCGGCGGATGTTGCGCTGCTGGTGATTGACGCGACGGAAGGGGTCACGGCGTCGGATGCCACGATCGGGGGCTACGCACACGAGAGCGGACGCTCGGTGATTCTGGTGGTGAACAAGTGGGATCTGGTCACGAAGGGGCGGACGGATGGGAAACCACCTGCCGACCGGGCCATTTTCGAGCGGCAGCTGCGGTCGGTGCTGAAGTATCTGAGCTATGCGCCGGTGCTGTTTATCTCCGCGACGGAGGGCCGGAATCTTTCGCGGGTTCTGGATACGGTTTTGCGGGTCGCTGCGGAGCGGCGGAAGCGCGTGTCGACGGGCCAGATCAACCGGTTCCTGGAGCGCGTGGATTTTCAGCGCGCCACCGTACCCATGTCGAAGCGGGTGCGGATTTATTACATGACGCAGGCAGCGGTGGCGCCGCCGACGTTTGTGCTGTTCACCGACCGCAATGTGAAACTGCACTTCGCGTTCGAGCGCTTCCTGGAGAATCAGATTCGCGCGGCGTTTGGCTTTGAGGGGACGCCGATCTGGTTCAAGGTGAGGGCGCGCAACGAAGCGCCGGCGGCGCGGAAGTCGACCGCGCGGAAACAAAAGTAACCAAACCCATTTCTTTTCTCGAATTCCACACTCTCCACAGCCCCGGAGCTGGCAACGCCAACCTGCGCCGCGCCGTCGAACGATATATAAGGCGGAAACGCTTCAACCCCGAAGAAGGAGGATGGATGTCCCGAGTAAGGACGAAATCAACTGAATCGGCAACCAAGCGCGATGTCTTCACGGACCTGCGGGCCCGGAGGGGCAGAGTGACTCGAGCCGAGTCTCCAACCATGGAGGTTCTGCTCGAATACACAGGCCCATCAGGAGGCACGACCAAATGGTGCAGCCTCTACTATGGAGGCGAAACCAGGGCGGGCGCCTGAGCTTCCACGGTACGGGAAGCTGACAACTGGTCTGGTTCAGATGGCGATCCCTGCAAAGATTGCCCTGCCACATCGGAAAAGGCGGCCCACCGCGGAAGCTGCAGAAAGCAGGAGGAGCCGAGGGCTCAGCTTGCTGAAGTCCTGACCGGGTGCAGCTCAAGCCCGAGCCAAGCGAGCGGGCTGTTCGGAAACGGACAGCCCGCTTTTTCTGTGTCGAAACACCTTTCGAAGCACGCTTCGTCTCACCAGCGGTGTCCCCTTGTTTCAGATT
>Ga0335072_10005171_pt1 | contig 19230 bp, 15 predicted proteins | sample Lox_Sample_21_FD_206725 | JGI IMG/M metagenome (GOLD analysis project Ga0335072, IMG submission 206725) | Soil microbial communities from Loxahatchee National Wildlife Refuge, Florida, United States - Lox_Sample_2.1 | ecosystem: Environmental > Terrestrial > Soil > Wetlands | place: USA...
GTACGATCACAAACTAGAGGGCAGATGTTTACGTGGATGTCGGGGCCATAGTTATCGTTGAGGCACAAGGCTGGACAGATGAAAGCCCCTCCCAATCGAAGATGGCGGAGTTAAGCTCTGCCACATCTTTTGCCGGGGGAACACCTGCTTTCATCGACTTGCTCGGCCGCTCACTATTGGAGCATACGATCGATCGGCTCCTGACGGCGCACGTCAAGTTCACTTCGCTTATCGTGCATCCCGATGTTGCGGCATCAATCCCAGTGTTCCGCTGCCCCATGGGAAATCTCACTATGCGTGTCGCCGATGATCCTTGGGCTGCGGTCGCTCAGATTCTGGAAAGCTACTGGAGAACTGGATGCGACTGTGCCGTGGTCGTGAAACCGACAGCGTACATCGAGGCCGATCTTGCTGATCTGTTGGACTTTCACCGTGAGGGCGAACGTATGGTAACTCGCGCCTCAGACCGTGAAGGGTCGCTGGACCTCTGGATTATGAACTGCAACCCAAACGAAGAAGTTGCGGGCGATTCGTTGACTGCTGCGCTGCTTCAGCCGGACTTATTTCCGGCCTCCTACTTCGTGAAGGAGTACGTGCGGAGGATTTCTCATCCTGAGGATTTCCGCCAGCTCGTGACCGACGCTTTTCTGGAGCGCTGCAGTTTGCATCCGATAGGGGAACAGCGGCGCCCGGGAATCTGGGCCGATGAGGACGTGGCGCTCGCATCGTCGGACCGGCTTATCTGGGAGCACGATGCAAGATCGGCGAGCGCGCGGTCATTACCCGGTTTACCAACATTGAACGCGATTGCTACATCGATTACGGCACGGTGATCGAAAACAGTTCAGTTCTGCCGAACACGTACGTGGGGATTTGGCTCGACGTCCGGCACTCGATTGTCCAGGGCAATCGGCTGCTGAACCTGGAGCGCGGAGTGCTTGTCGAAATCAGTGATTCGCGCTTGTTGCGCTCCAATGTGCCGGCGGGGCAATCGAAGCGAACACCAACTTTTGTCCCAAAGCCTGCACACCCAAGTCCTCTGCCGCAGGCCAAGACGTTCCACCGCATCCGCTCGGTAAGTACAACGACTGAGTTTGAATCCTAGGGAGGAAACATGTGTGCCAGCAGACCTGTAATCGTGATGCAAGTGCCAGAGCGGTTTTATAAGTCCGAGACCAGTGACTTTCGTCAGGAATTGAAAACCATGCTTCACTCGGAACGTCCCCGCATTGTTCTGGATTGTTCTGGGATTAAGCACATTGACAGTTCTGGCGTGGAGATGCTGCTCGACTGCATGGATGAAGCCATGAAACGCGATGGAGATGTGAAGCTGGCTGCAGTTGCGCCCGGTTCCGCAGTCATTCTCGAATTGATGAAGGTTGATCGCCTGTTTGAAGTTTTTGACAGCGCCGAAGAAGCGGTTCGCAGCTTCCAGGGTTTTCCGGTGGAGGAGATCCCGCAATCACAGCCTTGGATGGAAAACTTCGGCGAGCTCAAAGCCGCCAGCTGATCATTGCGAATATCGCGGAGGTCATTATGGACGCGAAAGGAACGCTCTCTCCTCTCGCCTGCAGTCTGGCCTTGCTTGGAATGCTCGCCGGAACCTTGCCGGTGGCGGCGCAGCAATCCGCAGCGGCGACTCAGTCGAAGGTTCTGACAGGCCGCTCCACGGCGGATAACAGCGAGCCGCTTCCGGATAGCCCGGGCGCGGTTCGCTCCCGTTTACCGGACCGAAAGCCTGCCGACTATTCCATCGCTTCACTGGAAGACGGCCAAAGCGAAAGCGCTCCAGCTTCCCAGAGCGCGCCTCTGCAGAAGCCAGTGGGCACGGCCGCTGCGGAAGCGCCCAACGTGAACGCTATTACGGCATCCCAACCGGCGGGGGTTGCGATTGCGCCGGCCAAACAACGCAGAGTTCGGACGATCATCTTGAAAACCGGCGCGATTATTGGGGCCGGAGTTGCCATCGGCGCGATCGTCGCGTTGACGGCGGCAACGCCTCCCAAACCACCCGGCGCTCACTGAAGAGCAACTAAGCAGACGTGCGCAAACGATCATTGGCCATTGTCAGTTTCTCCGGTATAGACGGCGCCGGAAAAAGCACACAGATTGAGGCGCTCCAAATCTGGCTCGCAGAGTCCGGATTGAAGGTTTCCATTTTCAGTATGTGGGACGACGTGGTGGTCGGCGCGCACTGGAGAGAACTTGCCAGCCACCGTGCATTTGGCGGAGACCAGGGGGTGGGCAGCCCGGAAAAGCCGCTTGAACGCCGCGACAAGAATGTAACTTCCGGGCCGATGGACATGATTCGCCTGTGCTTCTACCTGGCGGATGCCGTGAGCCTCTGGCTTCGCATACGGCGACTGCGGCATGCTACAGATGATGATGTCATCATCTTCGATCGTTATATTTACGATGAACTGGCAAATCTGCGCTTGCAGCAGTGGTTACCGCGCTCGGTGGCTCGCCTGATCTTGAGAATTGTCCCCAGTCCTGACCTTGCCTGCATCATCGATGTTATTCCGGAAGTCGCACGATCGCGAAAGCCGGAATACCCGCTGGAATTCCTGCACCGCAACCGGCGGGCATACCTGGGATTGCGCCAGTTGGTCAAGAATCTGATTGTGCTTGAGGATTCGTCGGTTGAAGAAACTGCCAGGAATATCCGCACTGCGATCATGCCAATCCTGCAGGGCTCTAGCGGCCCAACTCACCCGGCTTCTGTAGCGATGCTGGAGTGAGCGAAAAGGTTCGCCAGGATGCGTCTGAACCGGCTTTGAAGTACGCCAACATTCGCTTTCGCGCTCTCATCCAAAATCAAGCGCTGGGATACCGAATGAGAATCTGTCTGGTTACAAGTTTTCCGCCAAGTCACGGAGGTCTGAGCGAATACGGATATCACATAGCCGAGGAACTTCAGCGCAATGCCTTTGTGCGGCTGACGATTCTGGCCGACGAACTGAACTCGGACGCGCCAGAACTTGAGGGGTATTCTGTGGTGCGCTGCTGGTCTCCGGATCGTCCAGCCAGCATGATTCGCCTCCTGGCCAAACTGCACACCCTGAATCCGGATGTCGTCTGGTTCAATTTACTGTTCAGCACATTCGGCAGCAATCCGCTGAATGCTTTCGTCGGCCTTACCACGCCTCTGTTCACGCGCCTCACCGGACGATATACGCATGTCACGCTTCACCACCTCATGGACACGATGGACCTGAACGATCTCGGCATTCGTTTTCCCGGCGCCTACCGTCTGGCCGGCGCGGTCGCCACGCGCATGTTATTGCTGTCGAACTCCGTGTCGGTTCTTATGCCGCGTTACCGGAAGATACTGTCGGAACGATATGGCGGCGAGAACGTACACGTTCGGGCTCATGGCATTCTCGCGCACAGTCCTCAATATCCTGATTTTTCGCGGCGCGGCAATCCGGAACATCGCATCCTGGCTTTCGGGAAATGGGGAACTTACAAAAAGTTGGAATTGATGATCGAGGCATTCCGGCAAATTTCCGACCGGCGGCCTAATGTGAAACTGGTGATTGCCGGGAGTAATCATCCGCAAGCGCCGGGATACGTAGAGGCGGTCGCCGGTAAATACTCGTCCGACCCTGCTATCGACTTCCTCGGATACGTACAGGAAGACGAGATCGAGGACCTGTTTCAAAGTGCATCTGCCCTGGTAATGCCGTATTCTTCTTCGACCGGTTGCAGCGGGGTAGCGCATCTTGCGTGTGCATACGGCGTGCCGGTGGTCTGCGCAAATCTCGAAGATTTCCGGCAAATGGCGGACGAAGAGGAGCTCGCGATTCAGTTCTATCGTCCGGGCGATGCGAATGATCTGGCGGATTGCCTGGTTGGTCTGCTGCAAAATCCCGACGAGCTGCGGGCGATGGCTTTGCAGAACTTTTCCGCTGCGTTACGCATGACCATGCCGATCGTGGTGCAGAAATATCTTCGACACTTCGAACTGCAGCGCCACATCAACACGCGGCGTCATCTCTCGGTCGTAAGCAAGCTGCCGAGCTGGCTGCCCTCGCGTTCGCTGTTCCTGCGCGCCATCACTCGCAGCTCAAACGACTGGGTCGATCGCTCCGTTATTTTTCTTCCGTCGCGCCCCGGTACTGCCCTAGGGAACGGACACAGTAATGACGGTAGAAATTTGCGTGGCACCGGAGCTCCCGTTGACGGTAACGGAGTAGCTGGTAGCCCGGGGAGTGCTGGCAGCCTGCGAGAGTCCGTCACAGGCAGCGACGGTCATGGTCATTCCGGCAACGCAAATGATCATCAGGGCTCGCAGGAAAACAGAACGTCTGAAATGCTTGCGTCGTCCACTGACCATGATCCCAACCAGTCCGAACGGAAACAGCCAGAAGGCATAAGCCAGCCGTCGCCTTCTGTCTTGGAGCTGCGCCCCAGCAACGGTCGCGGCGGTCAGCGTCAGCGTTGAACTGGCGCTGCCTGCGCTGGGCGTAACCGAATTTGGTGAGAACGCACAGCTCAGAATGCTGGGTAAATTGCCGCACGACAGCGCGATCGGATTGCCAAAAGTCCCCGACTGCACTGCGGCGGTGATCGTAAACCTCGCTTGCTGTCCTGCTTGGAGCGTTTGCGTCGCGGGGGATGCCGTTAACAACAATGCGGCCGGCACTGGAGCAGCCGAAACGCAAGTCGACGTGTAATCGATCGGCGCGGTGATCCTATTCGCCATCGCCGGTTTGCCCACCGCTTGCACGAAGAGCTTGTAGCTTCCAGCAGGGACGGGGAAGCTGCAAAGATTTAGTGACGAGTTTCCCGGCGCTACTTCCTGCAATGCCATCAAGTTCTGGCCGTCCGTACTGATGAAGATTGTGTAGTGATCGATCGTGCTCTCGCTGCCGCCGATCTTCCACTGCAAGGCGTTCTCCGAAACTGATGCCGATACGCTTACGCAGTTGTCGAGCCCGGATTCAATCTCAGTGCCTTCCTCGTAATCGTTCCATGTCACTAACTGGAGGTAAGGCAACTGGAGGCCGCTGCTGTAAAGACTATTAAGCTTCGCAAAGGTCTGTAGCCACGTTTGCCCGCACTGCTGGCCCATGATCCGGTTGGATCCCCACGAGGCTAGCGTGTCATTAAAGCCCTTGTAGGTCGCGCCGACAGTTTCTTCGGACGGGTGCGAGATGCCGGCATTGTAGAAACTGTTCAAATAGCTCATGCCGTAGTCCGTGGTCGTGGGCATCACCCATGAGTAGCTTCCGTCGGTCAGCGTGTGAGTGAATCCCGAATTGTTCTGGAAAATAAACTTAGGATGCGTGCTCAGCGCCGCATCGATCGCATTCCAGTCGATCGAGAATGAAAGGTCGAGATTGAAGTTTGTGATCACCGGCAGACCGTCAATTTTCATATATGCCGGCGAGGGGATGTAAGTTTGTTCGATGTATCGCAGTTGCTGAATCAATGCCTGTTGCGGCGTGCAGCCCGAACAGGAGTCCCATTGGATCGCGCCTTTATCGACCATAATCGCGAACGTGAAACCGGGATGCTTTTCCGCCTCGGCCATTACGAGCTGCGTGGCCTGATCGATTGAGTTGCCTGGACCGTACCAATCGATGATCACGCCATCAATGCCACGGCTGATCATATCCGTGATCTGGCGATGAATCTGGTTCGGGTCGGTGGAACTGTAGCCGATGTTGATGTGCCCCGAGTTGCCCCACCACAGCAGCAGGTGCGCATAGATTTTGGTGGTAGCGCCCGCATAGAGCAGCGAATGCAGATCGACCTTACTGACGTTGCCGGCTCCAAGATCTCCATCCGAGAGCGTGAGGAAAGTGTTGGCCGCGCTTGTGTTGTTGCTGGTTTGTGCACTTAACGTGGTGTTGGGAACAACGAAATTGTTACCGGCCCAGCTTAAAACGGAGAAACTTAGAAGCAGGACTGCAACTGCAAATCCGAAACGACGCATGCAACCTCTGGAGAGTAGCCCGAGCAAGCCCGGACTTCGTGCCCGGCTCCGAGAACGGCGCCCCCGCCATAAATTTCCTCGTGGGCCGGCCTTACGCTGTCTGGGTGAACGGTGAGCTTAGAAAAGAAACGTGGGCGAGTGTAGATAACGCGGGTCGAGCAACCTTTGAGTAGGACCTAGTGTGCCATTAACCGTGAGTTGTGGGGCGAGTTGCTTGAGAGAGTTGCGTGGCAGATCGCCTACCAACGCTCATAAGGTCTTGTCGGTGACGTTGGAAAGAGGTGAACCGGCTAGTTCAATTCGCAGAATCCTTTTTCACCGTTACTCCGCGCGCGACGTACTGATTTTGTTCATAGCGAGCAAGCACTGTCACTTCGGCGCCCTCGCGCAAATCCGGCGAGATGGGCAAGGTGGCCGGATCGAAATGAATTTCGTAGGTTTTGTGGTCGGCTGTCGAGGTTACGACCAGAAGACCAAGATGCAGATCGAGCGCCGTAACGCGGCCCGTAAAGCTGAACTGGGTTCCCGGTGTGATCAGGATCGTTACCTCCCGCGCCACCGGACGGTCGCCCGGCTTGGGGAAAAAATTCACCGACACGAGGGTCCCGGGAACCAGATCGCCGGCGGAAGCATTGTGATCTCCGCGCGTGATGCGCGTGCCGGGGGTGAGGCGCAAATTCATCGGCGCGGGCGAGAGCGGGTCGCGGAGCTCAAGAACATTCTTGTCGCCGCGATACGCAACAACTACTCCCTGGATCTCGCCCAGGGGGCTCGATCCGCTCAGGCGAATATTGCGTGCGAAGACCGTGCCGTTCAACAGGATCGTGTCAGCGTAAATGCGCTGCCCGGCCTCCAGTTCCTCGATCGATCCTTTCTTGCCGTCGCGCAAAACGTTCGTGCGCGGATCGAATAGCGCTTTCAGCTTCCCGCCGCCAAAAACGCGAATTGTAATCTCGTCCTGCACAGGGTCGATGTGTTCAATGGTGCCACCGATCAGGGCTGCGTTTGAAGGTGGAATTGCCGGGAGATCCGGCACGAGACTTGCCGGGTCCAGGGTGATGCCGGCCACGTCATCGCCGTTGTCTTGAGCTTTTTTGGCATGCTGAATGGGATCGGGTTTATCAGCAGGCGGGGCTGGAATCGAAGCGGTTGAGGCGACTGCTTTGGCGGGCGCGGGCGCTTGTCCATAGGCAACCGCTGCGAAGCCCAGAGCGATCATCAGCAACCCACTCCCGGCAACAGCACTGACAGCAGACTTTCCCTTGACTATATTCATGCAGTTTGCCAGCCCACTCCCTTCGCAGGCTTTGGATGCGTTTAAATCGGGCAGAGTGGTCGGAATTGCGCGGTCCGGAGCGCACAAAAGCGGCAAACAGGGATCGCGATTCTGCATCGAAGATCGCATGCGTGGAGCAACTGAGCGCGAGAGATGGAAGCGACTGGCTTCGCTGTTGCTGGTGATTGTAGTGATTTCGCCGGGCGCCTTCGGGCGCGACCTCAAGATAGAGATTCCGAAGCGCAGTCACCTCACGCCGGTGCAACGCCTCAATCGCGATGGCGTCGAAGCGCTGCGCAAGCATGAATACGAAAAGGCTGAAAAAATCTTTTACAAAGCTTATCTCTTCGATCCCGACGACCCGTTCACGCTGAACAATCTCGGCTATATTTCGGAGTTGAAGGGCGAAGTCGAGCGCGCACACCAGTTCTACACTCTTGCCAGTCAACACGCGAGCGAGGCGGTCATCGCCCGTTCCACTTCCGAAAGTCTGCGCGGCAAACCAATGCAAGCTGCGCTCGCCGTGCCTGAACTGCCGATGCAGATGAATCACGACAATGTGGAGGCGGTCCGTTTGCTGTCGCTTGGCCGGGCGTCGGAAGCCGACCTGCTGCTGGAGCGGGCTTTGAAACGCGATCCGAACAACGTGTTTACGCTAAACAATCTCGGCGTAGCGAAAGAAACGGAAGGCGAGACGCAGGACGCGTTGCGGCTTTATGAAAGAGCCGCGGCATCTCGTTCAGACGCCACTGCGATCGTAACTCTGAACCAACAATGGCGCGGCAAGCGGGTCACGGAAATGGCCGCGCAAAATGGCAAACGGCTGCGCTCCCGCATGTCCACGGAAAATACGTTGGCCGCGCAAGTCGCGATTTTGAATCTGCGTGGGGTGTCTGCCCTGAACCGCAATGATGTTGAGGCGGCGATTGGCGACTTCCGCCAAGCCTACAAGATCGATCCCACGAATGCATTTGTGCTGAACAACATTGGATATGTTTCCGAGTTGCGAGGGGACCGTGAAACCGCGCAGTTCTACTACGACGAAGCGGCGCGAGCAGGGAACGCGAATGCCGTAGTGGGGCTCGCGACGCGCCAGTCCGCGCAGGGGCGAGCGCTATTTCAGGTTGCGGATAACAACGACAGCGCAGTTACGAATCAACTGACTGCCGAGCAAGAAATGCGGCGCCGCCAGCGCGCTCCGGCGGTTCTGTTGCGGCGCGATAACAGCGTTGTGCAGGAACCAATCTCGCCAGCACAGAATCCCCAGCAATAACGAGTCTCTTTGAGGACCGCAGGCGTCACTCCAGGACGCGGTTCGATTTCCGATTTTGCTTTCCCGGTGCTGGAAGCGCCTCTGACGAAACTCATGCTTCGGCCCCGCCGGGGCTCAAATTTATCCCATCTTGGACGCACGACTTGCGCCTGGGCTGCATGCTCTCGCCGCTTCGCGGTTTAATCGGGCTGTTCCTCCACCGACAAGCGGGAGTTTCGTAACAGCCGCTGGAAGCGCCGGGCGTAGCTTCCGCGAGAATCGCTGTTTCGGCGTCAAGCATTCGCGGGACTGAGAATTTTACACCTGTCCCCCGAATTCGCGTCCCCGCCTGAGGTCCGCTGCAAAATCGTTTTACCTCAACAGGCGTGCTTGTGACATAATTCGTGCCGACCAAAAACTCCGTGGTGGCGCGCTTGCTGCCGCGAAGACTCTCATCGAGGCGCAAATTCTATGTCCTACAAATCCCTGACTCGCCGTAAATTCATTCATCTTGGAACGGGCGCGATCGCCGCAACCACGGTTGCAAAAAATATCTTGCAGCCCCGGGTACTGTCGGCCGCACCCCGTGTGCCGGTTGCGCCCAGCGACACCGTCCGCTTTGCTTCGATAGGGACGGGGGTTCGCGGATGCGAACTGCTCGAAGCGTCCACTCACGTTCCCGGCGTGAAATGTGTTGCGGTCTGCGATCTTTACGACAGCCGACACACCGCGGCCCGGGAGGCTGTCGGCGATCCGAGCGCAGACGCGACGCGCGAATATCGCAGAATTCTCGACCGCAAGGATATCGACGCCGTCATCATCGCGACCATGGACCATCAGCATCGGCATATTTTTGAAGACGCGTGCGCCGCGGGAAAAGACGTGTATTGCGAGAAGCCGATGTCGCACACGGTTGAAGATGGATTCGCCATGATCGAGACCGCGCACAAGTACGACCGCATCGTGCAGGTCGGAAGCCAGCGAGTGAGTTCCGTTCTCTACGCAAAGGCGAAGGAGATTTACGATTCCGGCAAACTCGGCGAGGTGTATTCGATCAACGCGTATTGGGATCGCAATTCGCCGAGCGGCGCGTGGGTGTATCCGATTCCGCCGGATGCGAGCGAAAAGACCATCGACTGGAATACGTTCCTATGGAATGCGCCGAAGCGACCGTTCGATCCTGTTCGTTTCTTCCGCTGGCGCTGCTTTACCGATTACGGCGAGGGACTCGCCGGCGATCTGTTCGTGCATCTGATTTCGGGCATTCACTACATCACGGGAACGAAAACGACTGCGCAGCGGGCGCAATCATCGGGCGGGCTGTATCACTTCAAAGATGGCCGCGATTTCCCCGATCTCATCGAGACGCTCTACGACTATCCGAATTTCAAAGTCACGCTGCGTTGCAATCTCAACAATGACGGTGGCGAGTTCATCGGCTTCTACGGAACCAAGGGAACGATGATCATCAAGGACGAAACGCTGAGTTACAAGCCGCAGGATACGCGTCCGCAGCCGGAGGGCTACTCGACCTTCGGCTGGCCGAAAGCGATGCGCGATGAGTATTTGAAACAATGGCGGGCGGCGCATCCCGATCCGGAGCCCCTGGAATACGAGGTCGATGATGAAGTGGAATCGTATGCTAACCCTCCCGGGTATAACGATACGGCCGATCACGAGGCGAACTTCTTTCATGCCGTGCGCACGCGCAATCGGGTGACGGAAAATGAAATCTTCGCCAATCACGCCGCGATCGGATGCCATTTGTCGAACTTCGCCTATTTCAGTAAGAGCGTCGCGGTGTGGGACGAAAATCAGAAGAAGATCGTGAAGGGATAAGGGTCAGGAAAGTCGAAATCCCCCCTGTCGCAAGAGGCGCGACAAGGGTGGGGCGCCTAACTATTCATTCCTAGCATTCGTCCGATTGCGCCAATTTGCGCACGTGGTGTTTTTCGGGCCGACCGTTCTGCGCAGCCACTCCAGCGTTTCGGCCAGTTGCTGGCAGAACTCTTCAAATTGGCTGCGATCCTCTCGGACTCGGTTCATTTACCATAAATTACGGGGCAAAGCGGCAGGAAAGACGCCGGCGAACCCGGAATCATGCAGGCCAGCCATTTTAAATCCGTAGTGAAGCGCGCTGCTGAACATGCGGGCTTTGACCTTTGCGGCGTCGCCGGCGCCGGCGATTTCCGCGAACTTACGAATTTTTCGGAATGGATTGCAAATGGCCACGCTGGCGAAATGAAATACATGGAGGCGCGCGACGAGCACGGTGAACTCAAACGCGCCTCGTTATCCCGTGTCGCTCCCTGGGCCCGAAGCGTCGTGGTTTGCGCGATCAACTACAACACGGCGCAGCCGTATTCGACGCAAGCAAACGATCCCGACAGTGGATGGATTTCGCGCTACGCCTGGAGCCGCGAAGATTATCACGACGCAGTCCTCCGGCGATTGCAGCAGGTTGAGACAGCGCTGCGGCAAGTTGTTTGCGGCGGGCAATCATGTCCGCCGAATCTGACCACGCGCTCGTACGTCGATACAGGTCCGATCGTCGAGCGCGTGTACGCGAAATATGCCGGGGTGGGATGGGTTGGGAAGAACACCTGCATCATTAATCAGCAGAAAGGATCGTGGCTTTTTCTGGGAGTCATTCTCACCTCGCTGGAACTGGAGCCTGACCTTCCCGCGCCAGATCGCTGCGGCAGTTGTACCCGCTGCATTGATGCGTGCCCTACGGATGCGATACTTGCGCCCTATCAGCTGGATTCGAACCGGTGCATCGCGTACCTCACAATTGAGAAGCGCGGATCGATTCCCAAAGAATTCCGCGCCGGCATGGGACGCCACGTTTTCGGATGCGACATCTGCCAGGACGTATGCCCGTGGAACCGGAAAGCTCCCACGATCCCTGCTCCCGAGTTCCAGCCACGGCCGGGCCTGGTGAATCCCGCGCTCGCATGGCTGGCGCAAATAAGCGTTGAGCAATTTCGCGAGACGTTTCGTGGTTCACCGATTCGGCGGACGAAACGCTCTGGATTGCGGCGTAATGCGGCGATCGCCATGGGCAACAGCGGCAACCGCGGCTTCCTGCACATTCTCGAGAACCTTGCCGAGGATGAAGACGAAGCGGTCGCCGAAAGCGCCCGCTGGGCAACGGATCGCCTTCGCCAATAACCGACTCTTAACTGGCTGCCAGATCAGGCGCCGTTGGCCGCTCGAAAACGTAAACCGCAAGTCACGCCAAGCTACTGATTTCGATAGCATTACCGTTAGCCATCTTCGACCCCACAAGAGGGAAGGGATTTTTTGGACCTCGGTAACTGGTTTTTACGATTCACAGCAACTAAACTTCCGTTAAAGGGTTCTAACTACAGGCTTTAGGCTAGTTTTGGGGTCCGATAAATGATGCCGAGGCTCCAATCCGTGGGAAACGCATTTGCCAGATTGGCGATCATAGTACTGGCGTGTGCCTCGCTGGCGAGCGCTTCGGCGACTCTGTTTCTGGAAGAGCCTTACGGCAAATTAGGTTTTTTCACCCCAACGGGGCATGCGGCGGTTTATCTCTCGGGCATCTGCGCTGAAACTCCGGTGATGCTGCGCCCCTGCCGCCCCGGCGAAACCGGGGTGGTCATCAGCCGTTACGATGGGGTGGGCCATTACGATTGGGTCGCGATTCCCCTGGTTCCATATCTCTATGCGGTCGATCGACCTGAAGATGTGCCCCTGTTCACCGATGCAAAGATCGTCGCGTTTTTGCGCGACCGCTATCGGCGGAGATACTTAGAAGCGGTTGCGCCCGATGGCGGAGATGGCGAAACACCCGGGGGCAACTGGTATGAGCTCATAGGCTCCTCCTACGATCGAACGATTTACGGATTCCAGGTCGAAACCACTCCTGAGCAGGATGCGGCTTTGATCCGCAAGCTCAATGCTGGGCCCAACCGGTCGCATTTTCGTACAGTCTCGAACAACTGCGCCGATTTCGCCAAGGACATCATCAACTTTTATTATCCAAAAGCCTTGCATCGCAGCCTGGTTGCCGATGTTGGCATCACCACTCCGAAGCAGATGGCGAAGATGCTGGTCAGGTTCAACCAGCGGCATCCTGAGGTCGAGTACTCGCACTTCATCATCGCGCAGGTGCCCGGAAGCACGCCAAGGAGTTTCGCAGTCCACGGGGTGGTCGAGTCGTTCTTCAAATCAAAGAAGTACATCGTGCCCAGCGCCGTGGCCAGTCCGATCTTTGCCGGCTGTGTGTTCGCCGTTTATGAAGGAGTCGGTGCCGGACGATTCCACCCCGGTCGCGGCGCTCTGGTTGTCGATTCCGATGGCACGCTTGAGCAGCCGATCGGACACGAGGATTTGCGCGCCTTTCAGTTGCAGCTCAAAGATCTTCTAACATCGGAATATCCCGTGAGTAGTGGCCAAAACGTCGAAAAGAATTGGGCAAAGCTGGAGGCACGAGCAACCACTCGCATCGATGATGAAGGCAGGCCTGTGTTGGAAATACAGGAGAGTGGGGATGTTGTTCACATTGGCCTATCCCCGGAAAATGTGCTCAATGGCAGCGCGCCTTCTTCTCTGGTTCGGGAATTGCTCGAAGCCCGTCTGCAGGTGGAATTGCGTCCGAAAGCGGCTCGGGAGGTATCAGAAGATGAAGTCGCGCGCGACTGGGACCTTCTCCAACAGGCGGGTCACGTTCCGGATTCCTCTTTAGCCGCGCGCTCCCCGCACAGCGACAGCATTCAGTCCGCACGACACAGCGACAGCACTCAGGCAGATCTGCAGTAGAACCCTCAATCTATCGCAAAAGGGCGATAAGCGTGGCCAAGTACGCGTTCACAAACGCCACCCGCCAGATTCGATTGGCGCTATTTTTTACCCTTGGGCCTCGGCGTGGGCTTTGATTTCTTCTTCCCAAATACTCGCGCGAAAATCTTATCGATATTCTTGAGCTGGCGCGGCAAGTCGAAGGCGTACTCGATCTGCTTGCGCGGAACGCGGCCGGTGATTTCCTTATCGGCCAGCACGAGCTGACGAAAGTCCAGGCCCTCCTTCCATGCGCGCATGGCGTGCGCTTGCACGAGGCGGTATGCGTCTTCGCGGGAAACGCCATGCTCCACAAGATCGAGCAGGAGCTGTCCGCTGAAAATCAGACCGCGCGTGGATTCCAGATTCGCGCGCATGCGTTCCGGATACACGAACATCGTGTCAACAAGATTAGAGGTCTTCGCGAGCATGTAGTCGATCAGCGTCGTCGAATCCGGCAGGATCACGCGCTCGACCGACGAATGGGAGATGTCGCGTTCGTGCCATAAGGCTACATTTTCAAATCCTGCCTGCGCATTGCCGCGGACCACGCGCGCCAGTCCGCTGATCTGCTCGGCCGTAACCGGATTGCGCTTGTGCGGCATGGCCGACGATCCTTTCTGTCTTTCGCTGAAGAATTCTTCCGCTTCGCGCACTTCCGTCCGTTGGAGATGGCGGATTTCGGTGGCAATCTTGTCGAGCGTGGAGGCGACTACAGCCAGAGTCGCGAGATAGTGCGCGTGGCGATCGCGCTGGATGACCTGCGAGGACACGGCTGCGGCTTTCAATCCTAGGCGCGCGCAGATTTTTTCTTCGAGTTCCGGCGTCAGATGCGCGAAGACACCAACGGCGCCGGAAAACTTGCCGACGCGCATGTCTTCCGCTGCGGCGAGAAATCGCGTGATGTTGCGCTGCGTCTCGGAATACCAATTGGCGATCTTGAAGCCGAAGGTGACCGGCTCGGCATGGATGCCGTGGGTCCGGCCGACCATGGGAGTGTTCTTGAACTCCCAGGCGCGGCGTTCCAGCACGTCGGCGAGGCGCTGCAAACCTTGTGCGATGACAGCCGACGCTTGCCGGATCAGCAGCGCCTGCGCGGTGTCCACCACATCATTCGATGTGAGGCCGTAATGAAACCAGCGCGCGTGCGGGCCGACGATTTCCGCTACGGCCGTCGTAAAGGCGATCACGTCATGGCGGACTTCAGCTTCGATTTCGTGAATCCGCTCAACGCGGAAATCGGCGCGCTCACGGATCGCCTTGGCAGCGTCTTTGGGAACGAGTCCAGCTTCGGCCAGGGTTTCGGTCGCGGCCACTTCCACGGCGAGCCAGGTGCGAAAACGGTTTTCATCGCTCCAGATGCGGGCCATTTCGGCACGGGTGTAGCGGGGGATCACGATCGGGGCTCCTGTTGATATGAATGCGGACAGAGGATTCTAAATGGATGGAGGCAAACAGGCTAGATGGGGCGAACGGACGTACTGGCCCGATGAGGTGAGCGGGGGCCTGCTTTTGTCGTCAGTTAAAGTTTCGGTATTAAGCAATCAGTAACTTTTCGTATATATCGTTTCACGATATAATATGTTCGCACTATCGGAGCACGATACAATCTGGGCATGAAGAGGCTCACCCTGGCGGACTACCAAGCCTTAGCGGAGTTCCGGTATCAGATTCGCAGGTTCCTGCATTTCAGCGAAGGAGCGGTGCAGGCAGCCGGTCTGGAACGCGGGCAATACCAATTGATGCTTGCGATCAAAGGCATACCCGAGGGAGTGCGGCCGCGCATTCGGGAACTGGCCAACCGGATGCAGATTCAGCATCACAGCGCGGTGGAATTGGTCAACCGTCTGGAACGTGGGGGATATGTGCGGCGCGCGCGCGCGCGGGATGACCGCCGAGAGGTACTGCTGGCACTCACCCCCAAAGGCGAGCGCGTTCTGGCCGAACTCGCTTTGCATCATCACGAGGAACTGCAGAGTGCGGCTCCTACGCTGGTTTCGGCGTTGAGAAGAGTTATGCGCAGTGGAAAAGACGGAAGCGAGGCTCAATCTGATCCGCGGAAATCGAGGTACAAAGCTCGGGTAAAGGCCGTCATGTAAGCCGAAGCTTCTCTGCCGGGAGCAGCTTCCGGCGGCCGATGTGGGAAAAGCGAATGCCCGACACAGCTTAAGAACGGCGCCGTCTAGGCGGTGCCAGTGTTGAGCTTCATTCTTAATCTCGATGACCTTCGGAATTTCTCAAGTTGCATCGGAAGCCCGCAAACTTTCGCGCCCGCGCGAACGTCTGCTCGCGATCTCGCTGCTGGGAATTGTTGTTGGAGCACTCGGGGGATTCGTCGCGGAAGCGCTGCTGCGCGCCATCAATTTTCTGACCGATCTGTTTTTCTTCGGCCGATGGAGCACGGACTACCTGCCGCCGAACACTGCCCCGCACCATTGGTGGTTCCTGTTTCTACCGGCGGCGGGTGGTCTTGGAGTCGGCCTGCTGGTGCAGTATTTTTCTCCCGAAGTAAAAGGCGATGGCATTCCTGAAGCCATGGCCGTCGTGCTGACCAAAGGCAGTATCGTTAAGCCGCGCGTCGGTTTTTTCAAACCACTCAGCGCGGCAATCACGGTCGGAACGGGAGGTCCGTTCGGCGCCGAGGGACCGATCATTCAAACCGGCGCCGCATTGGGCTCGATCATCGGTCAACTGATCCCTTCGTCTCCATCGGAGCGCAGAATTCTGTTGGCGTGCGGGGCAGCCGCCGGGCTGGCGGGAGTCTTCAAGACTCCGTTTGCCGGCGTGATGATGGCGATCGAACTGCTGGTGTTTGAATTCCGGGCGCGTTCCTTCATTCCGATTGCCTTCGCCTCCGCGACAGGCACAATGGTGGCCATGGCGTTTCGCGGCGGACAGCCGGTGTTTCCGCTGCAGACGAATTATCAGTTTCATGCAGCGGAACTTCCGTTCTTCGTCATCCTCGGGGTTGGTTGCGCCGGTCTGGCTTGGGCTATGACTCGAGCGCTCTATCTATGTGAAGAGTTTTTCGAGGAGCTGAAAATCTGGTTTCCGCTGATTCCGGCGCTCGGTGGATTGTTCGTTGGCATTCTCGCCCTTTTCTATCCCCAAGTCCTCGGAACCGGCTATGCCGTGATCGCCAAGGTTCTGGCCGTTCCCCAGCCCGTACACACGCTAGTCGGTATCGGTTTCGCCAAACTGGCGGCTTTCGCGGTTGCACTCGGCTCGGGAGCGTCGGGGGGAACATTCGCGCCCGCTTTGATGATTGGTGGAAGCCTGGGCGCAGCCTACGGCTCTCTCGTGCACATGCTCGTGCCCAATGCGTCGGCAATCGGAATTTACGGGATGGTCGCGACGGCCGCGCTGTTTGGCAGCATCTATCGCGCAACGCCCAGCGCGATTCTGTTCATGCTCGAAGTGACCGGAGCTTACAACGCGTTCTTGCCGGTTTTTCTGGTTGCGGTTGTCGCCGATCTTGCCGTGCACTATTTCATGCGCACAACCATCAATACGGAGCGCCTGGTCCGCCGCGGAACGCTCGTACCGGACGCGTACACCGTGGATCCGATGAAGTTGCTGCGGGTGCGGGATGTCATGAATCCCGATGTCGACACGGTTCGCGTCCAGCAGAGTGTGTCTGAATTCCTCAGCGAAGTCATGAATCACGGTTCGGTCCCGGTGGTCGACGACAAAGGCCACCCTATCGGCATGCAGCGCCGCAGCGATCTGCTTGCGGCAAAGCCCGAAGCCATGGCTGGCGATTTGGCCCAAAGACAATTTCCCATTGTATATTCCGACGAAATTGTGCACGACGTTGCTCTGCGGTTTGTGCAGGAAGAACTCGGGCGCTGCCCCGTGGTGAATCGGGAGACTGGTGAACTGGTCGGAATCCTTACCGCTTTCGATTTGCTAAAAGCAAAGGACTGGGAGAACGTTCAAGAGATTTCGCAGCCGGCTCACCTGTGGGGACGTCGCCATGCGGAAGAGGGAAAAGCGTAGGGGTTGCTCCGCTCGACTCTGTCGAGCACAAGAGCAGGTCCCTCGACTACGCAGATTGCCGAAGGAGCGGCAATTCTGCTTCGCTCGGGATGACAGAAGGTTCGTGATCCTCCGCAAACCGCACCCGAACTCAGATGAGCTCCGTCGAAATTGCTGTAGCGTGCCTCCGGAGCCTTAATAGCGCATACACGATCGGGCCGAGAATCATGGCGATCGCGCCGCCGATCATTCCGAAGCGGTCGCTTCCCAGCAGAGCGACCAATGCCATAACCACGGGCGCAGCAACTACATAAAACAATCCTGCACGGCCTCCGGGCACCATAAATGTTCTCTTCATGTTGGGACGGAGTTTGCGCAGTTTCCATCCTGAGAGGACGGTCAGCACCGTCGTCGCGGACCGCAGCCAGATATAAACGGAAATCAGTTGCGCCAGGCTCTGCCACGCAAGCAGTGCGTAGATTGCCGCGGAGGCAACGATGGCCAGCCACGGCGTGCCATAGCGTTCATGTTTTCGCGTGAGCACGTGCGGCAAATATTTATCTTCGGCCATCGCGAACGGCATGCGCGTGGTCGTCAGGATCGTGCTGTTCAGCAGCGCCACACTGCCGAGCATCGCGGCCACGGTCATCCACGTGCCCAGCCATCGTCCGCCGATGATCCGAGCCGCGTCCGAGAAAAATCCAGCATGCCACTGCTGCCAGTTTCCCGCCGAGGCGAGTCCGGCTAACGCAGGGAAAAAATATGCCGCCATCGACAGCGGCACAACCAGAGCGAGTGCGCGCGGATAGGTGCGCTGCGGATCTTCCACTTCCTCGGCTACCGTCGAAAGCTGCTCGTATCCGGAATAGAGCCACAATCCGAGCGCCAGGCCTACGCCGAAAACTTTGAACGTCGGCTGATGCGGCACGACCCATGGCCTGAACGGATCGTAGCGCCAATGCATGAGCGCCATCGCAATCATGATTGCGATGGGAACGAGAATGAACAATTCGAGCGCCGTCGCTACCTGGCCGACAGCCTGGATGCCGCGCACATTCACCCAGGTCAGCACGGCAATCACAGCCACCGAGATCAGGTAGTGCTCCCACCAGGTCATGCGCGGGATGTAGTAGACGACGTAATCGGTGAACAGGACGGCATAAATCCCGCCCAGCAGGAACGAAGCCGACCAGTTCCACCAGCCCGCGAGAAATCCCCAGAAGTCGCCGAAGGCCGCGCGAGTCCAGCGATAGAAGCCGCCCTCGACCGGCATGGCCGTGGTCAACTCCGCCGAAACCAGCGACACCGGAATGCACCAGAAAAACGGCAGCACCAACAGGTAAACGAGGGTCATTCCGGGCCCGGAAGTCGTGACCATATCTTCGAGCCCGAACGGCCCACCGGTGGTGTAAGAGAACATCACGAAGACGAGATAAAAAAGGCTCGCCTTGCGGAGCGTCGAAGACCCGGATTTGGTTGGTGCGGCCGTTGTGTTCAATGAGTTATTCGTGGAGGGAATTGTAGACGATGCGGCGCTCGCTCGATCAGAGGCAAATGTATGCGCGTCTGATCAGCGGAACTGGCTCGCGGATCGCACTTAGGGTGTCGCGCGGATCAGGTTCCTACCAGATCACGACGCGTTCGCCCGGTGGCAGATAGAGAGTCTCACCCGGCTTTACGTCGAACGCGCTATACCACGCGTCGACATTGCGCACGGTCTCCGCGCGGTACTGAGCCGGAGCATGAGGATCGGTCAACACCTGCTGGCGAAGCGCCTGCTCGCGAGTCTTGCTTCCCCAATTCTGGCCGAAGGCGATAAAGAATTGCTGATCGCCAGTGAAGCTGTCCTGCATTGGAGGCTGCTTACCGTCGAGCGCCGCATGGAAGCCGTCGTATGCGGCCGAAATGCCCGCCAGATCAGCGATGTCTTCCGCGAGCGTTTGCTCGCCATTGACCGAGAGATCGGGGAAC
>Ga0335072_10005172_pt1 | contig 19228 bp, 24 predicted proteins | sample Lox_Sample_21_FD_206725 | JGI IMG/M metagenome (GOLD analysis project Ga0335072, IMG submission 206725) | Soil microbial communities from Loxahatchee National Wildlife Refuge, Florida, United States - Lox_Sample_2.1 | ecosystem: Environmental > Terrestrial > Soil > Wetlands | place: USA...
TCGGGACTTATCTGAAGATGCAGCACTGACAGGGCGTGATTTTGTGGGTGATGATTCACCACCGGATGTATCATGTCCGAAGAAGAAATATTTCCTAGGCAAAAGCCGCGGTGTCGAAGGCGCCTCGATGGTCTTGGTGGACTCGTCAAGGGTCAACTCGAGCGAATTTCGTCGCTGAGGGGCTGGCCGCCCATTATCAAGACACAAGCTATCCTTATTGCTGCCTAGAATCGCACCAGCCGTCTTTGGACGGGTTTCAACGCTCTTCATCTGAGTCGGCGGACCCCTTTGATCTTTCGAAGAAGGGCTTGCAGCTCCTGTTGACATGAGGGAGGAGAGGCTATTTGAAACAGAGTGACCTGGACGCATTGTCGTCGTGCTTGATGCATCGCTCGACACCAAAGATAAGGGGCGTGGAATAAATTCGACCGTATCAGAAAAGCCAACACGGTTCCTATTGGAGGCACGTGTCGGCGGAGAGTCCGAAAGGCTACCGGTTTCACCAACTTCTGTAGAAGGTGTTGCTGGTGCAGGATTCGATTGAACTGCCGCATCCAAGCCAGGGAAGCTCATTACTTGGTGTTCATTGCCCGCCGGGCTTGTAGGTGCACTTCCACCTAGTGGTATGTTATTTGAAGAAGCTGGCTTAATGATTGTGGAGATGTCATGGCACGAGATAGCTGCAGATCTGCGATGACGGTGGCCCGGTCTGCCGGTAGATGGACCTAGGGATAGATTGGTATTGGGAGGAGGTAGTACGCCATCTCCCTTAGTTGGACTCGTACTCATTAAACCCAATCCAGTTCCAGAAATTCCGTCCCCGCCAATAAATTCACTACCACCTCTCCTGTGCCCCCCTGGTCGTGATGGGATGGTTCTGGCTGAGGCAGGCGAGGTGGGAGACTGTGGTGGGCTAGCAATTCCCGCACTGGCGTGGGAAGATGCTGTGGAGTTGAAACTGAAACTGGGCAATGGAGGCGGAAGGGATCGACCAATTCTCCTCTCACTGTCACGGCCGAATCCTTTTGCTCCATCACGTAGCTCATATGCCGATATCGGTCTACGACCTGTGGCTCTGGAATACGAAGATGGCGCAGAAGATGCGTTACGCGGAGGAAACACAAATGGTGGGTTGGGAGTAGGGCCAGAGCTGCTCAAGATGGGCGACGACTGTCCGGCAAGGAGAAGCGGAGAAGTCGGTGAGTGCTCGTCCTCGGAGCTAATGGTACGTGCGTTCCCAATAATCATGGTTGGCTCTTGGTTGAATGAAATAGCTGAGCACATGCCCTGTGGCTCGGAGGTGGTAACGGTTGCCATTTGTGTAACAGCCGCACTGCGGCGGCGGGGTGGAGAGCAACTAGATTGATATCATGAAGTCTGGAGACTCTTGGTCGATACAGGATCTGCCCTAGGTAAAGCAGCAGAAGTTGGTAGTGCGGCTTAGATCGTGCCAGTAATGGGTCGAGAAGACCAGAATGAGGCGAGAAGTATTGTTTGTCGGGCGGTCGCAACCTGATGCTGTAAATTCTTTATTAGCACCTAATATTGAGAATAACAATTGAGCTGCGATGAATTGTTCCATGAGACAGCTGGTTTTGGGTGTTGAGGCAATTTACATACTGTGGGAGGCCTGGATGTTCAGAAAATTGGTGTCTCAGGATTAAGGGATTGCAGAGCGACCGGGTTTGTTGGTGGAGTTTCGAAAGAGTGAGTGGAATGTGCAAAGGAGTGGACGGCCCAGAAGACCAAATAGAGATGAGAAAAATCTATATGATCTTGGACCACGAGAGGGATTTAGGTAAAGGCGGAGGTGAATGGATAGTTGAAGGCTTCAAAAGCAGATGGTAAAGAGGAAACACAAAGTCGTTTAGATGATGCGAGATTGGGGATTGGATGCCGCACGCTAGTGGCCCTTTCTAGTTAGTGTCATTTTCGTATCGGAAAAAATCAGGCTGGGGGAATAATACGGTAAATGAGAGGGATATATTTGTAGATACGCCACATTAATAGACAATGGTGCTCATTCACGATCATCAAATCTCACTTTTCGGGAATGATCTCACGATTGGGGAATGTCGGTTGTACGTTTGGACCAGAAGGCGAGAGGGTAGGAGATCGTGTTTATCGTACTTGGATTGTCATTCTGCAAGATCACGCACTTGCAGCATTGAAGTGTGGCAGCAAGACCTTGCAGATGGCTTAGTGCCGGTCTCGAATCCAATTGACGAGTCCAATCAGCAGTTGATGTGGTACAGCTGAAGTGTATATCTCTGTACTGTTATCGCATCCACAGAATTCTCACCGACACTACGTTGAAGGGCCGTCTTACACACGCAAGGGAAGTGGAGGACCCACTCGTGGTGTGAACTTCAGTCCTTGAGCAGATCAGAACTATGGCACGGAGTCTCATCCCGTATCTCATCTCATCGCCCGCTGGGCCAGACAAGCCGTGCCCGGGGCGGCCGATTCAACGCCAAAATACGAACAGACAAGCAACGTTAGAACCGAGAACAGCAAGCGACTGTAACCCGCAGTCTAATATAGGATTATGTTTTTGATAGCCAAGGATGATGAGAATTATGCACAATCAATAAGAAGCTCTTTTGACAACCACCATGGGTTATCGAGGGGGCACCACGGAGGTACAGCTCAGCCACCAGATGCTGCAACTAGGCGTGTCAGGGTAGGTACATACGTAAAGACCACTCTGTACTTCCACACCCTTCCTGACATTCTGTCAACAATGCAATACAAGGGTGGTACATTATCGCACAGTACTTGTCAATTAGGATAGGATTGACAACTAGCAATCCTTTACCCCTCATCCCCTTGCCACAGATACAGATCTATTCGGACCAGCCGCGTCAACATTAATTGACTCCACTACGCCCCGTATTGAACTATTCAAAGAAAGGCATGAGTTCGTCCGTTTGTCAGTTGCTCAGCCAAGCCATTTGTGCAGGGGCTTTGCTCTAGCCATGAGTGGTCAAGTCCCTGTTTCGAGATCTCCCACAACCGACAGCCACAATCAAACAATTGGCTATGCTTCTCACGGCTTGCAATCGTTCAAGGGCCTTTCCGCCTTCACTGCGAACGGGACGACACGATTGCAAAAGTCTACTCGATGAATACAAGACTTGCGCTATCTGTTAACCCAAAGTCTCCACTATTGCCTGTCTTCAAGAATGTCAGCCGTCTCACATGCTTGTGTCACATCATCGACCTCGGGAGCTAGTTGCTCCTAGCTATCCGTTCATTACTTATGAAATAAGCCACTTCTCAGGGGATCCCGCCCCACAATCAAGCCATGACGGGGTCTCCGGATACGGTTCTCCCGATCTTAGGATACTCACCTTCACTCAAAGCCATGGCTTTCCGCCAAGAGTAATCTTCCATATTTCCTAATGTCATTGAAAACAGTGAAGACTTAGTCAAGATGCGACTCTCTTCGCTGTTGTACTTAAGCTTTGAAGTGGGGCCTAGAGAGTGGCGCTATCTTCATAGCTGTATCAGTTGCATATTTTGTGTACCTCTTGAACATCGATATCATCCCACTAATATGGTGTCTCTTGTTAAGTTTCGAAAGTTCCGTCTCCCAGCTTATTATCCTTTCTAAAGTGGCTCCTGAAGCGTTTTCTTGATGTTCTGAAAATGTAAGACGAAGATAAGGCATCATCTTCAAAGAAGACTTTAATTCACGTTGCAGCTGCATCGTTTCCTATTCAATGAAGTCGGTAATTATGCGTACAAGAAACCTAAGCTTGTTTTCTATTCTATGTCCTTTACTTCTCTCTCAAATCCGTGAAGCAGATGGTCTTTTAGAAAGAACACATTTATATTGCATAGAGGCGTATTATATAGTCTACTTGTGTTATGATATCAAGTACCACTGATAACCACATTTTCCTGTCAGCGCAGCTTCTTTCCTCTATTTTTAATGTTCACCCCCTTCTTCTAAAGCTTTCCCCGATTGATCACAGCCAAACGAAACTCAGAGTTCGGGACGTCAATCTTCGAGCTTGTTACAACACCATTCCCAGTGGCACGAATGAAGATGCCTACTTCAGACATCGCACCAAAATGACCATAGAATCCATTCACAGAAGGCCGGGTATCAATGCTGTCACTAGGCACAGATGGACCCGCTGATGGCTGTGGCATTTCATCAATGGTTGAGGCTATGCAGCCAAAAGATAAATTGCTGACCGACTCGGATCCAGGATCTACAGTGCCGGGCTCGACAGTAAATATTGGCCTACTTGACGTAAGGTTATATGAGATCAGAAATTGAACCCAGGAACCCGGCTTAGCGATGTTGCCAAGGGCTTGTATTTGGTCTTTGTTCACAGAATCGCTTGAGTCGAAATCATGACTTGTGTCTTCGTAATCAAAAAGCTTTGTTTCAGGATCTAGGGAGAGGAGGCCCTGTTTAAGTCCCCAACCACCGCCGCCACTTACTGTTTCTTTTAGTTTGTGATGCTCCACTTGACAATTGGAAGGGAAGAAGGGATACCTACATACACGGTGTAAGGTGGCGCCACGGCCCTGTTGTAGCCAATTTCCAACATATGATCTCATACTCGAGTCAGGCGTACCAGTCCAGGAAGCTTTAATTTGTTTCTGATCAGTTGCTAGGATACCTCCACCCGTTCTATCCCTGATTATCGAATCAGGGATGATGAGGGCCCAGACAATCACAGTTTGCTTGTTTAATGACCTCGCTTCAAGGTATGAATCGACGCTTGCCTCTAGTTCTTGTGATGCAGAAACGACATTCCCTTCCGCATTGGTGACCTGCCGAATTATGTTCCCTAGTCCAGATACCACTCGCCTGGGAGGCATCAGAGGTACTAGAGGGATTTCAAGATGTAATGGAACTATTGAGTTTGATGAGGCGGGGTAAATCATTGCTGATTTCTTCTCGACTTGCTGTACTCTTTCAAACGTGTTCGTAACGCCAGTACGGCTCCATTTTGAGGCAAATAGAGTCGATGTTCGCCCATTTCTGAACATGGTGTTTGCGAGTGGCACGCCAATGTCTAATCCTCTCTCAATACTTGAGTTGGGACGTATTCTGAATGTAATATTTGATCTTGAATGGTTCCATTGACTACTAGCTGTATTGTTGTCATCATGCTGCCAGAGCTCAGGGAGGACGATCCGATGATCGCAAGGGAGAAATGCAAAGCCTTCCATGATCTGTTCCGGCTCCTTATGCTTCCCAGGAGGGAGTCCATCCACAACAGCCACCAAGGTCGTGATATCCGAATTGGGAGCCCTTGCAATCTCTGATCTGGTAGGGAATATTGTCTCTAGGACTTTACACATGAAAACCCTGCTATCGAGCCATGTTGCAAAAGTAGGCGTGGCCAGAATTACAATTGCCAGGTTCTTATTCTTTCCAACGTCTCCACTTGAAGTGCTCAGGAGGTTCGAGAGCCGTTCGAGGACATCTTGGTACTTCTATATATTCGTCAGCTTATGTAGGTTCTAATCAATTTATCGGTTGACTTGCAGTTGCACTTGGTGTAGAGCTTGTTATCATGAAGTACTTACTGGGCCAGCCCTTGGTAGGCTTCAAGCTTGCCCTGGTGGTTGATTTCGTAGCAAGGATCTCTCCGGCTGCCAGAGAGCTCTTAGAATGAAAGCATCCTTGATTGGCTATGGATGTGGTTCGGACCACGTGATATTGAAGTCTCCAAACTCTGCAACATAGACCACCTCTGAACAGAACAGACGATTGTGGTATGCTGGGACCCATCATCATTGAACTGAATGGCCTCTTTCCATTGTTAGAGCATGCGAGGAAATGTTCGATGTTGCCCTCGCGTGTATGAATAGAAAATGAATTATGAAAGAAAAGCTCAGGCTGTCATGCCTGAGATATTAGGCACAGGGGAAATTGATATCCACATTCTGGCGAGATAGAAAACTCTCTTCTCTCTTCAACAAAAACGCTTAATATCACATTCTCAATAAAAGCATTTCCAGTGAGATACCCGTCATCCTCGTGGTGATGCGAGGTTCCATGACCCCGGAATTCGTCAGTAGAATGAAGAGCAGATATGTTAATGGTCGGACTTGGGTGCGGTGCTTTTAGTCTCTTTTGAGGCAATGAAGAGGATCGCAATGTCTGGCTGGACATTAGATAACACTAGTAGAGCCACTCATAATTTTCGCATGCTCATTGCTGTAGCATCTCCACAAAGGAGCTATCCAAAATCAGACATTCATACACACCTTCCCACCACTTGTTCCAGTGGATTGCCTTAGATTCATCACCTCAGGCATTCACCTCTGGAATCCGCTTGGACGAAAATATTTCGCGAGTAGCTTCTCTCCCGCCATCCATTCCATGCACAGCAAGATTCTCAAGGTGAGACAGCTCTGTATTCTCCAGAGCATCTCTCTTCGTATGATGTACAAATATTAGCATGTATTACCTGAAGCAGACCAATTGTGGTCTGACGTGTGGTCTACACCAAGATCTCTGACAAAGCAAGAAAGACAGATTATTATTCAACCAGGTCAGCGCGTACATTAAGCTAATCACTGAAGAATCTAGAGACCTATAACCGACTAGAATGGCGAAGGCACCACCAGGTCACTTTGTGATTCTCTACTTCGCGTCCGCTACATCCTATACTGCAAAAGACTTCGAGACATTTGAAGCACCTCTTCCGCTGTCGAACCTTTTCAATCATCTCGAGAAACACTATACTGGAATCAAGCAAAATGTACTGGATAGCTGTCTGGTGACCATAAACCTGGAATATGTCGACATTCCAAACGATGAGAAAAGGGACTCTGAGGTTGTCATCAAGGCAGGCGATGAAGTCGCAATAATACCACCTGTTAGCTCTGGATGAAGCCAGTCAGATTTAAACAATAAGGAGAATGTCTCTTGAACAGCTTTCAGATCGTATTGCCATCTTGCCAGATCGCAAGGCAATGATTCTGCCAGGTTGACACACTGGAAGACTTTGGCTAGGTGAAGCTATAGCATGTTCCTCATACAAGTAGCGGAGCTGCCTCACCCCTTCTATTACGGGGAATGTCTATCAATTCAAGTTTCCAGCCCCTCCACCAACCTGGACGATAATATTTCCATAACTTCCACCAACCATCCGGTCTAGCCTTCCAGCGAGTCATAAACCAACGCGTTGCTTTCGTGGCGATGGCAACTAGTCCTATGAACACGAATGTTGATAATACGGATATGATGCAAGTTAGGAGGGTGATCGTGGATACGTGGCAACCCAAAGGGGTAGTCCGTACTTCCCAGCGTTCGGACTGGAGTGAGCATACATCTGGATTAAAGATGGGAGCTAGTAACGGGAATTTGGCTGTGTTGGGAACGCAGGTCCCTGACTCTTATAGGATTAACTAAGGTACTTGTAAATTATATAAAGTGCTGTGCGTCTTACAGAAGGGCACCAACTGCATGGATCATGTCTTAAGCAATCCCAGCACTCTTGGCGGGGCCAGCATCTCTGGACAAGCTCGTCCCAACTCTCGTTTGATCCAAGAGGTTGATGAAGTTCATAGCCATTACTATGGCCAATTGCCTTCATTCTCGAATGACGGAACTACGGACCGATCACGATATAGAAAACTAATCTCATGTCATTGTCATCAGGCTGTCGTATGTGTAAAGAATGAAAGTTGGTCTTGCCTTCCAAAGCCTCGCGGCTGGGAAGCTGTGGCTGCCTCGCCTAGAGCTTCAGCCTTGATTTCCCGTGACTCCGACTCGTCATCCTCAAACATCGGCATTCCGGCGACATCAGTGTCCGACAGACAACAAAAAGCGACCAAGTCAACATGGAGATAGACCCGCGATTACGGTCAGATACCTCATCAGGAAGCCAATACCCTCCACTTCATCGTGGATCCGGCTCTACGGCACCTCCTGCTCTTGCACCGAATCCAGCCAACCTCTCGTTGGCTCATCAATATCAAGTTGGTCATGATGGACCTCATCAATCCATCTATCCTCCTCCTCATACACCTAGTAACACAAGTCCGGGGGACCGGCCACGGAGTGCGCACGATGGCACGCCAGAAGACGGTGGAACAAATGACCCAAAGCGGCCGCGGGCTTGTGAAGCCTGTCGGGGTTTGAAAGTACGATGCGAACTTGATATAAACAATCCGAGTGGACCTTGCAAGAGATGCACAAAGGCGAACAGAAATTGCGTGGTCACGGTTCCAAGTCGGAAAAGGCAAAAAAAGACAGACAGTAGAGTGGCAGAACTTGAGAAGAAGATTGATGCCTTGACAGCGAGTCTTCATGCATCGAAGTCTGGCACTATACCAACGGGACACGGTAGTGAGACCGAGGTGGATCATGATACTCCGAATGGCGGGAGCCGCACCAATCACTATGAGCAGGTTACAAATGGTGGCTATGGTGTCACCTTTGATACTCGTCAAGGGAGTGATCCCTGGACACCCCCAGAACGATTTCGGAAGCCGTCAGAGACTGATGGAAGGCCAGTACCGCCGCCGATGGTTATAGCTGGGCAGAAAAGAAGGCACCACGATGGGCACAGCAACGTAGGCTCAACACCAACGTCTCAGAATACTTCACAGTCCGATCAAAAGACCCGGTCTACCATCCTTCATCCCTTCATGTATAGTGAATATCCTGAAGATGCACCCACTCAACGGCCGAATCCGTCCAACCAGTATGCGGACGTTATCGATAGAGGAATATTAAACATGGAAAGAGCTACTAAGATGTTCAATCGATATGCAAACGATATGGCTCCGCAGTTGCCTGCTGTTGTATTTCCTCCGGGCACGACAGCCGCTGATATTCGAAAGAGCAAACCAACGTTGTTCCTAGCTGTACTTTGTGCTGGCTCGGGGACCGACCATCCGGAAATTCAAAGGATTCTGACAAAAGAAGTTATGCAAATATACGCCGATCGTATTATTTGCCATGGTGAGAAAACGCTGGAGCTTGTCCAAGCTCTGCTTGTAAGTACGATATGGTACTGGCCTCCAGAACATTTCGAAGAACTCAAGTTTTACCAACTTATCCATATTGCCGCCGTGATGGGATTGGATATAAATATTAGCAAGAAGAATAAGGCTCCCAAGTCTAAAATGGGCGGCCATGGTCTATGGCGTGATCACCCATGGAGGCGGGCTCCCTTTCCAGATAACGACACGTTTGAAGCAAAGCGTGCATGGCTAGGTTGCTACTTTATGTGCTCCGCCACATCTATGGGTTTGCGAAGGCCAAACCTTGTAAGGTGGTCGCCATACATGGTTGAATGCGTTGAGATTCTTGAATCGGCGCCTGATGCAGCACCTACCGATAAATTTCTCTGTCAATGGGTTCGAATTCAACGGATTGCTGAGGAGGTCAGCGTCCAGTTCCAGATGGATGATCCATGTGCCGTAGTCAATATTGCGGATCCCAAGGTGCAGTATGCGCTGAAAGGGTTTGAGAGAGATTTAGAGCATTGGAGTGAACAGGTCCCTAAGGATCTCCAAACACGTATGTGTGAATTTCCTGATCTGTTAATACATAAACCATTCTTATGATATTCCCGCCGACGCACTCCCCGCAGGTCCTTTTCATGGCTATAATGCATTTCTACTCCCAATCACTGAGCTATCATCCACCCTGCTAGGGAATGCCAAACTAACAACTTATCAGCGACCCTTAAAATGGCAGAGCATGTCGTGAATCTATACATGCATGAAGTCGCCATGCATGTGGACCACAATGTGGAGGAATTCAAACCTCCTTTCACTGAAGAAAGCATCCGCAGTACTGGGCTAGAAGAGGAAGAAACGTCGAAACCGCTCACCCCCGCCCACATTGCGGCCCTATCGACATGTCTAACATCGATTGATGGCGTATTTGAGGCTTTCCTATCCCTTGACATCGACATCATCAGAACCTTGCCTATACTGTATTTCGTTCGCATTGCATATGCCGTCGTGGTGCTGATCAAGATGTTCTTTGCTGCAGCAAAGCCTAACAGCGAGTTAGGTAAAGTGATTAACAAAGGTACTGTCCAATCTTTAGCGCAACGCAATGGCTTTAATTATGTCGGAATCTATGATCCCTCTCCTTGTGATGATCAGATTTGGACCTTGCAGGATATTATTGCCAGAGTTTAAATATCAACGAGAAGAATCTCAGTTTTCATTACCGTTGTGGATAATGACTAACTTCTCTTTAAATCTTTAGATAACATGAAAGTTGAAGGTTACCTCGATGGATTGCTGGACAAATTCCGCGCAACTGCAGCAGAGGATAAATCTCGCCCAGCTGCAAAGTTCTTAATGGTCCTTGTGATGCTGAAAACCTGGTTCCATCGCTCAAAGGGGGGCAAGTTAGCGGCGGGGAAGGTTGATTCACTTTGGCAACAACCACAAAATGTTGAAGGAGACACTCCAGCTCAGACTCCAGCAACATCTGGCACATTAGTTTCTCAGCCATCATTACTTCAGCAACAGCAGCAACCAGATTATAGTCCGGCCAACACGCCTCTTCAACTCCTGAGTGAAGTGGCAACTGGCGGTACTCCGCGTCCTGAAAGTCGCAATCAATATAGCTCGAGCGAATGGCATCAAAGCAATCAACAATTATCACAAGCACAACAACAGCAGCCGCAAGCACAGCAACAAGCTCCATTCAATTTCAACGATCCTAACGCGGCAAACCAAATGCCACCAGGTTATGGCATAATGTATGGCCCCACGAGCAACATAGACCCAAATCTTGGTATACCGCAGGACTTCGACTTCTCCATCGGGGATGGCTTCGAGCAAGCCATGGGCATCACGCTTGGGGATGGAGATTTTGGGAAGTATTTCCAAGACGATGTGAGTCTTACTACCATGAAATATAGTCTAAAGTACATATTTTGGGAACTACGCTAATGATTTCTTTCCAAAGGCATTTTGGGGCGTTATGATGGATCAAGCCGGAGGCATGAACAATGGCTTTGATGCTCCTTAGTGAGTTCCTACGGTGGGTTAATATTTATTTTAAAATTTAAGCATGATTAATGGTAAACGTTGAAAGGAGGGTTGAGGGGAATGGATGATATTTGGTTGCCGCGGAGACATGACCGGAAACTTATTGGAGTAAGCCTGCCGCATATTATTTACCAAAACCTTTATTTTTACAAGTACGCGGTGTAGAATGGTATGTAATCATCTTGTAAGATTAGGATATATCCCCTAAGATATGACCTAGTAAGGTAATTGAGAAAATCTCTGATCTCCCATTATGCTCTTATATTGTTCTAGGATTAGAGTGTTATCGCATCGGACATAAGACGGGCAAGCAGGGCATGGCAAGACGGAGCTGAGTAAAAGGGGGTGCACGTATCGTTCCTGAGACCCCGTCGTACACGGGATGCAGTAAACCATGCACGCGAAATAGGGTCAAGTACAGGAACCAGTCTAGACGTATATCGGGAATTCGGTATATTATTCTGGCGGAAAGTTTGCAAGCATTCTCTAAATGAGGTGAAGTGCGGTGAAGAATTGGGAAGTGAAGGGGGGGTGACACCGCTTCATGAATGTCCTGGTAGGTTTATTTGGAGATCCTCTCGATAAGGTTTGTTGGTTTCTGAGATGAGTTAAGTGGGCGCCTTCTTGACGTGCATGTGCAGGTGCAGGTGCAGGTGCAGATGCAGATGGGGATGGATAAGTAGACATGCAAAGGATGCATGGGATACAAGATATCCTTTGGATATCAGTATCGAGGGGTCGTGGCGGGGTAGGTAGTCGGGTATCACTTTTTCTTCGGCGGCAATACATGTCCGTGATCACAGCCTCCCGCCTTCTGAGGCTTGACGAAAGCAAGGAATCGTCCCAATGATAAATGATATCGAATACAGCCGTTGTGAGTGAAACTCCTTATTGGCTGGATTGGAGGAGGTTGTTGCGATACGATGCAACTCCATTGGCTCCATGCAAGCACTTTAGCACCCTTGCTCAGATTGGTCAATCGGCCCCTTTCCCTGACGCGTCAAGTTCGCGTCAAGCGAGATTTTGACGCGCTTTTTCCCCGTCTCGTTCAGCTCAGCTCATTTTACGGATGAGAACGGCTTGAATAAAACCGGGACGCGAAGGGCGCATGACGCATGTAATCCCCAGAGACAAGGCTCACCCACATGTCGTACATGAAGGCTCACAGAATGTGTATCTTTCTGTATCTTATCGTGGCCTATTTCGCGGCAGACGGGGCCATACCCCTAGTCGCAACGGTCATGCTGTGCCTTGCGTGAATATTGCTTGGGGGCGAAGATCTTATTAAACATGCAAAACATGCAGGGCTGCACATGTTTCAGGCTGTTAAAAGAGTCGTTGAAGGGCAATGATGATTGCAGTGGAAGTGAGAAGTTCAGCTGGTAACTGCGGATGAGACAGGGATGATTGGGAAACGCGTCAAGTAAAAGACACGCACCAAGGCAGCTGGAAAGGTAGGATGGAGAGGTATATAGCATGATATGGAGAGATGAACAGATTGACGAGCAAATTGGTAGACTGGAGCGAGAGCTCCTATGACGGTTAGTACTTCGTTCAGATCGGAGGGGTTGCTTCAGATCGAGGGGCCAGCCGTTGCAAATTGGCCTGCAGAATGAGCTCCTCCGCCATGAGGGACAAGGGGTGTCTGGTGTGGTAGAACGGTGAGTCTGGACTGCACTCGAGTAGGCAAGCAAAAAGACCGGATGCACCTGATCCTGTCTTGGAACCCTGGATGACGATGATGTAGGGTGCATTAAAGTGGATTGCAAGGCCAAGCGCGGGGCCACGATAGGCTGCATCGACGAAGGGCAGGATTCGGAGAGTGATGAGACATTGATAAATTCAATTGTGTCTGACCCTGTCTACAGGCATCTACAGGCTTGTCTCTGAAGTCCATTTACTCCTTCAAGGAAATATACATCTGTTTTAGGGATAAGCCGCACTGTGCGCAGGCACCCTGCCAGCCCATCACGCGCACATGGCCGCGCAACGAATGGGCAAGTCCGGGCAAGGGCCTGTCCTCTTAGAAGCTGCATAATAAGGTGTGGTAGGCCGCTCGCTCGGCTTCCGCCCTCATCATCAGCGTTCATCTCATCCGCTTCCTCTTCTACCAGGAACATACCTGCTACGGCTTTAAGCACTACTACGACCATCTGGCTTGTCAACGACTACATAACATCATCGCGACCTAGACAGTCACTGCGAGAGGCACTTCGAGTTGCCCCTTCGCCTTGACTGCCTGATTCCGGCGGCAGCGTCGCCGGCGCAAACCCATCACCACGGCTTCTTCATCGCATCGCGACGCATTGTATCAGCTTTGCGCCCACAACTACTACGACCCCCGACGACACCAACCCTAAGATCCACAATGCTTCTACCTTCCGCACTCTCCTGCGACTCCTCCCATCGCAATGCGCCCTCTACTCGCTTTCAGAGCGCCGCGGCGCTGCTCTCCTCCCCTCCAACATCCCCACCACCCAACGCACAATCAACTCTCTTCGCAACCTGTCGCGCCCTCCAATCCATGCTCAGCTCTCCAAATCAACTCCCTACACCGCCAATGACCCATGCTCCTCTAGCCAGTCCCTTCAAGCTGCGACTGCGATCGCGCAAACCTACTGACGGTGAAGACGACGTCGCTGCTCCAAGGATCGTGCGGAGGAAGATCACAAAACGTAATAATGCCGCGCCAAGAGGCATCAACAAGCGCCGACGAGCCATCGACGACGATGCGACTCGCGACACGACAGAGAGCGACGATGATCTGCAACCACCTGACGAGATGGCTGGGCCAAGCACTCCAAAGCGAATCCGATTGGCGCCAGAGGTCCTACCTATGGGCTTAGAGCGCTCCGACTTCCGCAAGCTACAGACCGAGCACCCCGACCAAGAAAAGAAGGTCGAGACGGAGGATTCGTCGCGGGAGGGAGAGGACGACTCGGAGCTGTGGTCAAGCGCAGAGGACAGACTTCTCGTCGAGCTCGTGCTCGAGAAGCTGAAGCTCTCCAAAAGCGACTGGCAAGACTGCGCGCGGAGCCTAGGCAAAGACAGAGGGAGTGTGGGGCGGCGGTGGAAGAGCCTCATGGGTGGAGGGGAGATTGGGCTGAAGAATCGGCCGAGACGGGGGAAGATTCATGCGACGTGGAGATCATGACTTCTCCGTGATTTTATCCTTAGTATTTTCTCATTTATCTCTTGGCGGTGGTACTTGGGGTACAAGGGGATCAGGCGTTTGATATATATGGATAAGTGTGGGCGATACCTATTCCGTCTTATGACGATGAGGACTTCATGGATTTACAATACAATACTTGTAGGGACACAGTACTACGGGAGTTGTTAATGCAGCTCTTAGAATAAGAAACCTGCTCACTGGTCATTATTCTCTCTGAGATATAGCCTACTTTAACACTGCACACTGCGCCTGTATTCTTTCTTCTGATTGGGAATATGTCTTGCTTGTGTAACATTCGCTAGAGAGCTGCTCCTCCTCTCGGTTTTTACCGCCTCTACCCTTCCAACCGTCATATAGAGTCGCTCCTGAACTCGCATCCTTCCTCTTGGCGGGCAATTCTACGAATGCAAACCTGGTTGGGGTTTCCTGCTCCTTGATGGGACCTCAAAGAGGCTGACATCTTTGAGTAATTCTACCTTGTGCTCTGGATGTATTTCGCCCTTTCGGTAGCGATTATATTGACAGATGAGTCAAGTATCGGCGGACAACTTACTATCAGCGTCAGTTCAGTATCCATAAGCAGATCACACGTCAAGACACTCTTGCTCCGTAAGTCCGTAAGTCCATAAAGTCGCAAGGCGGGAAAAGATACTACCAGTGACACAGGGCAGTGAAGGGCCTCCTTTCCCTCTGCGCATCTACGTTGCTGTTGCGGTCCTAAGAGCTCCTAGAACACACTACGATGATATATCTGCTTCCGCCTACTCGCACAACCACGCTCGGTGCTCGCCACTCATCGAGACCCGTTCAAGAAGCAAGCAAACCCAACAAAGCTTGCATTCAAAGAGTCCCCCTCCCCCTCGTTTTATGGCATCCAGAGTTACTCCAACAATGCATAGAGCAAAGGCAGGAAACACTCCAAGCACAGCTTGGATGGGCAAGCAAAAGATGAATAAAAAGAAAAAGATAAAAGACCTCCTTTTCGTGCTACAAGCTTAGGTTGCATTACATGAATTGCTCACCCACGTTTACATACCTTTCTATTCCAATGGTTGTAAAGCGGAGGAGAGCTGAGATACTCCTAATATGAAAGTTTCACGTATCAAAGAGCCGACTTTGCAAACAAGGAGATTGTATGTGTAGTACAAAATGCTTGCAGATACTGAACCGTCCACTGACAGTGAAATTGTCGAGGACAGGAAGTTGTCCGTGAACACAAAGATATCTATCGATGAAGACGCCTACCGAAAGAGCTCGTCGTCAAAGATCTTCAGGTCCGAGATACAGACCGTTCTGTTGTTTTTCGCATTTTGATACAATATAGCCAGAGATGTTCTCGATGCGCTTCATTGCGAGGCGCTCGTTGGTGATTTGGATGTCGGTGCCGTTGTTGACGCGCCGGAGGGCGGTGTACAGGAGGGACTGGCGGGTTATGATGGCGGAGACAGAGGCGTTGGCGGCCATGTTGCAGATGTTGACTCGGTCGCTGGTGTCGAAGGGATGCTCAAAGAAGACAAAAAAACAGCCAACTAGGTATTTGTTGACAGTGCGGCCGACAGTGAAGGCTAGGCCTATTGCTAGATATCCAGCAGTGTTCTGAATATCTTTGATCGTAGGGACGTAGAGGAGGAGGATAAAGAAAATCATTAGACCCGCGAGCAGAAGTAGGGTGATCCAGTTGAAGGTATTGATACAATGGTTAATATCAGCCATGGTTTGATAGATAGAATGACGAATTCGCCCAGCCTCAACCACAGCCCAGACCATCGAGTCGAGTCGAATATCACCGCTCTCATTCTCGTCGATAATTTTGAAGATGTCCAGTGCCTCATCGCGGCGATAAGGTCCAAGCACTTCTGCAATATCTTTAGCGGAGAAAGCTTCCTTTCCTTGAACAACGAGAGACATCCATATCCTCTTTGCCAAGGCGGCGGCGGACTTAGGATGTAACAAAGCATGCTCGACCACTGCATATGGGGTAACTGGGTGGAGCCAGTGTGAGTGTTGTTGTTTAGACTTGAAGTTACCAAAGAAGTGAGCGATGCCGTGTCCGTCCATTCCCACCTTTCGTAGAAGCTCGCTGGCGCTCTGACGTGGAGCAGATTCGGCTCCAGAGCCTGAAGAATTCCGGATGATAGAATCTTCGAGTACAAAATGGCGGCTATTGACTAGATGTAAGTATATTGAGGCTTCGTAGAGTGCAACAAGTGCCTGATGCATTTCCTTAAAATGTGCAATTTGCACTTGGTCTGACCGGTAATGATAGTGTACAGAGATGTAGAGTACGAAGATCCTAATAGGTAAGTAGCCCACCATCCAGAAAACCATTTGCTGCAAGACGTCGTAGATAATATCGCCTCGATACCAATAATTTGGAACTTTGTTAAAATTGACAACTAGATCGGGATTTTGGTTGACCAACTATATCAGTTAGAATTCAAAACAACCTTTGGCCATTGAAGAAAACTTACAAACTGGAAAGATGCATAGGAACCACTTATGAATCAAAAAGCATAACTGGCTTCCTGAGCCCACGGAAAATCCTCCAATACCTTTGATGAGCAGGACTGATGTAGCTAGATATCTGTCAGTCACTGAATTATACACTTCTAGAGTAGAACGATGGCCTTTGCCCTGCAATGAATCTAAAAATGTAGGGAAGAGTAATATAAACATGTCTGACACGCAGGCTGACAGCCATATTATCAAGAACCAACAGAACAGGTAAAAAACTAGCTGCCGGTATTGTTTTTCCTGTGCTGACTCAAGAGTGTCGTCGTCTGTAAGTTGGGCTGTACGGAAGACGATGATGGGAATCGCTAGAGCCGTTGCAGCCAAGATAACCGTGAGATAGTATTTGACTGCCTAAGCAATCGTAGCCTATCTTCTGTTTTGAGACTTGATAGGCATCGCGAACTGTGGACGAGGGATTTCGAGCTCGTGGAATTGATGGGAAGATTTGGACCCTTTGCCAGAGCTGTCCTCCGCTGAAACTGGCCCTCCTACCGCTACGAAGCCTTGCTTTCCATTCATAGCTTCGGTATAGGCACGAACCAGGCCTCCCCCTTCCTGGTGCTCAGAGATGAGAAATGGGTCAGAGGCCGTTGAGGAGTCGATTGGTCTCGATTCTGCCATGACGATCTAAGCCTGCTGCAAAGAGACGTTACCCACGCTACGCATAGACGTATAAGACGCAAAAAACGAATGAAATCGACAGATGCCCCGACACAATTGACGATACAGAAACATATGAAAGAAGATTTAACCGAAGTTTTGCGTATCATGTAGTGCATATAAGAACACTAAAGAGATAACAAAAGACAGTAACTGAGACTCAGCTCCAGCGCCATCTTCGTACTGTACCTTAGTTACTGAAGCGACAACGCATAAGATATGGGAGCCATAGAAAAGCTTAGCATCGTAAATTAGACCCATAATCTCTATTCGGGGCGCGCGATATATAAGGAAGGCAGTGTATTATCAGTACTACCGCCGTTATGAGTGTAGCGGCTCGTTTCAGCCCTGTTCAAGGGACTATTCTTCGTACTGACAATCCAATGATGGATTTTGACCCTACCAGGAACAATCTGTGATTGGCGTGTTTCCGATAGCTCCCGTTCAGGAACATGCACGACATGCTTAATTGTGCATTGGCTTCTGACTAAATCCCTTAGTAATGCTTCTATTTTCAACGGTCTGTATGCCGTTTAATAGTCAATATGAACTCCTCCAACGATGTGCTGTCAGCTATCGAAAACGGTTCAGTGTTCCAGGTAGCAGTTTCAATTCTCGGAGCCATCCGACATACCACTGGCTACTCTACATTCACAAAGTAATTCTTTTCTCCATCCTCGGGCACCACTGTCCCGCGTTTCAACAGCTCGTCCCCTACCAAGAGCCTCAATCTCTCGACGGTGGCTGGACTATCGAGAACAAGCTTATCTGTGATCTTATTGTCCTCCCTTGCACTTTTGAGCGCTTCTCGGAGTGCGAAAAGCACAGTTGCACCCAAAAATACTGGTGGTTCACCGATGCCTTTGCTGCTTTGGATGCTTCTAAGGCCTTTCCAACTCCCCGGCACATCCCGGAGAAAGCTCACATTAAACTGCTGTGGTATGTCCCTAAAACCAGGGATCTTGTATGTGCTAGGTCCTTTAGTTGCTAGCTGTCCATTTTGTAGCCATAGCGACTCTTCAATTGTGAATAGCCCTTGACCTTGAATGAAAGCGCCTTCAATTTGCCCATAGTCAATAGCGGGGTTGATAGAACGACCAATGTCCATTTTGATGTCAGTGCGAAGCACTGTGTGGTCTCCAGTAAGTACGTCGAGCTCTACTTCACTTGACGCTACTCCCTGAGTGAAATAGTAGTACATGGGTTTGGTCGTTTTCGGGTCGTAGTTGCCCCACTCGTACCCAATCTTTGGCATCTTCCAGAAACCATGGGCGCTAAGATCGATTCTCTCCAGGTATGCAGCGTGGGCAATCGTCTTCATGGGCGCGTTTGGTCCATACTTCTCACGAATCGGCTTCAAGCGTGCATTCAGCTGATCACAGGCGTCTTTTACAGCCATGCCATTGAGGTCACTCCCACTAGACGCAGCTGTGGGCGATGCATTTGCTGTTTGGTATGTTGTTGTATCTTGTGTGAAAATGGCATCAACTGGGACGCCGAGTTCTTGACTTGCTATCTGCACCATTTTAGTGTAAAGTCCTTGCCCCATCTCAGTGCCTGTTGGTGTCAGCATAGCTCACGGAGCCAAAGATAATTTCACAGCGCTCCGATCACGCTTCTTCTATTATGATTAGGAGGAAGCCTTACCGCCATGTTGCAGCAGAATACTGCCATCAGCATATATCTTAACATTGGCATTGGCCTGGTTTAGGTGCAGAGCCGTAGCAAAACTCAGTCCAAACTTCGTAGGGATTAAACATATGCCTCTTTTCTTCCACCTATTCTTTGCGTTGAACTCTGCTATCTCCATTTTTCGTTTCTCATACTTTATGTCCTCCCTCATTTGATCAAGAAGCATAGGAACATGCCAATCGC
>Ga0335072_10005173_pt1 | contig 19228 bp, 17 predicted proteins | sample Lox_Sample_21_FD_206725 | JGI IMG/M metagenome (GOLD analysis project Ga0335072, IMG submission 206725) | Soil microbial communities from Loxahatchee National Wildlife Refuge, Florida, United States - Lox_Sample_2.1 | ecosystem: Environmental > Terrestrial > Soil > Wetlands | place: USA...
GCAGGTCTTGAAGACTTTTGATGCATTCACAACACCGGATAAGCAGGGCTATTACGGATTTCATCGCGGCTATAACACCTACTATGAAGTCGTCGATTACAGCAAAATGCTTCAGGACGCGAAAAAGCGTAATCGCATCTTTTTCGACAAACTAAACATTCCCCCTACATCGTGATATTTGCCACGCGCCTACCCAAAGTCTCAACTTATATGCGCGACGCCACCATTGATGCCGATGCGGATGATGATTCTTTGAGTAATAACATATGAACAAACAGCGACGTCACTTGCTATGATCGCGCAGCAATGGAGTGCCTGAGGAGGAAAGTCTTGCCCGTGATGTCCGGAAAACGCGCCTTTCTCGATCTGCTCAAGCAGGAGGGCGTCACGGTGATGTTCGGCAATCCCGGCACCACCGAATTGCCACTGATGGACGCTTTCGCCGTCGAGCATGACATCCGTTACATCCTCGGACTGCAGGAAGCCGCCTTGATGGCGATGGCCGACGGCTATGCGCAGGCCTCCGGCAATCTCGCCGTGCTGAACCTTCATGTCGCGCCGGGGCTCGGCAACGCCATGGGCATGCTCTACGACGCGGCGAAGGCGAACGCGCCGGTGCTGGTGACCGCGGGCCAGCAGGACCTCGAATATGTCGTCACCGAGCCGGTGCTGACAGCCGACCTGCCGACCTTGGCGCGGCCCTTCGTCAAATGGGCCGCCGAAGTGCAGCGCGCCGAAGACCTGCCGCGCTATGTGCATCGCGCGGTGAAGACGGCGCTGGCGCCGCCCTGCGGGCCGGTCTTCCTGTCGCTGCCCGGCGACATCTTGAAAACCGACGCCGCGATCGACCTGCTCGAGCCGACGCGAGTCGCGACGCGGGTGCGCGGTGATGCCGCGGCGATCGCCAAAGCCGCCGAGATGCTGGCCAAGGCCGAGCGGCCGGTGATCATCGCCGGCGACGCGGTGGCGCAGAGCCGCGCCCACAAGGAACTCATCGCGCTTGCCGAAGCGCTCGCCGCGCCGGTCTATGTCGAGTTCATTCCCAACACCGCCTCGTTCCCGGCCTCGCATCCGCTTTTCCGCGGCGCCATGACGCGCACGCAGGCCGGCGTGCGCGAGGTGCTCGACAATCACGATCTGCTGTTCTCGGCCGGCGGCGATCTGTTCACCTGGTCGCTGCCGTCGCCGATCGATCCGTGGCCGAGCGGCCTGCCGCTCATTCATCTGGATTCCGATCCCTGGCAGATCGGCAAGAACTATCCGGCACAGGCGGCGATCCTCGGCGATCCGAAGGCGACGCTGCCCGACATCACCGCCGCCGTCACCGCGCGCATGAGCGCGGGCGCCAAGAGCGCAGCAACGGCGCGGCTCAAATCGCTCACCGAGGCGATCAAACAAGAACGCGAGGCGTTTCGTGCCAAGGCGCACGCGCTGTCGGGCAAGACCCCGGTCGCGCCGCTGGCGCTTCTCGAAGCCATCGGATCGATGCTGCCAAGGGACGCGGTGGTGATCGAGGAGATTCTTTCGTCGGCGCCCGGCGCACGCTCGCTGATCAACAGCAACGACGAGCAGAGCTTTTTCGGCCTGCGCGGCGGCGGCATCGGCTGGGGCCTGCCGGCGGCGATCGGCGTCAAGATCGCGCTGCCGGAGCGGCCGGTGGTGGCGCTGGTCGGTGACGGCAGCGCCATGTACACGATCCAGGGACTGTGGACCGCGGCGCGCTACCGGCTGCCGATCGTCTGGGTGATCTTCAACAATACGAGCTATCGCATCCTCAAGCAGCGCCTGGTGATGCTGCGCGGGCTTGCCGAGCAGGCCGACACGTTCGTCGGCATGGATCTCAACGACCCGGCGATCGATTTCGTCGGGCTCGCGCACGCGCTCGGCATCGACGCCCATCGCGCCAAGACGGTGCAGGACGCGACCGACCTGATCGGCAAAGCGCTGGCGAGCAATGCCGCGATGCTGATCGACGTCGACATGGAGCGCGGCTACAAGCCGCTATGACAATGAATGGCCGGTCATCCCGCAGTGGCCGCGCCTTAGGGTGGCGGAATGCAGCTATGCGCCGGCCTTGGCAATCGGCACATCGGCATAGAGCTTGTAGCTCTGTGACTTCGGCTTCGCCTTGTCCGCCTCGTTGAGATATTCGATCGAGCTCTTGCCGATCAGTGCGCGCGGCAGGATCATGACGCGGATGAAGCGCGTCGGGCGATCGAGCGCGGCTTGCGCAAAGACCGGATCGGGCCCGGTCTCGTACCACGCGCCGCCGGGCCCGTACGACGTCGACTTGCCGTGCGTGTCGATGCGGATCGCGCCTTCGATCACGCAACGCGTGCCGGGGCCTTGATGGCGGTGCAGATAGGCGCAGCCGCCCGGCGGAAAGGCGACGCTGTCGCCGCGCAGCAGAAGCTCGCCTTTGGGCAGCGTCTCGAGCGAGGCCGTCAGCTTTTCGCGCACGGTCATGCCGGGCACCGCGGCCACGGCGCCACCGGAGGTCAGAAACTCCCAGCGCCATACGGTTGCGCCCTCGCTGCCTGCTTTCAGCGTGATCGCCTCCTCGCCGCTGATTGCTTCGTCAGCCTTCACGGTGCGTTCGCTGATCGCCACCGACCCATGCGCGACAAAGATCATGCGCGGCGCGGCCGGTAGCGACGCCTCGCTGCCGTTCGACAGAATATCCTCGGTCAATCGCAATACCGGTGACGACATTTGGGGCACCATCCCACTCCTTCTGCCGCAGGCAACCGCTCTATGCGCGGAGCGAGTGTCTTCGTTCCACGCTGCGCGCGCAATGGCATTTACACCCATGCGGGCGCATTGCTAAATCGCAGCGAGCTACAATGACGATAAGCGCACCCGGCAACGAAAGGGCGCGCGCCGGGAGGACACATGCAGCGTATCACTCCGCCATTCCGCGCCGATCATGTCGGTAGCCTGCTGCGCACGGCCGCTCTGAAAGAGGCGCGCGCCAAGCGTGCGCAAGGCGCGATCTCGCCGGAGGACCTGAAGGCCGTTGAGGACCGCGAGATCGCCGCCGTCATCCGGAAACAGGAAGCCGTCGGGCTCAAGCTCGCGACCGACGGCGAGTTTCGCCGCTCCTGGTGGCATTTCGATTTCTTCCGCGGGCTCGGCGGCGTCACGTTCCACACGACGGATCACGGCATCCAGTTCGCGGGCGTGCAGACCAAGGCCGAGGGCATCAAGATCACCGGCAAGATCGGCTTTTCCGGCCATCCGATGCTGGAACATTTCAAGTTCCTCAAAGCCCACGCGCGCGTCACGCCGAAAATGACCATTCCCGCGCCGTCGACCTTCCACTTCCGCCAAGGCCGCGCCTCGATCAGCAAGGACGTTTATCCCGATCTCGACGCGTTCTTCGACGACGTCGCCAAGGCCTGGCGCACGGCGATCCGCGCCTTCTACGACGCCGGCTGCCGCTATCTGCAGCTCGACGACACCGCCTGGGCGATGATCTGCGACCCCAACGAGCGCGCGCAATCGCGCTCGCGCGGCGACGATCCGGACGTGCTGCCGCAGCGCTATGCGCGGCTCACCCAGCTTGCGCTGGAAGGCAAGCCGGCCGACATGGCGATCACCATGCATTCCTGCCGCGGCAATTTCCGTTCGACCTTCATCGCCTCGGGCGGCTACGAATTCGTCGCCGAACAGCTTCTCGGCAATACCGATCTCGACGGCTATTTCCTCGAATACGACACCGAGCGCGCCGGCGGCTTCGAGCCGCTGCGGTTCTTTCCCAAGGGCAAGAAACAGCTGGTGCTCGGGCTCGTGACGTCAAAAAGCGGCAAGCTCGAAAGGAAGGACGACATCGAGCGCCGGATCGAGGAAGCGACCAAATACGTGCCGCTCGATCAGCTGTGCCTGTCGCCGCAATGCGGCTTCGCTTCGACCGAGGAAGGCAACGTGCTCGCTGAAGACGAGCAATGGGCGAAGCTGCGCATGATTGTTGAAATCGCAGACGAAGTGTGGGGTTGAGAATGCAACGTGCTAAGCCGCCGTTCCGCGCCGATCATGTCGGCAGTCTGTTGCGCTCGGCCGCGCTGAAGGAGGCGCGCGAGAAGCGCGCCAGCGGCGCCTTGAGCGCGGCGGCGTTCAAGGAGATCGAAGACCACGAGATCGAGGGCGTAATCAAGAAGCAGGAAGCGGTGGGGCTGAAATCGGTCACCGACGGCGAATTCCGCCGCATTTCCTGGAATATCGACTTCCTCGAACAGATCGACAATGTCGAGTCCTATGCCGGCGAGCGCAAAGTGAAGTTCTCGTCGAGCGGCGCGCAGCCGCGCCAGGTGCTGCTGCGCGTCGTCGGCAAGCTCGGCTCCTACAAGCCGCATCCGATGATCGAGCACTTCAAGTTTCTGAAGACGCACACCAAGCAGACGCCGAAAATGACGATCCCGTCGCCGTCGTCATTGCACTTCCGCTACGGCCGCGATGCAGTGCCGACCTCGATCTATCCCGAGATGGAGGAGTTCTATCGCGACCTCGGCCAGTCCTACAGCAAGGTGGTCGCCGCCTTTGCGCAAGCCGGCTGCCGCTATCTGCAGCTCGACGAGGTCAACCTCACCTATCTGTGCGATCCGTCGCTGCGCAAATTCATCACTGATCGCGGCGAGGATCCCGCGACGCTGCCGGCCACCTATGCCAAGATGATCAATGCCGCGATCGCCGGCATTCCCTCCGACATGACCATCACCATGCATCTGTGCCGCGGCAATTTCCGCTCCAACTTCGTCGCCTCGGGCGGCTACGAGCCGGTCGCGGAAATGCTCTTCAACGCCATCGATGTACATGGCTATTTCATGGAGTACGACAGCGAGCGCGCCGGCGGCTTCGAGCCGCTGCGTTTCGTGCCGAAGGGCAAGACCGTCGTGCTCGGGCTCGTCACCTCCAAGACCGGCACGCTGGAAAAGAAGGACGCCATCAAGCGGCGGATCGAGGAGGCAACCAAATATATTCCGCTCGATCAGCTCTGCCTGTCGCCGCAATGCGGCTTCGCCTCGACCGAGGAAGGCAACGTGCTGGCCGAAGACGAGCAATGGGCGAAACTGAGGATGATCGTGGAATTGGCCGACGAGGTCTGGGGCCGCTAACGCAAACGGGAGTGAAGTCATGAGTCACCGCACCAAGCCGCCGTTCCGCGCCGATCACGTCGGCTCGCTGTTGCGGCCGGCAGCGCTGAGACAGGCGCGCGAGCAGCACGCCAAAGGCGAGATCGATGCGGCGGCGCTGCAGGCCGTCGAAGATCGCGAGATCAAATCCGCCATCCAGAAGCAGGAAGCGGTTGGCCTGCAGTCGATCACCGACGGCGAATTCCGCCGCTCTTGGTGGCACCTCGATTTTCTGTGGGGGCTCGATGGCGTCGAGCGCCACGTGATGAATACCGGCATCGCCTTTGCCGCGGTGACGACGCGCAATGAAGGCGTGCAGGTCACCGGCAAGATCGGCTTTTCCGGCCATCCGATGATCGAGCATTTCAAATTTCTTAAAGCCAACACGACGCGCACGCCGAAAATGACGATTCCGGCGCCGTCGGCTTTGTACGGGCGTCCGACCCCGACGCCGATCAACAAGGCGGTCTATCCGTCGCTCGACAAGATGTTCGACGATCTCGGCCAGGCCTACAAAAAGGCCGTGCGCGCCTTTGCCGACGCCGGTTGCCGTTATCTGCAGCTCGATGAAGTGTTCATCGCCATGCTGTGCGATCCGAAATATCGCCAGCAGATGAAAGACCGCGGCGACGATCCCGATGCGCTCGGGCCGCTCTATGGCGACCTGATCAATGTCGCGATTTCGGATATACCGGCCGACATGACGGTGACCATGCATCTGTGCCGCGGCAACTACAAATCGACCTTCATGGGCGCAGGCGGCTACGAGGCGATGCAGGAGGTGCTGTTCGATCGCATCAAGGTGCACGGCTATTTCATGGAATACGACACCGAGCGCGCCGGCGGTTTCGAGCCGCTCAAACGCCTGCAGAAGGGCCGCCTCGCCGTCCTCGGCCTGGTCACCACCAAAACCGGCACGCTGGAAAAAAAGGACGCCATCAGGCGCCGGATCGAGGAAGCGGCGAAATACGCCGATCTCGACCAGCTCTGCCTGTCGCCGCAATGCGGCTTCGCCTCGACCGAGGAAGGCAACGCCTTGGCTGAGGACGAACAATGGGCCAAGCTGCGCATGATCGGAGACATCGCGCAGGAAGTGTGGGGGTAATGCCCAATATCGTTGCCGGCAAAGTCGCCATCGTCACCGGCGCGGGTCGCGGCATCGGCCGAGGCATCGCGCTGTTGCTGGCGCAGGAGGGCGCAAGCGTCGTCGTCTGCGACATCGGCGCGAGCCTCGAAGGCGCCGGCTCCGATGCCGGCCCGGCGCAGGCGGTGGTCGACGAGATCAACAAGGCCGGCGGCAAGGCGATCGCCTCTACATTGTCGATCAGCGAGCCGGGCAATGCCGACAAGATCGTGCAGTCGGCGCTCGACGCCTTCGGCCGCGTCGATATCCTGGTCAACAATGCCGGCATCCTGCGCGACCGCATCTTTCATCGCATGAGCTGGTCGGACTGGTCCGACGTGATCAATGTGCATCTCAACGGCAGCTTCCTGATGAGCCGCGCCTGCGCCACGGCCTTCCGCGAGCGGAATTCCGGCACTTACGTGCACATGACCTCGACCTCGGGCCTCGTGGGCAATTTCGGCCAGGCCAATTACATGGCGGCCAAGCTCGGCATTGTCGGCCTTTCGCGCGGCATCGCGCTCGACATGGCCCGCTTCAATGTGCGATCGAATTGCGTGGCGCCGTTCGCCTGGACGCGGATGATCGATTCGATCCCGGCCGAGACCGAAGAAGAGAAGGCGCATGTCGCGGCGTTTCGCGAAATGACGCCGGAGAAGATCGCGCCGCTCGTGGTCTATCTCGCCTCGGACAAGGCGTCCGGCATCAGCGGGCAGATCTTTTCGGTGCGCAACAACGAGATCTATCTGTTCAACCAGACGCGCCCGATCCGTACCTTGCAGCGCTCCGACGGCTGGACGCCGGAGAAGATCGACAAGCAGCTCAAGGGTGCGTTCGCCAGTTCGTTCACGCCGCTCGATCGTTCAAGTGACGTCTTTTCGTGGGACCCCGTTTGATGGACCCGGTGTGATGACCGACGCCGCCGAGCTTGCCGCGATCCGCGAATCGGTGCGCGCGCTGTGCAAGGAGTTTCCCGGCGAATATTGGCGCGCCCTCGACCGCGAACGCGGCTATCCCGATAAATTCGTCGCGGCGCTGACGCAGGCCGGCTTCCTTGCTGCGCTCATTCCGGAAGAGTATGGCGGCAGCGGCCTGACGATGACGGCCGCAACCGCCATCATGGAGGAAATCCAGGCATCCGGCTGCAACGGCGCGCCCTGTCACGCGCAGATGTACACGATGGGCACGGTGCTGCGGCACGGCAGCCCGGCGCAGAAGGCGCGTTATCTGCCCGGCATCGCGCGCGGCGAATTGCGCCTGCAGGCCTTCGGCGTCACCGAGCCGACCTCCGGCACCGACACGCTCAGCCTCCGCACCACGGCCGTGCGCGACGGAGATCACTACCTCATCAACGGCCAGAAAATCTGGACGTCACGCGCCGAGCATTCCGACCTGATGCTGCTCTTGGCCCGCACCACGCCGCGCGATCAGGCGACCTCGCGCACCGGCGGGCTTTCGGTGTTCCTGGTCGACATGCGCGAGGTGAAAGGCAAAGGGCTGACCATCCGGCCGATCCGCACCATGATGAATCACGCCACCACCGAAGTGTTCTTCGAGAACATGCGGGTGCCCGCCGATAATCTGGTCGGCGAAGAGGGCATGGGCTTTCGCTACATCCTGTCCGGCATGAATGCCGAGCGCATTCTCATCGCGGCGGAGTGCATCGGCGACGCCAAATGGTTCATCGAGAAGGCTGTCGGCTATGCCGGGGAGCGTGTCGTGTTCGGCCGGCCGATCGGCCAGAACCAGGGCGTGCAGTTTCCGATCGCGCGAAGCTACATCAACATGCGCGCCGCCGAATTGATGGTGCGCGAGGCGGCCTCGCTCTACGAAGCCGGCAAGGATTGCGGCGCCGAAGCCAACATGGCCAAGCACCTCGCCGCCGAAGCATCCTGGGCCGCGGCCGACATGTGCGTGCAGACGCACGGCGGTTTCGGCTTCGCGGAGGAATTCGACATCGAGCGCAAATTCCGCGAGACGCGCCTCTACACCGTGGCGCCGATCTCGACCAACCTGGTCCTGTCTTACATCGCCGAGCACGTGCTCGGCCTGCCGCGATCGTATTGAGCCGTCATGGCCGGGCTTGTCCCGGCCATCCACGCCTTTAATCTCGCGAACCAAAGACGTGAACGGTCGCAACAGGGAAGGACGCCATGGACATCGGCTTCATCGGTCTCGGCAATATGGGCGCGCACATGGCGCGGCGGCTGGTCGAAGCCGGCCACAGGGTCATCGTCTATGACACCCGTCAGGAGGCGATCGGCGATCTCGCGGCGAAGGGCGCGCTCGCAGCACGCTCGCCGAAGGAAGTCGCCGACATGACCGAGGTGGTGATGGCGAGCCTGCCGACGCCCGACATCGTGCTCAAAGTCGCGACCGGGCCCGACGGCGTGATCGAAGGCAAGAAGGTGCGCCGCTTTGTCGATCTGTCGACCACCGGCGCGGTGACGGCGCAGCGCATTTTCAAGGCGCTTGGCGAACGCAACATCGTGCAGATCGATGCGCCGGTGTCGGGCGGCGTGATCGGCGCCGAGAAGGGCACCGTCGCGGTGATGGCGTCCGGCCCGCGCGCAGATGTCGAGGCGGTCGAACCGGCGCTGCGCGTGATCGGCAAGTTCTTTTTCATCAGCGAGAAGCCCGGCGCCGGGCAGACCATGAAGCTCTGCAACAACGTGCTCTCCGCGGCCGGCATGGCGGCGACATCGGAATCGATCCTCATGGGCGTGAAAGCGGGCCTTGATCCGCGGGTGATGCTGGAGGTGATCAACGCCTCGTCCGGCCGCAGCACCGCGACCGAGCAGAAATTTCCGCAAGTGGTCGTGCCGCGCAAATTCAATCAGGGCTTCACCGCCGGGCTGATGCTCAAGGACGTGAATCTGTTTCTTTCGGAAGCGAAAGCCCTCGGCCTGTCGAGCAGCGTGATCGACGCGGTGGCGGCAATCTTCAAGCTCACCTGCGATGAGCTCGGCCCCGACAAGGACATGACGCAGATCGTGCAGCCGCTGGAGAAGCGAGCCGGCGTCGAGATTCGCGCACCGGAAGGCTAGCCCGGCCAGTGGCCGACTCGGATTTTACCCGTCGCCGCGGCTCGCGACTCTCATTAAGTCATTGTATTTCAATAACTTATACCAAAGCGACTTTCTGTGACGACGGTCACTTTGCTTAAGCCGCAAACTCCCTAGTTTGGCTGCACCAAGCGATTGGACGTCATCAGGTCGGTCCCCCCAAGCCCCGATGACCGATGATGTCCGAGGGGTGAAAATCGGTCCCCATACACCCCGATGACCCTCAAACGGGGTCAGATAGCCCGCCCAGTCCCCCCTGGGCGGGCTTTTTCCTCCCCGTCTGGGCAGGACGCCAGGATGCACCCGCCACCCCGGCAGGCCTATAAAAATTTTCAGAAAGTTCGTTGGTTTTCAAAAGCTTAACGGCCCCCAACCGGCTCAATTTGAGCGTTGCAAGAAACGCGCGAGCAAGTTGCAACCGCCGCAATTGCGCTGCCGCTGTTTCTGCCGCATTGTCGCCGGCGGGGACCCGGGACCGGTCTCACAACAAAATGCACGGCCATAGCCGTGTCGTCATACGAAGATGCCCGCTACGCGTGTCAATCCGAGCCTGCTCTCGGGTTTGCCCGAGCACCTTTCGGCAGACCTGTTCAGCAGCGCGACGACCAAACAGCTTGCCGCCGACGAGGTTCTGTTCCTCGCCGGCGACGCGGGTGACGGCTGCTATCGCGTCGAGGACGGGCTTCTCAAAGTCACGATGATGTCGCGCTCCGGCACCGAGCGGATTCTCGCTTTTTTCGGGCCCGGCGCCATTGTCGGCGAGCTTTCGATCATCGACGGCCTGCCGCGCTCGGCGTCGGTGGTTGCCGTGCGCAGTTCCTCGCTGTCTTTTCTCAGTCGCGCCGCCTTCGAGGATTTCGCCAAGAAACACCCCGGGATATACAAGTCGCTGGTGACCCTGTTGGCCACGCGCTTGCGTGAAACCGATGCCGTGATCGCCGCCGGAAGCTTTCTGCCGCTGCGCGGCCGCGTCGCCTGCACGCTGCTCGAATTGGCCGAGGATTTCGGCCAGGATGTCGGCTCCGGCCGCATCGTCATCCGCCAGAAGATCGGCCAGAGCGACCTTGCCGCCATGGCCGGCATCGCGCGCGAGAATGTCAGCCGAATCCTCAACGACTGGAAGCGCCGCAAGCTGGTGAGCCGGCTGTCCGGCTATTATTGCCTGGAAAACAAAGCGCAGTTGCAGAACGAAGCCGAGCTTTAACCTTCAGCGCTCGCATTTCCTGCGCCCTGCTTTGTCCCTCTTGGCCTGTTCGCCGCCGCCGCTTAAACGTCCGGTCATGACAACGCCGAGACTCGCCGATTTTCGCCGCATCGTGGTCAAGGTCGGCTCCTCATTGCTGGTCGATGCCAAAGCCGGCCGGCTTCGCGAGACCTGGCTTGAATCGCTGGTCGCCGACATCGCGGCGCTGCATGCCGGCAAGCGCGATGTTCTGGTGGTGTCTTCGGGCGCGATCGCGCTCGGCCGCAGCGTGCTCAAATTGCCGCCGGGCCGGATCGAGCTCGAGGAGAGCCAGGCGGCGGCCGCCGTCGGCCAGATCGTGCTGGCGCGCACCTGGACCGAGGCGCTGTCACGGCGCGGCATCACCGCGGGGCAGATTCTGGTCACGCTCGGCGATACCGAGGAGCGGCGGCGCTATCTCAATGCCCGCGCCACCATCGACAAGCTCCTGGAATGGCGCGCCGTGCCGGTGATCAACGAGAACGATACGGTGGCGACCACCGAAATTCGTTACGGCGACAACGACCGCCTTGCCGCGCGCGTCGCCACCATGGTGAGCGCCGATCTGTTGGTGTTGCTGTCCGATATCGACGGTCTTTATGACGCGCCGCCGGCGACCGTGGCCTCGGCGCGGCATATTCCGCTGGTCGAACGGATCACGCCGGAGATCGAAGCCATGGCCGGATCGGCGGGCTCGGACCTTTCGCGCGGCGGCATGCAGACCAAGATCGAGGCTGGCAAGATCGTGACCGGCGCCGGCACGCACATGGTCATCGCTTCGGGCCTCGTGGACCATCCGCTCGAAACGATTGCCAAAGCATCGGACAATGACACGCGCTGCACCTGGTTCTTGACCGGCGCCAACCCGGTGACGGCGCGCAAGAAATGGATCGCCGGCTCGCTCGAGCCCAAGGGCACGTTGGGCATCGATGCCGGCGCAGTCGCCGCACTGCGCCGGGGCAACAGCCTGTTGCCCGTCGGCGTGGTCAAGGTGGAGGGCGACTTTGCGCGCGGCGATGCCGTCATTATCCGCGGCCCGGACGGGGTGGAGGTCGCACGCGGCCTGAGCGCTTTCGACGCCGAAGATGCACAAAAGATCACGGGCCGTTCCTCGGCGGATATCGATTCGATCCTCGGCTTCACCGGCCGGGCCGAGATGATCCACCGCGACGATCTGGTGGTTCGGGATTAACCGTGACTGAAATGGCCGGTCCTAAAAAGGGGAACCCCGGCCGTTAAAACGGCCGGGGTTCGACGCCGGGTGATTGAGGGTGAGGGGCTGGGGGGCTTCGCCCGGCGCCTGCCTGTCAACGGCGGTTGCGGCGGGGGGTTCCTCGATCCACCGAAATTTTCTTCGGCCTCGCGCTGCGGGGCTTGCCGCCGGCCGGCGTGCTGGCAGCCGCCACGGCTTGACGGCCGCGGGTCCGCCGGGCCCGCAATGCGGCCGTTCCGCCTAAATCCGCGTCGAGATTGATGCGCCGGCCGTCCGGCAGCATCACGTACCGTGAAAACACGCGTAAATGGCCGTTTTCTCCGCGGCGCCCCTCGACCACATAGGTCGAGCCGACCGGAAACCGCTTGGGCAGCCGGCGCGCGTCGCCGCTTAACGATGAATGCGTGGCACCCTCTAAATGCATGGCACCCTCCCGTCGATGGAAAGCTGAATTTGCAACGTTAATATTTTTTGTAAGGTTCCCTGAACTCTGTGACGGTTAGGCGAAATGTTGTGAATCAGTGTGGGCAATTCGGTGGGCGATTTGATCCTGGACCCGAGATCGGAACGCCTCTGCGGCCACCGGGAAGCCGCCTCGCCGCAGCGGCGCGGACGTGTTACAAAGTTCGCCGAATGCATGATGGATCAAGGCGATGGCCCTGAACATGACTGGAAGCATCGCCCCAACCAAACGTCGCCCCAAACCTTGGCGGCAAGCTATGAGGCACCGATGAACGCCCCGCTGAAGGCACTGGCCGGCTCCGAAAGGGTCGGCACCAAGAGTGCCGACAAGGGCGCCGATCTCGACACGCTGATGCGCGGCATCGCGCAGGATGCGCGCGAGGCCGCGCATGTTCTGGCGCTGGCGCCGGCCGCGCAGAAGGACCGGGCGCTGGCTGCCATGGCCAAGGCGGTGCGCCTCTCGTGCAACGCCATCCTCGCCGCCAATGCCGAGGATCAGGCTGAGGCGAAATCCGGCGGCGCCACGCCGGCATTCCTCGACCGGCTGTCGCTCGATGCGGCACGCGTCGCGGCCATGGCGGAAGGCCTCGATGTCATCCGCCAGCTCAAAGATCCGATCGGCACCGTGATGGGATCGTGGCGGCGGCCGAACGGCATGCGCATCGAGCGCGTGCGGGTGCCGCTCGGCGTCATTGGCGTGATTTTCGAAAGCCGTCCCAATGTCACCGCCGATGCCGGTGCGCTTTGCCTCAAAGCCGGCAATGCCGCGATCCTGCGCGGCGGCTCGGAAAGCTTTCGTTCCTGCCGCGCCATCCATGCCGCGCTGGCCGACGGCCTCGCCGAAGCCGGATTGCCGCGGGCTGCCATCACGCTGGTGCCGACGCGCGACCGCGCGGCCGTCGGCATGATGCTGGCCGGGCTCGACGGCGCGCTGGACGTGATCGTGCCGCGCGGCGGCAAAGGCCTTGTCGCGCGCGTGCAGAAGGAAGCGCGCGTTCCGGTCTTCGCGCATCTCGAAGGCGTCTGCCACGTCTATGTCGACCGGAAAGCCAAGCTGCCCATGGCGAAAAAAATCGTGCTCAATGCCAAGATGCGGCGCACCGGCGTCTGCGGCGCGGCCGAGACACTGTTGGTCGACCGCGCAGCCGCCGACAAGCTGCTCAAGCCGCTGATCACCATGCTGCTCGACGCCGGCTGCGAAATCCGCGGCGACGAGGCGGTGCTGGCTGTCGATCCCCGCGTCAAGCCGGCGAGCGAAGCCGACTGGAGCACCGAATATCTCGACGCCGTCCTGACCGCGGGCGTGGTCGACGGCGTTGACGCGGCGATCGCGCATATCGAGCGCTACGGCTCGCACCATACCGACGCCATCGTCACCGAAGACAAGAAGGCCGCCGACAAATTCCTGCGCGAAGTCGATTCGGCAATCGTGCTGCATAATGCTTCGACGCAATTCGCCGACGGCGGCGAGTTCGGCTTCGGCGCCGAGATCGGCATCGCGACGGGGCGGATGCACGCGCGCGGCCCGGTCGGAGTCGAGCAGCTCACCAGTTTCAAATATCGCATACGCGGCACGGGGCAGACACGGCCATAACGAGAGCATGAAACAAACACTTGCCGTCGGATGCGCTCCGGGGGCGGCGACCGGGTTCCCGCTGTCGCGACATTTGCGGCGGCGGACGACGGCAAATCGGACCAGGTCATGCTCGCGCAAAAGATGCCGCCGACGCATTGGGAGGGGGTTGTTTTTCAAAGGCCATGAATTGTGAGTTCCCTCCTGTGCGCACCGTGCAGGCGCCGCCGAACGACCGCGCCGGCGGCCGCGTGAGCGATCGGCAAGCCGGCCGCGTCGTCCTGCCGCCGCATGCGCCGGGCATGCGCATCGGCCTGTTCGGCGGCACGTTCGATCCACCCCATGCCGCGCATCGTGCGGCGTGCCTTTTGGCGATGCGGCGGCTCGGGCTCGATCGCGTCTGGTGGCTGGTCACGCCGGGCAATCCGCTCAAGGACACGTCGGGCCTGACCCCGCTCGCCGAGCGCATGGCGGCGGCACGCGCGCTTGCCAGTCATCCGCGCATCGATGTCACCGACCTCGAAGCCGATCTCGGCACCAGCTACACCTATGCGACGATCCGCTATCTCACGCAGCGTTGTCCGGGCGTGAAATTCGTCTGGATCATGGGCGCCGACAATCTGCGCCACTTTCACCGCTGGCAGCGCTGGCGCGATATTACGCGGCTGGTGCCGGTCGCGGTGATCGACCGGCTCGGTCCCAGTCTCTACTCGGCGGCCGGCGTTGCCGGGAACGCGCTGGCCTGGGCGCGGATTCCGGAAACCGCGGCCAGGAGCCTGGTCGGACGCAAGCCGCCGGCCTGGCTCTATCTGCATGGATTGAAATCGCCGCTGTCGTCGACGGCGTTGCGCGCCGCGCGGGCCCAGCAGGGGCTCAAATCATCCGTGCGCAAATGACCTTAGCCGAGATGGCGGGGTCCGATAATCCGGCCCGAAACGGCGCCGGGCGGAACGCCGGATTGAAGCAAAGAGGTTGAAACTGTTAACTGGCCGTGACTATCTTAAAGGGGCCCTCGGATTCGGTGGCCGGGGAGCTTACAGGAGCGATCGGGAACCTTGTAGCGATCAAGAATCACACGAAGTGACAGTCACGCGCGACAAGGGGATCTTGGAGCGACACCGAGAGTGGTGTGGAGTGCTGTAAGAAGGTTGTGTGACAAAACGCTGCGTGAAAGTCCGCACCGGACGCTGCGCAGAAATCTTGGAGCGAAAGGATAAATAGCCCTGTCGACAGTTGTAATCTCCCGGGCCGAACGTCGCGAGCCCGAAGCGGTCTCCAGAATGCGTGCTAACGCCGAGGAGATCCTCCGTCTGGTCCTCGCCCGCCTCGACGACATGAACCCTCACCATCGATCTTCGAGACAAACCATCAATCGGCGACTACATGGTCGTGTCCTCCGGCCGGTCGCAGCGCCATGTCGGATCGATGGCCGACAGGGTCGTTGAGGATTTGCACAAAGCTGGCGTTCGCACGCGCGTCGAAGGCATGCCCCATTGCGATTGGGTGCTGATCGACGCCGGCGAAGTCGTCGTTCACGTCTTCCGTCCGGAAGTTCGGGAATTCTACAATCTCGAAAAGATGTGGGCGTCGGGCAAACAGGCCAAGCGCGCGAGCTGACGCGCTACAGCCGGCGTCCGATGATCTCGGACAAGCCGTCTGGATACCGGCTCGCGGGATCGATCGAGGTGGCTATTGAGGGCATTTCGCCCCTGCGGCTGCTTTTGTCTTCAGTCGTGATTGTCGCCGAGCTGTCATTTTCGCCCGCCGTCCATGTGGCTGTCATGTTGATCTCATGCGCATTGTCATCGCCGCGGTCGGCCGCCTGAAACAGGGCCCTGAACGCGAACTTGCTTCCGTCTATCGCAAGCGCGCCGAAGCGGTCGGGCGCAATTCCGGTTTCCGCGACATCGAGATTGTCGAGATCCGGGAAAGCCGCGCGCAGGATGTCGAGCGGCGCCGCACCGAAGAATCGATCGCGATCGCCAACGTCATTCCCGAGCGCGCGATGGTCGCGATGCTCGACGAGCGCGGCGAGAATCTCGACAGCGCCGCGATCGCGGCGCTGCTGCAACAATGGCGCAGCGAAGACCGGCCGGCCGCCTGTTTCATCATCGGCGGCGCCGACGGGCTGGCGCAAAGCCTGCGCGAGCGGGCCAAGCTCAAGCTTGCCTTCGGCGCCGCGACCTGGCCGCATCAGCTGGTGCGGGTGATGATGCTGGAACAGATTTACCGGGCCGGCACCATCCTCGCCGGCCACCCCTATCACCGGGGCTGAGGGTACCGGCCGGCCCAGATTTCCGGCCCGGCATCTTAGGGGCTGGGTCTTTGGCCTAGGTTTTTGGCCCCGGTCTTTGGCCTTGGCTTTTGGCCCAGGTTTCTGGCTCAGGTTTTTGGTCTGCGTCTTTGGCCAAAGTCTCGACCGGAACCGGCCTTATTCCGGTCCCGCTGCGATGTCCTTTCAGGACGCCCCGATTGGGGAATTTATAGGTGTTGTTGCCGATACTGTTGCAGGGGCTTTTCCTTGCCTTCGCGAGGCTGTGGTCTAGCGTGAACCGGATGATTCTCCGACCGCCGCTCTGCGCTGAGCATCAGATACCGGGACTTGAACCGGTATGCAGACCGCTGTTTGCGCCGCTGTTTTGGCTGTTGGCATTCATGCTGTCGCTCGGCTTGAACATCGCCACAGGCCCGATCGCGCTGGCGCAGTCGAAACCTTCGCCGCCGGCCCCGCCGCAAAGTTCGCAATCCCCCGGGACGCAGCCGGCGGCCACCGCGCCGGCAAACAACGCCGACGCGCTCCACCAGCGCGACCAGGAACTCAGCGCAACGCTCGCCAAGCAGCGCGGCTCGGCGGAGAGCCAAGCCAAGCTGAAAATCGAGATCGAAGCGCTGAGCGACGACCGGCGCAAGTTCAATCAGCAGCTCATCGGCACCGCGGCGAAGATCCGCGACACCGAAGCCAATATCGACGCCACGCGAGCGCGGCTCAGGCCGCTCGATGAAAAGCAGGCGCTGTTCCAGAAATCGCTGGCCGAGCGGCGCAGCATGATCATCGAGATTCTGGCAGCGCTGCAGCGCGTCGGCCGTCAGCCGCCGCCGGCGCTGCTGGTGCGGCCGGAAGATGCGCTGCAGGCGGTGCGCACCGCGATCACGCTCGGCGCCGTGGTTCCGGAAATGCGCGCGCAAGCCAACGCTTTGGCCGGCGATCTCGCCGACCTCATGGCCGTGCGCAAGCAGATCGTCGCCGAGCGCGATCGGCTCTCAAGCGACATCGAAGCGCTCGGCCGCGAGCAATTGCGCATGACGCTTCTGATCGACCAGCGGCAGAAGAAACAGACCGTCGATGAACAGGCGCTCGACGGCGAGCGTCAGCGCGCCGCCAATCTCGCCCGCCAGGCCGACACGATTAAGGATCTGATCGGCAAGCTCGAACAGGGCCTCGATCCCGCCGCGCGCGCCAAGCGCGATTCGGCGCGCGCCATCGAAAGCGACGCGACCAAGCCCGACCTTGCCGCCCTGGGCGATCCCGGACGGCTGTCGCCAGCCGTGGCTTTCGGCGACATGCGCGGACGCATGCGTTTGCCGGTCAATGGCGTGCGAATCCGCGAATTTGGCGGCTCCGATGGTGCCGGCGGAACCCAGAAAGGACTTTCTATCGCTTCCCGGCCCGGTGCCCAAATTACGGCACCGTGTGATGGTTGGGTGGTCTATGCCGGGGCGTTTCGCAGTTACGGACAACTCTTGATCCTGAATGCCGGCGGCGGGTATCATGTTTTGTTAGCGGGAATGGAACGAATTTCCGTCGATCTCGGCCAATTCGTGCTAACGGGTGAGCCCGTGGCGGTGATGGCTGGCGCGTCGCAAGCGTCTGCGTCCGCGACCACGCCTGTGCCCAAACAACCGGTTTTGTACGTGGAGTTCCGCAAGGACGGCACTCCCATTGATCCCAGCCCTTGGTGGGCGACAAACGAAGGCGAAAAGGTTCGCGGATGATGCGCAAAACTTCACTGGTTTTCCTCGGTGCTGTGGCTGGCGCCTTGGCCACGCTGGCGGTGACGCAGCCCTATTCGATGGCGGTCGGCTCAGCGGCGCGAGCGGCGGCCTCGGATACCTACCGGCAGCTCAATCTGTTCGGCGACGTCTTCGAGCGGGTCCGCTCCGACTATGTCGAGAAACCCGACGACTCTCAGCTCGTCGAATCGGCAATCAACGGCATGCTCGCCGGGCTCGATCCGCATTCGAGTTACATGGATCCGAAGAGCTTCCGCGACATGCAGGTGCAGACGCGCGGCGAATTCGGCGGCCTGGGCATCGAAGTCACGATGGAAGACGGCCTGGTGAAAGTGGTGGCGCCGATCGACGACACGCCCGCCGCCAAGGCCGGCGTCATGGCCAACGACATCATCACCAAGCTCGACGACGAACAGGTGCAGGGCCTGACCCTCAATCAAGCCGTCGACAAGATGCGCGGGCCGGTCAACACCAAGATCAAGCTCACCATCATGCGCAAGGGCGCCGACAAGCCGATCGAAGTCTCGATCATGCGCGACATCATCCGCGTGAAGTCGGTGCGCTCGCATCCGGAAGGTAGTGACGTCGGCTATATCCGCATCACGCAATTCAACGAGCAGACCACCGACGGCCTGAAGCAGGCGATCAACGACCTCAACAATCAGCTCGGCCCCGATAAGATCAGGGGCTACATCGTCGATCTGCGCAACAATCCGGGCGGCCTGCTCGATCAGGCGATCTCGGTGTCGGATACGTTCCTCGACAAGGGCGAGATCGTGTCGACGCGCGGCCGCAATCCGGAAGAGACCCAGCGCTTCAACGCCCGGCCGGGCGACATGGCCAAGGGCAAGCCGGTGATCGTGCTGATCAATGGCGGCTCGGCATCGGCGTCGGAAATCGTCGCCGGCGCCCTGCAAGACCATAAGCGTGCGACGCTGGTCGGCACGCGCTCGTTCGGCAAGGGATCGGTACAGACCATCATTCCGCTCGGCGCCGGCAACGGCGCGCTGCGGCTGACCACGGCGCGCTACTTCACGCCGTCGGGCCGCTCGATCCAGGCCAAGGGCATCGTTCCCGACATCGAAGTGATGCAGGACGTGCCGGATGACCTGAAATCGCAGACCGACTCCAAGGGCGAAGCCTCGCTGCGCGGCCATCTCAAGGCCGAGGGCACCGAGCAGACCGGCTCGCAGTCCTATGTGCCGCCGGACGAGAAGGACGACAAGGCGCTCAAGATGGCCATCGACCTGCTGCGTGGCCAGGCCAGCAACGCCGCCTTCCCGCCCAACCCGAAAGCGGCCATGCCGAACTGACGAAAAACTTTGCAAACAGCGGAAGGGCGGCCCCAAAGGCCGCCCTTTTTGTTTTGTCCACCTGTGTCGGCCGCTGCAGGCCACCGGCTTGAACCGTTGGCGTGAACCGCCGTGCTA
>Ga0335072_10005174_pt1 | contig 19226 bp, 14 predicted proteins | sample Lox_Sample_21_FD_206725 | JGI IMG/M metagenome (GOLD analysis project Ga0335072, IMG submission 206725) | Soil microbial communities from Loxahatchee National Wildlife Refuge, Florida, United States - Lox_Sample_2.1 | ecosystem: Environmental > Terrestrial > Soil > Wetlands | place: USA...
TGCTGAACGGATACCGTTACAGCCTGGAGTGGATCCTGGAGAATCCTGGGCTGACGCTGGTGACCCTGATCATGATCATCGCGCTGAACGTGGTGCTGATCATCAAAATTCCCAAGGGTTTTTTCCCGCAGCAGGATACCGGGGGAATTGTGGGAGGCATTCAAGGGCCTCAGGATGCATCGTTCCCGGTGATGAACAACTCGATCCGGCAACTGGTGGGAGTGGTAAAGGCCGATCCGGCGGTGGAGAACGTAGTCGGCTTTGTGGGATCGGGCAATGGCGGATTCATGTTTATTGTGCTGAAGCCGATGAATGAGCGCGTCGGAGCGGAGGCAGTCATCAACCGGCTGCGGCCGAAGTTGAACAGGCTGCCCGTAGCGTCGGTGTTTCTGCAGGCGGCACAAGACATACGTATTGGTGGAAGAAGCAGCAACGCGCTTTACCAGTACACGATCCAGGCGGATACGATTCAGGACCTGTTTCACTGGGGGCCGATTCTGCTGGCGCACATGAAGAAGCTGCCCGGGTTGCAGGATGTGAATACCGACCAGCAGAATGGCGGCCTGAGCGAATACCTCAATTACGATCGCACAACGGCGGCGCGGCTCGGCGTGACCGCGCAGTCGCTGGACGAGTCGCTCTATTCGGCGTTCGGTCAATCAGAGGTTTCGATTATTTACACCCAGCTCAACCAATATTATGTAGTGCTCGAAGTGGCTCCGAAATACTGGCAGTCGCCGGAGGGGCTGAAGGACATTTATCTGCACACGGGCAACGGGCCGATTCCCCTGGCGACGATGACGCAGGCAACGGCTACGACGACGCCGCTGGACATTAACCATACGGGGTTGTTCCCGTCGGTCACAGTTTCGTTCAACCTTGCGCCGAACATGTCCATGAGCCAGGCAACGAAAGAAATTGAACAGATGCAGGACCAGCTAGGCACGCCGGAGACGATTCACGGGTTCTTTGCTGGGACGCTGCAGGCCTATCAGCAGTCACTGGCAACTGAGAAATACCTGATTATCACGGCGATTCTGGCGGTATATATCGTGCTCGGGATTCTGTATGAGAGCCTGGTGCATCCGCTGACGATTCTGTCAACGCTGCCTTCGGCCAGCATCGGAGCCATGGTCGCGCTCGAAATCTTTAAGTCTGACCTGAATGTGATTTCGATTATCGGCATCGTGCTGCTGATCGGCATTGTGAAGAAAAACGCGATTATGATGATCGACTTTGCGCTGATGGCGGAGCGCGAGCAGGGAATGAACACACGGGACGCAATCTTTGAGGCGTGCATGCTGCGTTTCCGCCCGATTCTAATGACGACAATGTGCGCGCTGTTCGGGGCGCTGCCGCTAGCCTTCGGGACCGGCATGGGCTCGGAGCTGCGGCGTCCTCTCGGCATTTCGATCGTCGGCGGCCTGATCATGAGCCAGATGCTTACGCTATACACAACGCCGGTGGTTTATCTGTATCTGGACCGGCTCCGCCTGCGGGTGCTGGGCAAGCATCACGATACGTTCAATCCCGACCTTCGCGAGGCCGCGCTATGACGTTTGAATGGAAGCTGGTTATGAGAAGAACGAAAAAGAAGCGGGCGGTGACGGTGGTGATTTGCGCCGGACTGTGCGTGGCGCTGGCCGGGTGCCTGCCGGGACCGAAGTACCACACGCCGAGTGCACCGGTGGCGACGGCCCCGAACTATAAGGAGTCGACGGTGAACTTCCAGAATGCGCCGGGGTGGAAGGTCGCGTCTCCGCAGGATGCCATGCTGCGTGGGAAGTGGTGGGAGGTCTTCCACGATCCGCAGTTGAATGCGCTGGAAGATCAGGTGAACATCAACAACCAGAACATCAAAGTGTATTTCGAGAATTATATGGAGGCGCGCGCACTCGTCCGCGAGGCGCGATCGCAGTACTGGCCGACGGTAACTGTGGGTGGGTCATACAGCCGCTCGCGGTCTTCGTCGAACCTGACCAATTCTTCCAATGCTCACACGGGCTCGGTTAGCCAGGTTTACTCCTTCCCTGTCGATGTATCGTGGGAGCCTGATTTGTTCGGCAAGATTCGCAATGAGGTGCGTTCGGCGGAGTATGGTGCGCAGGTGAGCGCGGCGGACCTGGCGAACGAACAGCTTGTGGAGCAGGCGAGCCTGGCCGAGTATTATTTTGAGCTGCGCGGACAGGATGCCCTGCAGAAGATTCTGAATGACACGGTGGACGCGGACAAGAACACGCTCCAGCTGACGCAGGCGTTGTACGACACGGGCGTAGACAACTACATCTCAGTGGTTGAGGCGAAGACGACGCTGCAAAGCGCGGAGTCAGCGGCGCTGAATGCTGGCGTAGCGCGTGCCGAGTATGAGCACGCTATCGCCATGCTGATCGGTAAGCCGGCCACCAACTTTTCGTTTTCGGTGCAGCCGGAGCTGACTGATCCGCCGCCGATTCCAACAGGCGTACCGTCGGAGCTGCTGGAGCGCAGGCCGGACATTGCCGCAGCGGAGCGCACGCTGGCCGAGGCGAATGCTACGATCGGCATTGGCTATGGAGCGTTTTACCCGGACCTCACGCTCTCCGCAGGAGGAGGCTTTGAGTCCTCGTTGTTCAAGCACTGGTTCGACTGGCCGAGCCGCTTCTGGTCGATTGGGCCTTCGTTTTCGGAGACCGTCTTCAACGGCGGCCTGTACCGTGCCGAGCTCCAGCAGTACACGGCTACCTACAATGCAGATGTTGCCACATATCGGCAGACTGTGCTGACAGCCTTCCAGCAGGTGGAGGATTATCTGGCGGCGACGCGCATTCTTTCGCAGCAGGTATTGAAGCAGCAGGAGGCAGTGGACTCGGCGCAAATGTATTTGAAGCTTGAAATGGGGCGCTATCAGACGGGGCTCGATCCGTACATCGATGTAATGGTGGCCCAGACCACGCTGCTCGGTGACCAGCAGACGCTTGCTGGGCTCCACGTCGAGGAGATGAACGCTTCGATCGAATTGGTTCAGGCACTGGGCGGCGGATGGGGCCAGCCGCAGCTGCCCACCCCCAAGCAGACAGGCGAAAAGCCGCCGAAAGGCACATACACGCTGCAACATTAGGTGTTTAAGCCGGCACTTGGGATGTTTTTGCTTTGCCTTAATCCGGATCCGCGCCACCACTGACGTGCGACGAGCAGAATAAATTCCGTATTGCCTATGAGGTAACGACGCCAGAGGCGGCGCGGCTCGCGAACAAGACGATAGAGCCATTCGATGCCGAGACGGTGCGTCCATTTGGGAGCGCGCTTGCGCAGGCCGGACTGCGTATCGAGCGCGGCTCCCACAGAGATGGCTGCGCCGATGGGCAGCGTGAGGCAATTCTCGGCCATCCATATTTCCTGCTTGGGCGCCCCGAAAGCGACGCAGAGCAGATCGGGCCGAGCATCGGCGATCTGCTGACGGATGCGTGCGCAGGCGACGGGATCACGCTCAAACCCAGGCGGAGGGCAACTGACGCCGGCAGTGCGGAAGCCCGGGTAGAGGCGCTCGAACTTGCGCGCTGTTTTTTCCGCTGCGTCCGGGAGCCCGCCAAGAAAAAAAACGGAGAGGTTGCGACGGGCGGATTCGATGCAGAGCCGCTCCATCAGGTCGCCGCCGGTGACGCGCTCTGGGACGGGCTGATCGAGGAGACGTGCAGCCAGGACGACGGAAATACCGTCGGGGATGGAGAGGCTTGCGGACTGGAGCGCGTGGGCAAAGCGCGGCTGGCGCGCAGCAAGGGTGACCAGCTGTGCATTGGGGCCCATGATGAGTAGTGGTCCACGTGAACCGCGATGCTCCAGCGCATGAATGACCCAGGTGACGGTATCGTCGAGCGAGAGGCGATCGATAGGGATTCCGTCAAGATGGAAACGCGATGGCAGAGGAAGTAGCGGAAGCGAAACTTCGGCTCGCGACGGCTGTGCGGGCCGCTTTTCTGCTTCCTGAGAACGGGACTGCGGCGCAAAAGGCCGCGTGCCGGATGCGAGATCGTCCGCCGCGAAAGACGGGGCTAAAACCACAATGCCTCCTTGTGTTTAATAAAAAGTCGGGGCGGGATGCCATTGACGATTGGACCGCGGGGCGCGAACTCGTCGCGCAGGCGGCTTAAAAGATAGCCGGGAGACGCGGCCGCTGAAACCCCGAGTGCTTGAGCGGCGCGTAGATATTTTTTCTGCGCTAGCCGGATGTTGAACTCGCGCAGGCTCTCCTTTGCACGGAGCTTTGCGGGGGAGAGCAAACGTTCGAGATAGCACTGAATGGCGGTGAACGACCGCGGCGCACGCCGGGAAAGATGCGAGAGTAACAGGTATTGCACATAGAGCGCGGCGACGGCCTGTGCGGCGAGATTACGCGAGCTTACGCTGAGCTGGTTCTGGCGAAAGCCGACCAGCTCTTCCGGAATGCAGTGAATCTCATGCTCAAGGGCCATGCGCCACCACAGGTCGGCGTCCTCATTGTGCAGGCCGATGCGGTAGCCGCCGAGGGCGAGAGTTTTTTCAACATGCAATGCGACGGTGGGATGACAGATGGAGAGCAGGTAGCCCTCGAGAACGATACGCCGGAGCTCGTGCGGGGTTCCGCGCGAGCAGCGGAAGGTTCCAACGGCGCGCCCGCGAGGATGGTAGTTCGCGAGCGAATAGAACATCCCGGCGTGCGGTGCGGACTGAATGGCTGACATAAGGCGCCCAATGCGATCGGGATGAGAGACGTCGTCGGCATCTTGGCGGATGAGCCAGGGAGTGCGGCATTCTCGCAACAGCCGGTTGAGAGTGGGCGCGACGCCGTGATTGGCTTGAGTCAGGATGCGCAGGCGTGGATCGCGAATCGAGCGAAGGTATTCCAGACCGGAGTCGGTGGCTCCGTCGACGATAGCCAGGATTTCAAAGTGTGGGAACTGCTGCGCGAGGAGGCCTTCGACGGCCTCGGGCAGATGAGGCATGGCGTTGTAGACGGGCATGCCAACGGTGATGAGCGCTTGTGATCTCAAGGCAGTACTTCGAGCAACCTTCAAAAAACGATGCAGTGGTGTGCGGTTTGTTAAAGCCATGAGGCAATGCGGGCGCTAGGGTCGTCAATCGCAAAGCGGAGCGCGCGCCTGACTTAGGTAACGGAACTAACTTAGGTAATCTGTCCCGTTTTGGGCTTGGGTGATACCGTTGCGGAAAATCCAGTAATTAATGTGAGAAAAGAACGATGGCCCGTAGCAGAGCGAGTGTGTGCGTTGTAGGCCGTGCGAAATTTGCTGGCAGCCCCTCTGCGGATACGGTGCGAAACGCATGAGCACAATTGCAGAGATGCGCGGGCGGGTGCTGGAGCGAAGCGACTTGTTTCCGCCGCAGCGGGCATGGGCGCGGCCAGAGTGGACGCTGCCGGATCTGTTCTCCATTTTCCGGCGGCGCAAGGTGATAGTGGCCGGTTGTGTGCTGGGAATGGCGGCACTGGCGGGCCTCTATTGTTTGTTGGCGACGCCTCGCTATTTGGCGACAGGACAGATCGAGGTAGGGAAAGACAATCCCGGAGCGCTGGGGCTGGACCGCAGCGTGACGGGTGATGAGGTGCAGCCGGACGTCGACGCGCTGGACACGAGCATGACGCTGGAAACGGACGCGCGAATTCTGCAGTCAAGCACCCTGGCGCTGATGGTGGTGAAGGACCTGAAACTGGAGACGACGGAGGATTATTTTCCGGTGCGCCGGAACGGATTTCGGATTCCGGGATGGGTGTTTTTCTGGCGGAAGCCCGTAGAACCGATAACGGTGCCACTGGATGAGGCTCCGAACCGTCGGTATGCGGTATTGAAGATTTTTGCGAGCCATCTGAAAGTTGACCCGTTGGCGGGGACACGGCTGATCGATGTGAGCTATGCAAGCCCTGACCCGACGCTGGCCTCGGCGGTGGTGAACCGGCTGATAGGGGCGCTGCAGGAGTACACCTTCCAGTCGCGTTTCCAAGCGACGGCGCAAGCTTCGGCGTGGCTGGCTGGGCAACTGGAGGGGCTCAAAAAGCAAACTGAGCAGTTGCAGCAGGCAGCGGACAAATTGGAGCAGGGGACAGGAATCTACGGCGTGGACACGTCGAACAACCTGGTACTGGCACGGTTGGAGCAGCTGAACGGCGCGCTTTCGGCGGCGGAGCAAAACCGCATTTTGAAACAGTCGGTATACGAAGTCGCGAAGAGCGGCGATCCGGAGCTGATCTCGGGACTGGCCGGGAATGCGACGGCCGGCGGCGTCTCAGGGGCAATGACCAACTCTCTGGCGCTGTTGCAGACGCTGCGCGCAGAGCAGGTGCAGGTGCAGGCGAATATCGATGAGGACAACGCGCGTTATGGAAGCGCGTATCCCATGATGGCGGAGCTGCAAGGAAAACTGAACGGGATCAACAAGGCGATCCATGCGGAAATTATGCGGATTGGCGGGCGGGCACGCACCGACTATGAGATTGCGCAGCGCGCAGAGGACGCGGCGCGGGCGGACTTCGAGAAGCAGAAGCAGGTAGCGAACGAGGCGAATGATCGCACCGTGGCCTATGAACTGGCCAGACAGGATGCGGACGGCAGTCGCAACCTCTATCAGGGGTTGCTCGGCAGGCTGAAAGAGGCGGGAGTGCTGGAGGGTCTGCGCTCGACGAATTTGATGGTGGTGAATGCGGGGAGAGTTCCCCCGACCAACAAGCCGCACAGCCCGAATGTGCCATTATGTTTTTCGGCAGCGCTGGCGGGGGGATTGTTCCTGGGCTGCGCCGGTGCGCTGGTGCAGGAGGCGACGGACCGGAGCGTGCGCTCGATTGACGAGTTGGAGCGGATGCTGGGCGTTTCGCTCGCCGGGGTGGTTCCGGAGCTCGAAAACCCACGGCGGTTTCCGTGGGTCCAACGCAATGGTTCGGAAAATGAATCGGCTCTGGAGAATAAAAAGCAGGGATTGCGGCGGTCGTTTGCGCTGCCGCCTCGTGGGGCTTCGTCGCAGGCGGTGCTGATCGCGAGCGCTGTTCCGGGCGATGGGAAGAGCCGGCTTGCGGTGATGCTCGGGGTGTCGCTGGCACGCTCGGGCGCCAAGGTGCTGCTGGTGGACGCAGATTTGTTGTCGCCATCGCTGCATTCGCTCCTTGGGGAGCAGGCGCCGGAAACAAAACAGAAGCATGGCCTGGCGGAGGCCCTCAGAACAGGTTGCGCGGTGGACGTTCTCCCGTGTGCGCACGCTCCCGGGCTTTCACTTTTATGGGCCGGCGATGCGGGTGACAGCGCAGCGGACCTGCTGGCCTCCATACGGATGGACAAGATGGTGCAACAGTGGCGGGCGCAGTACGACTTTGTGCTGCTGGACAGCGCGCCGGTGCTGCCGGTTCCGGATGCGGCGTCTCTGGCCCGCTTCTGTGACCGGACACTGCTGGTGGTGCGGTACGCATCGACGACGCTGCAGGCCGCGCAGCGGAGCTACCGAATGATCCGGCAAAATTTACCGGAGCATGCGGGGGTGGATGTAGTGATGAACGGCGTGCCGGAGGATTCGCCGGACTACTTCTCCTATTACGGATACACAGCAGGTGGGTGCGCGCGGAGGGCGCGGAAACATGTATAGGCGTGGGTTGCTGTTCTGGGCGATGATGCTTTGCGCTGGGGTAGCCACGGCGCAAACGTTTGCCCCGAAAGCGCTGCCGCCGGTGAAAGATGCTCCGATGATCGGAGGAAATCTGTCGGCGCATGCAGTGAAGGCTTCGACGCGGGAGAGTTTGTTGATCGGGCCCGGGGATCTGCTGCATGTGACGGTGCTGCGCGAACCGGAGTTGGAAGAGAAGGCGCGGGTGAGGGACTCTGGCGACATAAATCTGCCGCTGATTGGCGACGTGCATGTGGTGGGGCTCGATCCCGCGACGGCTTCCGATGCGATTGCGGCTCTGTACCTCAAGGAGAATTTTCTGAAGCATCCGGACGTGGAAGTGTTTGTCGAAGAATTTGCGACGCAGCCTGTGGCGGTGCTGGGTCAGGTGGAGAAGCCGGGCACGTATACGATTACTGCGCCGCGCACGCTGCTCGATCTGCTGGCCCTGGCCGGAGGGCTCACGCCGGTTGCGGACCGGCATATTCTGGTGGAGCGCGCTCCGGGTGCAAAGCAGCGTGAGCAGCATGTCTTTCTGTCCAACCGTTCGGATGATGCAGTGAAGGCGGACATGATGATCGACCCTGGAGACACGATTCTGGTTCCCAAGGCAGGGATTGTGTACGTGCTCGGCGATGTGGGCAGGCCGGGAGGCTATGCAATGGAGAACGAGTCGCGCATGACGGTGCTGGAAGCGATTGCGTTGGCGGCGGGACTGAATCGGACGGCGAACGAGAAGCAGGCCCGGATCATTCACAACGAAAACGGGGCGTATGACGCGGAGCAGCTCCCGCTGCGCGAGATCGAAAAGGGCGAGGCACCGGATGAGCTGCTGCATGCGGATGACGTGATCTATATTCCCTTCAGTTTTGCGAAGAATATGGTGCTGGGTACAAGCCAGATCATGGCCTCTACCAGCTCGGCGCTGATCTATGCGGGACATTGATGGCATTGAGCAACGAAAGATGACGGCCGAAGAGCTGTGCTGTGCTACGATCCTCGCCTTCTTCGCTGTGCAGGGTGCGATCCCTTTTATCGCGCCTAACCAAGCGCTGGAGTCGACGCGTCTGCCGGCAACGGGACTGATGTTTTACGGCGGCGTCGGTTCACAGTTAGTGGTGTATTGCGCGATTGCGTTTCTGCTGCTGCGGCGGGCAGGGCGGATGGTGCGCTGGCTGGGTGCGATGCAGTGGACACTGGCGCTGGCAGCGCTGGCGGTAGCTTCAACACTGTGGTCGCAGTTTCCGCTGTATACGATTCGCCGATCAGTTCCCTTTGCGCTGGCTGGAACGTTCGGGCTGTATCTGGCGATGCGGTTTCCGGTGCGGCGCCAACTTGGGATTCTGCGGGTGACGATGCTTGTGCTCGCAGTGGGAACGGTGGTCATGGCACTGGCATTTCCCAAGCTGGGACTGGATATGTCGGCTGGGCATCACGCGGATTGGCAGGGCGTATTCACGCAGAAGAATACCTGCGGGCGAATGATGGTATTGGCAACGGCGGTGCTCCTGGCGGACTGGAAGCCGACCTGGCGTCGGTTCGCAAGCGCGGGGTTATTTTTGCTGGTGCTGTATATGAGTGGGTCGCGGTCAGCGTGGCTCGTGGAGGGCGCGATTCTTGCGCTGTGGGTCGCGCTGCTGCTGGCGAAGCGCGTAGATGGACCAAGCCGCCTGATGGCAGCGCTGGGGACGGTGTGCTTGCTGCCGGTGGCCATGGGCACGGGGTACGCTTCGCGCTCGACGCTGCTCGGGTGGCTGGGCCGTGATCCGACCCTCTCCGGGCGCACTCTCATCTGGCGACAGGTGTGGGTTTTCATCGCGCAAAGACCATGGCTGGGCTGGGGGTATGAGGCATTCTGGCGCGGGACACAGGGCGAGGCATTTCGCGTAGTCGCGGCAGTGCGCTTCATGGTGTTTCATGCGCATAACGGCTTTATGGAGATATGGCTGGACCTGGGCCTGGCGGGTCTTGCGCTGTTTGCGCTGAGCTATGTGCGCGCATGGCGGCGCTTGTGGCCGGCACTGCGCCGGGGAGAAGTGCAGCGCGTCATGTGGGTGGTGTTCGTGCTGGCGCTTATCGTGCTGTACGACCTCGATGAGAACACTCTGCTGACCTACAACGGAATTTTCTGGGTGCTGTATGTGGCGGCGGTTGCGAATGTGGAATTTCTGGCGGCAGAGGATGAAATGGACTTAGAGGCAGCCCATTTTGATGAACGGAGCGTGTATGCCGCGAGTGCTTTTCTATCGCAATGAACTGCTGCCGCTGTCAGAGACGTTCATCGCCGCGCAGGCGTCCGCGCTGACCCGTTATGAGCCCTGGTTTGCCGGAATGAAGCGCGTACCGGGTGGCATTGCTCTCGATGAGGCGCGGGTGATTGTCGCGACGGAGGAAAAAACGCTGCGCGGGAAGATTGCGCGGAGCGTGTATCTGCAAACTGGATTTGCGCCCGGATTTTTGCGGCGGATTGAAGCGGCAGAGCCGGAACTAATTCATGCCCATTTTGCTACCGATGCGTGCGCGGCACTGGCAATCCAGAGGCAGGTACGGGTTCCGATGCTGGTCACGCTGCATGGCTATGACGTGACGAATGACGATGCGGCGCTGCGCAAGTCGGCCGTAGGACGCGCGTATCTGAAATACAAAGAAGTGCTATGGTCGCGGGCGAGCGTGTTTGTGTGTGTCTCAGAGTTCATTCGGCGGCAAGCGCTGGAACGCGGCTTTCCAGAAGAGAAGCTGTGGGCGCATCCGATTGGGATTGATACGAAGTTTTTTTGTCCGGATGCGGAACGGGTAAAGGAGCCTCTGGTCTTGTTTGTCGGGCGGCTGGTGGAGAAGAAGGGCGTTCCACATTTGCTGCGTGCCATGCGATGGGTAGAGTCACAGCTTCCTGAGGCGCGATTGGTTGTGCTGGGAGATGGGCCGCTGCGCGTCGCGCTGGAATCCGAGGCGCGGAAGACACTGCGACGCTGCGAATTTCCGGGGGCGGCGTCTGCGGAGACGGTGCGGGCGTGGCTGCGGAGGGCCGCCGTAGTGGCGGCTCCCAGCGTGGTTGCGGCGAATGGCGACGCGGAGGGTTTTTGCCTGGTGGCATGCGAAGCGCAGGCGATGGGGGTTCCGGTGGTCAGCTTCGATGGTCCGGGACTTTCGGAGTCAGTCGCAAATGGCGAGACAGGGCTGCTGGTTGCGCAGCGTGACGAGGCTGCACTGGCAGAGGCGATCGTGACGCTCCTCAAAAATGAGACTCTGGCAGCGCGGATGGGCGCGGCAGGGCGTCGCAGGGTTGAGCGGCTGTTTAACGTGCGCCGGCAGTCGGCAGTGCTCGAAGAGAAATACGACGAAGTGTTGGGGCGGCGTGCGAAGGGGCAAGTTGCGGAGCAACTCGAGCTTGCAGAAAAGGGTACGTGGTGATGAGTGACGGCCTGAGGCGCGGATCGCTGTGGATGATTGCTGGTCAGATGGTCGCAATGGGATTCCAGGCTGTGTATTTCGTGTTGATGGGGCGCGTGCTGGGCAGCCGCGAGTACGGCGCGTTTGTTGGCGTGGTGGCGCTGGTGGCAGTGCTGAGCCAGTTCAGCAGCTTTGGCATGGAGATGGTGCTGCTGCGCGAGGTAAGCCGGGACCGCGCGCGATTTGCAGCGTCATGGGGAGCGGCACTGCGGGTGACGGCTGTGGGGTTTGTCGCGCTGCTCACGGTGGCGACGGGCTTCGGGCACTTTTTTCTCCGCCCTGATCTTCGTCTTCTAGTCCCGTGGATTGCGGTGTCGGACGGGCTCTTCGGGAAGATAGCGCAGTTAGCCGGACGCGCGTTCCAGAGCGTAGGCCAGATGCGTGTGGTGGCCAAGCTGACGGCAGGAATGAACGTCGGACGCGCCGTACTGGCGGCGGTTCTGTTCGCCTATGTTCGATGGTGGGGCGGGCATGCGGACGCGCTAGTGTGGGCGCGGGTGTACTGGATCGCTCCGCTGGTGGTGGGCGGCGTGGCCTGCACACTGGTGACGGTGCGGCTGGGCTGGCCGAGGTTTGAACGGATGAGGTGGATGGACTGGAGCGAGGGATTGAGCTTTTCGCTGTCGAATTCGTCCATCTCGCTCTACAACGACATTGACAAGACCTTCCTGGTCAGCCTGGGACAGACCTTTGCAGCCGGAATTTACGGCGCGGCGTATCGCGTGGCGGATGTGGCGACCGCTCCGCTGTATTGCGTCTATGCGACTGTGACTCCGCGGCTGTTTCGCGAGGGCGGCGCGGGTGTGGAGCAGGCGCATCTGCTGTCGAAGCGGATTTTGCGGCGGACTTCGCTATATGGTGTCGGCGCGGCTGCGGCGCTTTACTTCAGCGCCGGGCTTCTGCCGCGCTTGTTCGGGCCTTCGTTCGCGGAGTCGGCGACTGCTCTGCGCTGGCTCTGCATGCTGCCACTGCTGCGTGTTCTGCACTATGCGTGGGGGACAACGATTACGGCTTCGGCCTCGCAGTGGTATCGCACGGCAACGCAGGCGGGAGCCGCAGTTTTGAATCTAGGCTTGTGCGCGTGGATGATTCCGCGCTGGTCTTGGCAGGGCGCCGCATGGGCGAGCCTGCTGACGGACGGTTCACTGGCGGCGTTGAGCTGGATCGTGCTCTTGCGCATCCGCGTGAGAGAGCGGCAAAGATTAGCTGTCAGAAACCTGAAGTTCGCGAATTAAGAAAGCGTAGTCGAACGCGATTTCTTTCAGGTAGTCGTACCGCCCTGACGCTCCTCCATGCCCCGCATTCATATTTGTGTGGAGCAGGAGCGGATTGTTGTCTGTCTTGAGGCGGCGGAGTTTTGCGACGTATTTTGCGGGCTCCCAGTACATGACCTGGCTGTCGTAGAGCGAGGTCTTGACGAGCATGGCCGGATAAGCCTTCGCCTCAAGGTTGTCGTAGGGCGAGTAGCTCAGCATGTACTCGAAGGCCTCGGCCTGGTTGGGATCGCCCCACTCCTCGTATTCGGGCACAGTCAACGGCAGCGATGCGTCGAGCATGGTATTGATGACATCTACGAAAGGGACGTGCGACACGACGGCGCGGAAGAGCCCTGGCTCCATGTTGGCGACGGCGCCCATGAGCAGACCTCCGGCGCTGCCGCCTTCAATGGCGACTCGTCCGGGGTCTCCGTAGCCTTCGCGGAGCAGGTGGCGCGTGACGGCGATAAAGTCGGTGAAGGTGTTGCGCTTATGCATAAGGCGTCCGGCATCATGCCAGGGCTTGCCCATGTCGCCGCCGCCGCGGATGTGCGCGTAGGCGAGCACGAAGCCACGGTCGAGCAGGCTCAGGCGATTGCTGTTGAAGGCGATCGGCAGCGAATAGCCGTAGGAGCCGTAACCGTAGATGAAGAGCGGATTTTTACCGCGCTGGAATTTGTCCTTGCGATAGACGAGAGAGACGGGGACTTCCACCCCATCTGCCGCTTTGGCGAAGAGGCGCTCGGAGGTGTAGAGGGATTTGTCGAAGTCGCCGGGAACTTCGAGCTGTTTGAGTAGTGTGGACTGGCCGGTGGCGACGTCGTATTCGAAAACGGAGCCGGGTGTGACCAGGGACTGGTATCCGTAGCGATATTTAGTGGTGTCGAAGACGCGGTTGGTATGCGGGTGTGCGCTGTACACAGGCTCGGGAAATTCTATTTCGCGGGATTCTGAAGTATCCGGGCCGGAGCCCGTAAACGGAACGACGCGAAGATGCTGGAGTCCCGTGCGGCGCTCGCAGGCAACGTAGAAGGTGGCGAAGAGATCGGCGTCTTCAAGCATCACGTCGGCTCTGTGCGGCAGGATTTCTGTCCAATGATCGCTGGAGGGAGAGGCGACGGGCGCGGTCACAAGGCGGAAGTTGCGTCCCCTGTCATTCACGCGGATATAGAAGAGTCCGTTGCGATGGTCTGCGTAATATTCGATGTTCTCGCGGCGCGGCTCGATGAGGGTGAACTGGCCGGTGGCGTTATCCGCGCGGAGAAATCGCTCTTCCGACGTGATGTGACTCGCGCTTTCGAGGATGATGTACTGACCGTCGCGCGTGCGACCGGCTCCAATGTTGAAACGCTCGTCGGTTTCCTCGTAAATGAGCAGGTCCTCGGAGTGGGATGCGCCCAGAGTATGACGGTACAAGCGGTAGTGGCGCTTCTGCACTTCGTCTTCGACGGTGTAGAAGAGGGTACGACTGTCGGCAGCCCAGGTGATCGATCCGGTGCGCTCGACCCGCTCGGGCAGGAGCTTGCCGGTGCGAAGGTCTTTGACCTGCAGGGTGTACTGGCGGAAGCCGGTGTTGTCAGTGGAATAGGCGAGCAGGTTGCCGTCGTCAGAGACGACGAGCCCCTGCACGGCCATGAAGGGCTGGTCTTTGGCAAGCTCGTTGACGTCGAGGATGACCTGCTCGGGCGCTGAGGCGTCGATGGCGTCGGACGTTCCGGGCCTGCGGCAGTAGATGGGGTATTGCAGGCCCTCCTCGGTGCGCGAGTAGTACCAGTAGTCGCCGTCGCGGAAGGGGACGGAGACATCCGTCTCCTTGATATGGCTGAGCATTTCCTTGTAGAGGGTTTCCCGGAGAGGCTCGTCAGCCGCGGTAATGGCGGCGGTATAGGCGTTTTCGGCTTCAAGGTAAGCGATGACCGCAGGGTTCTCGCGCTCGCGCAGCCATACGTAGTCGTCGGTGAGGGTGCGTTCGTGAATTTTGGTTTCTATGGGGTGGATGGGCGCGACGGGAGCGGTGATTTCAGTCTGTGTAGACATACCTCTTCAGGATAAAGGACTTGCCGCCTGGGTACACATGCTTCGCGCCTGCTGGCTAATCGGTTAGTCCAAATGCTGCATTTCGAACCACACGGCGAGCCAAACACTGAAGATGGTGAGCAGCAGGAAGAGGAGGACGGCGTGTATGATCTGCCAGCGTTTCCATTTGATCCGGGCGATGCGGCGCTTGTTTCCTTTGCCGAGGATTTTTGCTTCCGGCATAACGATTCTCGCCTTAAAACTTGAAGGCAGCCTTTGCAGACTGCCTTCGTGCTTTGCCTTAGAAGTGGAATCCGACTTCGGCAGTCAGGGCGCGCGGTGTAACGTAATGCGTGCCGCTGAACGTCGAAAGGAAGTTGTAGAGCGCGTACTTATTGGTGATGTTGACTCCGGTCAGGCGCAGGCTCCATTTGTATTTGTCGCCTTCGAACAGGTTGTCCGCGCCGACGGACATGTCGAACAGGTTGCGCGGAGCGATGCGGGGCGGCTCCTTGTCGTCGTCCTCGGTGCCGGGCGCCGGGATGCTGACGAGTTTGGAGGTGTATCCGGCGGCATCGCAGCTCGTGAAGCCGGAAGTGGGAGTAGCGCGAACACCGTCGCAGGTGAGCCCGGCTTCAAACTGCTGGTCGAAAGTGAGACCGCTGAGGTCCACCCCGGGACGCCCGTCGGGAAGGGTGATGGATGTGCCTCCATTGATGGGATTGCAGAGGCTGTTGGGGTCGGTGACGTTGTAGCAGGGGACCGATCCGGCGACGAGTCCGCTGTCATAGCGCCAGTTGAAGCTGTACCAGGGCAGGCGCTTGCCCGGAAACGTGTACTGCAAATGAGTCGTTTCGTTGTATCTTTCATCGTGATCAATGCGGAAGGGATACCCGCTCTGGCCCACGGTGGCTCCGGCTCCAGCAGACTGCGGCGGGAAGAAGCGCGCGGACACTGAGGACATGACGACGTATGCGGAGATGTTGTGAATGTTGGGGACGTCGGCGCGCAGCGCGTAGCCCGGAATTTTGGAGTTGTGCCAGTCAATGGGGAAGGTGATCGGTGTGTTGCCGAGCACGCTGAAGTCGAAGGCGTTATGCGTGTACTTCCAGATATAGTCGCCGCTGATGACGAGGTATTTGCCGAAGGCCTGTTGCAGACCGGCGTGGAACTCGTTGCGGTAGCCGGGTTGCAGAGTTCCGGAGACGCCGGGCGTGCAGAGGAGCAGCGGCGCAAGCACGGCGCTGGTGCAGCCCTGGCTTGAAAGCACCAGGTTTTCATTGAAAGGGGTTTCTAGCGTACGCGCATAGGAGACGCGAAGCACCGTGTTGGTGGGCTTGATGCTGTAGGCAACACCAAGGCGCGGTTCTGCCTGGCGGGCTACAGTGAGTCCGTTGTAGAGGTCGCCGCGGATGCCGAGGTTGAAGAGCCAGTTGCCGGCTTTGACCTCGTCTTCTGCGTAAAGCGCGAGCTCTTTTACATCAGTATGTCCAAAGTAGTTGTAGTAGCCTCCGCCGCGCGTAAGGTCGTAGGGTGCGAGGACGGGCAGGTAGTTAGGGTTGGGGGCGAGCGCTCCGGTGCACTCCGAGGGATCGCTGTAGCCTGGGACCGGGTTTCCGTCAGCATCGACGCAGGGTGAGTTGAAGGTGTTTGCGACGATACTGAGGTTGTCATGTTCGCGCAGGAACGTCTGCTCGTAGACTGCTCCGACTTTGACGTTGTTGCGGCCCTTGTTCCAGGAGTAGTCGGAGTGGACTCCGGCGTTCGTCAGCGTGCGGCTCTGGCCGATCGTCTGGTTCTGAAGGTTCGGAGGGCCGAGATCGGCGAGCGGATTGCCGCTGGGGTAGTAGCTATAGGAGTCCTTGCGAATGTACGGACCGAAGTTGAAGATGGCGTTCGCGCCGATCAGGCGCGTATATTCAGGCGCGATGTTGAAGGTCTCGATTTTGGAGTGCTGGTCGGTATCGCCGACGTTGGCAAAGACAGGATCGGCGGTCGAGCCTCCACTGACAACGTTTATGACGTTGAGATTGTCGTAGGAGTTGGGAGTCTGGAACCAGGAACGGCTGTAGTTGAGGCTGAGGCGCATGGAGTCGACGGGCGTGAACTGGCGGTCGATGCGGTCAAAGACGTTTTGCTCGTTGCCCTTGTCGTGGAAGACAGTGAACTCCGGCGGATCGAGGAAGCGTCCGGTGTTGAGTCCGTCAATTTCAAAAAAGTTGCCCCAGTTCTGTCCGCCGTAGCTGAGGTCGACACTGCCCGTGGCGGAGCCGAAGCTTCCGTACGACGTGGTGATGCTGCCGGTCGGGGTGGTGATGCCCTCGCCAGAACGGGTGGTGACGTTGATAACGAGGCTGGTCTTGTCGCCATACTCGGCGGGCGGCGCACCGGAGATGACCTGGATGGATTGGACCGCATTGGAAGGAAGCTGGTTGGAGAAGACCTTGCTCTGTTGATCGGTAATCGGCTGGCCGTCGATGGAGAAGGAGTTGGAGGCGTGGTCGCCGAGGCCATGAAACAGTCCGTTGGAGTCGGCGGCGACGCCGGGCGAGATGAGGGTGACGAGCGAGCTCAGGGACGACGACTGGCTTTCAAGCGGGACCTTGGCGAAGAGGCTGCGGTCAATGTCCGTATGTAGCGTGGAATCTTGTTCGATGAGGTCCTGGCCGTTGACGGTGACGGTGGTTGCGGCTGCGCTGATGCTGAGCGTGTTTTTGAGGTTGACGGGAACATAGGAGTTTACATCAACGTCCTGCGTGAAGGCCGCAAAGCCTTTGGCAGTAATGACCATGTGGTAGGGATTGAGCGGAACGTTCGCGAAGTGGTACTGCCCGGAGCTGTCGGTAATGGCGGAACGGTTGTATCCGCTGACGGGATTAAGGATGCTGACAGTTGCATTCGGGATCACCGCGCCTGAGGCATCGGTTACGGTGCCTTCAATGGCCCCGGCATTGCCGGTGGCCTGAGCAAAGGCAAAGGAAGAAGCGGCCGCCTGTAACAAGAATACAAGTAGAAAGACGGCGACACATCGCACGATTGTGCGCATGGAACGACCTCCGTGAAACGAGCTGAATTTTCGGGTTGACTGCTGAAAGCGCCGTTCCGATGGTTTGATCCGCGATAAGAAATGGACCGCGCTCTTTTCTTATCGAAAAGAGCGAGTGCGGCTCAAGCTGCGGAGAACCCTTTCGGAGAGGCGCTCAGGAGGAGGCGAAGACAGATTCAGCGGGCGGAGGCCGGCAGTCGAGACGGAAGAAGAAGCTGCGGCGGGGAAGTTCAAGCACGGGCTCCGGCGAAACGTGTTCGACGGGCTGGCTGGAGATATCAAGGGTAATGAGGGCGACGACCTGAACGGCCTGGTGTGCGGTGATGCAAAGCGCACAATCTGGGTCGATGCGCCCGGAGGGGTGGCTGTGCACCACCTGTACGACTCCGATCATCAAAATCAACGCGACGCAAATGATTCCCACCAGAGCAATCCAGGTGGAATTCGCGCGCAGCTTTGACAAAAGAAAGCGCATGATTCTTGACTATAGCATTTTTGTCATCCGCTTATAAACCATGAGTCATGGATGATTAAGGTTTGAATGCATCTCAGGTTTCTGCGAGGAGCGTACGATGTTGGTTTGGATTGCATGGATTTCGCTTGCGGGTGCGTTCCAGGTGGGGATGTATGCATGGATGGCGGTGATGCATTTCCGGCTGTTTCCCTCGCCGCATCTGGAACCGGTAAGCCCGGTGTTCTGGCTGATGATGCAGATCGCCATGGTGATGGTTTTTTTAACTTCGGCTCCGATGAACCGCTGGCTGGTGCAGGCAGGTTTCAAGGAAAAGATGGGCTGAGCAAACGACATGAGTGGTAGGGACGCTACAATGCAGCGAAGCCGCTACGGATCGTCCACGGCAAGAAAATGATGACCAACAAACCGAAGTCAACCTCATTGCTGCTGGCCGTGGATTTTGCCGGGACGCTGGTTTTTGCGATCGAGGGTGCGATGGCCGCGGCGAACGGACACCTCGACCTGCTGGGCGCAATGGTTCTGGCGTTTGTTACAGCACTGGGCGGGGGGATCATCCGCGACGTGCTGATCGGAGCGATTCCGCCGAACTCGATTCGCGACTGGCGATACGGGGCGATTGCATTTGCAGGTGCTGCGGCAGTGTTTCTGTTCGAGGAGCAGGTGCGCCATATCCCGCAGATGCTGATGCTGGCATTGGACGCGGCGGGGCTCAGCCTGTTTGCCGTGGCCGGAGCGGAGAAGGCGCTGGACTATGGGATTCATCCTTTCCTGGCGATTCTGATGGGCGGGATTACGGGTGTTGGCGGCGGAACGGTGCGCGATGTGCTGCTGGCGCAAGTTCCAACGGTTTTGCGCGCCGATGTGTATGCGACAGCGGCACTGGCGGGCGCGGCGGTGGTGGTGGCAGGACGCGGCATGAAGCTGCCGAAGACCGCGGTTGCTATGACCGGGATCTCGGTGTGCTTTCTGCTGCGAATGATCAGCGTTTGGCGACACTGGAATCTGCCGGTATTGGGGATGCGCTAGGGACTGCGCGTTAGCAGCAGTCCTTTAAGCGCTAAGCGAGTCGCGCGAATTTCTGCCTGCGCGCTTCCCACTCTCCGGACGGAAACAACGTGGGGCCGATCTCGATGAGCCGCGGGAGCATATTGAAGACGGTGATGCGGCTCCAGGGTTTGTCGGCACGTGTGCGGAAGCCTTTTTCGTTGAGGTCGCTGACAACGCTCGAGAGCGGAAAGTCTTGGACCAGCAACTCCATCATGAGAACCAGGGCCTGGTGCTCGCGCGGCTCGACTTCAAGGCGCTTGCAATCGTCAGAGATACGCAGCCCGTAGGGAATCTCCTCGTCGAATGCGCCTTCAGAGAGGGG
>Ga0335072_10005176_pt1 | contig 19222 bp, 14 predicted proteins | sample Lox_Sample_21_FD_206725 | JGI IMG/M metagenome (GOLD analysis project Ga0335072, IMG submission 206725) | Soil microbial communities from Loxahatchee National Wildlife Refuge, Florida, United States - Lox_Sample_2.1 | ecosystem: Environmental > Terrestrial > Soil > Wetlands | place: USA...
CAGCCGGTCCCGCTCGGCGTCGGCCCGCCCGGCCAGCGCGGACACGTCGACGGCCAGCGCCTCCGACGTTCCCATCAGCGCGCTCAGCCCGGATGCCCCGAGGGCGGCGTCGGGGTCGCCTTCGACGGTAGCCCTCTCCACGTGCGCGACCAGCCGGGCATGCGCCACTAGCGCGGCGTCGCGGACCGACGGGGCGATGCCGGCGGGCAACCCGGCCGCCAGCCCGCGTACCCCGCCGAGCATCGCCTCGGCCACCGGCGCGCTCAGCTGGTCAAGCGACGCCAGGCCAGCGTCGATCGCGGCTGGCCACGCGGCCACGTGCCGGGCCCGGGCCGCCTCCCGCTCGGGCAGCGGGGCGTAGTCCTTGTCGTACACGGCCAGGTCCAGCTCGTCCAGCAGCTGCATGGGGCTGCGCCTGTGCAGCTCAAGCGAGCCGAACGCGACCTGCTGCAGGTCCTCGAAGGCCCGCAGGTGCGCCTCATCGTGCGGGTCGTCAAGAGCTGGCCCCGCCGACCGGGCGGCAGCAAGCCGCGACAGCCCGGACGAGACCCCCGACGGCGACAGGTCCTGCACGACGCCGTCGTACTCGTGCCGGCCGGCATTCTCTCGGGCGCCCGACACGTTGAGGTCAAGAACGGCGCGGACCCGCGCGGTTAGCTCAGTCATAGGACAGACGCTATCGGCTCTTGTCGCTAGCGCTAATGATCGCGTCGGCACCGCCCGTCTACCGTGATGATGAAGCCCACACGACGGCAGGGAGTGACGGTGGAGATCTCGCTGGCAGGCAAAGTCGCGCTCGTCACCGGCGCCGGACCCAACATTGGCAGCGGCATCGCGCTCGCCCTGGCCAGGTACGGCGCCAGGGTCGCCGTCAACGACGTGTCGGAGGAGTCCATCGAGAAGGCCATCGCCCGCATCGAGCGCAATGGCGGCGAGGCCATGGCCGCGCCCGGCGACGTGACCGACGAGGAAACCGTCAAGGGTTACATCAGCGCCATCCTCAAGCGCTGGGGGCGCCTGGACATCCTGGTCAACAACGCCGCGCTGCTCGGCGGCCGGGGCGTGCTCGATGAGACCAAAGAAGCGTTCGAGCGGGCCGTCCTCGTCTCCGCGCTCGGCACCTTCCTCAACACCAAGTGGGCGGGCCGCGCCATGGCCGAGCGGGGCATCAAGGGCTCGATTGTCTGCATCTCCTCCTCCAACGGCTGGTCAGGGACGGCGGGCGTCTGCGCCTACGCCTTCCACAAGGGCGGCGTCAACAACTTCGTCCGCGCCGCCGCCATGGACCTCGCCCCCTATGGCATCCGAGTCAACAGCTTCACCCCCACCGCGCCGAATCCCGACAATCCCGAGATCCTGGCCGAGCGGGCCCGGCAGGGACTCGGTCCCGGCTTCATGGCCGGGCCGCCCGGCGGCATTGGTGGCCCGGCCGGGGAGGAAGAATGGCGTCGCCCGGTCCGACATCAAGGGCCGCGCGCACCGATGGTCCCGATGGGCACCACAGGTACCCCGACCGACATAGGGCACGCCGTGGCCTGGCTGTGCTCGGACTACGCGCGCCTGATCACCGGCACCGACCTAGTCGTTGACGGTGGCGCCCGGGCCAGGAACTTCGCCTATATCCCGGCCGCCCCGGACGACCTGGCCGGCCCGCTGCCCCTTATCGTGCTAGATGAGACGTCTCAGCAGGCTGATAACAGCAAGTAAAAGATAACAGCAAGTTGAGACTGATAGCAGCAAGTAGAGCAGCAAGAGAGGATCGTCAAGTGGCAGACGGCCAGGAATTCACGACGCGACCCCAGCTGGCGGGGACGTTCGGCATGGTGGCCTCCACTCACTGGCTCGCGTCCGCGGCTGGCATGGCGGTCCTGGAGAAGGGCGGCAACGCCTTTGACGCGGCCGTCGCGGTCGGGCTGACCTTGCAGGTCGTCGAGCCGCACCTTAACGGCCCCGGCGGCGAGGTCCCGATCATCGGCCACGACGCGGGCAGGGGCGAGACGTTCGTCGTCTGCGGCCAGGGCACCGCGCCCGCCGCGGCTACGCCGGAGGCATTCACGGGCCAGGGGCTGACCCTCGTCCCTGGCTCCGGCCTGCTCGCCGCGTGCGTGCCCGGCGCGTTCGGCGGGTGGCTGCTGCTGCTGCGCGAGTACGGGACGCTGCGCCTGCGCGATGTGCTCGAGTACGCCATCGGCTACGCCGAGCACGGCTTCCCGCTCGTGCCCGCGATCAGCTGGGCGATCGACTCCGTCGCCGACACGTTCCTGGCCGCGTGGCCCACCTCGGCCCAGGCCTACCTGAACGGCACCTCCGCTCCGCCTCCGGGTGCCCTCTTCACCAACGGCGTGCTGGCAGGCACCTACAAGCGGCTGCTCGCGGAGGCCGAGGCGGCCGGGTCGGACCGGGACACGCAGATCGAGGCGGCCCGCCAGGCCTGGTACGACGGCTTCGTCGCCGAGGAGATCGACCGCTTCGCGCAGGCCGAATTCATGGACGTGACCGGCGAGCGGCACCGCGGGCTATTGACCTTCGACGACATGGCCGGCTGGCACGCGAGGCTGGAGACGCCCGCCACCTACGACTACGCGGGCCTCACCGTCTGCAAGACCCAGCCGTGGGGACAGGGGCCGGTGTTCTTGCAGCAGCTGGCCCTGCTCTCCGGCTTCGCCGAGTTGGCCGCGATGGACCCGGGCAGCGCGGAGTTCATCCACACGGTGACCGAGTGCGGCAAGCTCGCCTTCGCCGACCGGGAGGCCTGGTACGGGGATCCGGACTTCACCGACGTGCCACTAGCGGACCTGCTATCGGCGGAGTACAACGACGAGCGCCGCAAGCTGGCCGCTGACGTCGCCTCAGGCGACCTCGTCCCCGGCAGCCCCGGCGGCCGGCCACCCCGGCGGCCCGAGTTCGCCACCGCGCCGTACGGCGCTGGCCCGTACCGCGCCGGAACGCTGCCCGGCACCGGAGACCCGGGCATCGACCCGGCCACCGGGGAGCCCTTGGGCCGCTCGGTGCAGGCTCAGGCCCGGCGCGGGGACACCTGCCACCTGGATGTCGTCGACCGGTGGGGCAACATGGTCGCGGCCACGCCCAGCGGCGGGTGGCTGCAGTCGTCCCCGGTGATCGGGGCGCTCGGCTTCCCGCTCGGCACCAGGGCGCAGATGTTCACCCTGGAGGCAGGGCTCCCGGCCACGATCGCGCCCCGCAAGCGGCCGCGCACGACCTTGTCGCCAGGCCTGGCACTACGCGACGGCCAGCCGTACCTGGCCTTCGGCACGCCGGGCGGCGACCAGCAGGACCAGTGGACACTGTCGTTCTTCCTGCGCCATGTCCACCACGGGATGAACCTACAAGAGGCGATCGACTTCCCGGCGTTCCACTCCGCCCACATGCCGTCGTCGTTCTACCCGCGCGAGTCGCACCCCCGGCGGCTGGACGTTGAGTCGCGCATCGCCCCGGAGGTCCTCGCGGACCTGCGGCGACGCGGCCACGACGTGGCGGTCCACCCCGCCTGGTCCCTCGGCCGCATCAGCGCCGTGGCCCGGGGCGCGGACGGCCTGCTGTACGCGGCGGCCAACCCCCGCGGCATGCAGGGCTACGCCATCGGCCGGTGAATCCGCGGAGCATCTCGGGCTCGTTGGCGTCGCTGAGCCATAACCGTTAGAGCTCGCCGTGTAGCTGCGAGCACAAGAGCCACTCGTTGGCGCCGCTGAGCTCAAACGCCCCGAACTCGCTGGCGCCGCTGAGCTCAAACGCCCCCGAACTCGCTGGCGTACCTGAGTTCAAACGTCTCGAACTCCCTGGCGCCGCTGAGCCAGAACACCTAACGTCGCCGCCGCGCCAGAGTGAATGCCGATGGCATAACACCCCCGATGGCATGAACACCCACGGGCGCATGACATCTGTCATGGCGGACTGCTGAGGGTCGGCACTAGGCCGCCGGACAGGGCAACTGGTGTCATTGTCGGCATGGCAACACATAACGGCGGACCAATAGTCACGTTTGACAACGTGAGCAAGCAGTACGGGAGCCTCAAGGCGGTTGACGGGCTCAGCCTGGAGTTGCGGACGGGGGAGACGGTCGCGATCCTCGGGCCGAACGGCGCGGGCAAGTCCACGTCGCTGGACATGCTGCTGGCCCTGCGCAAGCCGACCTCCGGCAAGATCGCGATGTTCGGCAGCGACCCGTACCACGCGGTCAAGTCAGGGCGAGTCGGGGCGATGCTCCAGTCCGGTGGGCTGATGCCCGAGGTCACGGTGCGCGAGCTGATCACCCTGGTGTCCGGGTTCCACCCGCGCCCCGTGCCGCCGGAGACGGTCATGAAGCGGGCCGGCGTCGCCGAGATCGCCGAGCAGCGGGTGGACCGGCTGTCCGGCGGCCAGACGCAGCGGGTCCGGTTCGCCCTGGCGATCGCGGGGGAGTGCGAGCTCATCGTCCTCGACGAGCCGACGACCGCGATGGACGTGGAAGGCCGCCAGCTGTTCTGGGCGAACATGAGGGCCGAGGTGGCCGAGGGCCGCACGGTCCTGTTCGCCACGCACTACCTGGAGGAGGCCGACCACGCCGCCGACCGGATCCTGGTCATCAACCGGGGCCGGCTGCTCGCCGACGGGACCCCGGCCGAGATCAAGCAGAAAGCCGGCGCCCGGCGCCTCTCCTTCCGGCTGGACCGGGTGGACGAGCCGTTCCTGCTGCAACTGCCCGGCCTCGTGAACCTGGAGATCCGCGGCGACCTGGTCAACGTCCAGGCGACCGACTCCGACGCCGCCCTGTACGCGGTGCTTGACGCCGGCTACCGGCCGCGCGAGATCGAAGTGACCAGCCTCGGCCTGGAGCAGGCCTTCCTGGCGATCACCTCCCAGGACAACGAGGCCAACGGCGGTGGCGCCGACGATTCTTCCGCGAGCATGAGCAAGGAGAGCATCTAGATGAACGGCACCCTGGCCCTGGCCATAGCGGAAATCAGGCGACTGCGGCGCAACCGGCGGTACCTGATCTTGACCATCGGGTTCCCGGTCTTGCTGTACCTGCTCGTCGGCAAGAGCCACGCGACCGAGTACGGGGTCGCGTTCAAGGCCTTCTACATGGTCTCGATGGCCACGTTCGGCGCGCTGTCGGGCGCCTTCAACAACAACACGATCCGCATCTCCCAGGAGCGCAAGGAAGGCTGGATCAGGCAGCTGCGGCTCACCCCGCTGCCCGCCAACGCCTACGTGGGCGCCAAGCTCATCGCGTCGATGGTGACATCGGTGCCCGCGATCGTGATCGTCTTCCTGCTCGGCCACTTCTACGGCGGGGTCGACATGCAGGCCTGGAAGTGGATCGTGATCGGGGTCGCCATCTGGTTTGGGACCTTCATCTTCGCAGCGCTGGCCGTCGCCATCGGCTACCGGGTCAGTCCCGACTCGGTCCAGCCGGTCGCGATGATCATCTTCTTCGCCTTCTCGATCTTCGGCGGCCTGTGGTTCCCGCTCAGCGGCGGCCTGGAGAGCTTCGCCAAGCTCACCCCCACCTACCAGGTTGTCAAGATCAGCACCGACGTCCTCAGCACCGGGAACTTCCACGCGGTCAACGTGATCGGCATCGTCGCCTGGCTGGTGATCTTCCTCGGCCTGGCCGTTCTGGCCGTGCGCTCCACGGCCGAGACGATGTAACCACGGCCCAGAAGACGATGTAACCGCAGGCCAGAAGATGCAGGAAACTTGAAGCATGAGTGCGTCCACCGATCCTAAGCCTGCCGTGAGCGGATACTGGGCCGCGCACCCGTACCGGTTGTTCCCACTTGGCCGGTTCGGGACCGGTACGGGCGGGGGCAGCGGGTGGCGCAAGATCTTCCCCTGCATTTGGCTCGTCTACCTAATTCCCCTGATGGTGGGCGGCTTCGGTCATCGGCACAACATGGCCCTCGTGGCGAGCGGGGCCGGCATCGGCGTGGTCTTCTGCGTCATCTTCGCCGGCGTGGTCGGCTGGTGGTGGGATGCCCGGCCCCGCCTCGCCCTCGCCGGACTGGCCGTCCTGGCCGCACTGGCCGCGCTGGCCTGCTTCGTCTTCGGGCCCAAGGACGCCGTCTGGATCTGGATCTACGTCGCCGTCGCGGCGGGGATCTCGGTCAACAGCCAGTGGCTGGCCATGCGGGCCATCGCCGGCGTCGCCGCCTGCTACTCGGCCTTCAGCCTGGGTGGCCACGCCGGGACGGGGAACTTCCTGAGCGGGCTACTGCCGCTGCTTTTCGGTGGCCTCGCCGCCCTGGGCTTCCGCGGCCGGTTCGAGCTCACCAAGGAACTGACCCGGGCACAGAACACCGTTGCGCTGCTGGCGGCCAGCGAGGAGCGGCTGCGACTGGCCCGTGACATGCATGACCTGACCGGTCAGTCACTGTCGACCATCACCCTCAAGGCCGACCTGGCCGCCCGCGTGCTTGACCGGCTCGTGCCTGGCCCCGAGCGGGACCGGGCACGCGAGGAGATGGTGCAGATCGCCGACGTCAGCCGGCAGGCCCTGCGGGATGTCCGGGAGGCCCTCAGCGGGTACCGGCGGCCGACGCTGGCGGTCGAGGCGATCACCGCCCGCACCGCCCTCGAGGCCGCCGGTATCACCGCGCACGACGACATCGCGCTCACCCTGGCCCTGCTGCCCGGGTCCGGTCCCGAGCCCAAAGTCCGCGCCGCCACGGCCGACAATGCGGCCGACAATGCGGCCGGCGAAGAGGTCGGCGACGATGGCCAGGGTATCTGCGACCCGGGCTGCGAGGCGGCCCTCGCCTGGTGCCTGCGCGAGGCGGTCACCAACGTCGTGCGGCACTCCGGCGCCCGCAACTGCTGGCTGACCCTGCGCCAGGCCGAGGACGCGATCACCCTGGAAATCCGCGACGACGGACGGGGCCTGGCGGTCGGCCCGGCCGGCCCGGCCGGCGGCGTCGTGCGCGGAGCCGAGGTCATCGGGATGAGCGGTGACCACGCGGGCCTGCGCGGCATGTCCGAGCGGCTGTCGGCCGTCGGCGGGCGCCTGGAGATACGCCCGAACCAGGGATTCTGCCTCATCGCTACCGCCCCGGTCCGGCAGGGCGCTAGCGTGGCCCGGTGATCCGGGTGCTGATCGCCGAGGACCAGGCGATGATCAGGGAAGCGCTCGCCGCCTTGCTGTCGTTCGAGGATGACATCGACGTCGTCGCACAGGTGGGCCGGGGCGATGAGGTCAGTACGGCCGCGGCCGAGGCTCATCCGGACGTCGCCCTGCTCGACATCGAGATGCCGGGCATGGACGGCCTGACCGCCGCCACCGAGTTGCGGGGGCGCTGCCCCGAGATCAAAATCGTCATACTCACGACCTTCGGCCGCCCCGGCTACCTGCGGCGAGCCATGGAAAGCGGCGTGTCTGGCTTCATCGTGAAGGACTCGCCCGCCGACAAGCTCGCCCAGACGATCCGCCAGGTCCTGGCCGGCCAGCGGGTTATTGATCCCGACCTGGCCGCGGCCGCGCTCGCCGAGGGCAGCAGCCCGCTGACCCGGCGGGAGGCCGACGTGCTGGCCCAGGCGGCCGAGGGGGGCACCGTCGCCGAGATCGCCGCCACGCTTTACCTCTCAGAAGGCACCGTGCGCAACTATCTTTCCTCCTGTATCCAGAAAACCGGCGCTCGCAATCGCGCCGAAGCGCTGCGCATCGCCCAGGAGCGAGGCTGGCTGTAGGGGGAAATGCCGCCCAGTGACAGCCCCGTCACCTGGACCGAAGGAGACTGCGGCATGAGGGCCAGCGGACGCTTATGCTTCAACGGTGACATCGTCCGGTTACCTCCGTTACCCCCATATTCACGGTGATCTGGTCACCTTCACCGCCGACGACGACGTCTGGCTCGCTCCCGCCTCCGGCGGCCGGGCGTGGAAGCTGTCGTCCGATGGCGCGGTCGTGAGCCACCCGCGGTTTTCCCCTGATGGCTCGAAGGTCGCCTGGACAAGCTGGCGGGACCGGGATCCCGAGGTTTATGTCGTGGACGCGGACGGGTCCGGCCCGCGCCGCCTCACCTACTGGGGTGACTGGCAGACCCGGACCGCGGGCTGGGCCAGCGAGAGCGAGGTCCTCGCGATCTCCGCGGTCGGCCAGCCCGCTCGCCAGTACGGCTGGGCCTACGCCGTTCCGCTTGACGGCCCACCCCGGCGGCTGCCCTATGGCGCGGTGGCCGACCTGGCCCTGGCCGGCGACGGCGCCAAGGCGGACGCCAAGGCGGACGCCGAGCCGAGGGCCGCCGCCCTGCTCACCGGCCGGCTGGACCGTGAGCCTGCCTTCTGGAAGCGGTACCGCGGCGGCACGGCCGGACGCCTGTGGACGCTTACCGGCGACGATCCCCTGTTCGGCCGCATCCTCGCCGACCTAGACGGGCAGGTCGCCGCCCCGATGCTGATCGGGGACCGGCTGTTCTTCCTCGCCGACCACGAGGGCACCGGCAACATCTACTCCTGCACGCTGGATGGTGCCGACCTGCGCAGGCACACCGACCACGATGGCTTCTACGCCCGCAACCCGACCACCGACGGGCAGCGGATCGTCTACCACGTGGCCGGCGACATCTGGCTGCTCGACGCCCCGCTTGACGCCGCCGCCGAGCCGCGGCCGCTGGACATCTCCCTAGGATCCCCCTCAGCCGCCCGCGCCCCCAAGATGGTCACCGCCGCCGACCACCTCGGCGAGATGATGCCGGACGAGACCGGCCAGGCCAGCGTCGTCGAGGTGCGCGGCACCATCCACTGGCTGACCCACGCCGACGGGCCAGCCCGCGCCCTGTCCGTCGACCCGGCCGCCCGTGCCCGCGACCCTCGCGTGCTCGGCACCAAGGGCAACGTTATCTGGGTCACCGACGCCGACGGCCCGGACGCGCTGCAGATCCTCGACGCGACCGGCGAGGCCCGCGCGTCCCGCCGGATCGCCGCCGGCCAGCTCGGCCATGTCTTCAGCCTCGCGCCGTCACCGGACGGGGCGCACGTGGCCGTCACCGCCCACGACGGCCGCCTGCTCATCGTCGACGCCGAATCGGGCGACGTCCTCGAGCTGGCGGCGTCTGACGACGGCCGGATCGGCGGCCTGGCCTGGTCACCGGACTCCGCCTGGCTGGCCTGGTCCCAGCCCGGCCCACGGCCGCTGTCCCGCATCCGGCTGGCCCGCATCACCCCGGACAAGCCGAAGGAAGCCGAGACAGCCGAGACAGCCGAGGAAGCCGAGGAAACCGCCCAGTCCGGCGAATCCGAGTCGGCTGCCTCAGCCAGCAGCGGGCAGCCGGACACGGAGCCCAATCCCGCGCAGCCCGCGGACCCCGTCGACCCCGCGCACCCCGCCGACCCCACGGACTCCGCACAGGCAACGGAGGCCCCGCAGCCAACAAAGCCCGCGCAGGCAACAGAGGCCCCGCAGCCCGACGACCCCGGCGAGCCGCCCTTCGACCCGCGCCTGACCGTCGTCGACGTGACCGACGGGCGCTTCGCCGACTACGCGCCGTCGTTCACTCTCGACGGGCTGTATCTGGCGTTCCTGTCCCGGCGCACCTTCGATCCCATCTACGACGCGCACTCCTTCGACCTCTCCTTCCCCCTGGGCACCCGCCCGTACCTGGTGCCCCTATCGGCCGAGACCCTCTCGCCGTTCGGCCCCCGCCCCGGGGGTCGCTCTCCCAACCCTCCCGAGCCCTCCAACGATGCAGAACGGAACCGTTCCTCCGTCGATACCGAGGGCATTCAGTCCCGCGTGGTGGCGATCCCAGTCGACGAGGCGCGGTACTCCGGGCTGAAGGCGGTCAAGGGCGGCCTGGTCTGGCTGCGCGGCCGCCTGTCTGGTGTGCTCGGCGACGGCGTCGCCGACCCTGACGAGCACCGGCCGCGTCCCGCGCTCGAGCGGTTCGACCTGCGCAAGCGCGAGTCGTCGGTGCTGGCCCCCGAGGTCAGCTGGGTCGAGGTCACCGGGGACGGGACCCGGCTCGTGATCGCGGACGGCTCGGACGTCCGGGTCGTGCCGTCCGACCGCAAGGCCGACAACGGCTCCAGCTCGGAAGACGTCATCGCGGTCGACCTGACCCGGGCCCGTTACCTGGCCGATCCGGCCAGCCTGTGGGCGCACGCCTTCGAGGAAGCCGGGCGGATCATCCGCCGCGACTACTGGACGCCTCAGATGTCCGAGGTGGACTGGGACGGCGCGCTCGACGAGTACCGGCCGCTGCTGGCGAAGATCAGGTCGTCTACCGAGTTCGCCGACCTGATGTGGGAAGTCGTCGCGGAACTCGGCACCTCGCACGCCTACGTGGCCGCCTCGGGCCAGTTCCGCGCCCAGGCGTCCCGAGGAGCGGCGGTCGGCATCCTGGGCGCCGACGTTGCCCGCGACGCCGATGGCCGTTGGGTGATCGAGCGCGTGCTGCCCGGTGAGTCCTCCGACCCGGCGGCGCGGTCGCCCCTGGCCGCGCCGGGCGTGGCCGTCCGCCCGGGAGATGAGATCTTCGAGGTCGACGGCCGGGCGGTTGACCCGGTCCACGGCCCGTGGCCGCTGCTGGCGGCGACGGCGGGCAAGCCTGTCGAGCTGGCGATCCGGCCCGTCCGACCGCAGGACGACGGCCAGCCGGAGGCCGGGGATGACCAGCCTGCGAGTGAGGCGAGTGAGGCCGGGGCCGCGTCCGGGGAGCCGGGGGCCGCGTCCGGGGAGCCAGCGACCCGGCGGGTCGTCATCGTGCCGCTCTTCGACGATCGCCGCCTGCGCTACCAGGACTGGGTCGCGGGTCGCAGGCGGATCGTCAGGGAGCGGTCGGACGGCCGGCTCGGCTACCTGCACATCCCCGACATGATGGGCGAGGGCTGGGCGCACCTGCACCGTGACCTGAAGAGCGAGATGGCCAGGGACGCCCTCATCGTCGACGTGCGCGGCAACCGCGGCGGGCATACCTCCCAGCTGATCGTGGAGAAGCTCGCGCGCCGGATCATCGGCTGGGACTACGGCCGGTACCTGCGGCCGGAGAGCTACCCGGAGGACGCGCCCCGCGGGCCGGTGGTGGCGCTCGCCGACGAGTTCTCCGGGTCGGACGGCGACATCGTGACGGCCGCCATCAAGATCATGCGCCTAGGCCCGGTAGTCGGGGCGCGGACCTGGGGCGGCGTCATCGGCATCAATGGCTACAAGCCTCTCGTCGACGGGACCTCCATCACCGTGCCCCAGTTCGCCTTCTGGTTCGGCGAGTACGGCTGGGGCGTGGAGAACCACGGCGTCGACCCGGACGCCGAGGTCCTGATCACCCCGGCGGACTGGGTCGCCGGCCGTGACCCGCAGCTGGAGGTGGCCGTCGACCGGGCCCTGGAGGCACTGGCCGTGCAGGCCGCGCCGTCCGTGCCCGCGCCGCCGCCCAGCCCGGGCAAGCGCCGTCCGCCCCTGCCGCCGAGGGCGCGGTAGCGCCTAGGCCGGGGGCTCACTGCCTGGTGATGAGCTCCCGGCCGCACTTGCGCAGTTGCTCCACCGAGGTGACGCCGAGCAGCTGCATCGTCGCGGTGAACTGCGCGGCGAGGATGTCAAGGGCGCGGTCCACCCCGGCCTCGCCCCCGGCCATCAGCCCGTAGACGTAGGCCCGGCCGAGGACGGCGACGTCGGCCCCCAGGGCCAGCGCGACCACGGCATCGGCGCCGTGCCTGATGCCCGAGTCCACCAGGAGCGTGACCGCTCCGCCCACGGCCTCCCTGACCGGCTCGATCAGGTCGACCGGGGCAATCGTCCGGTCAAGCTGGCGCCCGCCGTGGTTGGACAGCTGCAGGCCATCGCAGCCGGCCTCCACGGCGTGCGCCGCGTCGGCCGGCCCAAGCGGCCCCTTGATGACGAGCATGCCCTTCCACGCGGCCCGCAGCCGCGCGATGGCGTCCCAGTCGAGCGACGGGTCGAAGAACGACGCCGTCTGCATGATCGTCGTGCGCGGCCGGCCGGCGAAGTTAGCGTAGTCAAGCGCCGGGCTGGACAGCAGCCGGTACCAGTAGCCGGGCCGGGATGCTACCTGCAGCACCGTCTGCAGGCTGAGCTCGGGCGGGAGGGAAAGCCCGCTGCGCTTGTCCCTGATCCGGTTGCCGGCCACCGCGGTGTCGACCGTCACCACGAGCACGCGGAAGCCGCTCGCCCAGGCCCGCTCGAGCAGGTCGGCCACCTGCGCCCGGTCCTTGAGCACGTAGAGCTGGAACCACAGGCCAGGTGAGGGCAGGCCGGAGACGACGCCGGCCAGCTCCTCGATGCCCGTGGTGGCCATGGTGGACAGGGTGTAGGGCAGCCCGTGCCTGGCCGCCGACCGGGCCGCCCCCGCCTCACCGTCGGTGTGCAGCATCCGGGTGTACCCGGTCGGTGCGAGCGCGAACGGCACCGGCAGGCGAGCGCCGAAGATCGTTGTCGCGGTGTCGACCGCGCTGACGTCCGCGAGCACGCGCGGCAGGAACCGGTAGTGCCGGAACGCGGCGACGTTCGCCGCCGCCGCCAGTTCCTCGTCGGCCGCTCCGTCCACGTAGTCGAACACCGGTGACGGGATCAGCCGCCTGGCGGCCCGCCGTAGGTCACCGACGTCGTGGCAGGCCGCTAGGCGGCGGCTCGTGGCATCCAGGTCGATGGTCCGCATTCGAACTAGCTTGCGTATTTCGCGCACCTTCACGATTGCGACGATACGCCGCCGTCCGGCCACTGCGAAGGGGGCAAGCGCGGTTAAGGCCCGCTCAGAACTGCCCGTGATTGGGTGGCAGTACGTCATTCAGCAGGTAATTGCCCACGTGGTGGTACTTCCATGAGGCTGGGTCGTGGCTGGCGTGGGTCCGCGCGTTGCGCCAGTGCCGGGACAGGTCGTACCGCTCATCGGCGGCACTCGCGCCCGCCAGCGAGAACATCTCCGAGGACACCTCGGCGGCGACCTCGCTGGCCAGGGCCTTCGCCTGCGCGACGGCGACGGAGGCCTGCGCCCCCGCCGCGAAGTCGGCGGGCACCCGGCCGACCGACTCCTGGACCTGCGCCGCCCGGTGCAGCAGTGCCTCGGCGGCGGCGACCCGCGTGGCCAGCTGCCCGAACCGGTGGACGGTGTGCGGGTCGCCTGACGCCGAGGACGCCAGCCCAGCCCGGGCGGCCTCGAAGAACGGCCGTGCCTTCTCCCGCACGAACCACTGGGCCTCCCGCAGCGCCCCCCGGGCGATGCCCACCTGGATGGCCGCGTGCACGAGCTGGGAGCGGGCGCCGAGCTGCTGTGGCACCTCGAACGCACGCCCGTATGGCACCACCAGCTCCGGGTCGACTTCCACGTCGGTGAACGTCGCCGAGCCGCTGACGGTGGCGCGCTGGCCCATGACGTTCCAGTCGGTGTCGCAGTCGATGCCGGGCGCGTCCCGCCGCACGAACGCCAGCACCAGCTGCCCGGCCTCGTCCAGCGCGGTCACCCCGAGCCAGCGGGCAGTCAGCGATCCGGTGGTGTAGTACTTCTTGCCGTTCAGCCGCAGGGACGCGGTACCCGACCCGGTGGCCAGGGTCGTCTTCAGGTCCTGCGCGTGCCGTCCTCCCCGCTCGGCCTGGCCGTTGCCGAACCGTCCGCCCGACAGCACCACCGCGAACAATCGCTCCTGCTGGCCCGGTGTCCCCCAGACGGCGAGCACGTCGGTGAACAGGTAGTGCGCCTGCGGCACCTGGGCGATCGCGGGATCGGCCGCCGCGATCGTCGCGGTCACCTCGGCCAGCGCGGTCGCTCCCAGCTCCGGGCCACCGAAGGCCCGCGGCACCGTGATGGCCAGCAGCCCGCTGGCGTCCAGGGCCGCCAGCTCGGCATAGGGGACCTCGCCCGCCTGGTCACGCGCGATCGCCTGGCTGGCGATCGAGTCGGCGTAGGCGCGCGCCGCCTCAACCGCATCATCGGCGGTCTGGATCCTCACGGTGACATCACTGCCCGCCTGGGCCGAACGCGAAGCGTCTGGCCCGCAGGCCCGCCGGGCATAACGAAGGCCAGGCCGCGGTTAGCCGTGGACGTCGGACGGGCCTGACGGGTCACCCGGGGCGATCCGCAGGTGCGGCAGTGCGAGCGCGAGTTTCACGACCGGAGGCGGGCATGAAGGCAGTGCGGTTCGACCACTACGGCGGCATCGACGTCCTGGACATCGCCGAGGTCCCTGACCCGGAGCCCGGCCCCGGCCAGGTGCTGGTCCGGGTCAAGGCGGCCGGGATCAATCCCGGTGAGGCCAAGATCAGGGAAGGCCTGCTGCATGAGCGCTGGCCGGCCACCTTCCCCTCGGGACAGGGCAGCGACCTGGCTGGCGTCGTGGCGGCCGTCGGGGCGGACGTGACCGGGGTCGCGGTCGGCGATGAGGTCGCGGGCTGGGTGGACACCCGCTCCAGCCAGGCCGAGTACGCCGTCGTCCCAGCGGGCAACGTCGTGCCCAAGCCGGCCAGCGTGCCCTGGGAGGTAGCCGGGGCGATCGAGGTCGCCGGCTTCACCGCCGGCGCGGCGATCCGCGCCGTGAACCTGTCGCCCGGCGACACGGTCGTCGTCGCCGCGGCCGCCGGCGGCGTCGGCTCGATCGCGGTGCAGCTGGCCGCGCAGATCGGGGCCACGGTCCTCGGCCTCGCCGGGCCGTCCAACCACGACTGGCTCCGCGGCCACGGCGCCATCCCCGTCGGCTACGGCCCGGATGTGGCCGAGAAGATCCGGGCGGCCGCGCCCGACGGAAAGGTCGACGCCTTCATCGACACCTACGGCGGCGATTACGTGGAGATCGCGCTGAACGAGCTGGGCGTGGCCCCCGAGCGTGTGGACACGATCGTGCGCTTCGACGCGGTGGGCAAGTACGGCATCAAGGCCGAGGGCAACGCCGTCGGCGCCAGCGCCGCCTCGCTGACCGAGCTGCTCAACCTGGTCTCGGTCGGCGACCTGGCGATCCCAATCGCCGCGACCTACCCGCTGGCCGACGTCCGCCCGGCCTACGAGCGCCTGGAGGCCGGCCACCTCAGGGGCAAGGTCGTCCTCATCCTCTGACGATCAGGCGTAGCGGGCGGGGTGCGGCCGGGCCCGCCGGGGCCGTTCACCGGTTCTCCACCGTCACGTCCCGCCCGTTCACCACGCGGTCACCACGGCCGGGGCCACGATCAGGTCATGGGCGATTTTGTTCCGGTGTCGAAGCCTTTCTCCCCGTCGCGCACCCGGGTGCCGACGATCCTGGTCGCGGGCGGCCCAGCCGAGCTCCAGCGGGCCCTGCGGCTCAGCCTGACCGCCAGCGATTATGCGGTACTCGACGCGCCTGCCGGCCGCGAGGCCCTTGGGCTAGCCGCCAGCCGGCTGCCCGACGCGATCATCGTTGACCTGGGCCCGTCGGGTGCCGGCGGCACGGAGGTCATCGTGGCCCTGCGCCGCTGGTACCAGGGGCCGGTCATCGTGCTGTCCGGCCGGGCCAGCCCGGGCGACAAGATCGGCGCACTCGACGCGGGCGCCGACCACTACCTGACCAGGCCGTTCGAGATGGGCGAGCTGCTAGCCCGGCTGCGCGCGGCGCTGCGCCGCGACCAGGGCGCCGTGCTGCGCGGCCAGCCCCTGGTGGTCATCGGGCGATGGCAGCTCGACCTGACCGCGCACCGGGTAACCAGCGCGGACACCGCGACCGTCCCAGTGCCGGGCCAGGCGCCCCGGCTCACGCCCACCGAATGGGCGATCCTGGAGCGGTTGCTGCAGCGCCCTGGTCAGCTCGTCGGCACCGGTCAGCTGCTGGCCAGCGTGTGGGGTCCCGGCCTGCGGCAGCGCACCAGCTCCCTGCACTACCACATGGTCCAGCTGCGTCGCAAGCTCGAAGACAGCCCGGCCCACCCCCGCCACCTGCTCACCGAGCATGGCATGGGCTACCGCTACCAGCCGCCGCGCACCCCCGGGCCGGTGGCCGCCCGCGGCTTACGGGGCCGCCGCCGGGAGGCCGAACCGCTCGAACAGCCGGGCGCCACGGACCCAGCCACCGGCCTCCTGCGGACCGAGGATGTCGGCGGTCAGGAAGCCGGTCACGGCGGCGATCTTGTCCCCTCTCAGCGTGAGCACGTCCAGGGCCCCGGGGATGAAGTCATCGGCGTCCTCGTCGTACACGTAGCAGGCGACGGCCAGCTGCCCGCAGGCCCGGGCCTGGCGGTGCTTCCACTGGTCGGTGAGCGGGTACCTGGCCAGGAAGTCCAGGGCCTGGTCACGGCCGGAGAACCAGGTCGGGATGGGCGGCATGGACCAGGTCACGTCGTCGGTGAGCATCGCGGTCAGAGCCGGGATGTCGCCGCGCTCCATGGCGTCCGCATACCGGCGGACGACATCACGGGTGCGCTGGTCGCCCAGCATGCGCAGGGTGGCCTGCTGGCTCAAGTCCGGCAGCTGGCCGGACACGGTGGCCCGGGCGCGCTGCAGGGCACTGGTCACCGAGGCCACCGACGTGCCGAGCTGGCTGGCGGTCTCCGCCGCCGAGAAGCCGGCCACCTCCCGCAGTAGCAAGACCGCCCGCTGCAGCGGCGGCAGGTGCTGCATGGCCACGATGAACGCGAGCTCGATGCTCTCGCGCTGCTCATAGCGGGCCTCCGGCGACGGCTGGGCCGGGGCCGTCAGCCACTGGTCCGGGTAGGGCTCGAGCCACGGCCGGTCCGTGAGCGGCGGGTCCAGCGCCGCCCCCGGACCGGCTGGCGCTCCCAGGTCGACGGGGAATTCCCGCCGGGAGCGGGCCCTGGCGATGTCCAGGGCGGTGTTGGTCGCGATGGAGTACAGCCACGAGCGGACTGCCCCGCGCCCCTCGAACCGGTCAATGGCCTTCCAGGCCCGCACCAGCGCCTCCTGCACCGCATCCTCGGCGTCCTGCACCGAGCCGAGCATCCGGTAGCAGTGCGCCCGCAGCTCAGCGCAGTGGGCCGTGGCCAGCTCGCTGAACTCCTGCGAGCGCATCAGTCGGTGAACGTGGGGTCGGCGCCATGCAGCCGTGGGGCCCGCCCCTTCGGCTCTTCCCAGTCTTCCTGCCGACCCAGGGCGGTCAGGTCAAGGAGCGTGTAGGTGCCGCCGAGGTATTCGGTCCCGCGCGCCCACGTGGAGTAGGTGTGGAAGACCTGGCCGCCGTCGCGCAGGAAGCAGCTGATCCCCGGCATCTCGGTCGACTCGCTGTCGCTGAGCATGCCTGGCTCGGGCCGGTAGTTGTACACGAGCTGGCCCCGGGCCTTGTCCAGGGTGGCCTGGAAGTCATAGTTGAAGTCGCTGCCGTAAGAGGAGTACCAGGGGACCGTCCAGCCCCTGGATGCCCCGTACTTCTCCAGCTTCTCCAGGGGCGCGCGAGACACCAGCGCGAACGCGGTATCCCGGGACTTCAGGTGGGCGAGCAGCCCGTCGGACACCTCGTCGACCCCGGCGGTGCACCCGGGGCAGGCCGCCTCCCAGTCCGGACCGAACATGACGTGCTGGATGATCAGCTGGCGGCAGCCAGTGAAGGCCTCATCGAGGGTCACCGGGCCGCCCGGGCCGTCGAGCCGGTACTCCTTGTCGATCCTGACCATGGGCAGCCGCCGCCGCTCCGCGTTCAGCGTGTCGCGGTCACGGGTCGCCTGCTTCTCCTTGGCCAGCAGCCGCGTGCGCGCCTCCAGCCACTCCTCGCGGGTCACGATGTCGGGGTAAGCCATGCCGTCTCCTCATAAGCGCTCGTTCGCCTCATAGGACAAGACTGCGCGCGCGGCATGAACTAATCGGCCGGCTTGGGAGAATCTGCCCGGCCGTTCTGGCTGGATGACGGCAGCCGGGTCCGCCACCACGGGGCGCCGGGCGCGGTCCGCCCGCCAGCGACCCGTGATGGCTCGCCCGGCTGGATCACGACGAGCGAGCGCCGGCGGTCTGGCGCTGTGACTGGCCGGGGACCTGGGCACCGGAGCCGAGGATCTTCAGCAGCCGCTCGGCGAGAACCCGGGACGAATGAGGATTCTGCCCGGTGATCAGGTTACGGTCCTCCACCATGTAAGGCTCCCAGATCGGGCCGCGGCTGAACTCGATGTCGAGCTTTTCCTGCAGCTCGGTCTCGAGCAGGAACACGCACTTGTCGGCCAGTCCGACTTGCTTCTCCTCATCGTTGGTGAAGCAGGTTATCCGGAAGCCGTCGAAGGGCGACTTGCCGTGGATCCTGGTGGAAAGCATGGCCGCCGGGGCATGGCAGACGATCGCTAGCGGCCTTCCCGAGGTGAGCTGGTCGGTCAGGATCCGGCCCGCGTCAGCGTCGTAGGCCATGTCCTGCATCGGCCCGTGGCCGCCGGGCAGGTAGATCGCGTCGTAGTCGTCAGGGCGGACATCCGACAGCTTGAGCGGACGCCGCATCACCTCGGCGTCCCTGATGATGGCCTCGAGTTCCAGGGCCGCGTCCTCACCACCCACCATGGAGGGGCGCAGGCTCATCATGTCGACGTTGGGCGTGTTGCCGTCGGGCGTCGCGACCACGACCTCATGGCCCGCGTCGGTCAGGATCTTGAAGGGGCACGCGAACTCCTCGGCCCAGTAGCCAGTGGCGTACCTCGTGCCGTCCTTCAGCACGAGGTAGGTGGTTCCCGAGGGCATGAAAAGTATCTTGGCCATGGCGCTTCTCCTTCTAATCTGTGTCCGGTGCGTCCGGCTGCTCGACCTGCTGCCTGGGTCCAGGAGCCGCTGTACCCCCGGCCCGACGCCGCTCTACCCTCCAGCCCCCGGTTTATTGCGATGAGTTACCGGCTGTCGCTGATAGTGCTGGCCTGTCTCACGGTGTCCTGTTCCCGGCCTAATCCCGCTTACCTTCCGAGCCACTCTGAACACACTGGCATCAATGATGTCGGTGCCAGACGGCTGAACAACCACCGCTCGGGCCGCATGCTGTTGATCGTGCCGTAAAACTCGGCACAACCACCAGCCCCAGCCATTTTGACCGGCCGGAAACGGCCAGCCGGCCGACTAGGAAGGGCAAGCCGCCCGCCATCCGCGTTACGCGGCTTCGCTGGCGTGACGCAGTGGACTGCTGGCACTAGCGAGATCTCGGAGATAACCCGCACGCGATCTCCTGGCCAGGCGTCGGCCCGTCGACGGGGGCCGGTCCGTCCTCGGCCTCGATCCCGAGGAAGCCTGAGGAATTCTATGGACCCTCGAGGAAGCCGAAGAAGCCTGAGGACGCCCGAGGAAGTCCGAGGAAGCCTGAGCGGGGCCGAAGCGGCAGGCGTCAGCCCGGCAGGACCAGGATCACGGCGGCGGTTACCGCAATG
>Ga0335072_10005178_pt1 | contig 19220 bp, 17 predicted proteins | sample Lox_Sample_21_FD_206725 | JGI IMG/M metagenome (GOLD analysis project Ga0335072, IMG submission 206725) | Soil microbial communities from Loxahatchee National Wildlife Refuge, Florida, United States - Lox_Sample_2.1 | ecosystem: Environmental > Terrestrial > Soil > Wetlands | place: USA...
GCACCCGACGTCCCCACTGCTCGTCGGCGAGCCCGATGACCACGACGTCGGCGATGGCCGGGTGGCCCGCGAGCGCGGACTCCACCTCCGCCGGAAAGACGTTGGCGCCGCCGCTGATGATCATGTCCACACGACGGTCGATGATGTAGAGATAGCCGTCGGCGTCGAGATGCCCGATGTCGCCGGCGGAGCGAAAGCCGTCATCGGTCGACGGCAACGGCGGTGCCCCGCCCAGATAGCGATATCCCGCGCTCATCGGCGCACGCAGGTACACGTCGCCATCTTGGCCCGGGCCCAGCGGTCTTTTCTCGGCGTCCAGGATTCGAATCTCGGTGTCCCTGAAGCCGCGGCCGACACTGCCCGGATGAGCAAGCCACTCGTCGCCACGCAACGCGGTGAGTCCGAGATTCTCGGTCATGCCGTACGCCGTCACGATTTGCTCGGGACTCAATAGTTCGAACCAGGTGTGCAGGAGCGGCGCGGGCATTACGGCGGCGCCCTGCAGGATGAAGACAACGCTGGACAAGTCTCGCTGCCGGACGTCGGGCCGGGCTGCGATGCGGGCCAGCATCGTAGGCGTCGCGGTGAAGTTGGTGATTCGATAGCGTTCGATCACGTCCAGAACCAGTGCGGCGTCGAACTTTTCGAGCACCACCAGATGGTCGCCGGCCAGCAGGAACAGGAAGGTGGCGAAGCCGTTGGTGTGATACATCGGTGCGGGCACCATGATGGTCTGCGGCTGGGCTACTGGCGTCCAGTTCGACAAGAACGGTTCGCCTTGCTGGGGGATCCACAGCGACGGCGCCAGGTTCAGGATCACCTTGGGCACGCCGGTTGAGCCGCTGCTGCAGATTCCGTTTGCCGTGGGGGAGACGGCTGTCGGCAGCGGGCTTTCCGACTCGCCGGCGGCGCGCGCTGCGAGTTCCCAGCGGCTGTTTTCGTCCACGACCACCGCGGGGTCGATGACGTCGCGCACCCGATTCCGCTCCCACCCGGGTAGATCCCAGTGCATGGGAATGGGAACCGCGCCGATCTTCCAACATCCCAGTGTGGCCAACACAAGGTGCTGTGAATTCGGGATAGCCAGTGCAACAAGAGAACCCGTATCAGCACCGTTGGCGGCCAGGGCGCGCCCCCACTGATTGGCGCGGGCGTCGAGTTCACCGAAGGTTAGCGAGTGTGCCGTGCCGTCGAGTGCGACGACGGTCACGGCCGGCTCGTCACCACGGTGTTCGGCGAGCTCGGCGAGTTTGGTGCTGAATGGGATTCCTTCGTCAAATGGATTAGCGATCGGCCCGGATGCGGCTTGTTCGGTACTCACACCGGCTCCGCCGCGACTGGCTCGCTGAACAACGTCTCGAGTTGGCCGCCGCGAACACCGGGCATCAGGCGCAGCGCAATCAGTTCGCTGCTGACGGGCAGCCGGATCAGCGGCTGGGTGTGCCTGTCCAGGATGCTGACGTCGGATTCGTCGCAAAAACCCAGCGCGCCGAGCAACTGGTGCGCGGTGCGCAGCACCTGGCGCGCGGTATCGGCGGCCTTGAGCCGGAGCATTAGCGCATCTGCCGAACGTACTTGAGCCGCAGTCGATCCCGTCCGACTGATGGTGTACTTGGCGAGCTCGGACAGCCCGCGCACGGCGACCGATGCATCGGCGATGGTGAACCGGACGGCTTGAAACTCCGCCAGCGGCTTGCCGAACTGCATCCGCGCGGTGACGTGCTGCCGGGTGATCTCCAATGCCTGTTGCACCGCGCCCAGAATCCGCCAGGACCCCAGCATCAGGTGCAGATCGACGTCGGCTGCCGAGACCGTACCGTCGGGCTCAGTCAAGGTGGCCGGTACCAGAAAAGGCCCCAGCTTGGCGCTGGTTCGCGACGACGGTTGCACGTGATACCGGGTGCCGTCGAGGTCGGCGGCGATCCAGTCGCCGGCCAGGTCGCCGTGATCGATGCGCGGCGCTTCGGGATTCACCAAGGCGAGGCGGGCGCCGTCGATCGCCAGCAACTCCTCGACCAGCGGGTAGGGCAGGGCCGCCGCACCGGCTGCCTGGCACAGGACAGCCGCGGCCAGCAGATCGTCATCGGCGGATCGGATGTCGAGGTCGAATGCGCCGAGGTCGGCCAGCGCGACCCGGGCGTCGTGTCGCACGTGGTCGTCGGTCTCGGCCTGCAGCGCCGCCTGCGGGCCGCCGAACCGGGTGAACCGTTTGGCGGCGACGGCACCGAACTCGGTGATGTCCTCTGGCAGAGCGGTGTTCACCCGTGATCCCCCAACGTTTCTCGCGCGACTAGCATCCGCTGTACTTCGATCGTTCCCGACGCGACGGTGGCCGCCTGGGCATAGCGCCAGTGGTCTTCGACCGCGCCATGCAGCCGGGCGGAGGTCCCGCTGTCCAGTGCCGAGGGGCCGAGCACGTCGAACAACAGCTCGGCGACCTGCTGATCGCAGGTGGTCGTTGCGATGCGGGCCGCGCTCGCCGCCGGGCCGGCTGACTTGTCGTCCTGCAACGAGACCGCCCGATAGGCCAGCAGCCGCGCGACCCGCAGGTCCATCAGCGCCCGCACCCAGCGGGCGCGGATCGACTCGGGCAACCGATCCCAGTCGTCGCCGAGTTCGTTCTGCATCCGGTCGAGTAGCGATTCGCACCGCGCATACCGGGCGATGCCGACTCGTTCGAAGGCGAGCGCCTCGCGCATCACCCGCCAGCCGTCGCCGACCTCACCGAGAACCTCGTCGGCGAACACTTCAACACCGTCGAGGAATACCTCGTTGAGATGGTGCGGCCCGAGCATCGAGCGGATCGGCCGCACGGTGATACCGGGCCGGTCCATCGGAACGAGAAATAGGCTGAGCCGCTGGGGTTTCGGCGCGTGCGGATCGGTACACGCCGCCAGCACGCACCAGGACGCCATCTGCGCGTAGGACGTCCAGACCTTCTGCCCGGTGACGCGCCAGCCGTCGCCATCGGGCACCGCTCGGGTGCGCAGCGACGCGAGATCGGTTCCGGCTTCCGGCTCGGAGAATCCTTGACACCAGATCACTTCTCCGCTCGCGATGGCCGACAAGTGTCGGGCTTTCTGCTCGGGCGTCCCGTACCGCATGACGGCGGGCCCGACCCAGTTGATGCCCATGTACTGCGCTCCGCGGGGCTCGTGGTGGGCCCACATCTCTTCCCGCAGTACGGTCTGCTGCCACACCGAACCTCCGCCGCCACCATGCTCTTTCGGCCAGGCCAGTGCGAGCAGCCCGTCGGAGGCCAACAGTTTGCAGAACGACTCGGTGGTGGCGAGGTCTTTCGGGTCGTCGGTGCAGGCACCCAAGAATCCCTCGGGGATCTGCGTGGAGATCAAATCCCGCAGGCGCTTTCTGAGTTCGACGGCGTCGGCACCGAGGTCGTAATCCATCGTCATCCCTTCGGCAGTCCGAGCAGTCGCTCAGCGATGATGTTGCGTTGAATCTCGGAGGTCCCGCCGTAAATAGTCGCCGCCAACGCATCCTGACGCTCGAAGAGCAGGTCGATATCGTCGATCGAGCGCGGTCCGGTGGCCGCGGCGGCCAGTTCCCAAACCCGCTGCAGTGTCAGCGAGCCGAGGAGCTTCAGGATGTCGGCTTCTGGGCTTGGCCGACCGGCGAGCTCGTTGTGCAGTGAGCGGTACCCGGTTGCCCGCAGCGCTTCGGCGTCGGCGAGCAGCGAGCCGAGCTCGGTGAAGACCTCACCCGAGGTGTAGTCGTCGTGCGCCGTCTCGGCTGCCCGAACCGAATCGAGGCCACGCTGGATCTCAACCCAGTTCATGATCCAAATCATCTGCCGCTCATGGTTCAGCGACGACATCGCGACCTGCCAGCCGCCGTTGAGGGGTCCCAGCAGGTTGGATACCGGCACCTCGACATCGTCGAGAATGACTTCGCAGAACGTTTCGTCGGAGATCGATGCCATCCGAATGGGTTCGATTGTCACACCGGGGGATTCGAGATCGAGGATGAGGCAGGAGATGCCGCGGTGTTTAGGTGCGTCGGGATCGGTGCGGGCGTACAACGTACACCAGCGGGAGAGGTGTGCCTGGGTGGTCCAGATCTTCCTGCCCTTGACCCGGAACACGTCGCCGTCGCGCACGGCGCGGGTGCGCAGGCTGGCGAAATCGGACCCCGCTTCGGGCTCCGACATGCCAAGCGCCCACCATTCGTCGCCGCGCAGCAGCGGGATGAGCAGACGGTCGATCTGCTCGGCGGTGCCGAACTGGCGAATCCCCGGCGCCACAACACCGGGGCCGGCGATGTTGGGCAGCTTGGGCGCCGAACGCATTGCGGATTCCAGCCGGACCTCCATCGCGTCGGCCAGGCCTAACGATCGACCGCCGTGCTCGCGCGGCCAGGTCGGCTGCAACCACCCCGCCTCGAACGCGGCGCGTTGGTAACCGCGTCGCAGGTCGAGGTCCCACCGATACTCGCGGTAGCGGTCGTAATAGTCGTCCGGTAGAAACTCCGTCAACCACGTCGCGAACTCGGCGACCACCCCGTTGGTCCCGGTCATGCTGTACCTCCGGCGACCCGGCGTCCCACTGCGTGATAGAGCGCGCGGCTGTCTCCCAGGGTCGCGGCGCCTTGCCACGCGTGCCGCAGATACAGATGCATGTCGTGCTCCCAGGTCTGCCCGAGAGCGCCGTGGACCTGAACGCCGGTGCGCGCGCAGCCGACCGCCGCCTCGGCTGCCGCCGCCTTGGCCAGCGCCGCAGCGGTCCACCCGGCGGCAGGCGACGTCGCCGGATCGTCGAGGCGTGCTGCCGCCGCGTACGTCAGACTGCGGGCGCGCTCCAAGGCGACGTAGTTGTCGGCTAAGGCGTGCTTGATTCCCTGGAAGGCGCCGATCGGCTTGCCGAACTGCTGTCGTGCTTTCGCATGCTCTACCGAGCGGGCCAGCGCCGCGTCGGCCACACCGACCAAGTCGGCCGCCGCGGCGAGCAGCGGTGTCGCCAGGGCCGATTCCACATCGACCGGTGCGGTGACGACGGGTTCCGCGTCGATCTCGACGTCGGCGACCGGCTGCGCGGGATCGGTGCACTCGGCGGTATGCACGGCCACGCCGTCGCCGACGCGGACGACGGCGGCTACCGGCCCGTCGGATGACGCGGCCAAGGTGACGATCAGATCCGCCCGGGGCAGGCCGGCCACCGCGATCGCACGCCCGCGCAGGCGCCCGCCCTGCAGGGTCATCGGGACACCCGGCAGCCGGCAGCCGGGCGGGTGGGCGGCCAGCGCGGCCACCACTCCGCCGCCGATGGTGTCCAGCACCTCGCCAACCGCCGAGCCGGCGACACGCAAGACGCCCGCAGCCAGACCGACGCTGGACAGCAAGGGGATGGGGGCGATGGCCGCACCGCATTCCTCGAGAACGACAGCGAGATCGACACGGCTGAAGGAGCCCTCATCGCCCTCGGCGGGCCCGGCGAGTTCGGTCCAGCCGAGGTCGACGACGGTCTTCCACACCGTGCGCCAGCGTTCCGGATCGGTCATCGCCTGCCGGGCGACTCCGGGCGGGCACTCGGTGCGCAGGACGTCACGCACGCTGTCACGCAGCGCCAGCTGACTGGAATTCAGTCCGACGTCCATAAGGCCCCTAACATAATAAAAATAGTAAACTAGCGCGACAGACGTCAATCGTTGGTCCGGTGCAACGGGCGGCTCCGTATGGTGTTCAGCTATGGCCGAGTGGTACCTGTTCCTGCCGCAAGTGAGAGTGCCGATCGCCGACATCGTGGAGCGATCGCGCCACGCGGAAGCCAGCGGCTTTAGCGGGGTCGCTTTCATCGACCACCTCGAAGCGCCCGGCTTGCGCGACGAAAAGATCTGGGAGGCAATGGGGGTCGCCACCTGGGTAGCAGCCAAGACCGAACGGTTGCGGATTGGTCATCTGGTGCTCTGTGACGCATTTCGCCATCCGGCGGTGCTGGCCAAACAGGCCGTCACCCTATCGGAGGCCTCAGATGGCCGGTTCGAGCTCGGTCTCGGATCCGGATCGTGGCCGGCTGAGTTCGCCAGATTCGATGTCGGTCAACAAGATCCGATTGGTCGGGTCGAGCAGCTCGAGCGCCATCTGGGCTTGCTCATGCAGTACTGGGGTCGTGACGAGGTGTCGGAACGCGCCCAGTCGCCACGCCCCGAACATCGGATACCGCTGATCCTCGGCGGAACCGGGCGCCGCATGATGGAACTTGTTCGCAGATACGCGGATTGGTGGAACATACCGGCCAACCATCTCGATCGGTTGCCGGACTTGGCGCCCGCCAGCGGATCCGCTCGGGTGTCGGTTCAGCAGATGGTGGGCTTCGTTCGCCGGGACAGCGACCCCAACGCGGTGCGGGAGCTGAGCAACCGGCGGTTCGGAAATCTCGGTTCGGGCCTGGCCTGTGGCGACGCTGACGAATTGTCCGGACATTTCGCCAATTTGTCCGGTCAAGGTGTTGAGCGGTTCTATGTCTGGTTCGCGGATTTCGCCGCGCCGGAATCGCTACACGAGTTCGGCGAAACGGTGATCAAAGCCTTCCCGGGATAGCGCGCCACCTCATTGCTGCTGTGCGGCCCGCCGACGGACCTCGTTGGGCACAACGGGTTCGCGCGCGAAGGGCCCGCGGCGGACCGCGTTCAGCCGGATCTCCGGCAGGTCGACCGACGGGTCCACCGTGTCGAGCCACGCGACGGCCTCGGCGACGTCAGAGGCCTGGATCGCGTCCATCTCGAACGGAACATCCTGCAGCATCTCGGTTTCCACCGGTCCCGGCGTCACGATATGCACGGCGATGCCGTCACGGTCGACCTCGAGAGCCAGCGCGCGGGCGAACGCGTTCATCCCGGCCTTGGACGCCGAGTAGGCGGTCCGCGCCATCATGGGCTCGTGCGCCGCGGAGGATGAGATGAACACCAACCGCGAGCCGGCACGCATCCGCGGCAGCACGGCCGCGGTCACCACGAAGCAAGAGTCCAGGTTCGCCGAAATGATCGCCCGCCATTGCTCGAATGTCTGCTTGCGGGCGTAGGTTCCGCCCAGCGTTCCGGCGGCGTGCACGACCAAATCGATTGTCTCCAGCGAGTTGATCGCTTGCGCGAAGCCATGTGCGTCGGAGGCGTCGGCCGCGATATAACGTGCGCCGAGCTCGTCGGCGGCCGCGCGTAGCGGCTCCACCCGTCGCGCCGACAGCACGACGTCGTAGCCCAGTTCGCACAGCTTGCCTGCGCAGGCCTTGCCGATCCCGCCGCTGCCGCCGGTGACCAGTGCGGTTCTCACGCTTGCTGCGATCTACAGATGGCGGTTGTCTCGCGGGCGGGACAACGCCTGCGGCGACAACGCGTAGATCCGTTGGTCGGGCCCGGCGGCCAATACGTGGCTCTGCGTGTCGGAAAGATGCCGGGCAGCGACTCGACGCGCCCGGTCGACGTCACCGGCCTCGATCATCTCGGCGAGCTTCACATGCGTGTTGAGCACGGCCCGACGCTTGGTCAACGACGGGTAGGTGCCCTTTGCCGCGCTCTCGTCGGCCCAGTGCTGTTCGTGGCTGGTCCACAGCGTCTCCAGGGTGCCCACCACGGCGATGATCGTGCTGTTGCCGCAGCCGCGCACGATGAGATCGTGGAATTTGCGGCCGATTTCGGTGAATTCGGGTCCGTCTTCCAGATGCGCTTCCATCGCGGCGTTGACCTCTTTGAGCTCAGGCACGATGGTTTTGGCGCGGTCCGGCCGTTGCGCGGCCAAAGCCGCACACGCGGGTTCCAACTCCAGCAGCGCGGTCCCCAGATCCGCGACCACAACCGACTCGCTCTGCAACAGCAGGCCCAGCATGTAGGCGGCGCTGGTCTTCGCCGGAGCGTGCACGACCGCACCACCCCGGTTGCCGCGCCGCACCGATACCAGCCCTTCGGTCTCGAGGATTCGCAGCGCCTCCCGCAGCGAGACCAGGCTGACGTTGAACTGCTCGACGAGCACTTCCTGCCGTGGCAGCAAATCGCCGTCGGCCAGTTCGCCGTCGATGATCTGGCGTCGCAACTCGTCGGCGACGATCTCGGCGATCCGCGGCGCCGACAAACGACGTCGGGCCTCGGGGCCAATTCCCAGCGCAGTCATACGATTCCAGCAGCGGAACGTCGGCACGGAGCCACGGCCGCTGCACCCGCGAACTCCATTCACTGCAATCTTAGCAGTAATGGCATAATAGCCGCGCTGGTCAAGCGGCCGGTCCAATCTTGTTCGGACCGGCGATCGGCAAAGTTACTAAGATGGCATAGACAACTACCCGACGATATAGACGGACACAGGTTGAGCAGCGAGCAGGACAGCCGACCGACACCGCTGGACGACGTCCGTGTTGTCGAGATCAGTGACCGGATCGCCGGCAGTTACTGCGGAAAGCTGTTGGTCGATGCCGGTGCTGAGGTCATGAAAATCGAACCGCCGCAAGGTGATCGGTTGCGGCGATTCACTGCCAGCTGCTCGCAGATGCCGGACGGGACGGACTCGCCGCTGTTCGGCTACCTCAATGCCGGCAAGCGCAGCCTGACCTGGTCCGGCTCCGACGGACGTTTCCACGATCAGCTTGCCGGCGCCGATATCGTCGTGCTGACGGCCACCCGGGCGCGAGCATCCGAGCTCGGCGTCGACCCGCAGCAGTTGCTGGCGGACAACCCGTACGCGATCGTCGTCACGATCTCCGACTTCGGCTGGAAAGGCCCGTACGCCGACCGTGCGGCCAGCGAATTCACGCTGCAGGCCTGGTCGGGCCTAACCGGTTTCCGCGGCGATCCGGCCGGGCCGCCGATCGCGATCGGCGGGGACCTCGGGGAGTACATGGGCGGGGTGTGTGCCGCGTTCGGCGCGCTGGCACTGCGCCGCCGTGTCGAGCGTGGCGGCCGGGGCGAACATCTGGATTTGTCCATGCTGGAAGCGATCACGCTGATGCAAAGCGGCGAATGGCTGCATTCCCAGCTGTTGCAAGCGCCGCCGGTATCCCGCACGGTCGAAGTGCCCTCGATCGAGCCGGCCAAAGACGGCTACATCGGGATCACCATGGTCACCGGCCAGCAGTGGCTCGATTTCGCGGCGATGGTCGACTGTCCGGAGCTGACCGAGAATCCCCAGCTGAGTTTTCAGATCGGCCGATGGCAATACCGCGACTTCATCCGGGACCGGATTCGTCCCTGGCTGGCCGAACGGACCGTAGAGGAAGTCGTCGAGCTCGGGCAGCTGTTCCGGTTACCGATTGCGGCGTTGGGTAACGGCGCGACGGTCCGCGATACCGCCTACGCGACCGAACGCAGGGCGTTCGTGCGCAACCCGGCGGGTTTTCACCAACCCCGCACTCCCTGGTTGATGTCGCGGTGCCGGCCCGCACTGCTGCGCGGCGCGCCGTCGCTCGGCGAGGCCAACGACGCCGCTCCCTGGCCCCGGCGCGCGCACGACGTGCGACCGGCGGAGCCCCGGCTGCCGCTCGAGGGCCTTCGCGTCGTCGACTTGACCGCGTTCTGGGCCGGGCCGGCCGCGACTCATCTGCTCGCGGCCTTCGGTGCCGACGTCGTGAAAGTGGAGTCGATCCAGCGTCCCGACGGCATCCGGTATTCGGGCGGCATGCGTAAGGATGTCGACGACTGGTGGGAGTACGGCTGGGTTTTCCACGCCATGAACACCAACAAGCGTTCGGTCACTTTGGATTTGGGGTCCGACGAAGGTCGTCGGCTGTTCACCGGCTTAGTCGCCGACGCCGACGTGGTGATCGAGAATTTCTCCGCGCGGGTGATGGACCACTTCGGGCTTACCGCAGACGTCTTACTGGCGGTCAACCCGCGGCTGGTGATGGCCCGGATGCCGGCATTCGGGCTGGATGGTCCGTGGCGCGACCGGGTCGGCTTCGCGCCCACTATGGAGCAGATCGCCGGGCTGGCCTGGGTGACCGGGTTGCCCGACGGTCCGCCCGTCCCGCCGAGGGGAGCGTGCGATCCGCTGGCCGGTGTCCATGCCGCGTTCGCGGTGCTGGCCGCGCTGAACTTCGCCGAGCGCACCGGGGAAGGCCAGCTCGTCGAGCTGCCGATGATCGAAACGGTGTTCAACGCCACCGCGATTCAACCGATGGAGGCCGAGGTGTTCGGGGTCACGCTGAGCCGCCGGGGCAACCGTGGTCATGGCCTGGCCGTACAGAATCTCTACCGCTGCGCGGGCGACGACGACTGGATCGCCGTCACGGTATGCACCGATGAGCAGTGGCGGGCGCTTGTTGACCTGATCGGCCGCCCGTCCTGGACCGACGACGATCGTTTTGGCACAGTCGCCGGACGGCACGAGGGCGCCGACGATATCGACCGGCGACTGCGGGATTGGTTTCTCGGCCAGGATTTACCAAGCATGGTGGAAAGCCTTGCCGACGCTGGTATTCCGGCCGCGCCGGTAGTGTCGCCGTCGCTGGTGACGGAGAACCCGCAACTCAGCGACCGTGGATTCCTCGAGGCGCTCGACCATCCGCGTACCGGCCCGGGCCGCTATCCGCGGCCGCCGTTCGCCCCGCTCGACGGACGGCCCAACTGGCTGATGCGTCCGCCGCCGACACTCGGCGAGCACAATGAAGAAGTATTGCGCGAGCTGTGTGGGCTCACCGATGCAGACCTCGCGCGGTTGGCGTCCGCCGGGGTGATCGGCACCCGGCCGAAAGGCCTGTGAATTTAGGAGGTTCGATGCGTGTAGTTGTTGACGAGACGTTGTGTGAGGCAAATGGATTCTGCGAATCGTTGGCGCCAGACATCTTCGAGATCGGGCATGCCGACGTCGTGCACGTAGCGGACGGTGAAGTGCCGGAGCACTTGGAGATCGACGTGCGCGCCGCGGTCGACCAGTGCCCGAAGGCGGCGCTGCGAATCGTCGACTGACTCAGCGCTCGGTCAGCGTTATCGGCATCTCGTCGTAGATCGACATGTTGGTGGTCAGATTCGGATAGGCCACCTCGGCTGGACCAAGCGTGATGTTGTCGCAGCGCAGCAGAAGTTCATCCAGCACGGCGCGGATCTCGGCACGGGCCAGCATGGCGCCCAGGCAATGGTGTGCTCCACCGCCGCCGAACGCGACGTGTGGGTTGGGATGGCGGCCGATGTCAAACATGAAGGGCGACTCGAAGACCTCTTCGTCACGGTTCGCCGAACGCAGCATCGACACCACGCGCTCGCCCTTGGGGATGTGCTGACCGTCCATCTCGACATCGACCTTGGTGCTGCGGGTCCAGTACGCCACCGGCGACGACCAGCGCAATACCTCTTCGACAGCGCCGGGCCGCACGGATTCGTCGTCGCGATAGCGCTCGATCTGTTCGGGATTCGCGACGAACGTCTGCAGTCCGATGGCCAGCGCGTTCTTGGTCGTGTCGCTGCCGGCGAACGCCAGCACAAAGAAGAAGAATTCAAGTTCGTTTGCGGCCAACCTGAACTGCTCACCGTCTTCACCAGTGATGACCCCGGATGCGATCGTGCTCCAGATGTCGTCGGTGGGGTTACGCCGCTTCTCGGCGGTGAGTTCTATGGCGTAACCGAAGATCGTCGCGAACAGCTCAGCGTCAATAGGACGATCTCGGTCGGTTTGGGCCTTGAGGATGTGGTCGAAGCCGTCGAAGATGCGCGGCCGATCCTGTTCCGGAATGCCGATGATGTCGCCGATGACCGTCATGGGCAGTGCGTCGGCGACATCTTCGATCCAGTCGCCTTCCCCCTTAACGAGAAGGTCGTCGATCATCCGTGCCGCACGAGCCCGGATGCCGTCCTCGAGCTTGGCGATGGCGCGTGGCGTGAATGCACTGGAGATGAGCTTTCGGTGCTTGCTCTGCTCCGGCGGGTCCAGCGTGATGATGGTCGGATATGACGCGAACAGGTTGGCGGGCTGGATGAGCGGGCCGTCGGCGGCGGTGAACGACTCGGCATCGCGGTGCAGCCGCACGGCATGCCGATGCTTGGTGGCCATCCAGAAATCCCGCTTGACGGTCTTTTCCACACCCGGCGTCAACCCGTGGCGGAACAGTGGTTTAGTGCGCCGCAGCTCGACAAACACCTCGTCAGGAAAGCCGTTGCGCCACAACGCGAAATCAGACAGATCAACCGCCGCAGCCGTCACCCGCAACCTCGATTCACTCGGACGCCGGGCTCGACATTACCGCTGGCCGGCGTCGCGCGTTGACGTTCAATGCCTAAGATAGTAAAAATAGACGGGAGTCGTCCACGCGCGGCGAAAATAACGCGCGGCCGTGCACCATTGAGCCGGCACGGGAAATGGACGCAAAAGGAGCAGGCAGTGACGGACACGGTTTCGGACTCCTCCATTGATCCGTCCGAACGCGAGTTCGGGCCGAGCGGCATCAGCTTGTCGCCGTACCGCTTCCCGACCGGGTGGTTCATCGTCGGCTTTGCCTCGGAACTGGCCGCCGGCGAAGTTAAGCGGGTTCATTATTTCGGCGAGGAGATGGTGCTGTTCCGCACCGAGTCCGGCGAGGTGCACGTGCTCGACGCGTACTGCCAGCACCTCGGCGCCAACATGGGTGTCGGCGGCACCGTGGAGGGGGAGAACATCGTCTGCCCCTGGCACGGCTGGCGCTGGCGCGGCGACGGCACCAATGCGCTGATTCCGTACAGCAAGATCGGCTGCAAGAACAACGTCCGCGTCCGCACCTACCACAGCACGGAGTGGTACGGCTTCATCCTGGTCTGGCATGAGCGGCACGGCCGGGCGCCGTACTGGCAGCCGCCGGTGCTGCCCGAGCTGGAAACCGGCGAGTACTACCCGCTGCACCCGCACAGCCGCATGCTCAACCGGGTCAAGGTGCACGCGCAGATGATCATCGAAAACGCCGCCGACCCGTATCACGTGCAATACGTGCACAAGGCCGCGAACCCAGCCAACACCACCTCGTTCGAGGTCTCCGGCTACCACCTGCATGCGACCGTCAGCGCCCACTTCGGCGGCGGGCGGGCGCAGACCTGGCTGACCCCGAACGGGCCGGTCGACGCCAAGATCATCTACGACAACTACTCGCTGGGCCTGGGCCTCGTTCGCTTCCCCAGCGATCTGGTGGCCACCATCGAGGTGACCGGGCAGACCCCGGTCGACGAGGATTACACCGACTACTTCTACACCCAGGCTTCCATTCGCGAGCCCGGAGACACCGGCGATAAGCCCACTGGCCGCGCGGCTAAGTTCCTGGCGCTACAGCAAGAGGTCATCAAGCAGGACTTCTTCACCTGGGAGAACATGAAGTACCTGGAGAAGCCGAACCTCGCACCCGAAGAGGCGCACGACTACGCGGCGCTGCGGCGCTGGGCGCATCGGTTTTACCCGGGTGAAGAACGCTCGCCTGAAGACTTCGGCTACACCGCCAGCGGCGATCCCGACCCGGCGGCCGCAGGAGCCTGATGTCGCGCGTGCCGGCTGGGGCGGCAGCCGCATGCGACGGAAAGCCCATCGGCCCCGCCGATTTCGGCGTCGACCGGTTCAGCGTCGCGGCAGTGCTGGATCGTCGTGCCGAGCAGTTTCCCGACCGGGTGATGATGTGGATTGCCGGCACCGAGGTGACCTTTGAGCAGATGCGCCGGCGGTCCTGCGCGGCTGCTAACGCTTTGCTGGAACTCGGGATTGGACCCGGGGACTGCGTTGCATTGTTCACCGCGACCTGTCCGGAATGGGTCTATTTCTGGTTGGGTGCGGCGCGCATCGGGGCGGTGACCGCGGCGGTGAATGCCGCCAACAAGGGCGAGTTCCTGTTACACGCGCTTCGATTGTCGCGGGCGAAGGCAGTCATCACCGACACCGAACGGCAGCTGCGGGTCGCCGAGGCGACTGAGCAATTGCCTGGCCTGACACGCATTGTGGTGCAGGGTGATTGGGATGGCGTCGCGGAGACGACGGCCGATCGCGTCAGGGATGTCGCCGACATCGGATCGCTGTTCTTCACGTCGGGCACCACTGGGCCGTCGAAAGCGGTTGCCACCACCTGGCATTACCTGTTCACCACGGCTGCGACGGCCGCGTCGGCCTGGGAGTTCGGTCCCGGCGAGGTGCTGTGGACAGCGATGCCGTTGTTCCATCTCAGCGCGGCCCCGTCGGTGCTGGCGCCGATGCTGATCGGTGGGACAACGGTGCTCGCATCGGCCTTTCACCCCGGGACGGTGTGGGACGACGTGCGCGCATACGGCGCCGTCGGGTTCGCCGGCGCCGGTGCGATGGTCTCGATGCTGATGAATCAACCGCCGGATCCGCGTGATGCGCAGTTGCCGCTGCGGTTCCTCTCCGCGGCGCCGATTGAGGCTTCGGCGTACCGCGACATCGAAAAACGCTACGGGTGCCGAATCGTCACCATGTACGGCATGACCGAGGCGTTCCCGATCGCCGTCAAAGGTGTTGCCGAGGACGGCGTGCCCGGAACGTCGGGCCGGCCTAATCCCAATTTCGACGTCCGCGTCGTCGATTCGGTCGGCGAGCCGCTCCCGGACGGCTCGGTCGGGGAGATCGCTTGTCGGCCCCGCTACCCGCACGTCATGAGCGAGGGCTACGTGAACGGCGAAGGTGGTGTCGATCCGCACTCGGAGTGGTTTCGCACCGGGGACCTCGGCGTGCTGGACAGCGACCAGAACCTGACTTACGTTGACCGGGTGAAGGATTCGTTGCGCCGTCGCGGCGAGAACATCTCGTCGGTCGAAGTGGAGACCGTGGTGATGGGTCATCCCGCGGTGCTCGAAGCCGCTGCGGTCGGAGTGCCCAGCGACCTCGGTGAGGACGACATTCTGCTCTTCGTCGCGTTGCGACCCGACGCTGCGTTGGATTACCCGGAGCTGCTGGACTTCTGCAGTGCCCGGATGCCGTATTTCTGCGTGCCGCGGTACGTGGAGGTCGTCGACGAGCTGCCGAAGACCATCATTGGCCGGGTCCGCAAGGATATTCTTCGCAGCCGAGGTGCGGGACCCGGCGCGTGGGACCGAGAAAGTCACGGATACATCGTCAGCCGGTGAGACAGGGAGAACACAGATGGCTATGACCTACCAGCAGCAGCACGTACTCGATGGTGCGGCAGGACGCGACGCCATCCTGAATTTGACTGCGCGGCATAACCGAAGCTATTCCGAAGGCGACCGGACCGGCTGGATCACGACATTCCGGCACTCCGGTGCCCGTTTCACCCGCGACGGCAAGGAATTCACCGATTTGGGTGCGGCGTTCGACGGCGGCAAACAACGGTTGGTGACCGTCGATCACGAGATCACTGTTGACGGTATTAATGCGACACAGCGTTGTGTCGCATTGCTTTTCGGCGTCGGTGAGGATGGCGCCACCCGCTTACGCGCCACCGGAAGCTACCGGGATCAGCTCATTTACGAACGTGGCGGCTGGTACTTCACTTCCCGCGAGCTCGAATGGGATGCCGTCTCGAACGGGCATTCGCTCACGGTGTAACGGAAACGGATCGTCGGTGACGGCACCCATCAGCTACCGGTTGACGTTCGGTACCTACGAGGACGCCCTGCAGATGGTCGGTGTGGCAAGCGAACCAAGAACTGCGGGGACGGTGGTCAGTGCGGCGCGGATCCAGATGTTCGCCGCCACGGTCCGTGATGGCAATCCGTCCTATTGGGATGCCGAATTCGCCACGAGCACCTGGGGAGGATTGCTGGCGCCTCCGGGGCTGCTGATGGGATGGCTGACGCCGCCGCCGTGGGAGCCGGCCGGACAACCCCCCGTGTCAGCGATCGCCCTCCGAGTGCCGTTGCCCGGCACCACGTTTATCAATGCGGCCAACGAGGCCGAATTTCCGCTGCCCATCGTCGAGGGTGACCGGCTGACCGTCGTCGAGACATTAGTGTCGGTTTCACCGGAAAAACGAACCCGGCTCGGAGTAGGCCATTTCGTCGAGACGTTGGACACCTTTACCCGCCAAGACGGTGCGTTGGTGGCCACCAACCGGAATACCCTGTTCCGCTTCACTCCTGGGGCGCCGTCGTGACCGTCGAGTGGGAGCGGATCGCGGTCCCGGTGGATCTCCCCGAAGTACGCGATGAGATCAGTTACCAGCGGGTGGTGATGAACTCTGGGTCAACCTGGGATTACTTCCCGGGCCACTTCGACCCCGCCTACGCCGAAAGCCAGGGCCATCCAACGATTTTCGTTAATACCATGCACCTTGCCGGTTTCGCCGACCGGGTCGCGACCGAGTGGGCCGGTCCGGAAAGCCGGGTCGTGCGACGGAAGATGCGGCTGGCCGGCTCGATCTACGCCGGTGACACGATGGTGGGCCGAGGAAGTGTGGTGGCCAAACCGGCGCCGGGTCTGGTCGACCTGCAGATCGAGATCGTCAACCAGCGCGGCGAGCTCTGCTGTCCGGTCGAGCTCACCCTGCAGCTGCCGTCATGACCGGCGACCTGGGCGAACAACATCTGGCGGTGTGCCGCAGGTTCGGCGAGTCGGTGCGCGCGGCCAACGGAAAATGGGAACGTCGGTCGCCGTGCGACGCGTGGGATGCCAGGGGAGTGCTGGAACACGTCATCGGTTTTCATGATGTCCTACTGCTGCGACCGCTGGGTCTGAAACCCGACCGCCCGCGCGACGACCCGCAGCGGCGGTGGGAGCTGACCTACGGCCAGCTTGGGGAGGCGTTCGAGCCCGGGCGGCACCTGTTCGAACGTGTCGTTGACATTCCGCAATTGCATGACAACCCGGCGACCCGACTGGATGCGCGCGCGATAATGCCGAACCTGACCCGCGACGTCCTGGTGCACACCTGGGATCTGGCCCGCGCCGTCGGCGCCGATGACCGGTTGGATGCCCGGTGGTGCGAGTTGTTCTACGCGGCGTTGCCGAGCGACGCCAACGCGCTCAGCGTCTCTGGGATTTTCGACGGACCGGTCGCGCTGGGCGACCAGGCGGACGTGCAATCGAAACTTCTTGCCCGGCTTGGTCGCAACCCCGACTGGCAGCCGCCGGAAGATAAAGATGAAGTCTGAGTCCGTTTGGCCCGAGGGATCCGAAAAACCCGCGCCGGACCGCACGAAGGAGATGGTGGTGCTCGGTTCGGGATTCGCGGGGCTGTGGGCGGCTCTGGGCGCCGCGCGGCACCTCGACGAACTCGATGTCGCTGCGGGCTCAATCGGGGTGACAATGATTAGCTCGCGGCCTTTTCACGACATCCGAGTACGCAACTACGAGGCTGATCTAACGCCGAGCCGCATCCCATTGGACGACATCCTGGGACCCGTCGGCGTCAGCCACATCGCCGCAGACGTGACTGCGATTAACCCATCCGCCCGCACCGTCACCTACTCAGGCGGATTACACAACTACGACCGGCTGGTCGTCGCTTTAGGCAGCGAGCTGGTCAAGCCCAACATCTCGGGCTTGGCGGAATTCGGATTCGACGTCGACACCTTTGACAGCGCGACGAAGCTGAGCCGTCATCTTGCCGCGCTGGCCGACGGTCCTGCCGACTCGGCTGCCAATACCGTCGTCGTCGTGGGCGCGGGTCTGACCGGCATCGAAACCGCGTGCGAAATGCCCGCCCGCCTCCTGCATGCATCGCGGGGCGCGGCGCGGGTGGTGCTCATCGACCGCCATCCTTGCGTTGGCTCCGACATGGGAGAGTTCGCACGTCCGGTAATCGAGCAAGCGCTGGCCGACAACGGCGTCGAGACCCGCACCGGGGTTGACATCGCCGAAATCGATGCTGGTGGAATCAGGCTGAGCAGCGGCGAAACAATAGCTACCAGGACGGTGATCTGGTGTGCGGGCATGCAGGCCAATCCGCTCACCGCACAGTTCGGTGTCCAACGTGATCATCTCGGCCGACTGCCGGTCGACGAGTACCTGCGGGTGGTCGGGGTGCCCGGGGTGTTCGCAGCGGGTGATGTCGCAGCACTGCACGTCGATGACGACCGTATGTCGGTGATGTCATGTCAGCACAGCAGGCCTATGGGCCGATACGCCGGCTATAACGTGGTCAGCGAGCTACTGGGTGAGCCGATGCTGGCGCTGCAGATCCCTTGGTACGTCACGGTTCTTGACCTCGGACCCGCCGGCGCGGTGTACACGGAAGGATGGGATCGACACGTCGTTGCCCGAGGCCAGCAAGCCAAGGCCACCAAACGCAGCATCAACACCCAACGAATCTATCCGCCGCTCAACGGCAATCGCGATGCCATCCTGTCCGCCGCAACACCTGTGCTTCAAGATCCGCCAAGCCGCGCAGCCGGATAGCCGCGATGCCGGGCCAATTTGGCAGCCGTAGGGGCTAGTCGGCCAGCGGCGGCATTGCTCCTTTGCTAATCACCGACTGCAACTCGACATACTCGTGCATGCCCTCCGGGCCGAACTCGCGGCCGATGCCCGATTGCTTGAAACCGCCGAACGGACTGCCGATGTCGAGGGTGTACATGTTGATGCCATAGGTGCCGGCGCGCACGGCCGCGGCGACCTCGAGGCCGTGTGCGACGTCGGCGGTCCACACCGATCCGGCAAGACCGTAGTCGCTGTCGTTGGCGATGCGGATCGCGTCGTCTTCGTCGCGGTAGGTCAGCACGCTGAGCACCGGGCCGAATATTTCCTCCCGAGCGATGCGCATGTCGTTGGTGACGTCGGCGAACAGCGTCGGCCGCACGTACCAGCCCCGGTTGCTCGGCGCATCCTCGCCGCCGAGAACCATCCGGGCGCCCTCCTTCACCCCGGACCGGATGTAGTCCTGAACCCGAGCCTGTTGGCGTTGGGCCACCAGGGGTCCGATGTCGGTCAGCTCATCGGATGGATCGCCCACGTGCAGGCCCGACATCATGTCGGCCAGCGCGTCGACGACCTCGTCGCGACGGCCTTCGCTGACCAGAATCCGGGTCTGCGCAACACAGGCCTGGCCGTTGTTCATCAGGCTCGCGGACTTCAGGCTCTTGACCGTCTTGTCGATGTCGGCATCGTCGAGAATGATTGCCGCGGACTTGCCGCCGAGTTCCAGGCTCACTCGCTTGAGCTGCTCGCCGCACAGCGCGGCGATCCGGCGTCCAACCGCACTCGAGCCGGTGAACGAGATCTTGTCGACGCCGGGATGACGCACCAGCGCCTCGCCGACGTCCGTGCCGCCGGGCAGTATGGACACCACCCCGTCGGGCAGGTCCAGCTCTGCGATCATTTCGGCCAACCACAAAGCGTCCAAGGGTGTTTCGGGCGCGGGTTTGACGATCAC
>Ga0335072_10005179_pt1 | contig 19220 bp, 14 predicted proteins | sample Lox_Sample_21_FD_206725 | JGI IMG/M metagenome (GOLD analysis project Ga0335072, IMG submission 206725) | Soil microbial communities from Loxahatchee National Wildlife Refuge, Florida, United States - Lox_Sample_2.1 | ecosystem: Environmental > Terrestrial > Soil > Wetlands | place: USA...
AGGGAAGGCGTTGAAGGACTCGCTCCGGCGCCACATACATGAGACCTTGGTCCAAGGTGCTGATCCAAACTCTTCCTTGCACGCCCGTGGCAATTGAGAAGATATTCCCGCCACCAATCCCACGAACACGGAAAAACCGGCCGTCGTGAAAGAAGAACGCACCTTCGGGGCCGCCCGTCCACAGTCGTCCGCTATCGTCCTGCCCGAGCGAATAAACAGTGCCTCGAAGTCCGCTCTTTGCTACTTGTTGCACCCTCGCACTGATAGCGAGCTTTTGTTCCTCTGTTTGCAGATCGTGGCCACGCGCATTAAGACTGCCGTAGACGGTCACGTAACCGTTCTGCCAGCGATCCAACTGACCCGCTGTAGCGATCCAGATACTGCCATCCGGGGTCGCTTCCACAACGTGAACCGTAGAGCTTGATAGACCCTGTTTTACTGAAATTGTCGGAACCGCGAAATCGCGAAAGCGGTCAAGGCCATCTTCCGTGCTGACCCATACATTGCCTTCGTGATCTTCAAACAGGCTGAGTATCGTATCTCCTGACAGATCATTAAACCGATCGACCTTTCCTTGGTGCAGGTGCACCAGTCCTTGGACCGTACCCACCCACAGGCTCCCGTCACTACTCCTGAAGAGACAAGTTGGTCTGAACCTCCCTGCGATTCTCTCAAGCTCATATCTTTGAGGTCTTCCTTCCACAACCTCCTTCAGCCCTTCGCTTGAACTAGAAAATGAACCGTCGGGAGCGCCGGTTGCAACCAGGAGTGCGCCGTCGTCGCCCTCGATGAGAGTTTTGACCTCGGCTAGACCGTTGCCCAGATCGTAGTGCGATGGTGGAGAGGGCCCCCATCTCCACAGACCTGTTTGAGCCCCGACCCACATGCTGCCTTTGTGGTCCACATACAAGGCAAGCACCCCATTGCCGAAACGTCCCGCTCCATCACACTTGGCCGTCCCCGCTTGAACGGTGCAAAGCCTTCCCGGGTGTTGAATACCAACCCAAACGGTGCCGTGCCTATCCTGCAAGAGTGGTCCAGCGGGGTGCCCGGCGATTTCTGGATAATCCCTAAGCTTGCCATTCTTCCAGCTGGCAAGCCCCATCGCTGTGCCAATCCAGAGAGTACCGTCGCGCGTAACAAGGAGATCTCGGATGTAATTGCTGGGAAGATGCTCACCTTTCGGGGGCTCCCACGGCACAGCTTGGACTCCGTCGAAGCGGCTCAACCCGAATTCAGTACCCAGCCACAGATAGCCATCCGGAGTCTGCGCTATAGAAAAGATTGTGCCTCTTGTGAACCCTTCGCGAATCTTCCATGCGGTGTGTGCGTACTGGCTGACGTCGAGCGATGGATCCAGTGCGAAAGCGCAGGTGCCGCATGCCACCAGCATGGCCAGGCAAACTCCCATCCTCGTTTGCGCTCTCCGCATATGCGAAATATACTATTCGTCCGTTCCCCGTCATTAGGCTTTTATCCCACGAGAATCGAAAGCCGTAGCCGCTGCGCAGATGTTCCAGGGTGACCCATCTTACGCGGGCCATTTAGGTTTGATGAGGGCTTGTTCACGTGGCCCAATCCCTTCGCTTCAGGTACTTCGTCCTAATAAGCATTGTGGTCGGAAGGCCGAAACGTGGAACTAACAACGAACTCGGTTTCGAAACTGTTTTCGTCCGCGACGCTCGGCCTTTTTCTTGCCTCGCAGCTCGGCACCACGGCAATTCAGCTAAATGCACAGGTCTCTGGCGCACGCATAGCGGGCACCGTGGTTGATGGCAGTGGCGCAGTTATCGCTGGGGCTGCCGTGACGATCAAGGATACCGAGACCGGTTTCACCAGGGAGTTGGTCACGAATCGATCCGGCTTTTACAGCGCACCGAACTTGTCCCCCGGCCCCTATACGGTTACGGTCTCAGCGAAGGGCTTCAAATCCGAACTCCATACTGGCCCGACACTCACGATTGGGGCGGACGTTGAAGTTAATCTGACTATGGCGGTTGGCAGCGCACGCGATAGCATTCAGGTGCAAGGCGCGACCGCGGAAGTCGAAACCAACGACGCAACCCTGAGCGGGTTTGTAAACGGCCAGACGATTCGCGATTTGCCGCTCAACAGTCGCGACTGGACTCAGATGGCTGCTCTGGAGCCCGGCGTGGCGCAGATTCGCACGCAGGATGTCGCCACGAATCTCCTCAGCCGCGGAAATCGCGGGTTGGAGATGCAGATGACAGTCTCCGGGGGCCGCCCTGAACAGAACAATTATCTAGTCGACGGCATCAGCGTCAACGACTACGCCAACGGAGGTGGAGGCAGCGCGCTTGGTATCAGCCTGGGAGTGGATGCCGTCCAAGAATTCTCCGTCATCACCTCCAATGCTCCGGCGGATTACGGCAAGACCTCCGCCGGCGTTATCAACGCTGTTACCCGGCAGGGCGCAAACATGTTGTACGGGTCTGTCTACGAATTCCTGCGCAACAGCGCGCTCGACGCACGAAATTATTTCGATCCCGCCTTAATTCCACCGTTTCGACGCAACCAGTTCGGAGCCTCGCTCGGCGGACCCGTCAGGAAAGGTCACACCTTTTTCTTCGGCGACTACGAAGGGCTTCGGCAGGACCAGAGCGCAACGCAGCTTGTTGTCGTTCCCTCCCAAGGGGCCCGCGATGGACAGCTTGCCGCTGGGAGCGTCACCGTCAGCCCGCTCGTGGAACCGTATCTGACCCTTTTTCCGCTGCCGACAAGCAACATCCAGGGAGATACCGGAACCTTCACCTCAATAACCCAGAAGATCGGCAACGAGGACTTCTTCACTACCCGCATCGATCATAGTTTTTCTCCCCGCGATCTCGTGCATGGAACGTACCTGTTCGACGACGCTACGCTCTCGTCGCCTGACGCTTTCTTGACCGTCGTCTCAGGCACCGTCACTCGGCGCCAGCTTGCAACCGCCGAATACACCAAGACTTTCACACCCGCTCTCGTGAACACGTTTCGCTTTGGCTTCAGCCGCGTGTTCGCCGACGTCATGAAGCCATTGCAAACACTGGTTCCATTCGCGGGCGATACAGCCAACGGTTTTGTGCCCGGCAGCCCCGTCGGCTCCATCGGTGTCACCGGCATTACCACCTACTCAGGCGGACCCGGAGCGGGCGGAGAGATCCGGCATGGCTACAATTCCTTCCAGGCCTACGAAGACCTCTTCTGGACCGCAGGAATTCACTCGTTCAAGTTCGGTGCCAACGTCGAACGGCTGCAGGACAACGAGCTTGGCACCTCCATGGCGAACGGACAATTTACCTTCACCTCGCTCGCCAATTTTCTGACGAACAAGCCAACGACATTCACCGCGGCGCTCGCCGGCGGAAACGTCGCCCCATACAACTTCCGTCAAACCATCGTCGGAGCCTACTTCGAGGACGACGCTCATTTGGCCTCGAACTTCACCGTGAACCTCGGTCTGCGCTATGAGATGGCGACCGTGCCAACCGAAGTGAAGGGCCGCCTAACGAACCTGCGCAACATCACCGACGCCGCGGCCCATCTGGGCTCTCCGTTCTTCGACAACCCGACGTATCGAAACTTCGAGCCGCGGATCGGATTCTCCTGGGACCCCTTTCATTCCGGCCGAACCGCTGTTCGAGGGGCCTTCGGACTCTATGACGTTCTGCCGCTCACGTATCAGTTCGCGATCTCCTCGTATAGCGCCGCTCCCTTCTTCCAGCGCGGAACCATCTCGTCAGGGCTGCCGGCAGGAAGCTTCCCGAAAACCGCCTTCCCACTGCTCACTCCGAATCAACTGAAGTACCAGTACATTGATTCGCATCCCGGGCGCAATTACGTGATGAGCTGGAACCTCAACGTCCAGCAACAACTCGCAGCCGCTCTGGTCGCGACGATCGCATACGTCGGTTCTCGCGGCGTCCATCAGCCATTCCAGTTTCAGGATCTGAACATCGTTCTGCCAACCTCCCGATCTGCGGCTGGATACCTCTGGCCAGTTCCCGCAGGCAGTGGCGAGCCCGTCAATCCGAACGCCGGGCAGATCACCGGACTCCTCTGGAACAGCAGCAGCTTCTATCACGCGCTGCAGATCCACCTGGTTCGCCGCATGAAGAAGAGCCTCCAGTTCGGCGCCTCATACACCTGGTCGAAGAGCATCGATACCAGCTCCGCCTCCGCCGTCGGAAGCCAGTTTCTGAACTCCATCGCGAACCTGCCCTGGTTCGATACCAGCCTGAACCGCGGCCTTTCAGAATTCGATATTCGCCACAACGGTGTGCTAAACGCGATCTGGTTGGTTCCCCACCCACACGATGACAGCGGCCTGCGCTGGTTCGCGAGCGGGTGGCAGATCGGCGGGATCTACCAGGCCAGCAGCGGCCTGCCGTTTACGCCGATCATCGGAGGCGATCCTCTCGGCCTGAAGACCTCGAACCCGTTCGATTTCCCCGACCGAACATTTGCGGGTGCCTGCGCGTCAGCCGTCAATCCCGGCAATCCCGTGTACTACATCAGGACACAATGCTTCTCGTTCCCCAGCCCCACCACGCGATTAGGAAATGCGGAACGAAACAGCCTGATCGGTCCCGGCCTCTCGAACTTCGACCTCTCCCTGATCAAGAACAATCGCATCAGGCTAATCTCCGACAGCTTCAACCTTCAGTTCCGCGCGGAGTTCTTCAATGTGCTCAATCACGCAAATTTGTCCCCGCCCGTAGCCAATAACACATTATTCAGCGCCAACGGAGCGGCCGTAACTACCGCCGGATTGATCAGCTCGACCTCGACATCATCCCGTCAGCTTCAGTTTGCACTGAAATTGACATGGTGAAGGAGGTTAATCAGCCACCTCGCGGCGCGGCGCTCCTGACGATTCATCAGACGTTCGATATTACATTCCGCTAAGGAACTGGGCACGTAGGGGATTGTCATTGGCAAACGCCTATGTCAACAGTAGAGATCCCGACTGTGCTCGACTGACCTAGCACTAAGCTGCGGGATGATCTATCGCTCTGCGCAGCCCGTCTCCACTAATGTCATGAGTTCGAATCGATCCTATCGTCGCTTGGTACCGAATGTTGTTCTCAGGGCGTGCGAATGAAGCTATGCCGAAAGTTCCTTCACGCGACTGTGCCTCAGCCGCCACGAAGCTTCACATCTTCCACCACCGTCTTCAGAGTGAAGTAGAACGTTGCGCCGCGTCCATCATTGGCAGTGGCCCACAAGTGACCCTCATGGGACTCTATGATGGAACGGCTGATCGCCAAGCCCATCCCTGAGCCCTGCGCCTTGGTTGTGAAAAACGCACCGAATATTTGATCTGCATCGTTCGTCGGCAGCCCCACGCCGGTGTCACTCACGGAGATCAACACTTGGCCGCCAGGGAATGATTGCGACTTTACGGTCAGTACACCGCCGGTCTCCTGCATCGCCTCGATGCCATTGAGCATCAGGTTCATCAGGACCTGCTGCAGTTGGACACGGTCGGCCGAGACTGTGATGAGATCGAATGAAAGATTGGTGCGGATCGAAACAGCATATCGGTTGGCCTCGCTTCGGAGCAGCACGACCATCTCTCGCACGATCTCGTTCACGTCGAGCGACTCATGTTGTGGCGGGGACTTTGTGTACAACGCTCGCAGACGGTCGATGATGTCGGCTGCACGAGCGCCGTCTTCGACGATTCTCTTGATAGCCTCTCGGGCTTCTCCAACATCAGGTTTGTCGCGCATAAGCCATCTCAGACTTGTGTCCGCATTAGCGATTGCCGCTGCGATGGGTTGTTTCAGTTCGTGAGAGATTGAGGCGGCCAACTCGCCCAATGTGCTCACTCTGCTGATGTGAGCAAGGTCTGCCTGAAGTTGTTCAGCTCGTTTGCGGTCTTGGATATCGGTGGCGGTGCCGCACCATTTGACGATCCTGCCGCGACTGTCCCGCAGAGGCAGGGCACGTGTCAGGAACCAGCGATATTCTCCGTCCGCGCGCCGCAGCCGCACTTCGTACTCCGGAGGTTCGCCCGTAGCGAGGCTCGCCCGCCATTTAGCGATCACCCGATTGAGATCGACCGGATGAACTGCTGTCTGCCAGCCCGACCCTAAAGCCTGTTCTACCGTCAATCCCGTATATTCCGCCCATCCGTGATTAACAAATGTCCTGTAGCCGTCGGCCTGAGCAATAAATGCCAAGGCCGGCATCGTTTCAATCGCTTCGCGAAACTTCTTTTCCTGCGCATGCAGCTGCCGAACACGAAGTCGATAGAGTGCCCAAAGCAGGGCCAAGAAAGCCAGTGTGCATAGCGCGCGAAACCAGTTCGTCTGGTAATAGGCGGGCGCAATCGAAAAGTCCAGCGACGCGCCAATGTCGTTCCACACCCCACTGTTGTTGCTGGCAATTACGTGAAACCGGTACTTGCGCGGGGAAAGATTGTTATAGAACACCTGGCGCCGATTGCCCGCGTCTTGCCAATCGCCATCGTAGCCTTCCAACTTGTATTTGAAACTGACGTTCTCCGGCGCGACGAGACTCAGGGCAGCGTAGTCCATCTCCAGATCGCGAGTTAACCGTGGCAGGCGCAGGCTCGATGATGTCTCGCTCCACAAGTTTTGCCAGCGAATTTTGTGGTCCGCGATGACTTGTTCAATATGCACCGGCGGCGGGAGCTTATTAAATGGGATGTGGTGCGGATTGACGAATTGGACGCCCTCTCCCGTCACGAACCACAGTTTGCCATCAGTAGACTTCGCAACCCGCGGGCCATAGCCGCTGGATGCTGTCGAGCGGAGTCTGACACCGTCAGCCGCATCCAAAACGTCCATTTCAATCTTGCGCTTCGGATCTGCGATCCAGGCGTCTAATTCGGCCGGGGCAATGTGCACGAGGCCACAGGCCATGTACAGCCACAGCGAATGATCGTCAGCCTCCATCGTCCAGTGAACGGTATCGCAAGGCAGTCCATTTCTGCTTGTAAGCGTGATAACGCGACCAGGTTCAAGGCGACTGAGCCCTCCCTGAGTGGCCACCCATAACACGCCTTTCCGATCAAATCGAAGATCTTGAACGGCGCCCGCGCTCAGACCATTGGAAGGTGTGTAGGATGCGAGGACCTGACCATCTCTGAAATGCGACACACCTCCGCCACGCCAAAATCCAAGCCACAATCCGCCTCCAGGTCCCTGATCCGAGAGCAGAACTGAAGCGCTCTCTGGATGACCCATCCGTGACCAGGGGATCTGCTCGATCAGACGACCATCACGCAGGTGAAGAAGACTCCGTTCCTCGGAAAGCCAGAGATTGCCCCATTTGTCGCCCGTAATGAAATGTACTTTCCCGCCCTCAATACCGTTTACAGCAACAAACCTGCCGTGCTCAACATATCCGAGTCCACGACCCGTGAACGCCCAGATACGCCCTTGGCTATCCTGAAAGAGCGATTGCGGCGCATCGTTCGTCTGTCCTCCTGCTTTGCGGATAATTGAAATCTGACCGTTATTCCACTTGTTCAAGCCGTCGCGACTACCAATCCAGACGCTGCCATCTCGCGACGCTAGAATTGACCATGCGGCGTCGGTAGATAGACCCTGCTTGATTGAAATCGTAGGGACAGCCAAATCATGGAACCGATCGAGACCGCCGTTGGTCGAGACCCAAACGTCGCCTTCGCGATCCTCGAAGAGACTGAAGATGACGTCGCCTGACAGACCGTCCGATTTTGAAAACACGTCCGTTCGGCCGTCATGAACATGAATAAGCCCCTGATCGAGCGTTCCGATCCAAAGACCACCATCGTGGTCCGTGAGAAGTCGATTCACACTGACGGACTTTACGCCTCGAAGCGAATAAGTTTCGATTTGCCCGTCGTCGAACTCTTTTAGTCCATCACGCATGGCGATGAGCAGTTCTCGCTCGTTCCCGACATTTAGGTCATTCAGGTCGGCTCCCGAGACTGAGTACTGTCTCGGAGGACCGGGTTTCCAGCGCCAGAGGGCGGACTGTGCTCCAGCCCACAGAACTCCTGTTTTGTCCTCATACAGGGATGAAACTATTCGTCCCAAACTGCCATCCTGCCCGTAACACTGCACCACGCCGTTTCGTATGGCACAGAGTTGGCCGGAGGGAGCCGCCAACGTGCCGGCCCAAACCGTACCCTCATGATCCTGAAGCAGCGCAGCCACGAATTTGTTACGAAGCTCTGGGTACCGGGTGAGTTTGCCTTCCTTCCAACTGGCAAGGCCGGCATACGTGCCTATCCAAAGAGTCCCATCGCTCGTCACGAGCAACTTGGTAACAGCACTGTCAGGGAGACTCTGACCCGTGGGTGGTTGCCAAGGGATGCTGCGGTTGCCGTCGAAGCGAAATAAGCCAAACTCCGTGCCTAGCCAAAGATAGCCATCTCTACTCTGTGCAATCGAGTAGAGATTACCCTTGAAGAAGCCTTCGCGGATCGTCCATGCCGTGTGCTCATATTGGCTAATGTCGAGGGACGGATCGAGCGCGAAGGCATGAGGAACGAACGCCAGCAAGATCGCCAGCGCGAACATCGCTCTGCGTTGCTTGTGCGCTCCTCCCATTAAAGCGTGTCCGGGGTCAGGTGCAGACTCACTTTCAATCGTCCACCAAGGGGTCGTTTTTGCACTCCGCTTCGCGAACGGGGCATACTTGCCGCATCCGCTAGACCTTTCAGCGCAATTTTGCATGCGGATGGCCACTCACTAATGGACTGAGTCCGCTGTGTTAAATGGGCGGCCCGCGTTCGATACAACTCGCGTCCAAACTTTAGCGGTGACAAATAGGCGGCTCCCTCCCAGCCCTGCTCTGCTCGAACCTTCGTCCCGTTTACGGTCCTCAACGAGCTACCGCTTGTCGAGCGCAAGCAGTAGAAACACTGCAGGCAAATAGATGATGGAAGCAAATAACAATCGGCGCGCGGCGGAATTCGAACGATCAAATGTCAGCCGAACTGCTTGATAGCCAAACACAATACCCAGCAGACTGGTTCCTGCGAGATAGATATCTCCTGTGAGTCCGATAAACGAGGGAATCATAGTGCATGGGACAAGAAGCATAGCGGGCAATGCCGACTGTACGGCGACAAATTGATGGCGATCGCTGCTTCGCGGCAAAATCCTATAGCCCGCCCGATCGTAGTCTTCCCGATACATCCACGCAATCGCCATGAAGTGGGGAAATTGCCAGAGAAACAGAATTGCGTAAAGGATCCACGCTCCATATTCCAGCCGCCCCGCGGCCGCAGACCACCCTATGAGGGGCGGCACCGCTCCTGAGAACGCGCCGACAAGCGTACAGAGTGGAGTCATGCGCTTGAGTGGAGTGTAAAGCCCGAGGTATATCCCGAGAGACGCGGCGGCAAAGAATGACGATATTGGATTGACGCATATATAGAGGTACACGATGCCGACTGCGGACGCAGTTGTCCCGAAGATGAAAGCGACTTGGCTGGATACAGCTCCAAGTACCACAGGCCTTCTCGCCGTGCGGCGCATACGCCCGTCGAACCTGCGCTCCATTAACTGGTTGAGAGCCGCGGCTCCAGAAGAGACGAGGATCGTGCCCAACACAGTGTGAAAGAGCTGGAGAAACGGGAAATCCCAAACAGGACTGCTCGCCAGGCAGAAGCTCAAGGATACGGTTATCGCGATCAAAACATTGATTTCCGGTTTGGTTAACGCCCAAACGCCGGCTGCAACACTTGACAGTGATCTGCCGCTCTCTCGCGCAACTGTTAACTGGCGAGCAAGTAGAATTGTCGATTCCGTGGACACGCTACGTGCCGCCTCTCACTATAGGAATGCGGGTTGTTGTTCGACAGAAACGTCAGCTGCAGTTGATGGAGGAGACAAGGGTGCCGGGGGACGCGCAGAGAGCAATCGAACGATGATTCCAGCAACCGGGATAAGAAAAACGAGTGACCCAAACACCCACATGAATGCGCCGGCGGCGACTTGATCGGTCAACGCGCTGATTGGAAAGGGATGGTCGACAGTTGCATAGCTCGGATAGATCAACCGTCCAGAGAAGCAGAGGATCGCCGAGAGAACTGTATTTACGAGGTCAGCACCGGCTAGATACGGCACAGCCAGCAACTGCATTCCTGGTTGGCGAGCGGGCCACGGAAGAATCAAAGCCCACCAGAAGAGGATGCTTGTAAATAGGAAGCAGGCGTGTTCCATGTTGTGCCAGCCTTCCGAACTTAGGGCAAACTCATATGCGGCTGGAATGTGCCAACCGACATAAGCCACATTCATCACGATCCACGCCACAGGCCAGCGTGTGAGAAAAGCGGTCGCGGAATGAAGCGTTCGCGAACGGAAGAATGGGCGCAGAACAGTGCGAATGAGCCATTTCGGCAGACCGCGCAGAAGTGGAACAACTGGCGAACCCAAGACCAGCAAAGGGGGCGCGATGGACATCAGCACGAAGTGCTGCGCCATGTGCATGAAGAGCAAAGACTCGCTGAAGGTATCGAGCGGAGAAGAGACCGCCACGAAGATCGCTATAATCCCCAAAAGAAACGAGACAAGACGCCACTGAGAGAGCTGCTTTGGTCGAGTCTTGCGGAGCCGAATCCAGCCGATTGTGTACACGATCGCGATCAAGCCAAGAACGAGAGTGATTCCAGCCGGGATGTCCCAGTTAGTGAACAACTCGGACGGGAAGCGCTCCATAACTCACCTCTTAGTTTCAGGAACCGATTGCGTCTGGCGTTCTTCCGCCTCCTCGAGCGAGGCATTCGAGGCTGGTAGATCGCCCGCCGGATGGAGCGTCTCCAGGAAACCGACCAAGGCAGTAGTCTCCGCCGGTGACAGGTTTTTGCCATACGCCGGCATATTTCCTCCGCCCTGCAGCACCTGTCGGATCATCTGGTCCTCCGTCATCCGGGAAGCGACGGCATCCAGCGCGGGCCCTCGATTGCCTCCATTCCCTTCCAGCGAATGACAGTTTCTACATTGTTTCGCTTGAAAGACCGCTGCACCCTGTCGGACGAGCGGAGTGGCCGTGCGCAGATATTTTGGAGGCACCGGATCGCCGCTCCACGCGTCCATATGCGGGCTCCATGGCGTGAAGGAGGCCAGATGCGTCAGTACTCCCCAAGTTACTGCCACCGTGCTGAGCACAAGAATCGCAACCGGCCGGCGATGCCAGCTTTTCTCTCCCTCCGAAGCATAGAGCGGCAAGGCTAAGAGAATCCCGATGCCGATGATCGGCGCAATGAGAATACATGGTGTTTCCATCGCTGGCGGCAGGTACGCCAACGCTGCATAGATCCAGAGAAAAAAGAAGTCGGGCTTCGGCACCGTTCTGACGATGGTTGGATCAGGCTGGCCGCTGGGACCGAACGGTCCGAACGCGACTGCGCAGACAATGACGGCAGCCAATATCGCTGCGGAGAAGAACACGTCCTTCCAAAGAGCTCCTGGAACAAAGGCGATACCGTTTTCGTGAGTAAGCTCGTGGTATTCCTGGAGATAGGTGGAGCGTTTGACTGTGCGGCCAGGCATTGGCCATTCATTGATACCCAGTTTGAGCACCATCCAGACGTGCAAACCTGCGAAACCGAGCATGATGCCCGGTATCACTAACACGTGAAGAGCGAAGAATCGGGACAGCGTAGCGCCGGCGATGATTGGGCCGCCGAGAAGCAAATGAACCAGACTCCCGCCAACGAGGGGAATACGGCTGGTGATGGAGGCACCGATCCCAAGTCCCCAAAAGGCATCCTGATCGAAGCGCAGTACCTGGCCGGTGAAGGCCATGCCGAGGGTCATGAGAAGAAGAAAGACGCCCAGAATCCAGGTTAACTCGCGCGGGTACTTGTAAGAGCCGAAGAGGAACACCTGCACCATATGAATGAGCACCACGGCGACCATGAAGTTGGAGCCCCATCCGTGAATCGCGCGGAGAAACCAGCCCAGGTCGAGCTGCTGGTTGAGAACGTTCAGGCTGTACCAAGCGTGTCCGGCAGACGGCACGTAGACGATGGCAAGTAAAATGCCTGTGACAAACTGAAGGATAAGAAGAGTGAACGCCGCGCTGCCGAATACGTACCACCAACTCGCCGTATTTCGAGGCACGGGATGCAGTGCCGCGTCTTTGATTGGAGCTTCGAGTTGTAGACGGTGCTCCAGCCATCCATAGATCGTCTTCAAGATGCCCATGACGATTTTCCTTTGCATCCATCAATCGTGACGAGTTTGGCGGTGTTGGAGAGCGTTGGCATCTGACCGGCGTTGATCTTCAGCAGATCGTTTTCGATCTTGCAGTCATACGAGAACAGGCCGCGCTCTGGCGGGCCCGAAGCACGCGCACCATCGGCGTAATAGGCTCCTCCGTGGCATGGGCACATGAAGAGCTGCGACTGCGGGAACCACCTGACCGGGCAACCAAGATGCGCGCAATTAACCGCAAATACCTGGAACTGCTCATCGGCCATCCGCCTCACGTAGCAAGCGACCTTTGCGGTTTCTCCGTCCCATGGCCGACGAAATGGGTTGAGGAATGTGGCCAGCCGCGTCTCTCCGACCGGGAAGTTTTGAATGTTTCCCAATGTGATCCAGGACTTGTAGGCGGCATCCGGCTTGACGGGTGAGAGCAGATAGCGAATGACCGGCACTGCGAGGAACATACCTGCGATTCCGTTGAAGATCATCCCAATCTTCAGCAGGAGCCAGCGACGGGAGACGATCGTGCTCTGTTGCGTTTGAGATTCCGCTTGTGGAGTTAAGGTTCCAGTGCTCATTCTGTTCTCTCCCATTGTTCCCCGTATGGTTGACCTGGGGTTGAAGTCCGCAACGAAGCCAGATAGTGCACGATGTCGGAGACGTTTTGGTCGCTCATCGGCTTGCCCGGTTTGTCGTTACGCCAATCGGGCTGTCCGATATCAGTACGTCCGGCAATCACGATGCTCCGAATCGCCTGGTCATTCATTAGCGCCAGATAGTCGGGACTGGTAATCTCCTGCTTTGAGTTCTTGTGGCAGGACCCGCAGAATGTCTGGAACGCCGCCTTTCCCCGAGTCGGATCGCCTGTCTGAAGTTCTGCATACGAGGGGCGCGCAGGCTGGTCCACCTGAAGCGGCTGCGACCAGGACCTGCGCATCCCCTGAACAAGAATGTCGATCTGTTTGTCGGTTAGAACTCCACCGGCAGAAATGGCAAAGGCGGGCATCTGGGTTTGCGGCATTCCTTTGCCGATCCATTTCCTGAGAGACGCGTCGTCAACCAAGGCTTGATATTCGGGATTCGCCAATTCCATAGCCGCACCATTCCTGCCATTTGTGCCATGGCAGCCCGCACAATTCTGCCGGTAAAGGACGTCGAACTTCAGCTCATCTTCAGGTCTGGGAACGGAGGCTTCCCTGCTCCGACCTCCCACGCGAATTCCACACCCAAAACAGCAGAGGACCAGGAAGCTCGCCGCGATCGAGTGCAGTTCCGGCCGCATCATTGCTCCTTCTCCTCATCCTTGGTCTCCATGAGCCCAGGCGTCTCGATTCCAAGCCGCGCGATCGCGGGCAAAGTGGCGACGGTGTCAATGCGTTCCTCACGAGCAACAACTGAGCCTGCTACTACACCAAAGAAAATCTGGGAGACGATAAACCATTTCCACGCGATGTGGGCATCCAAAGCGGGATTAATGATCCCCATCGTGGAATGCAAAAGACCAGTCCACAATAAAGGAGCGACGATACCGCCAAGTAACACAGGCCTGCGCGGGAGCATGGGCAGCATTGCTCCATATAGCAGTCCCACCATCAGAGACGCGGCAGTGTGGATGACAATCGCAACAATCAAGCCTTGCCAATGGAATGTCGCGATATCCGCCACGGTCGGATTCCGCCAATGCGCGACGCCCGCGCCCCCAAGAAGGTTTACCGGGTACCAGATGCTATGTTCGGCCAGGACCCCATAGATCATCGCCGGAACAATCATCGCGATGCCACCGGCAATTCCTCCCTTGACTCCGGCCTTGATCGGGTAGGTCTCGATTGGAAGGTACGACCGGTGCTTCGCGCTCACGTAGATGTGATGAACCCGCGTGCGTGCGGTGAAGACAGCCGTTGTGTCGTCAGCGACAGGAACGGCCACGTGCGCCTCGTTGGGGAGGACCTGGCCGAACCACCCTACGCAGCCAACCAAGACAAACATGGCGCCGACAACCCCTACACCTATGTCCGTCACTAACCCTGCTGCAACCAACGTGACGCCAAAGGCAAGGATGACAGGCCAGACCGTGGGCGACGGCAGTTGGACCGCGGGCTTAGCCGAACCGGACTCGTGAAATCCCGACGCGCTCATCTCATCACCTGCCCAAGATGTAAACCACCGTGAAAACGACAACCCATACCGCATCAACGAAGTGCCAGTAAAGTGCGAGCACCTTGAATCGTCCAGAAGCTTCCGAGCTGACCTTCCCGAACAGAGTGAAGATCAGGACGAGGAGCAACATTACGAGACCTATGACTACGTGCGTGGCGTGAAGTCCAACCAGCGAGTAGAACGTCGTGCCGAAAAGATTGGTGTGAATGGTCAGCCCATCTTGATAGATAAGCTTGTGCCACTCGTCAGCTGTACCAGCGAGGAAGATGATTCCCAGAGCAATGGTTACCGCCAGCCATGTGAAGAAGCGTTTGATGAGACCATTGGCCACGGCGTGCTCAGCCCGCACAATTGTGAAACTGCTCGATAAGAGACAAATTGTGTTCAACCAAGGTACTTCCAACACCTCCCTTGGCGTAGGTCCAGCCAGACTCTTGCCGATGTAGAACACGTAGGCAACCACAAAGATGGTGAAGATCGCCGACTCCCCGATGATCAGGCACACCATGCCCACGGTGCCGCGCGGAGGAAGCTGCCACGCTTGATGCGGAATTGGCAGGACAGACGAAGCACTCATCGTTCGTATCTCCAATCCGGATCTTCAGGATGCTTCAGATCCCACAAGGGACGGCGGCTCCTGACTTCAGGCTCGATTGCGAAGTTGTACTCGGGAGGCGGTGATGGAACCGACCACTCAAGGGTCCACGCGTCCCAAGGGTCATTGCCAGCCGGCAACCCGCGGAAGTACGAGAAAATCAGGTTGTACACAAATATGAGAACAGCGATCCCTTGGATGAATGCGCCTATCGAGACGATCTGATTGATGAGCGTCCACCCTCGGTCCGCTTGATATGTGTAGATTGATCGGGGCATTCCGAGGAAACCTAGAATGTGCATAGTATCGAAGCAGATGTGAAAGCCAATGAAGAACAACCAAAAGTGCCATTTTCCTAGCACTTCGCTCAACATGCGGCCGGTCACTTTGGGGTACCAGTAATAGATTGCAGCGAAGATGCACATCACGATCGCCCCGACGAGTACATAGTGAAAGTGAGCGATCACGAAGTACGAATTGTGCAGTTGCCAGTCAAGCGGGGATACCGAGAGCATGATTCCAGTCAAGCCCGCGATCAGAAATTGAAACAGAAATGCGGTACAGAAGAGCATGGGAGTTGCAAACCGTATCTTGCCGCCCCACATGGTTGCGACCCAGTTGAAGATCTTGATCCCCGTAGGAATTCCAACCAGCATCGTTGAAAGGGTAAAGAAGGCATTCGAGGCAGACGTCATGCCTACGGTGAACATGTGGTGCGCCCATACGCTGACACTGACAAAAGCAATGCACACAGACGCAGCCACCATCGCGGCGTAACCGAAGATCGCTTTCCGCGAAAATACTGGAATGATTTCGTTAGCGATTGCGAAAGCGGGCATCACAAGCACATAGACTTCGGGATGTCCAAAGATCCAAAAGAAATGCATCCAGACCGTTGCCGATCCGCCGGCCTGAGTATCAAAGAAATGCCCGCCGAGATAACGGTCGATGAGAAGCATGAATTGCGCCGCTGTCAGCGGAGTGATCGTAATTAGCGTTAGCGAGCTAACGACAAACATTAGCCACGGGAACAGTGGCATACGCAGAAGGGTCATACCTTTGCAGCGCATTGAAATTACAGTGGCGACAATGTTGATGGCCGTCCCCAGGGTTCCGAATCCGCTCACGATCAGCGCCAAGGCCCAGTAGTCCGTGCTGTGACCCGGGGAGAATGCACGCGCCGTGAGGGGCGCATAGGCGAACCATCCGACATCAGGGGCGCTTCCCATCCCGTATAGTCCGAATCCTCCGACGAAACTGAAATACAGAAGAAGTCCGCCAAACGCAGTCAGCCAGAAGCTAAATGCATTCAGGCGGGGAAAGGCCATGTCGCGTGCTCCGATCATGAGTGGAACCAAGTAGTTCCCGAACCCGAACAGGATTGGCATCCCAACGAGGAACACCATTGTGGTTCCGTGCATGGTGAAGAAGCGATTGAACACGGCGGGGTCAAGAAAATGATTGTTGGGAACTACAAGCTGGAGGCGGATGCAGATAGCTTCACAGCCTGCGATCAGCAAAAAGAAGAGGGAGTAGATGACATAGAGAATGCCTAGCTTCTTGTGATCTACGGTGATCACCCAAGAGTGAAGTGTTTCAAGCAGGGTAGATTCATTCGCCGTTCCAGCAGCGTCGAAAGTACCAGGATACGGAATGATCTGATCTGCCATGGCTACTGCCGTCCTCTTATTGAAGAGTAGAAAGATAGTCGACCAGAGCTTCGACTTTGTCGTCGCTTAGCTGCATTGCCGGCATCAACGATCCCTTTTTCAAGTGATCTGGACTCTTGATCCAGTCGACCAGTGTGGCGCGATTGTTGGGCGCAATGCCTGAGGCGATCGTCGACCGGCTCATTATGTGAGTGAGATCCGGACCAAATCTCCCGGTTGCGGCTGTGCCCCTGATGGTGTGGCAGTTCATACAGGACTGGGTCTCAAAGATGTGGCGTCCCAAAGCTACCTGCGGTTCCACGCGTGCTGGACTCTGTTGGTTCCTCACCCACGTCTCAAACTGTTCGGGCGTATCTACGTACACTCGAATCAGCATGTTCGCGTGTTGCATCCCACAGAACTGAGCGCATTGGCCCAGATAAACGCCCGTTTGTAGGGGGTCGAGCCACATTTGGTTGACGCGGTTTGGAATTAAGTCCGTCTTCCCCGCCAACTGCGGCACCCAAAAGCTATGGACAACATCTGCAGACATTAGCTTGAGATAGGTTGGCGATGGGTGGTTTGCGCTGCTCACCGGGACATGCAGCTCATTCGCCGTCACGATGCCGAGATTTGGATAGCGGAATTCCCACCAGAACTGATGTCCGATGACTGTCACGTCCAGCGCTGATCGAGGCTCTTCAGGATCCTGGACAGCAAAGATGATCCGAGCCGTCGCGAGGAACAGAACGATCACGATCAGCACCGGGATTACGGTCCATGCCAACTCAATCCGGTTGCTTCCATATACCTGAGGAGGTTCTGCCGACTCGTCTCCCGTAGCTCGATAGCGGAAGATCACAAAGATCAAAAGAACTGCAACAAAGACAAAAATGGCACCTGTAATGCCGAAGACCAGCATCGACAGATGATTAATTTGAATCGCTGGCGTGGACGACGGCGCAAAGATATTGATATGACGCGTCGCGGATGCATTCTGTGCGACTGACACCGGCGGCGCGAGCACAGTGACCGTCGCCAGAATTGATGTCGACAGCCGTTTTGCTCTTTGCGCATCGCGATATGGGGTCATTGCCGCTTCATCTCCATGCCCGGGCTAGCAAGCCACACTCGTCTTTCACTCTGAAGAGGGCAGCGTCCTGATTCGAATAGTGGCCTTCCCAACGCGGGACATCCCGCTCGCAGCCCAAGAACGTCAGGACGTAGGGCCACCGCTTCTTGCCAGAACGAAAGCATCCCGTATGCCAAATCTCCCGACGGGATTGGAATTCATTACAAGCTCCTGATTCGCATCGCACTTAGAGCCACCATCGCACTCTAGTAGCAACGCGACTATGACGAATAGCGATACCCGTTGACACTCGGTTGACACCTAAGAAGTCACAGGTTTGACGTTTCGATAGAGCATGGCTTGTTTCAGAAGGTACTTGGGTCAGGTAAGTGCATCCGATTGCCGTGCTTACCTCGTCTGCGTGAGCGCCCTCGGAGCTGCCGCCTAGATGCATTCACGCAAGCAGCTCCTTCTCCGTTATTGCGTTCCGTTGGATGCCCAACAGCGTAGACCACAGAGAAGGCAACTTTCCGGGGGCACACCTTCATGCATGCTGACTGCGCTATCCGCGCACCTTGCAAATCGATTGGCGATCTTTCGCCTGCGGGGCGGCGCATACAGGCGAATAATCTCATAGACACATCGAAGGTATAGTCGACTGATACTAAAGATGATTGCGCGCGTTTCTCAATTCGAGTTACCGTGCTGGCATGGCGATTCAGAACAAGGAGAAGACAATTGCGATCGTGGACGATGACGAATCAGTCCGGATCGCTCTTGCGGGTCTAATGAAAGCAGTGGGTTTGTCTGTGAAGACCTACGGTTCTGCACAAGAGTTTCTCAATTCGGGCGAACAATATCGTGTCTCCTGTTTAATCGCTGACATCCGTATGCCAAACATCTCGGGTCTCGAATTGCAGGCAAAGCTAAACGCAGAGGGCTGCACCATTCCAACCATTTTCATCACGGCCCATGGCGATGCGAAGATGCGAATGCAGGCCTTGCGCGCAGGTGCAGTTGAATTCCTCTCGAAGCCATTCAGCAACAGTGCGCTCCTTGAAAGTGTTCAGGCGGCTCTGGAGATCTGAAGCCATTAGAGGAATCTCCAGAAACCCAGGAAGGTGCCTCGTGGCAACTTCGGCCACCCTCAAATTCGAAGAACAAGACTTCGGCGAACGCAAGTTTGAGCAAATCATCGGAGAGAGCCGCGCTTTGGAAGCGGTATTGAACCGGGTCGAGCGCGTCGCCCCGACCGACTCCACCGTCTTGATTGAGGGAGAAACTGGCACGGGCAAGGAACTGATAGCGCGGGCTATCCATAATCTCAGCGGGCGGTGTGGCCGCCCATTCATTCGGCTAAACTGCGCAGCGATCCCGGTTGATCTTCTCGAAAGCGAGCTGTTTGGTCACGAAAAGGGGGCATTCACCGGTGCAATCGCTCCGAAGATTGGCCGCTTCGAATCGGCACACACAGGCACGCTATTTCTGGATGAGGTGGGTGACATCCCTGCAGTTCTGCAGCCCAAGTTGCTGCGAGTGCTGCAGGAACGAGAGTTTGAGCGCCTGGGTAG
>Ga0335072_10005180_pt1 | contig 19219 bp, 15 predicted proteins | sample Lox_Sample_21_FD_206725 | JGI IMG/M metagenome (GOLD analysis project Ga0335072, IMG submission 206725) | Soil microbial communities from Loxahatchee National Wildlife Refuge, Florida, United States - Lox_Sample_2.1 | ecosystem: Environmental > Terrestrial > Soil > Wetlands | place: USA...
GGCGCGACGCTGCTCCTGGCCGCCTTCGGCCTCACCGCCGAGACCGCGATGATCGCCATCGCGATGAGCCTCGGGGTCGAGTTCTGGCAGGTGCGGCGCTGGGCCAGGCGCCACATCGGGCTCGACTCGCGCACCGAGATCGACCGGCCGGTGCACGACGAGCTCATGCGCGTGACGCGGCGTCAGGTGCCGAACGCGCTCTACTACATTTTCCAGACCCAGGTGAGCGTGTGGCTGCTCAGCGTGTTCGGAACTTACGAGCACATCGCGAACCTGGGTGCCTTGACGCGCATCAGCGCGGTCTACCTCGCCCTCTCGGCCGCGGTCGACGGCCTGATCCTGCCGCGCTTCGCGCGCTGCAACGAGGCGGAGCGCATCTGGTCGCTCTATCTCCAGATCTTCTTCGGGTTGGTGGCGCTCACGGTGGTGCCGGTGCTGGTCGTATGGGCCGCGCCCCAGCCGTTCCTCTGGATCCTGGGGCCGAAATACGCGGGTCTCTCGACCGAGCTCCTGCTCGCGATGCTGAGCGCCTTCACGGGCGTGCTCAACTCGGTCACCTGGGGGCTGAACGCGACGCGCGCCTGGTTCCTCCCGGTCAAGGTCTATGTCGGGCTCGGCCTCTTGGTGCAGCTCGCGCTCCTGCTCGCGATCGGCGCTGCGACCGTGCGCGAGGTGCTGGAGATGTCGATCCTCATGAACGTCGCCCAGACCGCGATGAACATGGCGGGGACCATGGTCTTCATCCGCAATTACCGGCGCGCTGCCGCGCCGGCACCGGCGGCTTCCGGCAGCACCTAGCGCATTTTCCGCCGAAATGGAAACCGGTTCGGCGCGGAAAATGCGTCGATCCGATAATCCGGCGCGTAGTCCGATTGGACTTGATCGGATCGCGCTCTAGGAAACGCGGCCGCGCGCGGGCTTGGCCGGCCGCGCCTCCGCGGTCGAGCCGCGCACGATGAGCTCGGTTGCGAGCGTCACCGAGAGGGCGGCGCCGTCGCCGTGCTGGATACGCAGCAGGAGCGCCTTCGCCGCCTGGGTCCCCATCTCGTAGAGCGGCATGCGCACGGTGGTGAGCGGCGGCTTGAGCTTGTCGACGAAGCGGATGTCGTTGAAGCCGGTGACCGAAACGTCCCCGGGCACGCTGAGCCCGAGCTCGGCGGCCGCGTCGTAGCAGCCGATCGCGAACAGGTCGTTCGCGGTGAGGGCGGCGGTGAAGGTGCGGTCGCGCGACCAGAGCTCGCGGAACGCGCGCCGGCCTTCCTCCTCGTTGAACGCCTGGCACGCGACCACGAGGCGCGGCTCGGCCTTGAGCCCGTGGTCGCGCATCGCCTCGACGAAGGCCTGACGCCTGCCATGGCCGGTCGAGAGCGAGGGCGGCCCCGCGATGTGCGCGATGCGCCGGTGGCCGAGCGCCACGAGATGCGCCACCGTCTGGCGCACGCCGAGCACGTCGTCGGCCACCACCGCGGGCGCCTTCGAGGAATCGGGGGCTCGATTGATGAGCACGAGGGGGATGTCCTCGGCGAGGCAGTAATCGACCACGGGGTCGCGCCGGCGCGCGGTCGCGAGGATGAGGCCATCGACCCGACGCGCGATCATCTTCTGGACCGCGATGCGCGCACGCTCGGCGTCGTTGTCGGTGTTGGTCAGGATCGCGGTGTAGCCGACCGCGCCGAACACGTCCTCGATGCCGCGGATCGCGGGCGGGAATACCGGGTTGTTGAGGTCGGGGATGAGCACGCCCGCGGTGAGCGTGCGGTTGGTCTTGAGCCCGTAGGCGATCGGGTTCGGATGGTAGCCGAGGCTCTCGGCCGCCGCCGCGACCCGGCGCGCGATCGCCTCCGTCACCATGGGACGCGTCGCCGGGTTGAGCACGCGCGAGACGGTCGAGGGATGGACGCCGACCTTGCGCGCGACGTCGCGGAGTGTCGTCCGGGTGCGGGCCATGGCGAGGATGTATAGAGAGATGCCCGAGCCGCGGCAAGCGGGCGCCCCGATCCGCGGCCTCCCGGGGACACGCCATTTGCGCGTCTCCCGAGGGTCGAGTATAAGGCTGCAATCGATTGCGTGGGCCGGCCTTTTGGGCCGCCCGCGCGGCCGTCACAGGGAGCTCGAAGGGCGATGAGGCACAAACTCGGCTGGATCGGATTGGGGCGCATGGGGAGCCCGATGGCGTCGCGCCTCCTGAAGAAGGGCTACGACGTCGCGGTCTACAACCGCACGCAAGCGAAGGCGGAGCCGCTCGCCTCGCTCGGCGCCAAGATCGTCGAGCGGCCGCAGGATCTGGCCGGATGCGACATCGTCTTCACCATGGTCTCGACCAGCGACGACCTGATCGCGGTGCTTTCCGACCCGGGCGGGCTTCTCGCCAAAGCGGAGGCGGCGCCGAAGATCGTGGTCGATTGCTCGACCGTGTCGGTCGAGGGCTCGACCAAGGCGCGCGCTGCTGCCGAGAAAGCGGGGGCCGCGTTCCTTGCGTCCCCGGTGAGCGGCAACGGCAAGGTCGTGAAGGCGGGGAAGCTCAGCGTCGTGGTCTCGGGCCCGCGCGCGGCCTACGACGTGGCCGAGCCCTATCTCGCGACGCTCGGCCAGGGCGTGAGCTACGTGGGCGAGGGCGAGCTCGCGCGTATCGTCAAGATTTGCCACAACGTCATGCTCGGCGTGGTCGCGCAGAACCTGGCCGAGATCACGGTGCTGGCCGAGAAGGCCGGCGTGAAGCGCCACGCCTTCCTCGACTTCATCAACAAGAGCGTGATGGGCTCGATGTTCACGCGCTACAAGACGCCGGCCTACGTCAATCTCGACCTCACCACCACCTTCACGCCCGTGCTGCTTCGGAAGGACCTCGATCTCGGCCTCGCCGCCGCGCGCGAGCTCGGCGTGCCCATGCCGGTCACCGCCGCGACGCGCGAGGTGATCCAGAGCCTGGTGGGCAACGGCTACGTCGATTGCGACTTCGCGGCCTTGTTGCTGCTCGAGGCCAAGGGTGCCGGGCTCGAGCTCAAGCCCGAGAACGTGCCGGTCGAGGACGGGCTCGGCGTCACCGCCAAGGCGGCGGAGTAGGGCGGCGGGCTCGACCGCTCCCTTCGACCTCATACTTCGAGACGCTGCGCTCCTCGGGACGAGGTCGATTGAAATCTCGCGATTGCCTCACCCTGAGGAGGCCCGTATGGCCGCCTCGAAGGGCGCGGCAAGTCACGAACGACGCTCGCCTAAAGCTCGACTTCCCAATATTCGCTCTCGACCTCGGGGCCGAAGTCGCGGTGGCGCTCGCGTTGGGTGATGCGGAAGCCCGCGCGCGCGTAAATGCGCCGCGCCGGCTCGAGGTTCGAGTGGGTCCAGAGGATGACCTTGCGGTAGCCGACCGAGCGCGCGAACCGGAGGCACTCCTCGACCAGGCGCGTCCCCAGCCCGTGGCCGCGCGCCTTGTCCTCGACCATGAGAAGGCGCAGCTGGCCTTCCTCGTCGCTGCGCTTCACCAGCATGACCGAGCCCACGCGCTCGCCGTCGAGCTCGGCGATCCAGCAACGCTCGCACGCGGGATTGAAATGGTGCAGGAACGAGGACAGCGTGTCGGCGACGTTCGCCTCGAGGCCGGGGCCCCAGCCGTGATGCTCGGCGTAATAGGCGCCGTGGCGCTCCATGATCCAGCCCATGTCGCCCGGCTTGTGCGCGCGGAGCTCGATCTCCGGCGCCTTGGGATCGGGATCGGGGCCGAGGAGGGATTCGATCTCGCCCATCGCGGCCACGAGCCGGTCGCGCCCGCTTTCGCCCAGGGGCTCGATCAGGTGCGCGACGTCGGCGCTCGAGCGCGCGTCCAGATGCCGGAACGCCTTCCTGCCGCGCGCGGTGAGCGAGAGCAGGCTCGCGCGCCCGTCCGCGGCCGAGCGCTCCTTCGCGACCAGGCCCTTCTTCTCGAAGCCGCGTAGCATGCGGCTCATATAGCCGGCATCGAGGTCGAGGGCGTGCCTGAGCTCGGTCGCGGTCGCGCGCGCGCGGAGGGCGAGCTCGCGGATTACCCGCGCCTCGGCGAGCGAGAAGGGCGTCTCGAGAAGGTGCTCGTTGAGCACGCCGATCTTCTTCGTATAGAAGCGGTTGAAGTGGCGCACGGCCGCGATGCGGCCCGGATCGGCGGACGCAGGATCGGCGGGTGGGGAATCGGTTGCCACGATCTCCGGCCTGGCGCGTTTGGTCCTGGCGGCGGCGGCGACACTCATGCTTCGCTCCCTTCGGCTCGCGCGTCCGATCGGGACTCCGCTCCCGGTCGGGGGCTTTCGATGAGCCTGCCGGAGATGTTTGACTTTGTCAAGTATCTCGCGGTGCCCGTCGGCCGGCCGGGGTTGCGACGCCTAAAGCCCTAGATACGCCTTGCGGATTTCGGGATTGGCGGCCAGTGCCGCGGCCTTGCCCTCGGTGAAGAGGCGGCCTTCGGCGACCACGTAGGCGTAGTCGCTGACCGAGAGGGCGAGATGCACGTTCTGCTCGACGAGGAGGATGGTGAGGCCCGCCTCCTTGAGCGCCTTCAGGGTCTGGAACAGCTGCTGCACCACGACCGGCGCCAGGCCGAGCGAGAGCTCGTCGATGATCAGGATCTTTGGATCGGTCATGAGGCCGCGCGCGATCGCGAGCATCTGCTGCTCGCCGCCCGAGAAGGTGCCGGCGTGCTGGCGCCGGCGTTCCTTGAGGCGCGGGAAGTAGCCATAGACCTGCTCCAGGCGCTTGGCGGCGACGCGGCCCGCGCGGCGCGTGAAGGCGCCCATCTGGAGATTTTCCTCGACCGTCATGGCGCTGAAGAGCTGGCGCCCCTCGGGCACGAGCACGAGGCCGCGCGCGGCCTTGGCATGGGCCGGAAGGCGCGTCACGTCCTCGCCCTCGAACAGCACGCGGCCGCCGCGCGGCTTGACGCTGCCGACGACGGCCCGGAGGGTCGTGGTCTTGCCCGCGCCGTTGGCGCCGATGATGGTGGTGAGCGCACCCTCTTGGGCCGCGAGCGAGATGCCCCAAAGCACCTGGACCTCGCCATAGCCCGCCTCGAGCGAGTCGACCTGAAGGAGTGGGTCGCTCATGGCGCTTGCTCCGCGCCCGATAGGCCGGGATCGCCCAGATAGGCCGCGATCACGGCCGGATCGTTCGCGACCTCCTGCGGCGCGCCCTCGGCCAGCTTCTCGCCCGTGCTCAGGACCACGACCCGGTCCGAGAGCGACATGATCGCCTGCATCAGATGCTCGATGATCAGGATCGCGACGCCGCGCGCGCGGATGCGCTTGATCACGTCGATCATGCGCGCGACCTCGGACGGGTTGAGGCCCGCGAGCACTTCGTCGAGCAGCAGGAGCGTCGGCCGCGCGCACAGCGCGCGCGCGAGCTCGAGGCGCTTCTTGCCCGCGATGGTGAGCTGGCCCGCCGGCATCCCGGCGCGGTCCTCGAGGCCCACGAAGCCGAGCACCTCGCGCGCCGCCTCGCGCGCGCGGCCCAAGGGCAGGTTGTCGGCGCCGAAGCATGCGCCCACCGTGCAGTTCTCGAGCACGGTCATGGTCGCGAGCGGCTGCACGATCTGGTGCGTGCGCGCGATGCCGTGGCGCACCACCCGATAGGGCGCAAGGCCGGTGATGTCGACGCCCTTGAAGAGCACGTGCCCCTCGTCCGGCTTGTAGACGCCGTTGATGAGGTTGAACACGGTCGACTTCCCGGCGCCGTTGGGCCCGATCAGGCCCATGATCTGGCCCTCGGCCACCTCGAAGCTGAGCTCGTTCACGGCGCGCAGGCCGCCGAAGCTCAAGCCGAGCCCGCGCACTTCGAGGAGGGCGCTCATTCGAGCACCGTGCGCGTACGCGGCCAGCGCCGATGCACCCAGCCCATGAGCCCGCCCGGAACGAACAGCACGATGAGCAGCAGAAGCGCGCCGGCGATCACGAGCTGGAAGTTCGAGAAGGTCGCGGAGGTCAGGAGATGGCCGCGCAGCTCCTCGTAAAGAAAGGCGCCGATCGCCGCCCCCGTCACGGTGCCCTGGCCGCCCAGCATGAGCATGACGATGACCTCGACCGAGAGCGAGAGGTCGAACGCGTCGACCGGCTGGATGAAGGCGCTCTTGAAAAAGAAGAGGGCGCCCGCGACCGCGGGAAGGAAGGCCGAGATGCTGTACGCCATCGCCTTGTAGCGCGGCGTCGCGACCCCGAGCACGGCGGCCGCGTCCTCGTTCTGCCCGATCGCGAGGAGGCCGAGGCCGAATTTCGAGCTCTTGATCGCGTAGCTCAGGACCAGCGACAGGCCCATCACCAGGACCAGGAGAAAATAGATCGCCCAGAGCGCCTGCATCGGGCCGCCGAACTGGCCGAAGGCGCTGATCGGGATGTAGAGGCCGGAGGCGCCGCCCCAGGGATCGAAGTTCTGGACGAAGGCGCGCACCGCCTCGTTGACGCCGATGGTCGCGAGCGCGAAATAGGCGCCGCGCAAACGCAGGATGCCGAGGCCGAAGAGATAGGCGAGGCCGCTCACGATCGCGGCCCCCACGAGCGCCGCCGGGATGAGCGGCCAGCCGAAGGCGTTCGAGAAATAGACGCCGAAATAGCCGCCGAGCCCGAAGAACACGATGTTGCCGAAGTTCACGTAGCCGGTGTAGCCGATCATGAGGTTGAGGTTGCTCGCGAGCGTCACGTAGACGGCGGCGAGCACCAGGCTTTCGCGCAGCTCGACGTTGTTGCCCCAAAGGGGCACCAGCGCGAACAGCGCCGTCGCCGCGACGATGATCCAGAAGAACGGCCGGCGGACGATGGCGAAATGGCCCATGGCGGGTTACGAGCGACGGAAGTTGAAGAGGCCGCGCGGGAACGCGATCAGCACGATCACGAACAGCACGAACTCGATGACCGAGGTCCAGCTCACCGGCATGAACGGGGTCGCCAATCCCTCGAGGAGGCCGAGGGCCACGCCGCCGAGCAAGGCGCCCGCGGGATTGCCGAGCCCGCCGAGCACGGTCACGACGAAGCTGTTGACCTGGTAGGTCGAGCCCGAGAGCACGGTGAAGGGAAACATGGTCGCGATCAGCGCGCCCGCCGTGCAGGCGAGGGCGACGCCGAGCCCGAAGGCGAGCGAGAGGACCCAGGTGGTCGGGATGCCGACCAGCGCCGCCGCCTCGCGATTGTTCGCGACCGCGCGCACCGCCTTGCCGAGCCGCGTATGGTGGAGGAAGAGATAAAGCAGGCCCGCGATCACGAAGGCGAGCACCGCCGCCATGATGTGGGTCCCGGGAAAAGTGTAGCGCCCGAGGCTCAGGCCCGGGAGGGTGACGGTCACGTTGAAGAGCTGGGTGCCCCAAAGCGCCGTGCCGAGCCCGATCAGGATCAGATTCACCGCGAAGGTCGAGAGCAGGCTCATGAGCGGCGGCTGGCCGATCACCCGATGCACCGCGACCCAATAGAGCCCGACGCCGAGCACGAAGCTCGCTGCGACCAAGGGCAGGATCGAGGCATAGGCATTGACGCCCAAGACGGTCGCGAGCAGGAACACGCCGAACATGCCCGCGACGATGATCGCGCCGTGGGTCAGGTTGATCACGTTCATGACGCCCCAGATGAGCGTCAAGCCCATGGCGGCGAGGCCGTAGACCGAGCCCACCAGGAGACCGTCCAGGATCGAGGCAATGATGCCGTTCATCGGGCCCGGATTATACGCGAGAAATGCGCGCGAGGCGCGGGGAGGGATGCGGCGGAATCCCTCCCCACGCTCGGGGTCTAACGCAGCGGATAGGCAGCGGGCGCAGTCGCGGCGCCGAGCGGCCAAACCACTTCCTTGACCAGCTTCCCGTCCTTCATCTGCCACTGGCTCAGGACCATGTCATGGGCGATCTGAAGCCCGTGGCTCTTGGGATCGGTCGAGAACTTGGTGGCGCCGAAGAGCGTGGTGGCGTCGGTCTTGTCGAGCGCCGCCGCGACCTTGGCGGGATCGATCGAGCCCGCGACCTCGATCGCGTGCTGGAGGATCAGGCCGCCGCCGTAGCCGCCCGCGGCATGGTAGCCGGGGGCGATCTTGAAGCGCTCCGTGAACGCCTTGGCGAACGCCGCGGGCGTCGGGCCGAAGTCGGGCTTGTAGGTCACCTGGGGCGCCCATTGGGACGGGGTCGAGATGCCCTGTGCCGCCGGCCCGAGGGTCGCGAATTGCGGACTGTCGGGGGCGACCAAGAGCGTGATCCACTTGAGCGGCGCCTTCTGGTCGTAGATCTGGCGCGCCATCGTGGCGCCGTCGGGGTAGTGGCCGCCGCCCAAGAGCACGTCCGCGTGGGACGACACGATCTTGTTGATGATCGCGCTGAAGTCGGTCTGGTTCGGCGGATAGGATTCGTCGAGCACGATCTTGAGCCCGCGCTCGGCCGCCTGGGCGCGCACCGCGGTCGCGACCGCCTTCGAGAACGGATCGTCCGAATAGACCAGCGCGATCGTCCCCGTCGGTTCCTTCGCCTTCACCACGTCGAGGGCGCTGGTGAGATAGTGGTCGGCGGGCGTGTACATCTGGAACAGGTACTTGTTGCCGAGCTCGTAGGTCTTGGACTCGGCGGCACCCTCGGTCAGCATGATCTTGCCGTACTGCTCGGAGATGATCGCCGCGGTCGCGGCCAGGCCCGACGAATACGGGCTGAACAGGAACGGCGCGTGGTCCTGGACGATGAGGCGCGTATAGAGCTGCTGCACGCGCCCGCCCTGGGACTGGTCGTCGTAGCTTACGAACTTGATCTTGTAATGGTCGTCGCCGACCTTGATGCCGCCGGCCGCGTTCACGTCGTCGCGCCACAGCTCGAAGCCGTGGAGCTGGGCGAGCGAGTCGACGTTGAGTGAGCCGGTCTCGGAGACGGTGAAGCCGATCGTGAGCGTTTTGTCGGCGGCGCGCGCCGGGCTCGCGTAGAGCGAGACGGCGAGCGGAATGGCGGGAAGCATCGCGGCTGCCGCGATGAGGGGGCGTCTCTTCATGGTTTCCTCCGTACAATGTCAAAAGTCACGGCGCGCCGTCCGCATCTCCCCTTGTGCCCTGCGGCTCGCGCACCCTTGGCAACGTCGCGGTCTTGGTCGTCGGTTCCCTGGTCGAGCTCCTTGGTCGTCCGGTGTGCCAGCGCGTGCGGAAGAAATCAAGTGCGTGCCGGAAACGTCGAGCGCCCCGGATGCGTTCGGCGCCGCCGTTCGCGCCCGCACATTGTCCCGTGTCGACGCCGCGGTCCAGCTCGTCCGGCCGGCCCGTCCGGCCGGTCGGCCCAACGGGCCGGCCTGTCCGCAGCGGCGCTCGCGCCCACGCCGGCGCCAGCGAGACTGCCGCGCCGCGGCCGGGAGATGCTATAACCGTTCCGACCGCCGGCCGCGCGGGCGTGGTGGAACTGGTAGACACACAGGACTTAAAATCCTGGGCCGCAAGGCATGTGGGTTCGACTCCCGCCGCCCGCACCACCGCACCCGGTCGGGCGCGGCGGCGGCGCAACGCGGCGGCGGCGCCTACTTCGACTGCGCTTCCATGTATTCGACCGCGGCCTTGATGTCCGCGTCCGAGAGCGCCGGGTTGCCGCCCTTGGCGGGCATCGCCCCCTTGCCCTTGATGACGTTCGCGACCAGCGTGTCGGTCCCCTCTTTGATCAGGGGCGCCCATGCCGCCTTGTCGCCGGTCTTCGGATTCATGGCCGCGTGGCACATCGCGCAGCTCTGGTCGTAGACCGCCTTGCCGTCGGCAGCCCTGGCTCCGCTAGCCGCGAACAGCGCCGCGGCGACGATCGCTCCGCACAGAAGAATCTTCATAACGCGCTCCCTTGTTGCCCGAGACTTCGCTTGCCAGCGGCTCGGCCCTTCCGAACCGCATAAGGTCCCAAAACGCCGTTGCCGCATTGATCCGGATCAATGCCGCCGCGGGAAAATCGGCGCGGCGCGCCGTGAGCCGGAGTCGCGTGCCGCCGCCACGTGCCGCCGTCGCGTCCCGTCGACCGCAGCGCTCACACGCCGCTGCCGATGAGCCCGATCAGCACCAGCGCGAGCAGGAACAGGCCGATCGCGATCAGCGTGAAGCCCAGGACGCGCGAGCCGAGTGCGAAGGCATGGGACGGCGCCGGCACGCGGTGCTTCTCGAGCTCGCCGCTCTCGACCAGGCGCTGGTACTGGACCGCATGCTCGCGCTTGAACTCCTCGAGCGAATAGGCGCCGGTGAACATCACGGTGTCGAGCGGGAACTTGTCCGGCCGGAAGTGGTTGTTGAAGAAGTGCACGGTGAACAGGAACACCGCCGCGAGCACCGCCTCCTCGCCGTGGAAGATCATCGCGAGGTTGAACACGTAGCCGGGCAGGTATCTCGACACCACGGTATGGAACAGCAGGATGGCGCCGCTGCCGCCGATGACGGTGACGCCCCAGAACACCGCCCAATAGTCGAACTTCTCCCAGTAGGTCCAACGGTCGAACACCGGACGCGGGCCGTAGCCGAAGAACCATTTGAACATCGCGAAGGCGTCGAAGAAGTCCTGCCAGCGGATCACCAGCGAATCGGGCCCGAACCAGCGGAAGCCGCGTCCCTTCTTGGCCAGGCGCACGGTCATGATCACGACATGGATGAAGAACACCGTGAGGAAGATGGCGGCGCAGGTGTGATGCACGAGCGCCATGTTGCGCGGCCCGCCGAAGAGATGGGCCACCGTGGGCGCCCAGAAGCTGCCGGAGAAACGGACCGCCATGCCGGTCAGGACCAGCGTCATGGTGGTGAGCAGGAAGATCAGGTGCGCGATGCGCCAGATGAGCGGGAAGCGCTGGATGTAGGTCTCTTCCTTATGCGCGCCGACGCCGCCCGCCGGTAGCGGATAGACGATCAAGTCGCCGCGCGCCTTGCGCTCCTTGTAGGAGCGGTAGAACCACAGCGCCGAATGGGTCCAGAAGAAGGCGAACACGCCGATCAGGAGGAGCGCCATGAATTTGGATGCGAGCCACAGGGCGGGATAGTGCTGGAAATCGTCCGTGTTGCCGTGCGGCTCGAAGGTGATGAACCCGGCGCTCGCGCCGGCGTGGCATTTCCGGCAGGTCGCGAGGCGGTTCGCCGGATAGACCGTCGAGCGCGGGTCGGTCACGAGCTGGATTTTGTGGTAGCCGTGGCAGTCGAAGCATTTGGCCGTGTAGCCGTAGCCGAGCCGCTCGACCTGGCCGTGATAGCTCGCGAGATAGGTCTTGAGCTGCTCCTTGTGGCATGAGCCGCAATTCTGGGTGATGACCAGGCGCGTCGAGGTCAGGTTCGGGTTCTCGATCTGGTGGCTGGTGTGGCAATCCGCGCAGGTCGGCGCGATCGGCGCGTGCGCCTGCAGCAGCAGCACGCCGTGGATCGAGGTCTTGTAGTCCGCGAGCTCCTGTTGATGGCAGGCGCCGCAGGTGTAGGGGAGATTCATGCGCCACGCCTGCCAGATCGGCGTCTGCGGCGGATAGACGTAATGGGCTTGGTGGCAATTGTAGCAGGTCGCGTTGGTGCGCGACTGGTCCTTGAAGGACGGGCGCGCGTGGATCGAATGGAAGAAATCGTCGATCTGCTTCGCGACGAAGCCCATGGTCGCGATCTCTTTCGCGTTGCCCGACTTCTGCGCCTCGGCGAAGCGCTGCTCGTGGCAGCTCACGCAGTCGACCTGCACCTGGAACGGCTGGTGCGGCACCTTGGTCACGTTGGTGTGGCAGTCGACGCATTGGAAATTGCCGTGCACGCTGTGGCCGAACTTGTCGCGGTCGACGAACAGGGAGCGCGTCTCGCCGTTCGGGCCCTTGACGGCGAAGGCCGGGTTGCCGTGACAGGCGAGGCAGACTTCCTTGGGGATCTTGGGCGCCGGAGCCGCAACCGGTTGTGCGGCGCCCGGCTCGGGCGTTTGGGCCGAGGCGACGCCGGCGCAAAGCCCGAGCGCGAGCGCGACAACTGCGACGAGTGGGCCGAGCCGGACGCGCGCGATCCTCATGCGGGCAGCCCACGGTCGGCGCGAAGCGTCGCTTCGCCTTGGAACATCGAGCATTTCCCCCGGTAAGGCATGGCAAGCGTGGCAGCAAGTAAGAAGGCCGCCGACATCCCGTAAGGTAAAATCTATACCGAAGGACTGATCTGGATCAAAATTTTTTTGTGCAAATGCGCTATGGTGCGTTACGATTTGTTAACCCGAGACGCCTAGTCGGCTGCACGATCAAGCGCTTTAGAGCAAGGAGCGTTTATGGTCAGGGGGATTTTCCTGAGGCTGGCTTTCAGCCTGGTTTGGCTGAGCGCTGCGGCTCTCTCTGTCCCGGCGCATGCCGCCGACGGCACTGCCGATTCCGCCTACAACCAAGCGCGTATGCATCAGCCCTACGCGGAAGGCGGCGAGCAGACCTGCCTCAAATGCCACAACACGGCGCCGGTCAATCTCATTCTCCAGACGCCGATGGCGGTCAAGGGCGATCTCCGCTCGCCCTTCGGCCAGGAGGGATGCGAATCCTGCCATGGGCCGAGCGGCGAGCACGCCAAGCTCAAATTCATCGACGGCAAGCTCGTGCTGCCGCCGGTCTTGTTCGTGAAGCCGAAGATCGACGGCGTGCCGGCCTCGCCGGTCGAGGCGCGCAACAAGGCGTGCCTCACCTGTCACCAGGGCGACCAGCTGATCAATTGGCAGGGCAGCCAGATGCAGGCGGCCGGCGTCGGCTGCTCCGATTGCCACACCGCGCACGCAGCCAAGGATCCGGTGCTGGTGCGCACGTCGCAGCCCGAAGTGTGCTTCCGTTGCCACGCGCAGCAGCGCGCCGAGAGCTTCGAGTACTCCCATCACCCGATCCGCGAAGGCAAGGTCGTGTGCTCCGACTGCCACAACCCGATGGGCTCGGCGGGGCCGCACCTCTTGAAGGAATTCACCGTCAACGAGACTTGCTACAACTGCCATGCCGACAAGCGCGGGCCGATGCTGTGGGAGCATCAGCCGGTGCGCGAGAACTGCCTCAATTGCCACACGCCGCACGGCTCGAACCAGCCGCGGCTCCTGGTCGAGCAGTTGAACTTCCTGTGCTCGTCCTGCCACAGCGCCGAATCGAACAATAGCGGCGGCGCGTTCGGCGGCAATGCGTCGGTTCCGTTCCACTCGATGCAAGGCAGCGTGTTCGCGAACTCGGCGCTCGCGAACCAGCGCCAATGCGTCAACTGCCACTCGCAGGTACACGGATCGAACAGCCCGAGCGGCGCATACTTCTTCCGCTGATCGGAAGCGACGACGAGGGGGCGAGAGATGGTCAACCGAGCTGCACTTAGGGCCATCCTGTTGGCGACGAGTTGCCTGATGCCGCTCGGGGCCCACGCCCAGAGCGCCGCCACCGGCACCGGCGGCGCAACCGGCGACAATTCCCAGATCGTCACCCACGGCGAAGGCGAGTTCGACGTTCTCGGCCAGTGGGGCAAGAACGCGGACCAGGCCGGGCGCTATGACGGCTTCACCAACTCGGGCGTCGATTTCCTCGGCCAGTTCGACGTGACCGGCCGCCCGGTGCAGGGCAGCAACAGCACCTGGTACTACAACGCGACCGGCACGAATCTGATGTTCCAGACCGGCTCGCGCCTCGGCAGCGGCGTCGGCGACGGCGGCAACTACACGGCCCACACGCTCAACAACATCATGCCCGGCGGCGAGCTGAGCTTCGATCTCGGCCAGCAGGGCACCTGGGCGTCGAGCTTCGACTACGACGTCATCTCCTATACCGGGAACGTCATCGACTCGTTCTACACGGTCAATGGCGGCAACGCGACGATCAACAACGGCCTCCAGAAATGGGGCGGGTCGACCGGCGGGGCGACGCCGCTCAACAAGGCCTTCTACACCACCGGCGTGCTGGCCGGCACCAACGCGCTCCAGCCGGTCCAGACCGGGACCCGGCGCGACATTTTCGGCGGCGACTTCAAGTATTACGACGGTTCCTGGACCTTCACGGGTGCCATGCGCCACGAGCACAAGGAAGGCTCGATGGAGGAATCGTTCGACGGGCCCTGGGGCGGCACGCCGTTCGCGCTGCCGGTCGACTATACGACCGACCGCTACGACGCGAAGGCGTCCTACGCCACGGCCGTGAACCAGGCGGTGTTCCAGTACACCTTCTCGAACTTCCAGGACGGCAATCTCTACGTCAACCTGCCCTATCCGTTCTCGAACACGGCGGCACCGTTCCAGGAATCGGCGGCCTATTCGACGCCGCCCAGCAACAGCGCGCACTACCTCACGATCCAGCTCGCGACCAACGCGGTGCCGAAGACGCGGCTCAACGGCAATCTGCGCCTCGGCCTCGAGGTGCAGGACGACACGTTCGCGCCCGACACCGCCGACCCCAATCCGCCCATCGGCAACCTCAACACGGCGTACCAGGGCACCAGCCACAGCTCGCCCGACGACATCGCGCGGGTGATCCAGGGCCGGTTCAGCGCGGATACGCACCCCTTCGAGCGCGTCGACGCGAACGTCTTCTACGGCCTCGACGGGCGCCTCGTGACCCTCAACCAGAACCAGGTCTATACCGGCGGCACGGGCGGATCGAGCGACACGAGCTTCACCAGCTCGAACTTCGTCGTGCCGCAGAACTGGTTCAAACAGAACACGGGCGCCGAGCTCGGCTACCGCCTGATCCCCGAGGACAACACCAGGATCACCGTCGGCTACCGCTACGACGTGGTCGACCGCAGCAACGCCCAGGTGGGCCGCAGCCACACCGACACCGAGACGGCGGCGATCTCGTCCTCGATCGGGCCGCAGATCGACGGCCGGCTCTCCTACCAGCATGCCGAGCGCAGCGGCGTCGTCAATTACTTCAATACCTGGTCGAGCCTCGCGGGCTCCGCGACGCCGTCCTACGACTATTCGGTGGCCTACTACCAGGCGCCGATGACGTCGGACGGGGTCAAGCTCACGCTCGACTACACGCCGATCATGGAAGTCACCACCGGCATGTTCCTGCAGTTCAAGAACGACAACTACAACTACCCGGCCGCGACCGCGCTCGCCAACGGCACGCCCCCGCTTTCGGGCACCGGCGAGGGCATCAAGCAGGACTACAACTTCACCGTCGGGCCGGACGTGACCTATCGCCCGACCGAATCGGTCAACGTGCACGCCTTCTATACGTACGAGCGCATCTACTTCAACAATTTCGGCAACGGCGCCTGCGCGACCTCGAATACCGGCACCTGCGCCGGCAGCGTCGGCTACTTCCAGAACCAGTACACCAGCGCCGTGCACACCGTCGGTCTGAACGGCGACTGGAAGGTGACCGAGAAGCTGAAGCTCAACGCCGAGTACACGGTCGCCTACGGCTCGGTGATGTTCGGCGAGTACAACGGCGTGTTCGTGAGCTCGCCCTCGAACTCGTACCAGAACGTGACCAGCTATCCCGACATCAACTCGCTGATGAACAACTTCAAGGTCACCGCGAGCTACGACGTGATGCCCAACGTCACGTTCCTGGTCCAGGGCGCCTGGACCTATTACCGCGACAACAACTTCTACGACACGGCAGGCCCGATCCAGGGCGCCGGCACCACCGCCGTCTCCTATCTCACGCCGGGCTACGATTCGCCGAACTACAGCATCGCCGCGATCATGACCGGCGTGAGGGTCAAGTTCTAACGCGCGGCCGAGGCGTCGCGGCGGCGCGACTGACGCGGATCAATGCGCGCGCCGGGTGCGTTCTCATAATCGTCCCCTAGCGCCTCGATGTTGCGGCGCAAACCGGTGCCGGCCCGCGCGCGCGTGCCCGCGGGTTCGCCGGCTGCTTTTGACGCCGCCCGAGGGCGGCCATAAGATCGGAAAAACGCCCGTCCAAGATGGCGCCGTTGATCCGATGGGGGAGGGTAGGATGAAAGCGCAAGCGCTCTATCGAAGGGAATTCGCCGAGGCGCTCGTCAAGGCGCCGCCGATCACGTCCGAGCTGTTTCAAAGCCGCGAGACGCACCGGCGCGCCCTGTTCTCGAGCACCTGGGGCGAGCTGATCCCGAAAGTGTTCCAGGACGTGCCGCACTACTACCGCGCGGGCAATATCGTCGCGAGCCTGGGCCTGTGGGAGCTTTGGGTGTGGCAATTCGTGCGCACCATCGAGCTCAAGCCCGGCTATCGCGTGCTCGACCTTTGCGCCGGCACCAACGACATCGGCATCCGCCTCCTGCGCAAGGAGCCGGGGATCTCGGTCACCGCCCTCGACGGCAGCAAGGAGATGCAGGCCGAGGGGCAGCAGCGCGCGCGCCATTACGGGGTCGCGATCGAGAGCGTGATCCACGACGCCCATTCGCTGCCGTTCCCCGACCACAGCTTCGATGCGATCACGCTCCAGGCTGCCTCGCGCCACCTCCAGCTCGACAAGGTGCTGCCCGAGGTGCTGCGCGTGCTCAAGCCCGGCGGCTACTTCTATCACTGCGACATGCTGAAGCCGGCGAACCCGCTGGTCGCGTGGTTCTATACAAGCTTCCTGCGCCTCTCGGTCGCCTGGACCGCGTGGGTGTTCGGCTCGGCCGAGGCGTCGCGCCGGTGCTGCGGCTACTTCAAGGACGCGGTCGCGAACTTCTACACCGCCGAGGAGCTCTCCGAGGTGTTCCGCCTCGCGGGCTTCAAGAACGTCGCCTGCCGCAAGAGCATCTGGGGCGGCATGGTGGGCTTCCACAAGGCGCAATAGCGGCGGCCGCGCGACCCGGGCGCTGCCCCATCTCGCCCCATGCGGGTGCGGCCGGGCGCGTTGCCATCCTCGGCGCTCGCGGCACCCGTCGCGATTGACGCGACCGTCGCGAATGCCCATGGCCTTGGCGATCGCCCATGGCCTTGTTGGAGCACCCTTTGTCGCACCCTTGGGTAGTGGGTCAGTTGGTCCAAACCCTCGTCTTTCGAGACGCAGCCTGCGGCGCGACGCGCCGCATCTTTCGGATCGAAGGGCCGGCCGAAGGCCGGCGGGCTGCTCCTCAAGATGAGGGTTTGGATCGATGGGGTTTCACCTCGTCCTGAGGGCGCCCATAGGGCGCGTCTCGAAGGATGAGGTGAAATTGACCCACTACGCACCCTTGGCAATTGCGGCGCCTGCGAATTTTGGCCAATATTGACCCAGATCAGGGATCGGCGCGCCGATCCGGATTGAAGTTCCGACAGCATCGTCCACGGGAGGAGACTGGCGCATGAAGCCCCGCAATGTGAAGCTTGTGAGCGCGGGGGCCTTCGCGCTCGCCGCCCTTGGCGTCGCGATCTTCGTCTCGGCGCCGGTGCGCGAGGCGTGCGCGGCCGGGCCCGAGATCCTGAGCTACAAGGACGACGTGGCGCCGATCTTCCGCGGCTATTGCGTCTCGTGCCACCATCCGGGCGGCGAGGGCACGGCCCAAAGCGGGCTCGACCTCACGACCTATGCCGGGCTCATGAAGGGCAGCAAGTTCGGCCCCATGGTGGTTCCGGGCAGCCCCGAAACGAGCAACTTGATGTGGCTGCTCGATTGGCGCGCCTCGCCCGAAATGCGCATGCCGCACGGCAAGAAGAAGCTCCCGGTGTGCGAGCGCGAGATCATCAGCGATTGGATTCGCCAGGGCGCCAAGGACAACTGAGCGCGCCGCTTCGCGGGGACGCTGGGCCGGGCTGGCCGGGCAAGGGCGGTCGGCAAACGCGCGCTCGGGCAGGGTCCGCGATCGGGCAGGGACCGGCGTGGGTAGACGTGCTGTGGGCGGCGTTGCCGGGCAGCAGGGCCGTTGGGGCGTGACGCCATTGGGCGATGAAATGGGGTGCCACGGAATGCCGGGCCGGATACCGCATGCCGCGATCGTGGCGCTGGTCCCGTTGGCGCTTGCCGCCGCGAGTGCGGGTGCCGTGCGCGCGCAGACCCTGGTCAATGGCTGCCCGGTCGGGACGGTGCCCGTGCGCTGCCCGGGCTGGAGCGCCCCGGGCATCAATCTCCAGGGCGCCGATTTCGCGGGCGCCGATCTCTCGGGCGCCAATCTCGAGGGCGCCAATCTCGCGGGCGCCGACCTGCAGCTCGCCGATCTCCACGGCGCCAACCTCGCCGGCGCGAATCTCGCGAGCGCGCGTTTGAGGCGCACGAACCTCGAGCGCAGCGGTCTCGACGGCGCCAATCTCGCGGGCGCCAATCTGTGGGGCGCCTATCTCCAGGGTGCCGCCCTCTCGGGCGCCATACTCAAGGGCGCCGACCTCACCGGCGCCGATCTCGAGAACGCCGATCTCTCCGACGCGGACCTCACCAACGCCGTGGCGCGTAGCGCCAACGTCGAGGGCGCCAAGCTCAAGGGCGCCAAGCTGGGCGACGCGATCTGGATCGACGGCAGCCATTGCAACGGCAAGTCGGTCGGCGCCTGCTTGCGCTTCGCGCCGCCATGACGCGCCCAGACCGGAGGCGATCGTGACTCTCGCATTGTGGCTGATCCTGGGTGCGATGACGCTCGTCGTCGTCGTCGTGCTGCTGCGCCCCCTCCTGGCCGCGTCCAAGCCGATGGCCTCGCGCGCGGCCTACGACCTCCAGGTCTATCGCGACCAGCTCGCCGAGGTGAAGCGCGACGAGGCGCGCGGCGTGCTCGCCGCCTCCGAGGCCGAGGCCGCGACGCGCGAGATCAAGCGCCGCGTGCTCGCGGCCGTGGGCGACGACGAGGCACTCGCCGCGGCGGCCGGCATCGACGAGGCGAGTGCCGCGCCGGGGCGCGCGTCGCGGCGCTGGGTCGCCTACGGCATCGCCGCCGCGCTCCCGCTCGCGGCCATCGTGCTCTATCTCGCGGTGGGCTTTCCCGAGGCGCCGGACGCGCCCTTCGCCGGGCGCCAGAGCGAGGCGAATGCCGCCAACGGCCAGATGCCGGACATCAAGGTGGCGCTGCCCCATCTCGAGGCCGAGCTCAAGGCCAACCCGAGCGACCTCCAGGGCTGGCTGCTCCTCGCGCGCAGCTACCAGGCACTCGGGCGCAACGCGGACGCGGTCGGCGCCTTCCGGCACGCGGCCGATTTGGCACCCGGCAATGCCGAGATCCTGGCCGCGTTCGGCGAGACGATGGTGATGTCGGAAAACGGAGCGGTGAACCCCGAGGCGAAGCAGATTTTCCAGCGCGCGGTGGCGCTCGACCCGCGCAGCCTGCCCGCGCGCTTCTATCTCGGGCTCGCGCAGGCGCAGGCCGGCGACGGCAGGGACGCCGTGCGCGCCTGGCTCGCGATCGAGGCCGAGGCGCCCAAGGACGCGCCCTGGCTGCCGGCGTTGCGCGATCAGATCAAGCAGAC
>Ga0335072_10005182_pt1 | contig 19216 bp, 22 predicted proteins | sample Lox_Sample_21_FD_206725 | JGI IMG/M metagenome (GOLD analysis project Ga0335072, IMG submission 206725) | Soil microbial communities from Loxahatchee National Wildlife Refuge, Florida, United States - Lox_Sample_2.1 | ecosystem: Environmental > Terrestrial > Soil > Wetlands | place: USA...
CGGCCTGCAGCAGGTGCCCGGCGTACCGGCGGGTGGTGGGCAGCTGGGCCGGCAGGGCATCGCGCGAGCCGCCCAGCCGTTCCAGGAAGCCGAGGTTCGCCGGGATCTCCACGTCGCCGATCTGGTTCAGGAAGCGGGCCAGTGTCGCCTGCGACGCGCGGTCGGGTGCGGCGGCGATTGTCAGCGCGATCGCCCGGACGTAGGAGTGCAGGTACTGGACGTTCTGCTCGAAGTAGAAACGGAACGTCTCGTGCGGCAGCGTCCCGGCGCCGATCGCGGCGACCATCGGATGGCCGACGGCGGCGGCCCAGGCAGCAGCCCCGCGTTCGCGCAGGCGCCGCGACTCTGGCAGCCGCTCGGGTCCGCTCACGGCCCCGGTCATGGGAGCCATCCCATCATCAGGGCGTAGTTATCGCCCATGATTCCGTCGAGCTTGGCCTGCGGGATCGGGGCGGTGCCCAGCCGTGCGGCGTGCTCGTTGACTGAGTAGAGCTTGGCGCGCAGCGCCACCGGGTCGTAGAGGAACCCGGGGTAGTCCGTGCCGAAGAACAGCTTCTCCAGCGGGACGAAGAACTGCTGTGCGTGGACCAGGAACCGGTACAGCTCCTCTTCCGTCGCGGTGGCGATGTAGTAGCTGAGCTCGGCGAAGAAGTTCGGGTGCTTAGTCAGCATGAACAGCGCCTCGTCGACCCACGGCAGGCCGCAGTGAGCGATGGTCAGCTTCATGCTCCGGAAGTGCCGCCCGGCGGCGTCGAGCAGCGCGGGGTGCGCGTACTCCATGCGGGCGTCGATCCGGGTGGACCCGGCCTGGTGCACCATGACCGGGATGCCGAGCTCCTCGGCCTTCTCGAAGACCGGGAAGGCGAGTACGGGGTCAGCCGGGGACCAGTCCTGGTACATCGGGTAGAGCTTCACACCAGCCAGCCCCAGGTCGGAGACCGCCCGCTCCAGCTCGCGGACAGCCGCCTTCGGCCCGCGGTAGTTCGGGTTCACCGACGCGTAGCCGACGATCTTCTGCGGGTCCTGGCGCTGCAGCGCGGCAATATAGTCGTTGCATTTGTCCGGAGTCGCCGGACCGGGCACGTCGGTGATGCCGTAGCTGTCGACGGTCCCGATGAGTTCCCCGTCGAGGAACTGCGGGGACACCGCGAGGATCACGATCTTGTCGAAGCCGGGATGGTCGCGGATCGTCTCCGGGACACCGATGACTGGGAAGCCCTTGCGGCTGTAGCCGCTGGCCTCCCACTCCTCTTCGGTGGGCGCCCGGTGCGCCGGGAGCCTGCCCTCGCTGCGGTAGATGCACAGTGACCCCTCGCGTCCGTACTCGGTGGTGAACTCGGGGTCTTCGGCCAGGCTCAGGATGTGGGTGTGCGCGTCGACCTGCATGGCTACCTCCCCCAGCCGATCGCTCCGGCGACGCGGGCCAGCGCCTTGCCCGCCTCGGCGAGGACCTGGCTCTCGCTGACTGTCGCGACCTGGCGGCCGCGCATGAGGACATTGCCGTCGATGATCGTGGTGTCGACGGCTGAACCGTTGGCGGCGAACACCAGGTGGGAGTAGATCTGGGCCGCGTTCTCCCCGGCCAGCGGGGTGAACATCACATTGCGGGTATCGACCAGGATCACGTCCGCCTTCTTCCCCGCGGCCAACTGCCCGGTCTCGTGGCCGAGGGCTGCGGCCCCGTTGCGGGTAGCCATCGCCAGCACGTCCGGGGCCTGCTGCAGGCTGGCGTCGGTCCGGGCCGCTCGGTGCACCAGGGACGCGAATTTCATGACCTGGAACAGGTCGCAACTCCTCCAGCGACTCCCACAGCGGCAGGTGATCGCACAGTCCCTTGCCGACCGCGGTGTGGTAGTGGAGGTCGATGAGGCCGGGCATCACGATCATCCCGGACGCGTCGATCGCCGGCACCCCGGACGCGTCGCCGGTGTACCGCCCCGGGCCGACAGCTGCGATGCGGTCGCCGTCAATGACGACGTGCCCGCCGAAATGCACCGACCGGGCAGCGTCCATCGTTACGACGGTGCCGTTGCCGATCACAAGACTTACCATCTCCCCCTCGGACTATCGGTCTGTCACGGGCCAGCGGGTCGCTGGTGCACGGTTGATCCGGTCAGTCGCGGGACACCGCGTCCGAGCCGGGCCAAGTCCCCGCGCCAGCTCTAACGGGCCGCCTGTACCGATCTTGGCCAGCGGCAGCCGGACGTTGGTCATGAGTGAGCGTCACTCCTCGTTCAGTCGAATGAGATCTCAGATCTTCACAGTCAAGATAGGCCACCAACGTAGCCGTCCGATACCCACTGACAAGGAAAAGCTTCGTCGGAATGCTCTCTTTTACGGACTGGAAAACGCACCGAAACATCCAACTGGTGAGGTAGTCCGTGCGGTATTAGCAGACTCTGAGATCTTAGATGCGAATGCTCCGGCCGTGCGGGCGGGAATACCCGCCTCCAGCCGTGCCGCGAGCATCCCGGGGTCCAGCGGATAGTCCACCTGCCAGCCCGCGACCGCCTCGCAGGCGGACCGGGACTTTCCCATAGGAACCGCCGCGGACCACCAGCCGGCCCGCCGTCACCGCCTGGTCCGACACGGCACGCGGCAGCTCGTCATGTCGGCGACGGAGGTACGCCGGCAGCGGGCGGGTGCCGGGTCATTGGTGCGGGGAGGCCCGCCGCGGGAGGGCGATCACCAGCAGCAGGGCGACGAGGGCGAAGGCCAGGTTGGCTAGCAGAGCAAGCTGCGCGCTGTGGCTGAACGCGGCGGCGACGGCGTCCGGCCCGGGGCGGAGGTGCAGGGTGCCGAACAGCACGGTGCCGATGACCGCGATGCCGATGGCGCTGCCCGCCCGCTGAGCCATGCCGAGGATGGCGCTGGCCGTGCCCGCCTCCTGCCTGGGCACCCGGGCCAGCACGAAGTCCTGGTTGGGGGCGATCACCATCCCGCTGCCGAGCCCGGCGAGCAGCAGCGGCCCGGCCAGGTCCCAGCCGCCAGGGGCCGGAGCGGTCAGGTGAATGACCAGTGCCGCCAGGGCCAGCCCGGCTCCCACCATCGCGCAGCCGGCGGCCAGGACCATCCGGCCCATCCTGGCTGACAGCTTGTCGCTGACCGCCGCGGACGCCAGGCTGCCGAACGAGAACGGCACGGCGACCAGCCCGGTCGCCAGGGCGCTGCGCGCCAGCCCTTCCTGCCAGAGAATCGAGATGGTGAAGAACACGCTGGTGAACCCGGCGAAGTAGACGACGGCGAACACCGCCCCCGCGGAAAACGACGGCTGGGCGAGCAGGCCGGGCTTGAGCAGCGGGTCACCGCCGCGCCGGCCGGCGCGCCGCTCCCACCACGCGAGCAGCGCGAACGCGGCCGCGCAGCCGCCGAAGCAGGCGCAGCACCAGGCGGGCCAGCCTGCCTGCTCGCCTTCGACCAGCGGGATGAGCAGGAGCAGCAGCCCGGCGGACAGCAGGCACAAGCCGGCCGGGTCGAACTGGCGGCGGACGCGCGACCGCACGGGGGGCAACTGCCAGGCGGCCAGCGGCAGCGCGACCGCGCCGATGAACAGGTTGACCAGGAACACCCAGCGCCAGCCGTCGCCGGCACCGGCGCCCGCGATGATCAGGCCGCCGAGCACCGGCCCGAGCGCGATGGACGCGCCGATCGTGGCGCCGAGGGCGCTGAACGCCTTTGACCGCTGCGGCCCGGTGAACGTCAGCTGGATGGTGGCGGCGATGGCCGGGTAGAAGATCCCCGCCCCGATGCCCTGCACCGCGCGGGCGGCGACGATCTCGCCCTGGTTCTGCGCCATCCCGCAGGCCGCGCCCGCCAGGGTGAAAATGGCCAGGCCGATAAGGAACAACGGCTTGTGGCCGAAGCGGTCGCCGGCCCGTCCTGCCGGAACCAGGGCAAGCCCGTAGGCGAGCGCGTAGTCGGACACCACCCATTCCAGGGAAGCGGGCGATGCGTGCACGCCGGCGCGGATCGCGGGCAGCGCGACGGTCACGATCGTGGTGTCAAGCAGGGCCATGAACGCGCCGGCAAGAACGACGGCGACGGGCCGCCAGCCATGGCCGGTGCCCTGGGATGCGGGGACTACTTCGGTGCTCTCTTCTGTCGTCATGCTCTATATCTATGTCGAACCTAAAATTATGTCAATCCAAAATTTGTGTCTGACATAATCCGGTGCTAGCGTGACAACATGGCCACAGGACTGCGGGAACGCCGCAAGCAGGAGGCCCGGCAGGCCATCTCCGACGCCGCCATGGCCCTGTTCGCGGCCCGGGGCTTCGACCAGGTCACGATCTCGCAGGTTGCCGAGGCGGCCGGGGTGTCGAAGATGACCGTGACCAACTACTTCCCGCGCAAGGAGGACCTGGTCTTCGACCGGGCCGAGGTCACCATCCGCAGCCTGGCGGACGCCGTCGCGGCGCGCTCGCCCGGCGAGAGCCTGCTGACCGCGATCCGCCGTGACTTCGCCGCGCGGATCGAAGCAGGCGACGTTACCCTCGGCGTGCCCACCGCGACGTTCACCCGGATGGTCTACAACAGCCCCGTGCTCACCAGCCGGGGCAGGGAGATCGAGAGCCTGCGCGAGCAGGCGCTCGGCGACGCTATCGCCGCCGAGACCGGCACGGACGACCCCGGGCGGCGGATCGTCGCCGCCCAGCTCGCCTCGGTTCACCGGGTGCTGTTCGCGGAAGGAGCCAGGCGCGTCCTGGCCGGCCAGCCGCGTGAAAAGATCTGCCAGGTGCTCGCGGCGACCGCCCGCCGGGCCTTCGACCTGCTCGAGCCGTCCCTGGGCGGCTACGCCGTCCGGACCTGAGCGCTTCATCATCCTTCTGGCGTAGTCGAGCGGTTTCCGTACGTGTCGGCGTAGGCTACGGACGGCCGGACGATTCCGTACTCCCGGCGATACCGGCGGCTCCCGCGGCCGTCCGAAGCCCCGGACCCGCAGGCCGCCAAGCGAACTAGGCCTGCGGCGAGGGGGACCACCGTGACCACGATCGTGCACAAGCCCGGCCGGCAGCTCTGCGACCAGAAGGAACTGCTGCTCGGCTTCCTGGACTATTACCGGTCGGCCATCACCCGCAAGATCGAGGACCTGACCGACGCGCAGCTACATACGAGCCGCCTGCCATCCGGCTGGACTCCCCTGGAACTGCTCAAGCACCTCATCTACATGGAGCAGCGCTGGCTGCGCTGGGGGTTCCGCGCCGAGCAGATCCCCGATCCGCACGGGGACCAGGACAAGCCCGGGCACTGGCACACCAGCCCTGCCGAGACCGCGGACGACCTCATCGCCGCGCTCCAGGCCGTCGGCGCCCAGACCCGAGCGATCGCAGGCGCGGCCAGCCTGGCCGACATCAGCGCCCCCGGCGGCCGGTTCAGCAACGACGATCCGCGGCCGCGGCCGACGCTGGGCTGGATCCTCACCTATGTGCTGCAGGAGTACGCCCGCCACGCGGGGCACCTGGACATCGCGCGGGAACTGATAGACGGGGCGACCGGCGAGTAGCCAGGCTGAGTCAGCTTCCCGCGCAGTTCTACCGCGCGTTTTCCACGCGGAGGATAGGCGCTGTAGACGGCGGAGGCGATGTCGCACGGCCAAAGCCTTAGGCGCAGTGTCCATTCCGGAGGAGCTCGTTCGAAGCACTAGTGAGGGCGGCCAGGTGGGCTGGCCGCCGGAGTCTTCGAAGGAGTTGCGATGCGGAAGATCGTCGCAGGCCTGTTCGTCTCACTGGACGGCGTCATCGAGGAGCCCAACGACTGGATCGGCCCGTACTTCAGTCCGGAGATCGGGCAGGCTGTCGGGTCGATGATGGCGGCCCAGGACGCGATGCTGCTTGGCCGGGTCACCTACGACGCGTTCGCCGCGCACTGGCCGCAGCAGAGCGGCGGGATGGCCGACACGATGAACGGCACGCCGAAGTACGTCGTGTCCGGCACGCTCACGTCCGCGGACTGGCAGAACACGACCCTGATCCGGGCAGGCAACGCTGCCGCCGAGATCGCCCGGCTCAAGCAGGGGCCGGGCAGGAACATCGGCATGACCGGCAGCGCCACCCTGGTGGCCTGGCTGCTTCGCCAGGGCCTGCTCGATGAGCTGAACCTGCTGCTGTTCCCGGTCGTGATCGGCCGCGGCAAGCGGCTCTCCGGCGACGAGGCCGGCGCCGTCGGGCTGAAGCTGGCCCGGTCCGAAGCATTCGGCACCGGCGTGGTGCACCTCGTCTACACACCTGAGTCGAAGGGAGCACACCATGCCTGACCGTGTCCAGGGTCCGGCCTACTACTTCCCGTCGATCGAGAAGAAGCACGGCCGGCCAGTCTGCTACTGGCTTGACCTCATCGCCTCCTCAGGCCTGACCAGGCACAAGGCCCTTGTCGACTGGCTCAAGGCCGAGCACGGCATCGGGCACGGGCACGCCACCGCGCTGGTCGGCTACGCCCTGGCCCAGCGCAGCGGCGAAGGCGGGCAACAGCCGCCGCGACCGTCGCCGCCAGAAATGGACGGCACATGAGGAGGAACGTTGCGGGGCGACTCGGTCAGGAACCCGCGTCGCACTCGGCGGCGCGCCGCAGGAGCACGGTGCGCTCGGGGATGTTCCCGGTGAGTTCTGCTGCACGGCGGAACTCACTGGCCGCCTCGGCGTGACGGCCCAGCCTGGCCAGCAGGTCGCCGCGGACGCTGGGCAGGTGGTGGTAGCCGGCGAGCGCGGGCTCGCCGGCCAGGCCGTCGACGATCCGCAGGCCGTGCTCGGGGCCGTCCGCCATCGCGAGTGCGACAGCGCGGTTCAGTTCGACCACCGGCGAGGGCGTGAGCGTGGCGAGGGCCTGGTAGAGCACGGCTATCTGCCGCCAGTCGGTACCGGCAGCGGCGCGTGCCCTGGCGTGGCAGGCCGCGATCGCCGCCTGCAGCACGTAGGGACCCGGCGGGCGGCCGAGCCGCTCGGCCCGCAGCAGCGCGGTGAAACCGCGCCTGATCAGCAGCTGGTCCCAGCGGCCGCGGTTCTGCTCGGGCAGCGGGACAGGCAGCCCCTCCCGACTGAGCCTGGCCGGGATGCGGGAGGCCTGGATCTCCATCAGCGCCACCAGGCCGTGGACCTCGGGTTCGGCCGGCATCAGCCCGGCCAGCACGCGGCCGAGGCGGAGCGCCTCGTTGCACAGCGCAGGACGCATCCAGTCCTCGCCGGCCATCGCCGAGTAGCCTTCGTTGAACACCAGGTAGATCACTTCGAGTACCGACGCCAGCCGGGCCGGCCGGGCCGCCGGCGGCGGCACTTCGAACGGGACCTGCTTGTCGGCCAGTGTCCGCTTGGCCCGCACGATGCGCTTGGCGATCGCCGGCTCCGATGCCAGGAAGCCGCGTGCGATCTCTTCGGTGGTCAGGCCGCCGAGCAGACGGAGGGTGAGCGCGATACGCCCTTCGACCGGCAGCACCGGGTGGCAGGCGACGAAGATCAGCCGCAGCAGGTCGTCGTCTATCTTCTCGTCGTCGAGGATGGCGTCGAACTCGTCCGGTGCATCTGGACGCGCGACCGTCAGGTCGCGGCCGAGCAGGTCGAGCTTGCCGGCGAACCGTTCCTCTCTGCGGATCCGGTCGATGGCGCGGTGCTTCCCCGTCAGCATGAGCCAGGCGCCGGGATTGGCCGGTATGCCCTGGGCGGGCCATTGCTCCAGCGCGGCGACCAAGGCGTCCTGGGCCAGTTCCTCGGCCAGGCCGACGTCCCCGACCAGCCGGGCCAGGCCGGCGATGATCCGCGCAGACTCGATCCGCCACACCGCCTCGACGGCGCGGTGCGCCGCCGCGGTGTCCGTGGTCATTAACCCTCCGGGCCGAACACCTGGCGGATGTCGCCTTCGCCGTCCCCGGCTATCTTCCAGAACCGCCTGGCCAGCTCTACCGCCTCGTCCTTGGAACGCACGTCGATAAGCGCGAAGCTGACGATCACTTCCTTGGATTCGGTGAACGGGCCGTCGGTGAGCGTGATGTTCCCGCCGGCGGCGGTGACGTGCGTGCCCCGGTCCAGGCCGCCCGTGGCAAGGAGCACCCCCGCCCGGGTGAGCTCCTCGACAAACCGGCCCATCTCGGCGTACAGCTGCTCGTCCGGCGGGCTGCCGCCGCCGTTGACCGTCATCAGGAAGCGCATCGCGAGACCTCCGGAACAATCTCAGCCGCCGTGCCCCGTCCGGGCTGCCGGGCGTCACCGCCACCTTACTTGTCTGTCTGCGTTCGCCGGCGAATGCCCGCGTGACCCTGGCCGGAGCATCACAGGAAGTTGAATCACCGGCCAGAACGGGCCCGCAGCATGATCGCCTCGCGGGGGACCGTAACCGGGGACGGCGCGCCGGCCGGCAGGCGGCAGCGCTGGCGTCCGTGGCTGCCGGGCACGACTGCCCGACCTGATGTGCACCGGCAATGGCGGGCAAATCCCCGGCCCCCGTTCCGGCTTAAAGCTCTTCTAGGGATTTCAGGAATTCGAGCACGACACTCCATAGTCTGTCACCAGAACCGAGCATGTTGTTATGACCGACGCCAGAAAGCCTTACCAGCCGAGCGTGGTTTCCCATGGCCCGCGTCAACTCGTCTGCCATCCAAGGCCGGGTGAGTGCATCCTCTGTCCCGCTCACAACCAGCGTCGGGCAGTCGATGCCGCTAGCTCTGGAGAGAGCGTTAAATGACCCGATCCCGGGTGCGGTCCTGCCAAGACGGGCCAGATCCAGCGCGGCAGCGAACAGGCTTGTCAAAGGGCTCAGCAGGACTTGCGCCCTTACGTCGCGACGACTGGCAAGGTCGACTGCCACTGCGCTCCCCAGCGACCAACCTAGGAGCGTAACCTGATCAGCAGCTGTGGACGTCTCTCGCTGCAGGTACGCGATAGCCGCGTCCGCTGAGCGATAGCATCCAGATTCTGAGGGTGACCCGGAACTGATGCCGTATCCGGCGTATTCGACACAGGCGACGCCGTAACCGGCACGGCCAAACAGTTGCCGGATATTCCAGGTTTGGACAACAGTCATCCCGTTCCCGTAGAAGAATAGGATCCAGCCTTGCTGGCCGGACGGCGGCCGGATGATTATGCCGATTCTTTCATTACGAGCGGTCTCTTGCCATACCAGTTCTTCTCCGGGCCGGAGGGTCTTCTTGACATGCTCGACATCGACTGACCGGCTGGCCCCGGGATAAATAACTCTGGATATCAGACTATTCATGTCGGTAAGCGAGCCTGCTGCTGATCAATTCAGTGAGATCCCGGGCTGTCACGTTTCTCCTTGCGTAGCAGTTCGCGCACTATCGCTCCGGAGCTGGTTCTCCTAAACAATGCAAAAGTGTATGTGCGCTTCAGGCTTTCTGTAAAGATAACTTTCTGTAAAGCTCAGCCCGCTGATGGCAGCTGCTTCACGGCCGGCCTCCAATGCCTCGTCGCGGCCAGCCAGTGCCTGCCGCATTCACCGTGATCCCGGGTGGGTGAGTGCGAGCGAGCCGGTCGGTCGTTGACCCCTCACGGGCCGCCTCGTCAACCTTGAGGCAGATGAGCATGCCTGGCGGCACTCGATGGCCCGGGACCGGGGAATACCAGATGTATCACCAGACCCAACAGCACCAGGAGCGCACTATGCCTGAGGACAATGCCGCCCACGGCACTGCCATCATCGTCGGCGCCGGGGGCGGCCTCGGCACGGCCATCATCGACGAACTCACCGCCGAGGGGTACCCGGTCGCCCTCCTGGCCCGTGACGATAACCGGCTGCAGAAGCACGCGGCCGAGCTGGCCGGGAGCGGCCACACGGCCAGGGCCTACCGCGCCGACGCCGGCGACCCGCAGAACCTCAGCGCGGCCATCAGCCAGGCTGCCGACGAGATGGGAGAGCCGGACGTCCTCCTCTACAACGTCGCGGTGCTTGCCCCGGACAAGCCCGACGAGCTGAGCGCCGCCGAGTGGAACAGCAGGTTCGCGGTCAACATGACCGGCGCCAAGGTCGCCGCCGATGCTGTCCTGCCCCGGCTGCGCGGCGGGCACGGCACGCTGCTGTTCACCGGCGGCGGTTACAGCCTCCACCCGTCCGCTAAGTTCACGGCGCTGTCGGCCGGCAAAGCCGCGCTGCGCGCCTACGTCCTGGCGCTGTTCGAGGACCAGCGGCCCCGCGGAGTCCACGCCGCGACCGTGACCATCGGCGGCGACATCGGCGGGCCCGGCTTCGAGCCTGCCGCCATCGCGCGCCGCTACCTGGAGCTCCTGCACCAGCCGTCCGGCCAGTGGACCGCAGAGATCTTCCACGGCAAGGCAGGCGGGCCGTGACCGGCGAGACCGCCTGGACGCCGGCTGACCGGTTAAGCGCCTTCGGTTATCCGCCCTGCGCGACCCGGATGATCGTCTTGCCGGGCGTCCGGTGGTCAGGCGCGAACGCTGACGGCACTTCGGCGAGCGGGCGCACGGCCCCGATGACCGGTTTCAGCCGCCCGGACCGCACCCGCCCGGCGAGGTCCGCCAACCGGAACCGGTCGGGCTCGACGACGAAGAAGATCGCCCGGAGATGGGCAGGGCGGCGGCCACGGTGTGGTCGATGCCGACCGGAAGCGGGGCAAGGTTGCGGGCCTCCACTGCGGTGTACTCGGCCAGCGACCCGTCTCGGGTCCAGTCGGCCAGTCCGAACACCCGCTGGCCCACGGTCAGCCCGGTGGTGCCGTAGCCCAGCTCGGTGACGACACCAGACAGCTCGTGCCCGGGTACGGCCGGGGTCCGGTCGCGGCCGGCGCGGTCGGTCCAGGTACTCGGCCAGTCCAGCTCCCCCGGGGTGAACCCGGCCGCGTGGACGCGCACGATCACGTCGTTTTCGGCCGCGCGGGGGCGGGGAATGTCGGACAGCGTGAGCCCGGCGGCGCCGGCGGCACGGTCTCGTACGGTGATGGCTTGCACCACTGTTCCCTTCTGCGACGAATTCGGGTTCCTGCCGCGCCCTCCGGACGCCTGGGAGCGCCAGGATCGCGGCGGCCGCTGCACCCAAATCGACGCTTTTACGCTGGCGCAGACGTGCCACATCAACCCGCGGGTGTGCTCGCACTCACCCGGGTTACCGGCCAGGGCCAGCTTGACCAGATCGTGCCCGTCCGCTCGCTTGGCTGAAACCGCCCCGACCGAATGCTGCGCTGCTAACCCTGGCAGGGGCCGGTGCCCTGCGGCAGGAAATCAGTATCTTGCCGGTGCGGCCGTCGCGTACGCTCCACGCTGACCGGACTAGGGGACAGGAGGAGCGGCATGGGCGCTGGCTTCGAGGCAGGCGAACGGCAGTGGCGGGCCGGCCTTGGCACGCTGCGGCAGGTAGTACGCCAGGAGGTCGTGGCGCGGCAGCTCGCCGGCTCCCTGACAGACTCGCCGCCGCGGCGGGTGCTCGACATCGGCTGCGGTCAGGGCACCCAGGCGCTCCTGCTCGCCCGCCGCGGGCACCTGGTCACCGGGCTGGACTCCTCGGCGGAACTGCTCGGCGACTTCTGCGCCGCGCTGGCGGCGGAGCCCGCGGACGTCGGCGGCCGGGTGCGGCTGATTCAGGGCGAGGCCGTGGCGGCTGCGGGCTTGTTCGAGCCGGCGAGTTTCGATGCTGTCCTGTGCCAGGGCGTGCTGATGTACTTCCCGGACCCGGGCCCGCTGCTAGATGCCATCGCGCAGGTCGTGGCTCCGGGCGGGATCGTGTCCCTGCTGGTGCGCAACGGTGATGCCCTGGCGATGCGCCCCGGGCTGCTGGGTGACTGGGACGCGGCCGGCACAGCGTTCGACGGGGCCGCGTACCGGAACCGGATCGGCGTGGACGCGCGTGCCGACCGGCTGGAGGACCTGACGGCGGCACTGGACCGGCGGCGGATGCCCGTGGCCCGGTGGTACGGGGTCCGGGTGTTCACCGACACGGCCGCCTCGGATGCGCCGCTTCCCGATGACGCAACGCTGGATGTCATTTTGCGGTGCGAGGAGCGGGCCGGCCGGACCGACCCGTACCGGCACGTTGCCGCGCTGCTGCACCTGATCGCCGTGCGCGAGGACGACGCTCCCGGCTCCTGAGCCCGTGCCGCCGAGGCTGCGCAGCGTGGTGCTTGACATCTGGCTTGATCAAGCGCAGAGTCCTACCTATGGTAGGTACTCCTAACAGAGATAGGCGAACCGAACGTCGTGAGGCGACGCGGGCCGAGATCCTGGACGCCGCGTGGGACCTGGTGCGCGAGCAGGGCCTGGGCGGGCTGAACCTGCGAGACCTGGCGCTCCGCGTGGGCATGCGCGCCCCGTCCCTGTATGAGTACTTCGTCTCCAAGCACGCCATCTATGACGCCATGTTCGCCCAGGGATACCAGGAGTTCACGGCGGTCATCGCAGAGGCCGCGGCGCTGTCCGGCGAAGAGGGCCTGCGGGCGATCGCCCACCGGGCCGTGACGTTCATGGTCGAGGAACCGGCGCGGTACCAGCTGCTGTTTCACCGGACCATCCCCGGGTTCACGCCCACCCCCGAGTCCTACGCCCTGTCGGTCGATGTGCTGGAACGCACCCGGGCATGGTTCGAACGAAACGGCTTCGGCACCCCGGCGGCGCTCGACCTGCTCACGTCTCTGGTCACCGGGCTGGCCGGCCAGCAGATCGCTAACGACCCCGGCGGCGACCGCTGGGTCCGTCTCGTGGACACCGCCGTCGACATGTTCACACCCACGTCAAGGCCACAGGCCAGACAACCCGCCCACCGCGTGAAAGGACGCGATCATGACCCTGACCACTACCATCGTGCGAGATATCGCGCCGGTCCGCCATGACGAGGCTATGAACCTGGCCGCCGCCGAGTATCAGCGCTTCGGCGCGCTGCTGCGCGGCCTTGCGCCCGGCGACTGGAACTCTCCGACCGTTTGCGACCGCTGGGACGTGCGAGCCGTGGCAGCCCATGTGCTGGGAGCAGCCGAGGCCTGCGCTTCCGTCCGCGAGAACGCCCACCAGATGCGCCTTGGCCGCAAGGTCCAGCGCCAGCTCGGCCTCGGCCACATCGTCCACGGCGCCAACGAAGTCCAGGTCCGCGAACGCGCCAGCCTTGATCCAGCAGGACTGATCGACCGGTGGGACCATGCCGTCCCGCGCGCCGTGCGCAGCCGGCGCCGGTTCCCGCCGTTCCTGCGCCCGGTGCGCATCGGCTTCGAGGCACCGCTCGGCAGGCGGCCGCTGGCCTACCTGATGGACATCGTCTACACCCGTGACGTGTGGATGCACCGCATCGACATCTGCCGTGCCACCGGTCGCGAGCCCGTCCTCACTCCCGGACACGACGGCCGCCTCGTCGCGGACATGGTCGCCGACTGGGCCAGCACCCACCACGACCCGTTCTCACTGCGCCTTACCGGTCCCGCCGGCGGCGTGTACAGCACCGGCGGCGACAGCCCCGTGCTCGATATCGACGCCACCGACTGGGCGTGGACCGTCTCCGGGCGCGCCCGCGGCACCGGCCTGCTCGCCAACCCTCTCCCCCTCTGAGCTGAGCAACCGCCCGTGGCGGCGCGGCCTGCGCCGGGTGGGCCGCCGCGCCGTCTGTCAGGGCGCGGTTGCGACCGCCAGGACGCGGCTGATCAGCGCGAAGTGCTCCGGGGAGCGGACGCCGGCCTGTAGGGGGTCATGCAGGGCGGGCAAGGTACGCGGTCTTGGCGCCGGGTGAGAAGCCGCACGCTTGGTAGAACGCATGCGTAGCGGGATCGCGTGAGCCTGTCATCAGCATCGCCTTGTAGCAGCCAGCATCCCATGCGGCTCGGAGCGTGCCCGCCATTATCCGCCTGCCCAGGCCCGTGCCGCGCAGAGTCTGCTCTACGACGACGTTTTCAATCACCGCGTACGGCGAGGCGGATCGCGTGAGGTTCGGTATGACGTTCAAGTAGGTCGTAGCGACGACGGTCCCATCGGCTTCAAGCACGAACAGGTGCAGGCCGGGGGCGGCCAGGATCTGCGCGAAGGCCGCCTTGTCCGACCCGTCGCGGACAACCGGGTCCGTCGGCTGCAACTGCCGGTAGAGGCGCGCAACGTCCTCGAAGTCGCCGGGCGTGGCCTCGCGGAACACAATCACGACCGAAGGCTATCGACACAGCGCCAGCCGTGGCGGCGGTCCCGGCCCGCCGTCAGGCCACCAAGTACAACAGGATCAGTGGGCCGGGGCTCAGCGCTGCCGCGTAAGTCTGATGCCGTCAGGAGGTCGACGAGTCCGGTGGCGGCGGCGGACATGCGCCGGCTGGTCGGGGTGATGAGGGAGACCTCGAACACGGGCGACGGATCCACCGGGCGCAGGACCACGGGGCGCGTACCAGCGATCAACGAATCGCTGAGGAACGCGCATCCGAAGCCGGCCCGGACCAGTTCGACGGCCGTCGGGATGTCGGAGACCTCGACGGCAATCTCGCGCAGCAAACCCGCCTGCTCGAAGACCCGGTCCACGCTGGCCCGCGTGCCCCAGCCGACAGGGAAGTCGACGAACCTCTCACCGCGCAGGTCGGCCAGCGCGACGCGCTCGCGCCCGGCGAACAGGTGGTCGTCCGGGCAGGCCAGCAGCAACGGCTCGGCCGCAAGCGGCCGTACCGCGAGCCCGCTCGGATAGGGTCCGGGCAACGCGGTGAACGCGAGGTCGAGCGTCCCGTCGAGCACGCCCGTGACCAGCTCGGCGGAACCGCCGACGACCGTGTGCGGGACGATCTGCACCAGCGGCCGCTCCTCGTGGTAGCGCGTCAGCACAGAGGCGAGGTCGATCAGCCGCAGCGAGTTAATGATGCCGACCCTGACCGTGCCGCGTACCCCGCCGTGCACGGCCGCGACAGCGTCCTGGGCGGCATTCACCGCGGCCAGCGCGTTGCGCGCCTCGGTCAGCAGCGCTCGCCCCGCATCGGTCAGCCGCACCCGGTGCGTGGTCCGCTCGAGCAGCTGCGCGCCGAGTTCGCGCTCCAGCGTCCGAATCGAGACGGACAGCGTGGACTGGACCACGTGGAGCCGCTCCGCCGCCTTGGTGAAGCTGCTCTCCTCGGTGACCGCGATGAAGTGCTCCAGCTGCCTGAACTCCATTGCTATGCATCCTATTGATAATCGTAGTGCGAATTCTTCATTAGAAATAATAACGGCTGTCGGTGACGCTGGACAGGAGCGCGTACACATCAGCGCGCCACCTCGCGTACCCCAGGGAGCAAGCCTGCTATGCCATCCGCCGATCACGGAATCCTGGAAACTCTCAGCACCCGGTCACCGGGCCAGGCCGTGGCACACGCCGAATCCGACGTCGCCGCGCGGGCCGCGGCGCTACGGCGGCACCGGCACCACACGTTCGGCTTCTGGGCAGCCGCGCTCGCGTTCGTCGCGAACATGGCCCTCATCGCCGTACCCACGCCGCTGTACGTGCTCTACCAGCAGCGCGACCACTTCTCCACGATCATGCTGACGGTCGTCTATGCGGTGTACGCGGCCGGCGTCATCCTCAGCCTGTTCCTCGGCGGACACTTGTCGGACTGGCTCGGGCGCAAGCGGGTCTACGTGCCCGCCCTGCTGCTCAATGCCGCGAGCGCGCTGGTATTCCTGGCCGCGCCGAGTCTGCCGGGTCTGTTCGTCGGCCGTATCGTCTCCGGCGTCGCGGTGGGACTGGCGACCCCGACGGCCACCGCGTACCTCGCCGAACTGCACGCGGGACGCCACGCCGGAACGGAAGCGCGGCAACGCCCGCAGATCGTCCTCGCCGCGGCCAACCTCGGCGGCATTGCCATCGGCCCGCTGATCGCCGGCCTGCTCGCGACGTTCGCGCCGTGGCCGCTGCGCCTGCCCTACCTCGTCTTCCTCGTCGCGCTTCTCGGGCTCACGGCGCTGGTCGCGCTCTCGCCCGAGACCGCCACCCCGCCCGTTCCGCGGCCGCGTTACCGTCCGCAGCGCATCGCCGTGCCGCGACACGCACGCCGCACGTTCTTCGCGGCCACGGCCACCAGCCTCGCCGCCTTCGCCGTGTACGGGATCATCAACTCGCTCGCCCCCTCGTTCCTCGCCGTCACCCTGCATCAGGACTCGCAGGCGGTGGCCGGAGCCGTGGCCTTCGCCGTGTTCGCGGCCGGCGTGGGAATCCAGATCGCGATGAGCCGTGCCGGACTGCGCGCCACGCTGCGCGTCGCGCCGCTGATCCTCATCCCGGGGCTTGGCCTGCTCGCCGCTGGAATGTGGTTTGCCATCCTGCCGCTTTTCATCACCGGCGGGACCGTCGTGGGCGCGGGCGCGGCCCTGGCGTTCCGCGGCGGCTTGTCCGCGACCGCCTCCAGCGCCCCGCCCGAGTCACGGGCGGAGGTGCTCTCCGGCTTCTTCCTCGGCACCTACATCGGGCTATCGGTTCCGGCGGTGATCGTCGGGATCGCGATCCAGAACATCTCCTCGCGCTCGGCCATGCTCATATTCTCAGTGATCGTCGCCGCGGCCGTCCTGCTGTGCACCAGGGTGCTGCGTTCAGAGCACTGACCCGCCCTCGACGCGAGCCGTCTCAGAGTAGTATTACGTAGTAGCTGTAATACAGGGCACCTTCATCGGAGGCCGTTATGGTTCTGAACAGCAAGGGCCAGCTGACCATCCCGGCCCGTCTGCGGGCCAAGTACGGGCTGCACCCCGGGGATGAGGTCGAGGTCGTCGAGGTCGACGGCACGCTGCAGATTGTCCGCGCCGAGGGAGCCGAGACCCGGGGACAACGGCTGGTCCGGCGCATGCGCAATACGGCTACGGGCCAGGACGTGGCAGGCATGAGCACCGACCAGATCATGGAGCTGCTGCGTGGCGAGTGACCCTGCGGCGATCCGCCCAGCCACCCTGGTCGATTCCTGCGTGCTCCTAGACGTCATCACCGGTGACGAGCAGTGGGCCGACTGGTCGGCGGGGGAGATCGCCTCCGCCATGGACGCCGGGCGCGTGGTGCTCAACCCGCTCATCTACGCCGAGGTCTCGGTCGGCTACCAGACCGTGGAAGAACTTGAGGAACTGCTCCCGGCCAGCGACTACGAACGCGAGCCGCTGCCCCTCGTCGCGGGCTTCGCCGCCGGGAAGGCGTTCCTCCGGTACAGGCGCGGCGGCGGTGAGAAGCGGTCACCGATGCCGGACTTCTACATCGGCGCGCACGCCGCCGTAACCGGCTACCGGCTGCTGACCCGTGACGTCCGCCGGTACCGGACCTACTTTCCTACCATCGACATCATCGCCCCGCCCCAGGCTGGAGACGAAACAGCCTGATAGCGGCAGAAGGTTGCGGGTCACGAACCGCCATCATCGGGACATCTCGCCATAACCGAGTCGCCACGCTGGGCTGGCAGCGGGCCCGGATGCTCACACCTCGCCAACTGTGACGCCCCTGTCCCCGATACGGCCTCCCGCTCGTCTCCAAGGTAAGAACCAGCCAAGGAGGACAGCAATGAGCCGAGTTATCGTCATCGAGTTTGTGTCCCTGGACGGAGTCATGCGCGATCCGGACGGAAGCGAAGGATCCCCTCAGGGCGGATGGGCGTTCCGGTACGGCCCACAGGCGGTCGCCGGCGACAAGTTCGGTCTCGGCGAGGTGCTCGACAAGGGCGCCATGCTGCTCGGCCGCCGCACCTGGCAGCTGTTCGCGAAGATCTGGCCGGGCCGCGACGACCCGTTCGCGGCCAAGCTGAACGCCATGCCGAAGCTCGTGGCGTCACGCTCACTGGAGCACGCCGCCGGATGGCAGAACTCCACCGTGCTGCCCGGCGACCTAGTCGCAGCGGTGCGAAAGCGCAGGCAGGAGCAGGACATCGTGGTCGCGGGAAGCGCCAGCGTCATCCGCACGCTGATGGCGCACGAGCTAGTCGACGAGTACCGGCTGCTAGTGTTTCCGCTAGTTCTCGGCCAGGGCATGCACTTGTTCCCTGACGGCACCGCACCGGTAAACCTGGCCCTGGTGTCTGCCCAGACTGCCGGCCCGGCTGTCCGCCTCATCTACGCTCGGCCAGAAACTCAGTAACGCCGCGGGCCTGAAGCCGTTCGCGGCCGCGCCGCCTGGCCCCCCGGCCATAGCGTGCCGGAGATGGTCCCGTTGCGTGTTGCACTATCCCGGTCCTTTCAGTACCACTGTCAGCTCAGTACCACTGTCAGCCGGGCAGTCTCACGGCTGGGCTCGGCCGAGGTGTCCAGCTCGAGCAGGACCTCGAACCGCCATTCCCGGTGACCCGCCGGCGGCGCCGTAGACGCTGCCGGGCCGTCGGTTCCTGAGGAGTCCCTGGCGGCGGCCAGCGCCGCCTCGACCGCCTCACCGAGCTGCAGCCAGCCCGAGAATTCGCGCGGCGGCCGCCCCTCCGTCGAGAGCTGCCCCCGGGGTGATCCGCCATCGACCTCGATGTCGAGGATCAGCCGCGCCCGCCTGCCAGTCATCACAGGAGTATGGGTCCGCGCCCGCAGGCACGACGCCAGGGAAGTCACCGGGGTCCAAAGACCGACTTACCGGGATTTAGCGTTGCGCAACGGGCATTGGCTCGTTACTGTCTGATTACTGCCGGTCAACGATCAGCTGGGGAGCATGGCGTGCGCGAGCAGCGGCCAGTGATGCAGCGGCCCCCGACGCAGCGGCCCCCGATGCAGCGGCCAGCGACGCCGCTGCCAGCGACACAGCGGCCCCCGATGCAGCGGCCAGCGACGCAGCGGCCAGCGACGCAGCGGCCTGCGGAGGACGCTCAGGTCGGCGGCGATGTCCTCCTCGAACGAGACGCCGAGCTGGCAGAGCTCGACGCCGCACTGGCAGCGGCACGCTCGGGCAGCGGACGGCTGGTGATCGTGCGCGGCGAGGCGGGTATCGGCAAGTCGGGCCTGCTGCGGGCGGCCCGCGAGCGGGCCCGTGCCCTGGGCATGCTGGTCCTCAGCGCACCCGGCCTCGAACTTGAGCGTGAGTTCGCCTTCGGGCTCGCGCTGCGGCTGCTCCAGCCGGCCCTCGACTCCCTAACGCCGCCCGAGCGTGAGCGCGTCCTCCGGGGCAGGGCGGCCACCGCCGCCGTGCTGCTTGACGGGCACCCGCCGGCCAGCACGGAGCAGGGCACCGATCACGGGTTCTCGCTCGTGTACGGGCTGCGCTGGCTGATCGCCAACCTGACCAAGCTGCCCGGCCCCGGCGGGACAAGCCGGCCGGCACTAGTCGTGGTCGACGACGCGCACTGGTGCGATGTCTCGTCGCTGCTCGTGCTTGCCAACCTGAGCGCCGCGATCGAGGCGCTGCC
>Ga0335072_10005183_pt1 | contig 19216 bp, 17 predicted proteins | sample Lox_Sample_21_FD_206725 | JGI IMG/M metagenome (GOLD analysis project Ga0335072, IMG submission 206725) | Soil microbial communities from Loxahatchee National Wildlife Refuge, Florida, United States - Lox_Sample_2.1 | ecosystem: Environmental > Terrestrial > Soil > Wetlands | place: USA...
CCTGCAGGGCAAAAGTACGGTAAGCTCATCGCCGTCGGCAGTTGCGACAGGCCCCGTTAGCTCAGTCGGCAGAGCGTCTCCATGGTAAGGAGAAGGTCTACGGTTCGATTCCGTAACGGGGCTCCAGTTCAAGGCGTGCTCGGCGCGGGGACCGCGGCGGCTTCCAAGTTCAGCTGCGGTCTTCGGGCGAGGCCAGCACTCACAGGCGCTGAACTCCCTTGCGCGAAGGGCCCGCGGGGAGGCGGTTCCGCGTCTTTTGGTTTCCACCAGCGGAAACCGCTGACGGCGCTGGCCTCGAACGATGCACGTAGGGCCAACGACTTTTCATCGATCGGATAACTTCAGGCCGTCGGCGGCGATGCGCGTCCCGGATTAAGAGGGCGGCTACAGCCAGTCCTCGGCGTTGGCGAGACCGTCGTCGCCTGGATATTGCTTGATCTTCGCTTCGAGGGCCTCGGTGATCCGCCCGATGTCGTCCCTGGTCCGCCGGTAGTTACCGGGCATGAAGACCATTCCGTAGTGGCCGGCCTCGCCGGGCATGACCGCCTCCGCGTGCAGGGGTCGGAAGTCGCGGACGTTGTTCGTGACGACGGCCCGCCGTTCGGCTCTCGCGAGGGCCAGCACCTCAGGATCGGAGAGCGCTTCCCGGTCCGGGTGCCCGGCCACGGACTGGACGTCATGCCCGCGCGCGGTCAACTCGCGGGCGATGGCTGGTGAGAGCATCTCGTCCAGGAGGAGTTTCACCGCCGGACGGCAGCTTGCCCGGCCATCCAGGCGGCATGTGCCTCTGCTGCCTCCTGATCGTTGCCTTCGATCCATTGATCGATCTCGCCGGTGTAGGCGCCGTAGTAAGTGATGGCGGCTTGGACGAGACCGAGTGGCACCTCGAGGTAGCGGGCGGTCTCTGCGGCGTCGCCGTCGTTGTCCCTGACGGTGGCGATCACTTCCCACACGTCCTTGCCCGTCCCGGTGAGCCGCGCCCGTCGGCCGGCCGGGCCGTCCGCGAAGCGGATGAGGGGGTGCTCATCCATGCGCAGGCCTTCCTCGACGTACCGTTGCGCAAGGGTGCGCGGCGCGAGATGGGCGCGCTGGGCGTGCTTGCCCAAGCGCGCGATGGTCGCGTCATTCAGCCGTACGCTCAGCGGGTGGCTCATGTAGTTCATTGTAGTGCGGCGAACTACCTTCGTTCCACCCCGTGCCAAGCGGGTCTTCGGACGGCACAGTGGCGTTTTGTTTTCTCCGGATGTCTAGGGTTCTCCCGCCGGTCGTCAACGGCTGTTTACGCCGAATCCGCGCCGAAATCCTGGACCGGTGCCGGCGGTTACCTGTGAGTGAGGGATGCTGTCACGGCGGTTGAACCCGCTGCGCTGGTCGAGGTGCCTGTAACACATTTCGCCGGTTGTGGCATAGGAGAGGCATGACAGGCGATCCACGCTCCGACGGGGAGCTCATTGCAGGCCTGCCGCGCCGGCCGGAACTGATGGGTGTGCTCTATGAGCGGCACGCTCCCGCCGTGTTCCGCTATCTGGCGAGGCGCGCCGGGCCACCAGCAGCCGAAGACCTGCTGTCCGAAGTCTTCATCGCCGCCCTGTCCGCGTCCTCGCGGTTCACGGCGCACGACAGTGGCAGCGCCCTGCCCTGGCTGTACGGGATCGGGCTGAACGTGCTGCACAGGCACTTCCGGCAGCCGCAGCCCGCCGCGAGCGTCACACCTGACCGTGGGATGGACTGGGACGCGGTCGATGACCGGCTCGACGCCTGGGCTGAGCGCGGGCGGCTCCGCGCGGCGCTCTCCGCCTTGACCGATTCCGACCGCGAACTGCTGCTTCTCGTCGGGTGGGAGGGGCTATCGCAGACCGAGGCGGCGACCGCTCTCGGCATCAGCCCGGGCGCGGCCAGGGTCCGGCTGCACCGGGCGCGCAAGCGGGTGCTCAGCACGCTCGAGAAGCAGGGGCCCGGCGGCCCTGACCCGCAAGTGACGACCCTGTACGCGAAGGAGCAGGCATCATGAACCCTCTCGACCACCTCATCTCGTCCAGTTCCAGAGTTCCCGGCGTCACTGAGGACGGACTGGAGAGGGGGCGCGCCGCCCTCGACCGCGCGATCGCCGCTGGCGCGCGGCAGGAATCGCCCGCCAGGCAGAGGTCGGCGACCCACTGGTTCGGCGGCTTGCGCGGCAAGACCGTCATCGGCGTGGCGGCAGTCGCGGCGGTGGCCGCCGGGGCCGCCGTGATCGTGCTGCCGTCCTCTTCCGCGCACACGGCTTCCACGCACCCCGCGGGCTCCCGCCTTGCGGACTCGTCGGTCAAGCCGACGCTAAAGGCGCCCCAGCCGAAGCCGAGCCCGTCCGGCCAGGCGGCGGGCTCGCCGATGACCTACTCGATCACCCCGATCAGCGTCACCGCGGCGTACGTGTTCGCGCAGGCCGCGAAGGGGGCGCAGGCGGCACAGTCCACGCCGGAGGGGAGCGTGCCGCTGGTCGGTGGCTGGCCGAACGGCCTCTACTGGCATACGGTGACCGAGGGCACGAACACCGGCTGCCCCGGCGTGGTCGGCGTCAGCCAGGTCTGGCTCGGCAAATCCGGTTCCGAGGTCGTCAGCAACCACCAGCAGGGCTCGGCGCCGGCCGGGGAGAAGAACAGCATCGCGTGCGGTGGTGGCCCCGGGTCCAATGCCAACAGCACCTACCCGGTGGGCAACGTTCCCACTGGCCCCATGATCGGCGGGAAGATCTACACCTGGGCGCAGTTCGCGGCGCTGCCGACCGATCCCGCCGTGTTGTGGCCGATCCTGCAGGACGACTCGACGGTAGGAGTCGCGCCTTACAAGGGAGTGCCGGAACAGGACTGGCTCTACCAGACCATCATCATCACGCTCGAGAGCGACCCGGTTTCTCCCGCGATGCGCGTGGCGCTCCTCAAGGACGCGGAGAGGATCTCCGGCGTCACCGTCGTGGGCAAGTACACCGACTCGCTGGGCCGGACCGGGATTGCCCTCCGCCAGGGCTCCTCAGACACCCAGGTCATCGACACCAGCGACGGGCAGGTCCTGACCGATATCCAGCCGACGCCGGCCCACCAGGGGTGCACGGTCACTCATCCGCAAGGCGGCGGCACTGAAACCAGTTGCGCCTTCGGCGGCGCAACCCTCTTCATCAGCGCCGACGTGACCAACAGCGAGCCGCATGTTAACCAGCCGACGCCCCATCTCTCACTCGCACCGTCGCATCTCTCACCCGTACCGTCGCCGTCCGGGAGTGCGGGGGCCCAGGGGTAGGCCGCCGAGCCTGAGGGCCTCGCCTGCGCGCCCGTGCTTCGGTCGGCTCTAATCCGAGGCCGAGCTGCGCCAGGGCCGCCCGAGCATGCCGGGCGGCCTCCGCCGGGGTGGGGGCCGGGTCGATGCCGAGCAGCCTCCGGCGGTGCTTCTCACCCAGCAGCAGGGAAAACAGCGGCTCGGCCAGTGGTTCGCTGGCCGGGCCGCACTCGTCCCGGATGTGCTCGGCGAGCCTGGCGATGTGCCTGGCGTCTCCGCTGCTGTGCAGGATCAGGGCGAGCTCGGGGAACCGGGCGGACTCGGCGATCACCAGCCGGTGCAGGTCGACCAGCTCATCGGAGTGGACGCGGCTGACGATGCGCGCGGCGAGCACCTCGAGCGTGTCGTCGTCGCTGGTCGCGTCCAGGCTCACGGTGGCGGCGAGCTGCGTGACCATGGCAGCGAAGAGCCCGGCCTTGTCACCGTAGTAGGTGTAGAGGGTGCGCTTGGTGACCTGGGCCGCTGCCGCGAGATCATCGACCGTGCTCGCGCCGTAGCCGCAGAGGAGGAAGACGCACAGGACGTTGCTGAGAATCGCGGCTTCCCGCGCCCGCCGCTCCTCGGCCGTCGGCCGTCCGCGCTTGCGCGGCTGGATCTCGGGCTGCCCGTCCATGACCCTCCCTTCCCGCGCCCCTCGGCCCTGCGCTTTGAGCGAATTCTGCCGCCTGCCGCCTTGCGAGGCCAGCATCGGGTCTGCATAGAATGATACGAAACAGTGTCATTATTTTCCTGTGCGGCCCACGAGGCCGGGGAAGGCCACCCGATGGCAACTCAGGCACGTCAGCGGCGCTCCACCGCGCCGCAGGCAGCCCCCGGTGAGCGGCACGCCCAGCTCCGCCAGTTCTACCGGGACATGGTGCTCGTCCGCCGCTTCGAGGAACGCGCCGCCCGCGCCTATACCGAGGCCCTCATCGGCGGCTACTGCCACCTGAACCTGGGCGAGGAGGCCGCCGTGGTCGGCCTCATGTCGGCCCTGCGGCCCACCGACTACCTGTTCACGAACTACCGCGAGCACGGCTACGCGATCATGCGCGGCATCGACCCGAAGCGGGTGATGGCCGAGCTGTACGGCCGCGTCGACGGCGTCTCCAAGGGCTGGGGCGGCTCGATGCACATGTTCGACGTCACCCACCGGCTGCTTGGCGGGTACGGCATCGTCGGCGGACAGCTGCCGCTCGCGACCGGCGCCGCGCTGGCCATCGACTACCGGGGCGGCGACGAGGTCGTAATGTGCACGCTCGGCGACGGCACCACCGCCATCGGCGCGTTCCACGAGTCGCTGAACATCGCCGCGCTGTGGAATCTGCCGATCGTGTTCGTCATCATCAACAACGGGCTCGGCATGGGCACGACGGTCGCCAAGTCGTCGGCCGAGCCCGAGCTGTACAAGCGGGGCGCCGCCTACCGGATGGAGTCGGCGCGGGTTGACGGCTTCGACCCGCTGGCGGTGCGGGAGGCGGCGACAACGGCGGTGGCGGCGGCCCGCCAGGGCCGTCCTTACCTGCTCGAGGTCGTCACCGAGCGGCTGCGCGGCCATTCCGTCGTCGACCCGGCCAAGTACCGCACGGCCGCCGAGGTCGAGCGGCTCAAGGAGGAGGACCCGGTCCACCTCCTGGCGGCCAAGCTGACGGCCGACGGGGCGCTCGACGCGGACGCCATCGCCGCGATCGAGGAAGAGGTCGCGGGCATCGTCACCGCCGCGGCCGACTTCGCCGCCAGCAGCCCGAGCCCGGACGTGTCCACCCTGTTCGACTACACCTACGCGACGCCGGTGCCGAACGACTCGCGGCGGCTGCCGGGCCAGCCCCTGTTCGAGCCGCTGCCCGCCCCCGTCGCCGGTATCGGAGCCAGCGCATGACCATCATGACCTACCGTCAGGCGCTGCACGACACGCTGCGGGCGGAGATGCTCAGGGACGACAGCGTCTTCCTGATGGGCGAGGAGATCGGCGTCTTCGAGGGCTCCTACAAGATCACCGCCGGGCTGCTGAAAGAGTTCGGCGAGAAGCGGGTGCGCGACACCCCGATCGCCGAGGAGGGCTTCGCCGGCGCCGCCATCGGGGCCGCGATGCTCGGCCTGCGCCCGGTCATCGAGATGATGACGATCAACTTCTCGATGCTGGCGCTTGACCAGATCATCAACCACGCGGCGAAGATCTACGGGATGTTCGGCGGGCAGGCGAGCGTGCCGCTCGTCATCCGCACGCCGGGCGGCGGCGGGCAGCAGCTCGGCGCGACCCACTCGCAGAACATCGAGCTGTTCTACGCGTTCGTGCCCGGCATGAAGGTGGTGGCCCCGTCCACCCCGGCCGACGCCAAGGCGCTGCTGCTGGCGGCGATCCGCGACGACGACCCGGTGCTGTTCCTTGAGAACCTCGCGCTTTACAACACCAAGGGCGAGGTCCCGGACGCGGACGTCCCGGCCGAGATCGGCCGGGCGGCCGTGACCCGCCCGGGCAAGGACCTGACGCTGATCGGCTACTCCCGGATGGCGCACGTCGCGGCCGAGGTCGCCGCGTCCCTGGCCGAGACGGACGGGCTCGACATCGAGGTCGTGGACCTGCGCAGCCTCCGCCCGCTCGACCGGGAGACGATCGTCGCCTCGGTTAAGAAGACGCACGCCGCCGTCGTCCTCGAAGACGACTGGCTCACCTACGGGATCGGCGCGGAGGTCGCGGCCTCAATCTCCGACGGCGCGTTCGACTACCTCGACGCGCCGGTCCGCCGGGTCGCGATGGCGGAGGTGCCGATGCCGTACTCGAAGACGCTGGAGACGGCGGCGCTGCCGTCGCGCGATGACGTCACCGCCGCCATCCGGCAGACCCTCGCCGCCATCGGCCACCGGACCGCGCCGCTCGCGCTAGGAGTTCCGCAGTCGTGATTGAGATCAAAATGCCGCGCCTGTCCGACACGATGGAGGAGGGCGCGATCTCGACCTGGCGGAAGCAGCCGGGCGACAAGGTCGCGGTCGGCGACGTCCTGGTCGAGATCGAGACCGACAAGGCGGTCATGGAGTACGAGGCCTACCAGGCCGGCACCCTGGCCGAGATCCTCATCCCGGAGGGCCGCAACGCCGACATCGGCGCCCCGATCGCGCTGCTTGACGACGGTGCCGGCAGTCCCGCGCCGGCCGCCACCGCCGCTCCGGCGGAAAAAGCCGCTGCCGAACGGTCCCAGCCGGCTCTGGTCGCGAACACTGACTCCGCCGCCCCCGCGCCGGCGCCCGCCGGGACCGCTTCCCCGCAGCCGGGCGCGAGCGCGGACGGACACGCCAACGGCGGCAGCCGCCAGATCGCGTCACCCCTGGTGCGCAAGCTGGTCAGGGAGAATCACCTCGACCTGTCGCACGTCACCGGCAGCGGACCGGGCGGTCGCATCATCCGGGCCGACATCGCCGGCCTGCTGAGCCCGCCCGCCGCCGCGTCGGCGCCGCCGGTGGCGGGTGTCCCCGGCGACGTGCAGACCGCGGCCGGCCCGACCGCGACCGCGCCGGCGGCCGAGGTATCGGCCGTGCCCGGCCCGCCCGTGGCCGGGACGACGGCGCCGCAGGGGGACGACGTGCGCGGGTCGCACGAGGCTCCGGTCAGCCAGGTGCGGCGGGTGATCGCCCGTCGCCTGTCCGCCAGCGCCCGCGAGATCCCGCACTTCTACGTGACCGCGGCCGCCGACGCGCAGGCCCTGATGGACCTCCGCGCGACCCTGAACGCCCAGCTCACCGACGGCGGCCGGGCCAAGATCAGCGTCAACGACCTGCTGATCAGGGCGTGCGCGCTTGCGCTGCGCGAGCATCCTGACGTCAACGTCTCCTACGGCGGCGACGAAAGCAGCGTCATGCTGATCCACGACCGGGTCAACATCGGCGTCGCCGTGGCGGCAGAGAGCGGCCTGATCGTCCCCGTCATCCCGGACGCCGACACCAAGACCGTCACCCAGCTCGGCGCGGAGGCAAGGAAGCTGGTCGCCCTGGCGGGCGAGCGCAAGCTGACCCCGGCCCAGACCAGCGGGGGGACGTTCACGATCAGCAACCTCGGGATGTACGGCGTGGAGCATTTCACCGCGATCATCAACCCGCCCGAGTCGGCGATCCTGGCCGTCGGCGCCACCACCCGCGAGCCGACCGTGGTGGGGGACGCCCTGGAGCCCCGCTACCGGCTCAGGTACACCCTGTCGGTGGACCACCGGGTGATCGACGGCGCCCTCGCGGCGAAGTTCCTGCGCACGCTGACCAGCCTGGTTGAGCACCCCTGGATGATTATCGCCTGAGCCCCCCGGAAACGGGCGACGCTCACGTCGCCCGTTTCCGGGCGCCGCCGCGGGACATCGACGACCGGCCCGCGCTGGGGTGCGCGGCCGAGGCGAGCAGCGGCATCGTCCGCCACCGGACCACCTCGGTGAGGGCGATCACGCTGGTTGACCGGACCACCACCTTCGACCGGTTGAGATCCACCAGCGCCTGCTGCAGTCCATCGTGGGAGCTGGCGGCTATCCGGCATAGCACGTCGCCGCTGCCGGTGATGGTGTGCGCCTCGATGACGCCGGGTATCGCCTCAAGATCGCGCTGGACCGCGTCGATCGCCCCCTGGGCGATCTCGAGGGTGACGAAGGCCTGGATGCCGAAGCCTGCCGCCGCGACGTCGATGTCGGGCCCGTAGCCGGTCACGATCCCGTCGCTCTCGAGTCGCTCGATCCGGGCGGACACGGTCGCCCGGGCCACGCCGAGAACGCGCGATAGCTCGAGCGCGCCGGTGTGCGGCCGCTCGCGCAGCGCGTTCAGTATGGCCAGGTCGAGCGCGTCAAGGCCGGGTCGGGCAGCCATCTCGCAGTCCGCCTCCGTGAAACCTACTAACTATGCTTTGTGTCTACCTAAGAAACGGTATCAGTAGCCGGGATGGGCATATCGCCTATCAGGTAATGGGCTGGTTGCGCACCTCCAATTGATTTTGATCTACTGCAGCACGGCAGGCCGAACGAGCAGAGGAGCGACGATGGATGCCAACACGCTGCTGAACGACAACGAACGACTGGCCGGGTTGGGCCTCGATGAGCTCAAGCAGCTCGTCGGCCTGGTTGAGTACGACCCGTCGGCCGACCCGTTCCCGGTGTCGGGCTGGGACGCCCTGGTCTGGGTCGTGGGCAACGCCGTGCAGACCGTTCACTTCCTGCAGTCCGCGTTCGGGATGGAGCTGGTCGCCTACTCCGGTCCCGAGACCGGGAACCGGGACCACCACGCCTACGTGCTGCGGTCCGGTGCGGCGCGCTTCGTCATCAAGGGCGCCTACGACCCGGCGAGCAAGCTCGCCGACCACCACCGGGCCCACGGCGACGGCATCGTCGACATCGCGCTGGCGGTTCCCGACGTCGATCGCTGCGTCGCCCATGCGTCCGCCCAGGGCGCGGTCGTGCTCGAGCAGCCCCACGACGTCAGCGACGAGCATGGCACGGTCCGGCTGGCGACGATCGCGGCCTACGGCGACACGGTGCACACGCTGGTCGACCGGTCCCGCTACCACGGCCCCTACCTCCCCGGCTACGTGGAGAAGACCTCGTCCCGGGTCCGGCGCGCCGACGCGCCGCGGCGGATCTTCCAGGCCATCGACCACGTGGTGGGCAACGTCGAGCTCGGCGCGATGGACCAGTGGGTCGACTTCTACAACCGGGTCATGGGGTTCACCAACCTGGCCGAGTTCATCGGGGACGACATCGCCACCAACTACTCCGCCCTGATGAGCAAGGTGGTGTCGAACGGCAATCACCGGGTCAAGTTCCCGCTCAACGAGCCGGCCGTCGGCAAGAAGAAGTCGCAGATCGACGAGTACCTGGAGTTCTACGGCGGTCCAGGGGCGCAGCACGTGGCCATCGCGACGGGCGACATCATCGCCTCGGTTGACGCCATGGTCGCCGAGGGCGTCGAGTTCCTGTCGACCCCGGACTCCTACTACGAGGACAAGGAGCTGCGGGCTCGCATCGGCGAGGTGCGGGCCCCGATCGAGGAGCTGCAGAAGCGCGGCATCCTGGTCGACCGCGACGAGGACGGCTACCTGCTGCAGATCTTCACCAAGCCGACCGGCGACCGGCCCACCGTGTTCTTCGAGCTCATCGAGCGGCACGGCTCACTCGGTTTCGGCAAGGGGAACTTCCAGGCGCTGTTCGAGGCGATCGAACGCGAGCAGGAGCGGCGCGGTAACTTCTGACCGCTAAGGGCGGGCGCCGTTTCTCAGCACCTGGAAGCCCACCCGGGCCAGCATGTCCGGAATCCGGCGCACAGCCTGCACGTTCATCTCCCGGGCCTCGTCCGACAGCCGCTCCCAGGGCACCAGGTCGGGGCGCACGCGGCCGTGCCTGGCCGGCCCGGGCTCGAATCCCTGGGCGATGCGCTCCTGCATCCAGCGCTCGTGCTCCAGGCGGGCAAGCAGCAGCAGCTCGTCGTCATCGAAGCTGAAATCGAGCGTCGGATCGAACACCGGCACCATGAAGCAGCCGATGACGGCTAGCTTCTCGCCGATCTGCCGGGCCTGAGCGCGGTTGGACTCCCTGAACTCCTCGGGCAGCTCGTCCCAGGCGCCAAGCGAGGCGGCGCCGCCGTCGGGGACCTGGCTGCGGGCGACGGCGGCCGCCGCGCGCGACCCGCGGATGGCGCCGTAATCATCGTGGATGGCCCGCGCCAGGCGCTCGGTGACCTGGACGGCGACGTAGCTGTTGAGGCTGGCGAGGATCCGGTCCTGGGTCGTCAGCCTCTCCTTCATTCGCCGGCACTCGTGGAGGATGGCCTTGGCGTCAAGGAAGGTCTGCTCGGAGCGACGGTCGGCGGCCCGGCTGAGCACGTCCTGGCCGACCATGATCACGATCATGAAGACGAGCTGGACCAGGGTGGACAGGAACGACATGAAGGCGAACGGATAGGGGTCGAACCGCTGGACGCCCGTCTCCGCCAGCACGATCCAGGCGACCTGGGTCCCGGCCGCCAGATAGAACGCCCCCATGGTGCCCAGCCGCTTCGTCAGCCAGGCCGCGATCCGCCCGTTGAGGGTGACCGCCTGGTCGATGGCCTGGGGCGGCGGCTGCACGCGGTGCCGCTCGATCCAGGGATGCGGGCTCCACTCCAGCAGGCTCACGCCGCGGCTGAGCGACCGATCGTGCCGGTCGAGATGTTCCTGCAGGTCCACCACCTGCTCGAAGATCGCCTCGGCGTTCTCGTAGGTCTGCACCGCGCGGTGGTCGGCGGCCACGCCGAGAAGGCGCTGGCCGACCAGGATCACCAGGCACAACACGAGCTGCGCGACGTTGTCGAGGAAGAGCAGGAAGCGGAACGGGTACGGGTCGAGCCGGTGCAGCGGGCCCCAGGTCGCCAGCGCCATCCACCCGCCGACGATGACAAGCGCCGCGTAGAGCGCTGGCATTGAGCCGACCGATCGGGTCAGCGCGACCGCGATCACGCCGTTCAGCCCGATCTGCTCGTCGGCAATCGTGGCCGGGGTGTGCGGTAGTTCAGTCGCGGGGCTGGCCGTGATCAAGAGCCCTCCTCGGGCAGCAAGGGATCGTGCGTAGCCACCCGGGGCGGGGCACCGGAGACGTACCCATCTCAGATGCCCGTTATATCCATTTGTGTGATGAAAGTCATGAAACGGGCGGCGGCAGCGTCAAGCGGCACCCCCGCGCCAGCCGCCGTCGCAGGTCAGCGGCCCATGGTGTAGAACTCCGCGTTCGGCATCAGGGCGCACAGATGGGCGAGGCGGTTCGACATGGCGAAGAACGCCGTGATCGCGCCGACGTCCCAGATCTCGTCCTCGGTCAGGCCGGCCGCGCGGGCGGCGTTCAGCTCCCGCTCGCCGAAGTGCTCGGGGGTGCGGGTCAGCCCGAGGGCCAGGTCGACGATCGCCCGCCAGCGTTCCGGTAGCTCGGTCTCCCAGGGGTTGATCGCCACCTGATCGGCCAGCTCCGGGTTCTTCGACCGGATCCTCAGCAGGGCGCCGTGGGCCACTACGCAGTAGCCGCAGTGGTTCGCTCCCGACGTCGCGACCACGACCAGCTCCCGCTCGGCCTTGCTCAGGCCGTCGGAGCGGTCCATCAGCGCGTCGTGCTGGTCGAGGAACGCGCGGAGCTCGGCGGGCCGGTGGCCGAGCGCGCGGAAGACGTTGGGGACGAAGCCGGACTTCTCGGCGATCACGCCGACTCGCTCCTGCAGGTCGTCTGGCAGCTCGTCCAGTTCGGTCACGCCGAATCGGCTGACGTTCATGCGCGGGCCCCTCTCGGATGACGGCGGTTGACGCGGCTGCCAGCCTACGACCGCGGCCCTGGATTTCGGTGGCCGACCGCTGGCATGCTGGGCCCTATGGCTGCCACGCACGAGGTGACCAACCAGCCCCGGCCGCTGGTTGGCTACGACGCCTCGCAGGACCCGGCAATGCTCAGCGCGCTGCATCGGGAGGGCGCCGGGTGGGCGCAGGAGGAGGTCCGCCGCCTCGGGCGGCTGGCCGGCGGTGAGCAGGCCCAGGAGAACGGGCGGCTGGCGAACGAGAATCCGCCGCGGCTGCGGACCCATGACCGCTACGGCCATCGCATCGACGAGGTGGAGTTCCACCCGGCCTGGCACGAGCTGATGCGGGTCGCCGTGACCAGCGGGCTGCACGCCGCCGCGTGGCGCGACGATCGGCCCGGCGCGCACGTCGCCCGGGCGGCCGCCTTCTACGTCTGGGGCCAGACGGACGCGGGGCACGGCTGCCCGATATCGATGACGTACTCCATCGTGCCGGCCCTCCGGCACGCTCCCGACCTGGCCCGCCGGTTCGAGCCGCTGCTGGCCGCGCGGGACTACGACCCCGGCCTCCGCCCGCCGGAGGGTAAGAGCGGCCTGCTGTCCGGCATGTCGATGACCGAGAAGCAGGGCGGCTCCGACGTCCGCGCCAACACCACGACGGCGATCCCGACCGACGATGGCAGCTACCGCGTCACCGGCCATAAGTGGTTCACCTCGGCCCCGATGAACGACCTGTTCATGGTCCTCGCCCAGGTGCCGGGGGCGGGGCTGTCCTGTTTCCTGCTGCCCCGCGTCCTGCCCGACGGCACGCGCAACGGGATGCGGTTGATGCGGCTGAAGGACAAGCTCGGGAACCGGTCCAACGCCTCGGCCGAGGTCGAGTACGACAACGCGACCGCGTGGCTCGTCGGCGAGGCGGGCCGGGGCGTCCGCACGATCCTCGACATGGTGAATTCGACCCGCCTGGACTGCGTCCTCGCCGCCGCGACCGGCATGCGGATCGGCGTCATCCAGGCGACCCATCACGCCGCGCATCGCAGCGCATTCGGCCGGGCGCTGATCGACCAGCCGCTGATGGCGAACGTCCTGGCCGACCTGGCGATCGAATCGGAGGCGGCCACCGTCGTCGCCCTCCGGCTGGCCGGGGCCACCGACCGGGCGGCCCGCGGCGACCAGCAGGAGGCCGCGTTCCGCCGACTGGCCCTCGCGGTAACCAAGTACCACGTGTGCAAGCAGGCCCCCGGGCACGCCGCCGAGGCACTGGAATGCCTGGGCGGCAACGGCTACGTCGAGGAATCGGGGATGCCGCGCCTCTACCGCGAGGCGCCGCTGCAGTCGATCTGGGAGGGATCAGGCAACGTGGCGGCGCTCGACGCGATCCGCGCCCTGACCCGCGAGCCGCAGGCGGCGGAGGCGTTCTTCATCGAACTCGACGCCGCGGCCGGCGCAGACCGCCGCCTCGACGAGGCGATCGCCCGGCTCAGGAAGGACGTCGCCGACCCGGCCGAGGCCACCGCCCGCCGTCTGGCCGAGTCGATGGCGATCGTCTTGCGGGGCGCGCTGCTCGTCCGCCATGGCCACCCGGCCGTGGCGGACGCGTTCGCCGCCACCCGGCTGGCCGGCGACCGGGGCCGTGCCTACGGAACTCTCCCGTCCGGCACGCCGACGGCGGAGATCGTCGCCCGTGCCCTGGCGTCGTAACTGGCTCACCGGGCCGGCGCCTGGCGCGTCTGGTCCAATGGGGCCATGACACCGAAGCCCCGATCGGCCGAGTACTTCGACGGCTGGTACGCCAACAAGTCCGACACGCCGCAGGTTGCCGAGATCATGAACCGGAAACTGGGCCTTCCGCCGGACGCGCTGGCCGGCATCGTGCCCGAGGTCGCGATCGACGAGATCGCCGGGGAATTGCGGCTGCAGCGGGGTGACGTCCTGCTTGACCTCGCCTGCGGTCGCGCCTGGTACGGCCTGGAGATCACCGCCCGCGCGGGCGCTCGGCTCATCGGCGTCGACTTCTCGGCCGAGGCGGTGCGGCAGGCCGGCCAGCAGGCGAAGCTGCGCAATCGCGATGACGCCGAATTCCAGACCGGCGACCTGACGGCGAGCGGCCTGCCCGACCGCTCGGTCAACGCGCTGCTGTGCACGGACTCCATCCAGTTCCCCGATCAGCCCGAGGCCGCCTATCGGGAGCTCCGCCGCGTCCTCGTTCCTGGCGGGCGGGTGGTGCTGACCAGCTGGGAACCCGTCGATCGGGGCGACCAGCGGCTGCCCGAGCGGATGCGCCGGGTCGATCTCGGCGGGGGTCTGCGCGACGCCGGCTTCATCGACATCGAGGTCAAGGACCGCCCGCAGTGGCTCGCATGCGAGCTGGCGGTGTGGCAAGAGGCGGTCGCGCTAGACCCGGGGGCCGATCCGGCCCTGCGCTCCTTCCACGACGAGGGGGTCCGTTCGCTGGAGCGGGCCACCGCGCTCCGCCGCGTGATGGCCGTGGCGACCGCGCCACCGGAGACGGGCCGGCCGGCTGCGCTGCCCAGCGGAGCCGGCCAGGGCGAAATGAGTTAAGGTTAGTTTGGATAATGCAAGTACCTGACCTCATCACTAGCTAGGGGCATCTCCCACCGTGACGGCTCACTCCGAGGCGGGCGCGCCCGCAAACCCCGGTCGCGCGCTCGGTCCGAACTACAAGTGGATCGCGCTGTCCAACACGACGCTCGGCGTGCTGATGGTGACGATCAACCAGTCGATCGTGCTGATCGCGCTGCCGGATATCTTCCGCGGCATCGGGCTCAACCCGCTCGGCGCGGGGAACACCAGCTACCTGCTGTGGATGTTCATGGGCTTCATGGTCGTCTCCGCGGTGCTGGTGGTGTCGTTTGGCCGGCTGGGCGACATGTACGGCCGGGTTCGGATGTACAACATGGGCTTCGCGGTCTTCTCGGTCGCGTCGATCTTCCTGACCGTCACCTGGCAGCATGGGGTCGCGGGCGCATTGTGGCTGATCATCTGGCGGATCGTGCAGGGCATTGGCGGCGCCTTCCTGTTCGCCAACTCGACCGCGATCCTGACCGACGCCTTCCCCGCTAACCGGCGGGGCACCGCCCTCGGGCTGAACTCGATCGCGGCCATCGCCGGCTCGTTCATCGGCCTCATCCTCGGAGGTCTGCTCGGCCCGACCAACTGGCATCTGGTCTTCCTCATCTCGGCCCCGATCGGCGCCTTCGGCACCGTCTGGGCGTACTTCATGCTGCACGACACCGGCGTGCGCAGGCACGCGAAGATGGACTGGTGGGGCAACCTGCTGTTCGGCGTTGGGCTGATCGCCATCCTGGTCGCCATCACCTACGGCCTGCAGCCGTACGGCACCAGCGCGATGGGCTGGACCAACCCCGAAGTGCTGGCCGGGCTGATCGGCGGCGTCGTCCTGCTGGTCATATTCGTGTTCGTAGAAAAGCGCGTGGCCGAGCCGCTGTTCCGGATCTCGCTGTTCAAGATCCGGCCGTTCGCGTACGGCAACATCGCCAACCTGGCGCTCTCGATGAGCCGCGGCGGCATGCAGTTCATGCTGATCATCTGGCTGCAGGGCATCTGGCTGCCACTGCACGGCTACAGCTACAGCCAGACCCCGCTGTGGGCCGGCATCTACCTGATCCCGCTGACCATCGGCTTCCTGTTGTCCGCGCCGCTGTCCGGCGTCCTGTCCGATCGGCTCGGCGCCAAGGCGTTCACCGTCGGCGGGAGCTTGCTGGCCGGGGTCACCTTCCTCTTCCTGGCCTTCCTGCCGGTGAACTTCTCGTACTGGGAGTTCGGGCTCATCATCGCGCTTAACGGCTTCGGTACCGGCCTGTTCGCCTCGCCGAACCGGGCCGAGATGATGAACTCGGTCCCGGCCGACGCGCGCGGCGCCGCCGGCGGCATGATCGCCACCTTCATGAACTCTGCCTCGGTGCTGTCCATCGGCATCTTCTTCTCGCTGATGGTCACCGGGCTCGCCAGCAAGCTGCCGCACACGATGTTCGCCGGGCTGACGGCGCAGGGCGTGCCGCCGGGGTCAGCGGCGACCATCTCGCACCTGCCGCCGATCGGCGTGCTGTTCGCCGCCTTCCTCGGCTACAACCCGATACAGCAGCTGCTCGGCCCGGTGCTGACCCATCTGAACCCGGCCCACGCCGCGTACCTGTCCGGCCGGGTGTTCTTCCCGGACCTGATCACCGCTCCGTTCCACAGCGGCCTCATCATCGCGTTCGGGTTCGCGATCGCAGCCTGCGTGGTCGCGGCCATCGCCTCGGCGCTGACCGGCCGAGTGGCCAAGCCGGGCAAGGAACTCCTCGGCGGCGAGCTCGCGGCGGTGGCCGGCGACGCCGGATTCGAGCCCAGCGAGCTCGTCGTCGACGACGCGGTCGAGGACACCCGCAACGGCGTGGTCCACGGCACATCGGAAGCAGCGGACAAGCCGGGGAATATCCGGTTAAAATTTCAACAAGCTGGGCGGGCGGCATCCTGCCCCTGAGGCACGTCCGGTGCGGCGCGAGCGCGGCGCTGGATGCGGGTCCTGCAGACGCCGTCCCGCACGCTGGCTGACGCCCCGTGCCGGCACCGTCGGCACGGGGCAGTTCCATCTGAGTGGGAGCCCTCCGGTCGCTGCCCGTCGGCTACGGGCAGGTATCCTGCGGGTGAGGAGCGAGTAAACACAATCTCCGTCGCTCCGCGCAATGAGGTTCGCGGGGATGATGGCCCTGGCAGATATTCGGCGCGATATCCGAGGAGATGCTTTTTTCGTGAGCGAAACTTCCCCGGCCGCAGTCGTCCTCCTCGCCGCCGGCGAGGGCAAGCGCATGAAGTCCCGCCTTCCCAAGGTGCTGCACACCCTGTGCGGCCGCACCTTGCTCGGGCACGCGCTTGCGGCGGCCGATGAGCTTAACCCGGACCGGCTTGTGGTCGTCGTCGGGCATGGCAGGGAACCGGTAACCGCGCAGGTGGCCGCGGTCGCTCCGCAGGCGCAGATCGTGCGCCAGGACCAGCAACTCGGCACCGGGCACGCGGTTCGCATGGTCACCGAGGCGATCGGGGTCGTTCCCGGCACGGTCGTGGTGAGCTACGGTGACATGCCGCTGCTGCGGGGCGAGACGCTGCGGGAGCTTGTCGATCGGCATCACCGTGCGGGCAACGCGGTCACCGTGCTCACCGCCCGGGGCGACGCGGCCGGGTACGGGCGGATCGTCAGGGACGGCGACGGCGAGTTCCTGCGCATTGTCGAGGAGCGCGACGCGACACAAGCGGAGCGGGCCATCGACGAGTACAACTCCGGCTGCTATGCCTTCGACGGGACCCTGCTGGCGGACGCGATCAAGCGGGTGACCACCAACAACGAGCAGCAGCAGGAGTACCTCACCGATGTCGTGGGCATCCTGCGCGGCGACGGCCACCGAGTCGGCACCATGCTCGCGGCCAACGCGGGCGAGATCACCGGGGTCAACGACCGGGCCCAGCTGGCCGAGGCCCGGCGGGAGCTCAACGACCGGATACTCGACGGCTGGATGCGGGCCGGGGTCACCATCATCGACCCCGCATCCACCTGGATCGACGTTACGGTCACGATCGGGCAGGACGCCGAGATCGGCCCGCAGACCCAGCTCCAGGGTGCCACCGTCATCGGCGAGGGCGCAAAGGTCGGGCCGGGCTGTCTGCTTGAGGACACCACCGTCGGCGAGGACGCCTTCGTGCTGCACGCCGTCTGCCGTCAGGCCGAGATCGGCCCCCGGGCCACCGTGGGCCCGTACGCCTACCTGCGGCCGGGCACCCGCCTGGCCGAGGGCGCGCACGTCGGCGCCCACGTCGAGCTGAAGAACGCCTCGGTCGGACCGGGCGCGAAGGTCCCGCATCTGACCTACGCCGGCGACGCGACCATCGGCGCCGGCGCGAACATCGGGGCCGGCACGATCTTCGCCAACTACGACGGGGTGGCCAAGAACCACACCACCGTCGGCGAGCACGCGTTCGTCGGCAGCAACACCGTGCTGGTGGCGCCGGTCACGGTCGGGGACGGCGCCTACACGGCGGCGGGCTCGGCGATCACCGAGGAGGTGCCGCCGGGGAACCTCGGCGTCGCCCGGGGGCGCCAGCACAATTCCGACGGGTGGACGGCCCGCAACCGACCGGGGTCACGATCGGCGGACGCAGCGAAACGGGTCCGTTCGGATGAATCGCTTTGAAGATTTTTGGTTTTTAGTTATCAGCCCGGTGTGAGGGAGAGCAGTAGCAGGTGAGCGGTATGACGGCGCCCAGCCAGAAGAAGATGATGTTGTTCGGCGGGCGAGCCTTCCCTGAGCTTGCGGCTGAGGTCGCCGACTGCATGGGGGTCGAGCTCGCGCCCTCGAGGCTGTACGACTTTGCCAACGGCGAGATCATGGTCCGGTTCCTGGAGTCGGTGCGCGGCTGCGACGCCTTCGTGCTGCAGAGCCACACCGCCCCGATCAACCGCTGGATCATGGAGCAGCTGATCATGGTCGACGCGCTCAAGCGGGCGTCGGCCAAGCGGATCACCGTGGTGATGCCGTTCTTCGGCTACGCCAGGCAGGACAAGAAGAGCGCCGGCCGGGAGCCGATCTCGGCCCGCCTCATCGCCGACCTGTTCGCCGCCGCGGGCGCCGACCGGCTGATGGCGGTGGATCTGCACACCGCGCAGATCCAGGGCTTCTTCGACGGACCGGTTGACCACCTGTTCGCGCTGCCGATCCTGGCCGGGTATCTGGAGAGCAAGCTCAACGTGCGCAACGTGACCGTGGTCGCGCCGGACGCGGGCCGGGTCCGGGTCTGCGAGCGCTGGACCGACCGGCTCGGCTGCCCGCTCGCCATCATCCACAAGCGGCGCGACCCCGAGGTAGCCAACCAGGTCAAGGTGTTCGAGGTGGTCGGCCATGTCGTCGGCCGGACCTGCATCCTGGTGGACGACATGATCGATACCGGCGGGACGATCGCGAAGGCGGCGGACGCGCTGTTCGAGCAGGGCGCCGAGCGGGTGATCGTGGCGGCGACGCACGGGGTGCTGTCCGGCCCGGCGGTCGACAACCTGAAGAACTCGCGGATCAGCGAGGTGGTCATCACCAATACGCTGCCGGTGGCCCAAGAGAAGAGGTTCGACAGCCTGACCGTGCTGTCGATCGCCCCGTTGCTCGCCCGCGCGATCAACGAGGTCTTCAACGACGGCTCGGTAACCAGCCTCTTCGACGGCCAGAGCTAGCCGGCCCCCCGTCCCGCCATTCCCCGGATTGGCGGGACGGGGGCTTTTCGATGGTCGGGACCGGCCACCCCTCGGTCCCGACCACCAGCTCTTGCGCCGTCTTGCGTCGCGCGGCACGTGATTTCGCGTGCCGCGCGGCCCCCGTTGCTTTCTGGCGCTGGGATGAGCATCGCAGGCAGCGATTGTGCGGCGATTAAGCCGATTTGTCCGACTCGCTACCCTCCGCACTTAGCCAGACGCACGGGCGTCAATCGTGCCGTGTCCGATTTACGGTGCGCTTAAGTCGTGATTAAGTAGTGGACGACAACAGCCCGGAGTTTCACCGAGGCGCCTAATTTCCGGCTGGCGACGCTCGGCCAGCCGGTTTTCGCCGTTTACCCCGATGCGGAGGAGTGCGTGCGTTCGGACGGGCTG
>Ga0335072_10005184_pt1 | contig 19216 bp, 19 predicted proteins | sample Lox_Sample_21_FD_206725 | JGI IMG/M metagenome (GOLD analysis project Ga0335072, IMG submission 206725) | Soil microbial communities from Loxahatchee National Wildlife Refuge, Florida, United States - Lox_Sample_2.1 | ecosystem: Environmental > Terrestrial > Soil > Wetlands | place: USA...
GTGGTGGCCGACGCCCGGGCCGCGCTCGACGCGCTGGCCCTGGCCCTGGCCGGGTGGAAGACCGAGCCCGCCTACCGGAAAACGGCGGCGGAGCTGTCGGCCCGCTGGCAGGCGACGGTGGAGGCCGCCTACACCACCAGGCACCAGCCCCGGCCCGCGCAATCGGAGGTCATCGGGGTGGTCAACGAGGTCTCCGGGGAACGGGACGTCGTGCTGTGCGCGGCCGGGTCGATGCCCGGGGACCTGCACAAGCTCTGGCGCACCCGGGACGCGGGCGGGTACCACGTGGAGTACGGCTACTCGTGCATGGGCTACGAGATCGCGGGCGGGCTCGGGGCCAAGCTGGCCGCTCCGGACCGCGAGGTGTTCGTCATGGTCGGCGACGGCTCGTACCTGATGATGGCCACCGAGCTGGTCACCGCCGTGCAGGAGGGGGTCAAGCTCGTGGTGGTCTGCGTGGACAACCACGGGTTCGCCTCGATCGGTAACCTGTCGGAGTCGGTCGGCTCACAGCGGTTCGGCACCAGCTACCGGTACCGCAGCCCCGACGGGCGGCTCGACGGCGGGTTCCTGCCCGTGGACCTGGCGGCCAACGCGGCCAGCCTGGGCGTGTACGTACTGCGCACGCGGACCATCGAGGAGTTCCGCCGGGCGCTGGTCAAGGCGCGGGCCGCGGACCGGACCACGCTGGTGTACATCGAGACCGACCCGGCGCTGGGCGCGCCGTCCAGCGACGCGTGGTGGGACGTGCCGGTGGCCGGGGTGGCGGCGCTGGCCAGCACCCGGGACGCCCGGGCCGCCTACGAGAAGGCCAAGGAGCGGCAGCGACCCTACCTGTGAGGGGACCCGCGCACCACGGCCCGTTCGGCATAAAGGGTTTCTAATGGGCGATCAGGGTCATCTTGAAGGAGTACCGGTCGGCGAGGTAGGCGTGACTACCGTGTTCCACCGGCCGGCCCGCCGAGTCGAACGTGGTCCGGGTCATGGTCAGGACGGTGGCCGTCCGGGGGGCCTGCAGCAGCCTGGCCTCGTGCGCGGTGGCGTGCCGGGCGCCGATCACCTGCTCCCCGGCGTGCAGTTCCACGCCCTGGCTACGCAGCACCTCGTACAGGCCGGTCTTCTCCAGGATGTCTTCCGGGCGGCCCTTGAGCAGCCCGGCGGGCAGGAAGTTGTGCATGATCGCTAGCGGTGTCCCGTCGGCCAGCCGCAGGCGCTCCACGGAGAGCACCGCGGCGCCGCCGGGCAGCGCGAGGACCGAGGCGAGCTCGTCGTCGGCCTCGATCTCGCAGGCGGCCAGAACAGTGGTGGCCGGATGCCGGTGAGTAGCCGACAGGTCGTCATACAGGCTGGTCAGGGCGACCGACCGGAGGATGCGCGGGGCCATCACGACCGTGCCCAGGCCGCGGCGGCGGACCACCAGGCCCTGCTCGACCAGGCGCTGCACCGCCTGGCGGACGGTGGGGCGGCTCACGCCGAGGCGTTCGGCCAGGTCCAGCTCGTTGTCCAGCCGCCCGCCCGGTTTGAGCGTCCCGTCCTCGATGGCCTGCTTGAGGCTCTCAGCGATCTGGAAGTACAGCGGGATCGGGCTGTTGCGATCGAGCGGCCGCTCGGTCATGGCGCCTCCCAGCATGCAGGCTCGCTGGGGAGCCATGTGATGCCAGCAGTATAGGGCAGGTCTCAGTTGAGTGTATATTGTCCTGACCTCCTTACATACTATTGACATGACATTAGGTATACGTTCGCCGTCATCACCCACGGCGACAACGGCAGCTTCTGGAGCGTGGTCTACAAAGGCGCCAAGGATGCGGCCTCTGCCTCGGCTGCAAGCTGAGCGAGGTCTACGGATCGCAGCAGCAGGGTCAGGCCGAGCCGGACGACAACGCGGAGAACGCCCAGATCCAGGACGCCATCAACGCCCACGTCAGCGGCATCGCCGTCTCCGACCACGACCCGAGCCTGATGAACGCGACCATCGCCAAGGCGGTCGCGGCGGGCATCCCGGTGGTCATGCTGAACGCCGGCTGTGACCCGGCCGACCTGGCCGCCACCAAGGCGATCACCTGCGTCGGGCAGCCCGAGAACGTCGCCGGGCAGCAGGCCGGGACCCAGCTCAAGAGCGAGGGGGCGACCAACGTCCTGTGCGTCATCCACCAGTCGGGGCAGAACCTGCTGGACCGCTGTAACGGCATCGCGCAGGCCCTGGGCACCGGGTCGACCTGCTCGACCGGGGCCGCCCCGAAGAGCGGACCCGGGTGCACCGAGCTGATCTTCTCCACGCCCAACGCGGCCAGCAACCCGCAGCAGGCCGACCAGCAGGTCGTCTCGTACCTGCAGGCGCACCCGCAGATCAACGCGGTCATGACGCTCAACAACGCGATCGGCACCGCGTTGATCACCGCCCTGGGCACCTCAGGGGGCGCCAAGGTAAAGATCGGCACGTTCGACCTGGACAGCCAGGTGGTGACCGACCTGCAGAACGGTTCCCTGGACTTCGCCATCGACCAGCAGCAGTACCTCCAGGGCTACCTTGGGGCTCACGGCGGGCAGCGGCGCGCCCGACCCCGAGCTCGCCGAGGTGGCGCGGGAGCTGGCCGAAGAAGCCCCGGACTTGTCGGGTGACGGTTGACCGAAGCGGCGGCGCTGGGCTGCCCCTCCCGCGGGTCAGCGGGGGCGGCGCGCGGCGGGGTCCTGGTTGCGGACGCGAGGCGAGCTCGCGGTGGCCTTGTCCCAGAGCATCGACTCGAGCGGGCCGTTGAAGCAGTGACCGCGCGAACACCGGATCTTGACGCTCTCCAGCGGCCCGTCGGTGGACCGGATCGCGTACCGGTATTCCACCTCAGCCGGAAGCCCGCACCGGGCCGCGCCGCTGGAATCCATGTAGGCCGGGCAGTCGAGGAACATCACACTGCTGTCCATGCTGTCCATGCTGTCCATGCTGTCCATGCTGTCCATGCTGTCCATGCTGTCCATCGGAAACCCCCGTTCCCGTTCGGGTTTGCCAGTCGGTTCGTTGATAGTCGCTGGTTGCGCCCATGCCGTTCCGGAGGGCGGGGACGGCCGCGCTGATACATCGGACGCGGTGGCGTTTGGCATGGGGTTGCGGTCGGTACCGCGGCCGGCCCGCTGGCCGTGGGGTCTACCGGGCCCGCGCTGCGTCCAGCCGGACCCCGAAGCCGGTGGCGGCCAGCTTGAGCAGTACCGGGCCGGGCGCCATCAGGGCCGCGACCTTGGCCGCACTCAGCTCCTCCAGCTGGGCCAGGGCGGTGGCGTAGGCGTCCGGGCCCTGGCGGCGGGCCTGGCTCAGCGCGATCGCGTTGGCCCAGACCTTCTCCCGCGCCTCGCGCAGGAAGCGCTGGGTGCCGAGCCGGTTAAACGGCCGCAGCAGCCGGTCCGTCAGCGTGCCCGGCCCCGAGACCGCGGTCAGCTCGTCGTCCTCGGCAGCGACCCGCGCGGCCAGCACGGTGTCGATGGCCCTGTGATCGGCTTCACGGCGGGCCAGCAGCACCGGGTCGTCGAACTGCTCGTCGGTGATCACCGCGACCAGCGCCTGCGGGAGGTCGTAGTTGATGTGCGCGTTCATGCCGAGCAGCACGTGCCGCAGGGCGGGCAGGCCGGACGGGGCGCCGAACGCGATGGCCCAGGGCCGGGTCGGCTCACCCCCGGCCAGCGCGGCCTCCAGCGCGTCCAGGTAGAGGTCGGCGAACACGACGTCCCAGCGCTCCACCCACTCGGGGTCGCTGAAGCCGCCGCGCTCAAGTTCCTCGGCAACCGCGATCGTGGTGCGCTGGTAGGTTGCGTGGAAGTACCGACGCTGGTCGCCCGCTGCCTTCAGCGACTCGAGCATGGTCGCCATCCGGCCGATCAGCTCCTCGATCACCCGGTCATTATGACTGATGAGCGCGTCCGACAGTACGAACCGTTTTATCTAACCTCGGGCTGCTGATCGAGGATTACGCCCGATTCGTTATGGTTTCATCGGTCCGCGAAACATCTTGGCGCCGGGGACACCCGGCACGCCGTAGCGGTAGACGACCTTGCTGGTCGCGACCGAGATCACGGAGATGACGTAGTCATCTTCCTGGGTCGCGATGATGTACCGGCCGTCGGGCGAGAAGAACGCGTCGTCCGGCTCCAGGAAGGTCTGGCCGGGCGCGAGGTCGCCCGGACGCGGGAACTCCCACCTGATGCGGCCCTGGGAGTCGACGATCAGCAAGCGGTTGTTCTTGTGGTCGGCGATGAGGACATCGGCGGGCAGCACCGACGGGTCAGAACCCGGCGCGAGCAGGCCGGGCCCGGTGGCCGGCGCCAGCCACGGCCACCGTGATGCGGAACCGCTGCCAGGCTGGCATAGCTCCACATACTGCCAGATCAGGGCGGGCCGAAACCGGTGAGTCGTCAGCTGATGACCGGCTCGGGCCGCGGGAAGCTGGTGGTGAACGCGTACCGGGAGGCCCGGTACAGGTGCCGGGCGAACTCGACGGGCCGGCCGGCCTGGTCGTAGGCGATGCGTTCCATGGTCAGCAGGGCGGTGCCGCGGGTCTCGTCCAGCGTGCGGGCCTCGGAGGCCGAGGCGTTCTTCGCGCCCATGCGCTGGGTGGCGGAGTACAGCCCGATGCCGGACGCGCGGAGCAACTCGTACAGGCCGTGCCGCTCGAGCATCTCGACGTTGAGCTGGACCAGCCCGGCGGGCAGGTAGTTGTGCATGAGGGCCATCGGCTCGCCGTCGGCCAGCCGGATCCGCGCCAGTGACATGACCAGCGACCGCTCGGGCAGCTGCAGCGCCTCGGCGACCTGGTCGCTGGCGTGACTGACCTCGGCCTTCAGCACCCGGGTGGCGGGCTTGCGGCCGCTGGCCGCCAGGTCGTCGTAGAGGCTGGTCAGCTCGACATTGCGGTCGATCCGCTCGTTGGCCACCAGGGTGCCCGCACCGCGCTTGCGGACGACCAGGCCCTTGTTGGCCAGGTAGAGGAAGGCGGCCCGGACCGTGGGCCGGGACAGGCCCAGCATCTCGGCCAGCTGCACCTCGTTCTCGAGCCGGGCGCCGACCTTGAGCGCACCAGACCTGATCGCGGACTCGAAGTGCTGGGCCAGCTGGAAGTACAGCGGCACCGGGCTGGTCCGGTCGATGGTGATCGGGCCGCTCGCGCCGACCTCACGTTCAGGCATCATCGTCATCCGGGCAGTTCACTAGGCTCATTTGTTTGGACATTGTAACCATTGCGGTGTTGAAGGCACGGCCCGGGCAAGAACCCATTTTCCATTTTGTCTTGACATACTCACAGGCTCTTGACGGGTCATAACCGGGCGGGTGAGTACAGCTATCGGGACCGAGGGAGGCTGGCCGCGCATGACCGCCGATCGCAGTCCGCGAATCGGGGTGGTGCGGCTGGCCGCGGACCTGCTGTCGGGGTGGCCCGAGGAGCCCTGGTCGCCCGGGTTCGCGGAAGGCGCCGCGGTCCGGGCGGCGTGCGACGCGATGCAGACCTCGGCCGCGTCTGGCCGCTGGGTCAGCATCGGCGACGTGCTCGCGAGCCCGCTGTGACCTGCGGCGTATCCCCGCTACGATGGCCTGATCCCAGCACGGAGGAGGAGCAGTGGCGTCATGAGCGCTTCTATTACCGAGCGGCTGCGGGCCGGGATCGTCCTTGGCGCCGAGGGTTACGTGTTCGAGCTGGAACGCCGCGGCTACATCAAGGCCGGGCCGTTCGTGCCCGAGGTGGTACTCGACTATCCGGATGCCGTGCGCGAGCTGCACCGGGAGTTCCTGCGCGCCGGCGCGGAGGTGATGGTCGCGCTGACCTACTACGCGCACCGGGAGAAGCTGCGGGACGTGGGCCGCGAGGACGACCTGGAGGCGATGAACCGGCAGGCCGTGCGGCTCGCCCGCCAGGTCGCGCGGGAGAGCTCCGCCGACGGCGGGGCCCTGGTGGCCGGGAACGTGTGCAACACCTGGGCCTACGACCCGGAGGACCCGGCGACCAGGGATACGGTCCGGGCCATGTACGTCGAGCAGCTGGGCTGGGCCGCAGACGAGGGCGTCGACTTCGTCATCTCCGAGACGAACGACTACCTGGGCGAGGCGCTGATCGCGCTGGAGGTCATCCAGGACCTCGGGCTGCCCGCCATGGTGACGATGGCGCCGACGCAGCCGCACCGGACCCGGGACGGGTATGAGTACGCGGACGCCTGCCGCATCCTGGCCGCCGAGGGCGCGCAGGTCGTCGGCCTGAACTGCGACCGCGGACCGCGGACCATGGTGCCGCTGATCGCGAAGATCCGGGAGTCGGTGGAGTGCGCGGTGGCCATCCAGCCGGTGCCGTACCGGACGGACGCGATCGCGCCCACGATGGAGACCCTCCTGTCGCCGAAGGGCGAGCGGGCCTTCCCGATCGAGCTCGACCCGTTCACCTGCACGCGCTTCGACATGGCGAAGTTCGCGCTGCAGGCCCGCGAGCTGGGCGTCGACTACATCGGCATCTGCTGCGGCGCGGGCCCCCACCACGTACGGGCCATGGCCGAGGCCCTGGGCCGCGAGGTCCCGGCCAGCAAGTACTCGCCGTCGATGGAACTCCACCCGATGTTCCGGGACGAGGTCGCGGCCAAGGATGCGGCCTTCCTGCCCAGCTGGAACGCCTGACCGTCGGCTCCGGCCGGGATCCTGGGGTTCCGTCGGCGGCCGCGTTTCGAGATGAAACCCGGTTTTCATTTGCTTTTTCTGCCGAACGGAGCGTGGTGCGTCAGGCCGCCCGGGTTGCTGCCCGGCGGTGGTGCGCCGGCCCGCCGGCCGGGCCTTACCGGGTGGCCGCGTTGGCGACCCGGGCCATGATGAGCGGTTCGCCGGTCATGCGCATCAGAGGGCGCGCGGGCCGCGCCGGTTGCATATCCTGGTGTGTCATCCTCTGTTCCGGCGATGGCCCCGGTGCGCCGCGAAGCACCGTTCCGATGACCTTTGTCTCGCCCTCAGGCCGGGAGCGGCTTACGGGCCGGTGAGCGGCCCGCAGATCCGGGTCAGGACCCGCCGGGAACTGGCCCGCCAGCGGCGTCACCGCCACCACCAATGCTGGGATCACCTCATCGCGGCCCCCCTGTGGCCGCTGCACGGAGCCAACCTGGGCACGCTCCTGCGGACCTGCGACGCGGTCGGCGCCTGCCTGGCCGTGCCGCGGCTGCCCTGGGTTCCCCAGGCACTGGCCCGCGGCAACACGTTGCGCCGTCCGGCCTGCGTGCACTGGACCGGGCGGGACGCCTGCGCATGGCTGCGGGAGCAGCGCACGGCCGGAACCCGGATCGTCGGGGTCGAGCTGGCCGACGAGGCGATCAGGCTGGGCGACCTGCCCGCCGCCCGGCGGCGCACGATCGCCGTGCTCGGCCACGAGCAGACGGGCATCCCGGCCGAGGCGCTCGACCTGCTCGACGTGGCGGTGGAGATCCCGATGATCGGGTCGGGCGCGAGCCTGAACGTCGCCGTGGCGGGATCGCTCGTGCTGTACCGGCTGGCCGGGTTCTTGTGATGCGATCATCGGTCTATGCGAGACCGGAGCATGACCTGGGCGGAGGTGGCCGAGCGCCTGGCGGCCGCGCGCACCTACTGGCTGGGCACCACCACCGTGTCGGGCGCCCCGCACGCCGCGCCCGTGTGGGGAGCGGTGACCGGCGAGACGCTCTACCTGTACAGCGAGCGCAGCACGGTCAAGGCCCGCAACCTGGCCGTCGACCCTCGGGTCGTCATCCACCTGGAAAGCGGCGAGGACGTGCTGATCGTGCACGGCGCGGCCGAGGACCTCGGGCCGCCCGCCGGCGTCCCGTCGGTGGTGGCGGCGCTGTCGGCGAAGTACACCAGGCCGGAGGACCGCCAGTACCTGCCGGACGCCGATCCCGGTTTCGACGTCGTCTACGCGCTGCGGCCCCGGTCGGCGCTGGCCTGGCGCCTGGACGACTACGCGGCCTCGCAACGCCGATGGTCGTTCGGGTCCTAACCAGCACAATGGCAGCGCGACCCATGTCGGCCCGATGCCCTGCGGCGGAGCCGGGGGTTGTGGCACACGTGCCCCGATAGATGGGGCTTGTGGCACACATGCCCCGATGGGGCACGCAGACGGCCCACGGGAGCGGATTGCGGTGCCTGTGGGGTCAGCGGGACGGGTGAGGCACGCAACAGGAGCTAGACGCCGGGCGGCGGCCAGGCCGGCGGCAAGAGCGGCACCCATCGACGATGGTGCGGCTCCCTGACAACCGGCGGCTCACTATGGTGGAGGGACGATCCCGGCAGAGAGGAGCGCCGCCGTGGACAGCGCTGAGCTGCGGGCCGTGCAGCAGCCGCTCAAAGACGCCTATCGCGAGCATCCAGGGCAGGCGGTGATCACCCTCCGGGCCAGCGGTCAGCTCGAGGATCAGGCCATCGCCTGCTCGGTGGCGACCGGCCAGGCGCTGACCGTGGCGGGCCTGCACCCGGCCACCGGCGGGGACGGTTCGCTGGCCTGCTCCGGCGACATGCTGCTGCAGGCGCTGGTGGCATGCGCGGGCGTGACGCTGCGGGCGGTGGCCACCTCGCTGGGCATCGAGGTGGCCGGGGGCACGGTCACCGCCGAGGGCGACCTGGACTTCCGCGGCACCCTGGCCGTGAGCAAGGACGCGCCGGTCGGGTTCGGCTCCATCCGCCTGAGCTTCGACCTGGACACCGAGGCCAGCGCCGAGCAGGTCCAGACGCTGATCCGCCTGACCGAGCGGTACTGCGTCGTGTACCAGACGCTGGCTCACCCGGCTCAGCTATCGGTGGCGGTCACGTCAGAGTAGGGCCCCGGGTCAGCCGGGGCCGGTGCGCGGCGGGATCATCGACCGCAGCAGGTCCAGCACGCCGGGGCTGGCGACGCCGCGCCAGTCCGGGGTGAGCAGGCCCCACGATTCGGGGTCACCCCAGTTGGACCGGTGCCGGTTGGCGACCGGGATGGTGCCCTGGGGCTGGGTCGGGTTGAGGGCCCACCAGCACCAGTCCACGTCGTTGCCGGTGAGCCAGGCGTGGAAGTTGTGCCACCAGGCGGCGGAGCCAGCCGGAGGTGAGGGCGCCAGCCCGAAGTTGGCCAGCGACCGGGTGTCGTTGCCGAACTCGCCGACCCACACCGGGGCGATCTGCTCGGTGAGCAGGTAACCGCCGCTGCGGTGCATCTGGCTGAGATAGGCCTGCCGGGGCTGGCCCGCCGGGTGGAACCACGGATAGTCGTGCAGGCTGTAGACGACCTGGCCCGGACGTTCGAGCCGCACCGGGTGCCGGGCCACGCCGGTCAGGTCGGCGGCGTAGCTCAGGCCCTCGCAGATGATCAGCACGTGCGGGCTGATCTGGTGGATGAGGTTCCCGGCCGTGGTGTACGCGCCCGCGATGTCGGTCTTGGCCCTGCTCCCCCAGGTCGGCGTGAGCACGCGCCAGCCCACCGTCGTCCGCCGTGGCTCGTTCATCAGGTCCATGGCGGCGACGAGCGGGTTCGGCCGGTAGCGGGCCGCGATGCCCTGCCAGGCCGCGAAGAACTTGCTGGCCGGCCAGCGGTGGTTGTACCACAGGCCGTTGCCGTCGTCCTCCGAGCAGCACCAGCCCGGGTCGAGGATGTGGCAGTTCGGGATGACGATGAGGCCCGCGCCGGTGAGCGCCTCGACGCAGGCGTCGTAGACCTGCATCGGCGTCGCCCCGGACAGATCGGGGTTGGCGGCCAGGTACTGGTCGGGGACCGGAGCGGCCTGCTCGGTCATCCACAGGCTGAACGGCAGCCGCACGCTGTTGAAGCCGAGCCCGGCGATCAGCCGGGCCAGCGCGTGCCGGTCCGTGCGGTCCAGTCCCGGCGCCACGCCCAGGTCCTCGTGCGCGCCGTACCAGTTCACCCCGGCCAGGCGGACCCGCTTCCCGTGCGCGTCGACGATGAACCGGCCGCTGGTCGACAGCGGCAGCGCGATTTCCGGGTCAGTCACCGCCGGACCCCGGAGGCGCCCCGGGCATGGCTGGAGTGTACGCGCCGCCGGGCTCGGCCGGGCTATTCCCGGGCCAGCATGGCCTCGGCCTGGCGTTCCAGGTCGAGGTAGGGCTCGCCGCTGACGTCGACCGCGACGCGCTTGATGGTGCCGCCGGTGAAGTGGTAGGGCCGCTCGCCCGGATAGTCGCTGGTGACCGCGGCGCCACTGTCACGGCCCACGCACAGGCCTTCCCCGGCCAGTTCGAAGTAGCCGGGCTGGGTCTTGATCTGGCCCTCGCCGACCTTGCGGTCCCCGTGGTAGAGCGACAGGACGCCGACGGCCACACCGGGCGGATCCTCCCCGGCCTTCTCGAAGGACGCGGACAGGATCAGGTTCTCCCCGGTGGGCAGGTCCTCGGTCGCCGCCACCTTCTGCTCGAACATGCCGACGAAGTTGTAGACGTAGTGCAGCCGGTTGTCCTTGACGTACAGCGCGTGCCCGCCGAACCACGACCCGTGGGCGAAGATCACTCCGTGGGCCCCCGGGGCCGGGATGTCCACCTGGGCGCCGATCGAGTAGGAGCGGTTGCGGATGTTCACCGCCTGGTGCTCGGGGACGTCGGCGATGTCGGGATAGTAGACGTACCGGTTGCGCGGGCTGGCCAACTGCGGCCGCGGTGTCTCCAGGATCTCCAGCGCGGACCGGTCATCGAGCGGGAAGGCGCCGTTGGCCCCGGCCTCGGCGAACCACAGGTTCACGAGCTCGCGCAGCTTCTCCGGCTGCTCGGCGGCCAGGTCATGCAGCTCCGAGCGGTCCACATCGGTGTGGTACAGCTCCCAGGTGTCGTCGTTGAAGTGGCTCCAGCCGCTGATCGTCGGGTGCGTGGTGACCGCCTTCCAGCCGTCGTGCCAGATCGCCCGCGAGCCGAGCATCGAGTAGAACTGGGTCGGCCGGGCCGACGACGCGGACGGGTCGTCGAAGGCGTACCGCATGCTCACCCCGTCGAACCGGGACTGGACATACCCCTTTATCACCTCCGGCGGCGTGACGCCCAGCAGGTCCAGGAGCGTGGGCACGATGTCGATCGCGTGATGATACTGGTGGCGGATCTCGCCGCCGTGGCCGAGCGCCGAGGGCCAGGCCAGGATGCACGGGTCGGAGGTGCCGCCGTTGAACTCGTACCGCTTCCACATCTTGAACGGCGTGTTGAACGCCATCGCCCACCCGGTGCAGTAGTGGTTGTAGGTCTTCGGCCCGCCCAGTTCATCCAGCATGGCCAGGTTGGACTGCAGGTCATCGGGGATGCCGTTGAAGAACTTGTTCTCGTTGACCGACCCGTCCGGGCCGCCCTCGCCGGACGCGCCATTGTCGGACACCACGACCACGATCGTGTTGTCCCGCTGCCCGGATTCGTCCAGGTAGTCCAGCAGCCGCCCGATGTGGTGGTCGACATGGGACAAGAACCCGGCATACACCTCGGCCATCCGGGCGAACAGGTGCTTCTCCCCCGCCGACAGGGAATCCCAGGGCTTGGTGTAATCCACCGCGGGGAACGGCTGGCCGGCCGGGCCGGTACGGGTCTGCGGGGTGCCGATCGGGTTGAGCGGAGGAAGCTCGGTATCTTGCGGGACGATGCCCATCTGCTTCTGCCGGATCAAGGTCTCGGCGCGGACCGCCTCGTAGCCCTGGTCGAACCGGCCCCGGTACCGCTCGATCCACTCCGGGGGCGCGTGGTGCGGCGCGTGGCATGCGCCGGGGGCGTAATACAGGAAGAACGGTTTGTCCGGGGCGACCGCCTTGGCGTCCTTGACGAACTCGATCGCCTTATCGGTGAGATCCTGGGTGAGGTGGTAGCCCTCCTCCGGAGAGGCCGGCTGGTCGACCGGGTGATTGTCGTAGACCAGCTCCGGGTACCACTGGTTGGTCTCCGCGCCGAGGAAGCCGTAGAACCGCTCGAAGCCGCGCCCGGTCGGCCAGTTCCGCCGGGTCGAGGCCAGGTTCATCTCGACCGTGGGGCACAGGTGCCACTTGCCCACCATGTAGGTGTTCCAGCCCTGCTCGCCCAGGATCTCCGGGATCATGCCGTTCTGCGGCGGAATGGTGCCGCTGGCGTTGGGGAATCCGACCGCCGCCTCGGTGATGCAGGCCATCGAGTTGCGGGTGTGATTGCGCCCGGTCAGCAGGCAGGACCGGGTCGGCGAGCACAGCGCCGTGGTGTGCCACTGGGTGAACCGCACCCCGTCCCCCGCGATCCGGTCGATGTTCGGCGTCTCGACCGGCCCGCCGTAGCAGCCCAGGGCCGAGAAACCTACGTCGTCGAGCACGATGTAGACCACGTTGGGCGCCCCGTCCGGCGCCTTGGGCGGCTCGAACGGTGCCCAGTCCGGGACCGAGTCCCGGATGTCTACGTTGATCGTCCCCTTGAACGGCTCGCTCATCGCGTCTCCCGGTCGTTTCCCCGTCCGCCAGATATCCGCGACGCTCCCATCTGGAGCTGTAGCCAGGCATCACCCAGCACGGGTGATCGCCCCGAGCGTGCCGCCGGACTGGCCGACGCTGCCGTGAGCAGATCTGCCCACGGCAGCGGCCGGCCGGTTTCCGGGCGGCCGTGCCGCAGGCTGAAGGCATGGCTCACGACGAGAAAAATCCTCTTTTCACCGAACGGGTCCGGGAGCAGCTGCTGCTGCAGCGGATCCTCGTGCTGGACGGGGTGCTCGACGACGACAACGGCACGCTGCTCGCCACCCAGCTGCTGACCCTCGCGGTGGAGGATCCGGCCGGCGACATCGCGCTGTGGATCCACTCCCCCGGCGGATCGGTCCCGTCCATGCTCGCCATCCGGGACGTCATGCGGCTGGTGCCGTGCGACGTGTCGACCCTGGCCCTCGGGCTGGCCTGCAGCGCCGGGCAGTTCCTGCTCTCGGCCGGGGCCAAGGGCAAGCGGTTCGCGCTGCCGCATGCGCGCATCCTCATGCACCGCGGCTCGGCGGGCATCGGCGGCAGCGCCGTCGACATCGAGGTCCAGGCCGACGACCTGCGGCACACGGTCGACACCGTGCTGGGCCTGATCGCCGAGGACACCGGCCAGCCGGTGGAGCGCATCTTCGACGACTCGCTGCACGACCACTGGTACACGGCCGCCGAGGCCCGGGAGTACGGCTTCATCGACGAGATCGTCGGGTCGTTCGGCCAGATCATGCCGGGCAGACGGCACCGGATCGGATTGAAGGGTGGCTCATGAGCAGCTACACCATCCCCAACGTGGTCGCCCAGCACCCGCGGGGCGACCGGATCATGGACGTGTACTCGCACCTGCTCACCGAGCGGATCGTATACCTCGGTACCGCGATCGATTCCGGCGTGGCCAACACGCTCATCGCCCAGCTGATCCACCTGGAGGCGGAGAATCAGGAGCTGGAGATCAACCTGTACATCAACTGCGAGGGCGGCGACCTGCCGCCCATGCTCGCCCTCTACGACACCATGCAGTACATCCAGGCGCCGGTGGCCACCACCTGCGTGGGTCAGGCCATCGGCGTCGGCGCCGTGCTGCTGGCGGCCGGCACGGCGGGCCGCAGGTCCATGCTGCCGCACGCGCGGGTGGTGCTGCACCAGCCGGCCGCGCGGGGCCAGGGACCGATCCCGGACCTGATCCTGCAGGCCGATGAGGTGGTGCGGATGCGGGCCGACATCGAGGCGATCCTGTCCGCGCACACCGGCCAGTCCGGGCCGGCCCTGCGCGCCGACACCGACCGGGACCGGGTGCTGACCGCCCAGGCGGCGCTGGCCTACGGGATCATCGATCAGGTGCTGGGGCAGCGGTCAGCGGACGAGAACGCGGCGCAGGTCAGGCCGCGAGCAACAGCGTGACCGGGCCGGACGCGCGGGACGACCGGGTGGCCTGCTGGCGGCGCAGGTCGGTGGCGACCTGCTCGGTCAGCACGGTGAGCGTGGTGCCCAGCGCGCCGGCCAGGGCCGCGATCATCTCGCTGGAGGGCTCCTTGCGGCCGCGCTCGACCTCGGACAGGTACTGGGGGGAGATCCCGGCCCGCCCGGCCGTCTGGGACAGCGTTTCCCGCTGATCCAGGCGCAGCGCACGCAGGCGCCGGCCGAGCACCTCCCGCCACAGTGGTTCTTGGCTCGGGGGCTCTTGGGACGAGGGCTCCCGCCGCAGCGGGACGACTTTCGCGCGCTCGGCCATACCTCAGCGTACGGGCGGAGGGCCGCCCGTACGCTGAGGTTTCGCTGCCAGCAGACGCCTTGCTTACTCCGCGGCGATGGCGGCCAGGACGTCCAGCTTGGCCGCCCGCCGGGCGGGCCAGCTGGCCGCGATCAGGCCCAGCACGGCGGCGAGGATCAAGAAGATCACCAGGCTGGAGGAGGGCACCACGATGTCGGTGACGCCCTGGTTCTTCAGCGACGAGACCAGCGCGATGCCCATGCCGGTGCCGATGATGATCCCGATGATGGCGCCGAAGATGGCCAGGATCACCGCTTCGGACCGGATCATGGTCCGGACCTGGCGCCGCCGCATGCCGACCGCGCGGAGCAGGCCGATCTCACGGGTGCGCTCGAACACCGAGAGCATGAGCGTGTTCACGATCCCGATGAGCGCGATGAGCACGGCCAGGGCGAGCAGGGCGTAGATCAGGCCGAGCACCTGGTTGACCGCGGACACCTGGGCCTGCTCGTACTGAGCCTTGGTCTGGACCTGGATGTTCGGGAACGGGGCCAGGGCGCTGGTGACGGCGTTGTCGACCGCGGTGCTGCCGTTGGTACGCAGCAGCAGGGCGCCCGGCGGCTGGGCCGGGTAGTGAGACTGGAAAAACGCGGAGCTGACCACGTAGCTGCCGATCAGGGCGTTGGCCTCGTAGATCCCGCCGATGCGCAGGGTGGCCGGACCGGTCAGGGCGAACCTGGCCGGCACGGTGTCGCCCACCGCGAGGTGCTTGTTCTGCGCGGTGGTCGAGTCGATGAGCAGCTCGCCCTGGTCCAGGGCGGCCGAGGTACCCGAGGTCATGCGCAGGTTCACCGTGGCGGCCAGGTTATTCGTGGACACCGCGGTGAGCTGGGACAGCGTGCTGCCGAACTCGAACTGCCCCTGGTAGACGGTGCTGGTCGCCGTGACACCCGGCACGGCCGAGGCGAGCGACGCCGCCGAGTCGCTGAGCTGGCTGGACCCGGTGGCGGTCACGATCAGGTCTGCGTTGATGGCCTGGTCGGCGCTGCTGGTGGCCGAGCGGGACACCGAGGCGCCGAATACCGACATCGCGGCGACCAGGGCCAGGCCGACCATGAGCGCGGCGGCGGTCTGGGCGGTGCGCCGGGGGCTGCGCATGGAGTTCTCCCGGCCGAGCTTGCCCGGTTCCCCGAGCAGCCGGGCCAGCGGGCGCCCGATCACGCTGGACAGCGGGCGGGCGATGGCCGGGGCCAGGGTGGCGGCCCCGAGGAAGACGGCCACGGCGCCGATGCCGACGAGCGCGATGGCGGGCTTGGCCAGCCCGATGGCCAGCAAGATCACCCCGGCCAGGGCCAGCGCGGTGCCGCCGATGAAGCGGCGCCGGAGCGAGGCGGCGGGGCCGGACCGGCGGTCATCCAGCGCGGCGACCGGCGGGATGCGCACGGCGCCGCGGGCCGGGCCGAGCGCGGCCACGACCGTCACGCCGATGCCGACCAGCAGTCCGACCACCGCGGTACGCGGCGCGAAGACCAGCGATCCGGGCGGCAGGCTGATCCCGAACCCGCGCAGCAGCGCCTGCAGCCCGAGCGCGGCCAGCACGCCCAGGCCCAGGCCGATCACCGAGGACACCAGCCCGGTGAGGGCGGCCTCGCCGAGCACGGAGCGGAACACCTGACGGCGGCTGGCTCCGACGATACGCAGCAGGGCCAGTTCCCGGGTCCGCTGCCCGACGATGATCGAGAACGTGTTGAAGATGGTGAAAGCGCCGACGAACAGCGAGATGAACGCGAAGACGAGCAGCGCCGTGTCGAAGAAGCCAAGCGCCTGGTCGACCGAGTTCGTGTTCTCGTTCACCACGGTCTGCCCGGTCACCACCTGCACGCCCGGAGGCAGCACCTTGGCTATGGCGTGCTGGACCGCGGCCTTGTCCGCGCCGGGGGCGGTCACCACGTTGATGTCGTCGAGCTTGCCGACCTCTTGGGCGATGGCCTGCGCGGTCGGGAGGGTGAAGGCGGCCAGGGTCGCCCCGGCCAGGTTGTTGGCCGTCCCGAACTCGGCGATGCCGGTAATGGTGAACGTCTTGGTCGGCCCGGTGGTCAGGATGCGGACCTGCTGCCCCACGGAGAAGTCGTACTTCTGCGCGGTCCCGGCGTCCATCACCACGTCGCTGGACGTGGTCGGCGGGCCGCCCGCGATCAGGTGCAGGCTGGAGAACTGCGGATCGGGGTTGAAGCTGACCGCCAGAGTGGGCGCGCCGCCGGTCTGGATGGCCTTGCCGTCGTGGCTGATGAACTGGGCGTAGCCGGTGACCTGGCCGTCGGCGGCCGCGACGCCGGGCACGCCGCGGACGGTGGCCAGCAGCGACTCGGGCAGTTCGTTGCGGACCGCGTTCCCGCCGCTGCCGAGCTGGGCCACGCCGCGGACCTGGAAGTCGATCTTGGAGTAGATGTTGCCGAACAGCTCGCTGAACGTGTTGTGCAGGGTGTCGGTCAGGACGAACGTCCCGGAGATGAAGGTGACGCCGAGCACGATGGCCAGCGCGGTCAGCGCCAGCCGGAGCTTATGGGCCAGCAGGCCCTTGATCGTGACCTTCCACATGTCAGGCCCCCAGGGTCCGCATGCGCTCCAGGACGGAGTCGGCGGTCGGCTGGTGCAGCTCGCCCACCACCTGGCCGTCGTCCAGGAAGACGACCCGGTCCGCGTACGCGGCCCCGCGCGGGTCGTGCGTCACCATGACGATCGACTGACTGAGCTCGGTCACCGAGCGCCGCAGGAACGCGAGCAGGTCGGCGGAGGCGTTGGAGTCCAGGTTGCCGGTGGGCTCGTCGGCGAAGATGAGGTCCGGCTTGTTGATCAGCGCCCGGGCGCACGCCACGCGCTGCTGCTGGCCGCCCGACAGCTCGCTGGGCCGGTGGTTCAGCCGGTCGGCGATGCCCAGTTCCTTGACCAGGTAACCGAGCCACTCCTGGTCGACCTTCCGGCCCGCCAGCGCCGGGGGCAGGGTGATGTTCTCGGCCGCGGTCAGCGTCGGGACCAGGTTGAAGGACTGGAACACGAAGCCGATCCGGTCCCGGCGCAGCCGGGTCAGCCCGGCGTCGTCCAGCGTCCCGATATCGAGCCCGCCCACGAACGTCTGCCCGGATGTCGGCCGGTCCAGGCCCGCCATGCAGTGCATGAGCGTCGACTTGCCCGAGCCCGACGGGCCCATGACGGCCGTGAACCGGCCGCGGTCGAAGGTCACCGTGATACCGGCCAGGGCGTGCACCGCCGCCTGCCCGACCCCGTACGTCTTGGCTAGGGCGACCGAGTGCGCGGCGGGCACAGCCTGCGTTTCCTCGGTCAGCGCCGTAGATATGGGCTTCATGCTTTCCCCTCGTTTTCCCCTGACAGTCCTGCAGCTGCTTAGTACCGACAGCGTCCCAACCCAGCGCGCAGGAGCGCATCGACCGGCCAGCCAGTTCGCGGGCTGAACCGCATGATGGACCGGACGGTTGAACTCCATCCACCGATCGACTGACCCGAGCCGGACAGCGGCTGATGACGACCCCGTTGCCGTCGCACACGGCCCCCTTCTGCGCGTGCTAGCCCCCCGGGGATGACGATAACCTCGCGGCGGCTCCGCGGCCACGCCTTAAATCGAGGAATGAAAGGCGCAGCTCCAGTGGCGCGGCCCACCAATGGGGGGCGGGAACGTGTCCGACGTCACGCACCAGGGACCGTTCCGCCGAAAATTTTTCAGTACTTGGCGGGGCAATAATAAGTAGATGGAGGGTCAGAACGCCGCGGACCGCATCCGCGGGCGGATCGGCGCGGCGATCATCGAGCGGATCGCCGGGCCGCAGGCCGCCACGCGCCCGCAGCCGGCTGGCCGGTCCCGGGGCGAACCGTGGTTCGCCGAGGGCCGGCCGATCCGCCAGGTGCACAGCGACTCGGCCATGTTCGCCGGCGCGATCCGGGCCCTGCTGCTGCAGTCGCTGCACCCGCTGGCCATGGCGGCCGTGGCCGAGCACTCCGACTACCGCGGTGACCCGTGGGGCCGGCTGCAGCGGACCGGCCATTTCATCGGTGCCACCACGTTCGGCGGGGTCGAGGACGCTCAGCAGGCCATCGCCCGGGTCCGGGCCATCCACCGGCGCGTCACCGGGACCGCTCCCGACGGGCGGTCGTACGCGGCGTCCGACCCGCACCTGCTGACCTGGGTGCACGTGGCCGAGGCAGACAGCTTCCTGCGGGCCCACGCCGCGTTCGGCACCCGCCCGCTGGACCAGGCCGGGCGCGACGGGTACGTCGCCGACATGGCCAGGATCGGCACCGAACTCGGCGTGCCCGACCCGCCGCGGACCGAGGCCGAGCTGGCCGAACAGATCCGCGCCTTCCGGCCCGAGCTGGCCGCCACCGCCGAGGCCCGTGAGGCGGCCCGGTTCCTGCTGCTGCGCCCTCCGCTGCCGGTGATTGCCCGGGCCCCGTACGGAGTGCTGGCCGCGGCCGCGGTCTCGCTGCTGCCCGGATGGGCCCGGCGGCCGCTCTACCTGCCCAGACTGCCGCTGACCGAGACCGTGCTGGTCCGCCCGGCGGGGCATGCCATGGTGCACGCGATCCGCTGGGCGATCACGGCGCCGCGTCCGGCCCAGGCCGCTTTAGCCTCCCCACGAGCCACATAAGGTGACGCAGTAATGACGCAGATAATCCAGATGCCGGGTCCGACGCAGGAGAGAAAACCATGTTCAGCGCAGACTTCCCTGATAATCAGGAGAAAACGAGCCTTCCCGGGCTAGCCGCCTGGGTCCGCGAGATCGCGGAACTGACCAAACCCGACGCCGTGGTGTGGTGCGACGGCTCCCAGGAGGAGTGGGACCGGCTGACCGCCCTGCTGGTCGAGAACGGGACTTTCACCAGGCTCAACCCGGAGCTGCGGCCGAACAGCTTCTGGTGCGTCTCGGATCCCGGCGACGTGGCTCGCGTGGAGGACCGGACGTTCATCTGCTCCGAACGGGAGGAAGACGCGGGGCCGACCAACAACTGGATCGCGCCGCAGGAGATGCGGGCCACGTTCGCGGAGATCTTCGACGGGTGCATGCGCGGCCGGGTCATGTACGTGGT
>Ga0335072_10005185_pt1 | contig 19216 bp, 13 predicted proteins | sample Lox_Sample_21_FD_206725 | JGI IMG/M metagenome (GOLD analysis project Ga0335072, IMG submission 206725) | Soil microbial communities from Loxahatchee National Wildlife Refuge, Florida, United States - Lox_Sample_2.1 | ecosystem: Environmental > Terrestrial > Soil > Wetlands | place: USA...
GACTACGGTGAGCATCGGGTTGTACCTTCCCGGCCGGCGCGCCAACGCCGGTCATTGCTTGAGACTCGACACGGTCACCGGGAAGGTACACCCCTTCCCGGCCGATCCACAGGTCTCAAGCATTGCTCAGGGCCACTCCGGGAGGCCGACAATCCCTCGTCTCCATACAGCACCACATCAAGGGAGCTCATAACCTAGACGGCTGGCTCCCCTCCGAGTTCATGACACACTATGCGACACGTTCGTAGGGGTTCTGGGTAGCGGCTGGCTGCAGACTTAGTCTGAGTGGCCACCATCCGGGCGGCACTGGCAGCCTACGAGCGGGCTCCCCTCTGTCCGGCCATCCATCATCTGCGGCGGGCCCGGCACGCCAGCCACGCTCACCCCGGGGCGGGCTCCATCATGGAACTAACAACGCCCGCAGGTCGCCAGGCTTGCGGCCCAAGGACTGTCCAACTGGAAGGTCGGTGAAGGGCTGTACCAGTCGCCTCGAACGGTCGGCTCCCATCTGTACCGCATCTTCCGCAAGCTCGACATCACCCTCCTGCGGGCAGCCGGTTTCTCGGCTCGCGTCCGCCTAAACAGGGCCCGCCCGGTATTGAATGCAGTCGGCTGACTGAAGCCTGCCCGGTTGCGTGCGCAGCACGATGAGCACAGATCAGATCCGTATCGAGGGGAAGGCACCATGACTGAGACCAAGGCTCCCGTCGTGTTCATCCACGGCCTGTGGCTGCACGCCACGTCGTGGGGGTCGTGGCAAGCACTGTTTGCCGAGAGAGGCTACGAGTCGTTCGCGCCGGGCTGGCCGGGAGACCCGGACACCGTGCAGGCCGCCCGCGCTAACCCGGACAGCATTGCCAACCACGGCATCGACAACGTCACCGACCACTACGCGAACTTCATCGACCAGCTGTCGGCCAGACCGATCCTCATTGGCCACTCCTTCGGCGGCATGATCGCCGAGAAGCTGCTGGGCCTGGACTATGGCGTGGCTGCGATCGGCATTGACGCGGCGCAGATAAAGGGAGTACTCCCGCTGCCACTGTCCGCGCTGCGCTCGACCCTGCCGGTCTTCGAGAACCCCGCCAACCGGCACAAGGCCGTCTCCCTAAGCGCCAAAGAGTTCCACTACAGCTTTGGCAACGCGTTGTCCGAGGAAGAGTCCAACAGTCTGTACGAACGATGGGCGATCCCGGCCCCGGCCAAACCACTGTTCGAGGCGGCCACGGCGAACTTCACGCTGCACTCGTCGGACGCGGTCAACACCAACAACCCCGATCGCGGGCCCCTTTTGCTCACCATGGGCAAGCAGGACCACACCGTGCCGGAGGTCATCACCAAATCCACGTTCAAGCAGTACCGGCACTCGGCCGCCGTCACGGACCTGGAGGAGTTCGACCGCGGTCACTCCCTGGTCATCGACTCCGGCTGGCGTGACGTGGCCGAAACCTGCTTGGCCTGGCTGAGCAAGCACCGCCTGTAGACGCGCGGAGGAAGATCCGCGACGGACACGATGGTGGCGCTGCGGGCACACGCCCGCGGCGGTCCCGAACAGTTGCTCCACGAGCAGGCCGCGGCACCGGCCGCCGGCCGGGCGAGGCGCGAATCGCCGTGCACGCTGCGGCGATCACCTTCGCCGAGCCGAACTGGGACCTGTCGCGAACTCCTCGGCTCGACCCCGGTCGACCGGATCCAGTGGACCGCCCCCGCCGTCGCCCAGAGCGTGGACCGGCGGGTGGTGGTCAGCTCCGCCCAGGCAGGGACGCTCCTGACCGCCGTCGGGCGGCTGGGCAGCGGGGAGAGCACCTGAAGGCATCCTACGCCACCCTCCACTACGCGGCGCTGCGCCCGTCCGGAGGCGGTCATACTCCGCGACGCCGACCTGCACTTCGCGAAGACCGGGTGGAGACGGGGTCGTCTTGTCGGTCTCGACATCGCGGGCCGGGCGGCCCTGGACCGACAGGGGCACCGCCCGCCGGGAACGCGGCCTGAAGCACCGCGGCGGCAACGAGACCCGCGGCCAACCCATCCTCCGCTCCTGGTCCGGCTGCCTCCGCTCCTGGTCCGGCTGCTTCGCGCGCATATCGAGTGGTTCGGCACGACCTCGGACGGGCGGATCGTCCAGGCTGCCGACGGGCAGCATCCTGCAGGACTCCGGCTACAACGAGGTCTGGGACGAGGCCCGCAGGGAAGCGCTCATCCCGGCCAGTACAGCTCGTCGCTCGGCCGCCGCCGCTAGGACCCGCGGCACGTCGCCGTTTCCCTGTGGCTAAACTCCGGGGTGCCCGACCCCGAGGTCGCCCGCCGCGCCGGGTACGGCGTCGCGACCTACCTGGAAGACCAGCTCCACGTGCCGCGGACCGGCTGCTGGACTTCACCCGGCGGATGAAGGGTGCCCGGGTCTTGGCCCGCGAACTGTACGGGCAGGGCCCTTACCGCGATCGCGCCGACCTGCTGGCCAGGCGGCGAAGACCGGTTCTCCTCCTCCCGCAAGACGGTCCAATTCGCGGGGCTGGACGTGGTAGCGCTACTCCAGCGACGGCAAGCGGACGGCGGGCCGCCTGCCCCGGCAGGGACCCCGGTGCTGCGCTGGGCCGTCTACGAGGCCGGCAAGGCGCACGCCCGGACCTCGGCCCCCGATCACGCCTACGGCCGACCCCTCGCGCAACCCGGCACCTATCAGGGGACAGGAGCAGAATCAGGTGCGCCCCGAAACCCCACTTGCGGTGCTCGGCCGATGCAGGTAAGACGCGGCGATCAGGTTGGTGACGGCGCTTCGCGTGCGCCCGGTTCCTTGCGGCGGTCTTGTGCTGCGGCCGCGGAAACCGTCAGCAGGATGATAGCCGAGGCCGTGAGAGCAGCACCGACCCAGTTGACCGCTGTATATCCGAGACCGGCGTCGATGACGATCCCGCCGAGCCATGCTGCCAGCGCGTTGCCGAGGTTGAAGCCGCTGATGTTGGCGGCCGAGGCAAGGGTCGGGGCGCTTGATGCCGTGTCTAGGACACGCTTCTGCAGTGGCGGGACAATGGCGAACCCAAACAAGCCGATCAGGAAGATCGTGACGACGGCTGCGGGCTTGCTATGCGCGGTCACCGTGAACAAGGCCAGCGCCGCGGCCAAGCCGCTCAGCGCGATGAACAGCAAGAACGTCAGTCGCCGGTCGGCGAATTTCCCGCCGATCACGTTCCCGGCGACAAGACCGACCCCGAAGACGATCAGGAGCCAGGTGATGGAGGAGTCCGCGAAGCCAGTGACAGTCGTCATCATGGGCGCGAGGTAAGTAGTGGCCGCGAAGACGCCGCCGAAGCCGAGCGCGGTTACCGTGATGTCAATGACTACCTGAGGACTGCGGAAAGCCGACAGTTCCCTGCGCAGGCTGACCGCGCCCGGTGCTGGCATGTCGGGCACCAGATTGACGACTCCCGCCAGAGCGACCAGGCCGATCGCGGTGATGGCGAAGAAGGTCACGCGCCATCCGGCGTGCTGTCCCAGGTAGGTACCCAGCGGCACGCCGACGACATTGGCGACGGTCAGGCCGGTGAACATGATGGAGATGCCGCGTCCCTGCCTGCCCGGTGGAACCAGGTTGGCAGCGACGACCGAACCGATTCCGAAGAAGGCGCCGTGCGCGCAGGCCGCGACCACACGGCCGGCCAGCATGATTCCAAAGGAAGGTGCGAGCGCGGATATCAGGCTGCCGGCGCTGAACATGCCCATAAGCAGCGTGAGCATGTGCTTGCGTGAGACCTTGGTGCCGAGCGCCGTCATGATCGGTGCACCGACCATCACGCCGAGGGCGTATCCGGTCACCAACAAGCCCGCCGTCGGGATGGATACCCGGAAAGCCTGTGCAACCTGCGGGAGCAGCCCGAACATCACGAATTCCGTGGTGCCTATCCCGAACGCAGCAATGGCCAGCGCCAGCAATGCGACAGGCATCCGCTTGCCCTCCGGGCAGGATGCGGACTCAGGATTACCAGTTCTCATCCCGTGCTCCCATCACTCTCGTGCGCCAGTTGACGTTCCGCAAGAGTAGGCACCAGCCACCTGACCCGGCACCGGTCAAGCGACTGAGGTTTGCCGCGATTCATGGAAGCACCAACCGCCATCCGCCCGGCGTCGGAGACTAATCTGGCCTAGTGACTGCCACGCGATTCGTCGTGCAGCCGAATAACGCGAGCACGCTCCACTTCGACCTGCTCATCCAGGCCCGCGAGGTACTGCGCTCCTGGGCGGTCCGAAAGGACCGTCGCTTGATGCCGCCGTGCGCCGCCTGGCCGCCCCGGTTGAGGTCCACCAGGTGCCTGCTGGTGAGTTCGAGGGGGTGCACGAGGGACACCGGCGAGAAAGCGGCGCCGTGATCATCTGGGACGACGGGGCAGCCGAGGTTCCCGCGACGACCCTGGCCACTTTGCCGTTACCCTGCACGACAGCAGGCTGACCGGAGGCTTCGCCCCGACCCGGAGGGGCGAGCGGCGCTGGATCCGGGTGAAGATCAGGGATCCCACAGCACGGCCGGGTTCCGACATAGTCGCAGAATCCCCGGCTAGCGTGCGCACCGGAAGGACGTGGGAGGAAGCCGCTGCCGAGCAGGCCAGGTCTGGCTGGACCAGCAGTTAGTGTCAGCATGCGGCGACACCCGATGCGCTCAGCGGGCGGAGCACTCGGCCGGGATCAGTTGTCGGAGCTGACGCAGGCCGTAGTAGGCCCGTGATTTGACTGTTCCTTCCGGGATGCCCAGCGCATGCGCGATCTCGACGACCGAGTGGCCGTGGCAGTACATCTCCTCAATAACTTGGCGGTGCTGGGGAGTCAGCCTGCTGAGCGCGGCGCGAACGTCGACGGCGGTGATGATCTGCTCGTAGGGTTCCGCCGGATCGGGCAGGTCGACCTTCTCCTCGTCGAGGATTTCGTCCCCCCTGCGCGACCGGACACGCCACATGTCGATCGCGACGTTCCGGGTTACGGTGAACAGCCATGACCTGATGGCTTCCCGCCCGCTGCCGACCACCTCGGGATGATGCCAGGCACGGATAAGGGTCTCCTGCACGATGTCCTCTGCTCGCTGCCTATCGCCGAGGGTCAGCTTGAGAGCGAACCGCGTCAGCACGGGACCGTGGATGTGCCACACCTCCCTCATGGCCTCGCCGTCTACGGTGACCGGCCGATCCTGCCTTGCTGCGCCGCCGGATCCCGTGGGATCGACCCGGCGGGGGACACGTTTCCCGGGGCGATATTCCGTAGCGGTCACTGAGATTCCCTCCCGAGCCCTGCTGGAGTCCACTAACTCCGTTAGATGCAATAGTCGGGTTCAGAAACGCTGCGCGATATCGGTGATCGCAGTGAGATTTTTCCGCGTCCTCAGGATGCCCAGCCCCCTCCTCAGTGAGATCCACGGTCGATACGTCAGTGAGATCCATCCTCGACGTGAGCCGTCTGCAGGACCTGATGCTGCCGGCGGGTAAGCAGCATGGCCCGGCCGGGCGGGAACTGCCGGGGACGGACGTTCCCCAGCAGCACTCCTTCCGAGGGTGGGCACGACAACGCTAGGTCAGGAGCATTGGATTCCTGGAGGCGGCGCAGTATGGGGTCCCCGGAGGCCCGCATGGAGCCTGCCGCGCCGCGGGCGAGCACGACGTGCAGCCCGATGTCGCCGGCTTGCGGCAGGAACTCCACCAGCGGCTGGAACGGGTTGCTGGCCGAGGATGCCACCAGGTCGTAGTCGTCGATCAGGAGGAAGAATTCCGGCCCTGTCCACCAGTCTCGTCGGCGCAACTGCTCTGGCGTGACTTCCTGGCCGGGGACCCGTTCCCGTAGCTTGTCGGCTATCTCCACGACAGCCTGGGCGGCGACCGCGGCGGACACCGCGTAGCCGAGCCGGAACTCCTCCGGGACGGCGTCGTAGAGTTCGCGGCGCAGGTCGACCACGAGGACGCAGGCTTCTTCGGGCGTATAGCACTGGGTGACCGCCCTGGCAATCAGCCGGAGCACGTTGGTCTTGCCGCTCTCGGTGTCACCAAGCACCGTGAGGTGTGCGGTCAATGAGAAGTCGTGCCACACAGGCGCCAGTTCCGTCTCGCTCCATCCCAGTGCCACCTTGAGCTTGCCCTCGGCCCGCGGCAGCTGGTCGATCGGCAGCTTGTCCGGAAGCATCCGCACGCGCGGAGCGCCAGGCCCGTTCCAGTGGTCACGGATGGCTGCCACCATCGAGGTGACCCCGGATTCAAGATCGGCCATGTCGCTTCTCCCGTCGATGCGCGGCAGTGCTCCGAGGAACTGGAGCTTGCTGCTGGTGAGTCCGCGTCCGGGGAGCTCCGGGACGTTCTTGGCCGCGCGGATGTCGATCACCGACTCCAGCGGGTCGCCCAGGCGGAGTTCCAGCCTGGTGCCGATCTGGTCGCGCACCGAGCTGTGCATCTCCGTCCACCGGTTGGTGCAGGCGATCAGGTGCACGCCGTAGTTGAGCATCCGCGGCAGGACAGTCCGCAGCCCGGCCTCGAGCATCTCGAAGTCATTCTTGAACGTGATCCAGCCGTCGATGACCAGGAACACGTCGCCGTGGACGTCGTCGCTGAACTTCCCGGCCGCGCGCAGCTGCCGGTAAGCGGCCATGGTGGCGATGCCGTGCTCAGCGAACCGCCGCTCCCGCTGGGTGACCAGCGTGGCGATCTCGGCAATCGTCCGGTTGACCAGGTCGGTCTCCAGGCGGGTGGCGACGTCGCCAACATGGGGCAGGTCGGCCAGCGAGGCGAGCGTGCCGCCGCCGAGATCCAGGCAGTAGAAGTGCGCCTGGTCCGGGGTGTGGGTGAGCGCGATGCCGGTGATCAGCGTCCGTAGCAGGGTGCTCTTGCCTCCCTGCGCGCGACCGACGATCCCGACGTGCCCGCCAACGCCCGACAGATCAGCCATGAGCAGGTCGCGAATCTGCTCGAATGGCCGGTCGACCACTCCGACCGGGACGACCAGGCCGCCGCGTCCGGCCCAGTCGACCGGGGCGAGGCCTACGCCGGGAATCGCTTCCAGGGCAGGCAACACCTCATCCAGCGTGGGTGAGGTGTACAGCGGCGGAAGCCAGACCTGGTACGCCGGCGGGCCTTGATCGGCCAGCCGCCCTGTCATCACCTCGAGCAGCGACGCGCCGGAACCGCCGGGGGCCACCGGCTGGTTACGCTCCTCCGGCTTGCCTGGATCGGCAGCGAAATCCGACAGCCGCTCCTCCGCCTGCGGGGCCAAGTAGTCGGCCTTGTAGGGAACCACCAGCTTCCTGACCGCCTCGATGCGCTGGCGCTTGGTCGCGGCAGGCCGGTAGGGCCCGGACACGTAAGCGGCCTTGAACCTGATTAGGGTGGACACGTCCGTTCGGAGGTAACCCGATCCGGGCCGCGGCGGGAGCTCGTAGGCGTCGGGCACGCCGATGACGGCCCGGGATTCCATCGACGAGAACGTCCGCAGCCCGATCCGGTAGGACAAGTGAGATTCAAGCTGGTGGATGCGGCCGTCGTCAAGGCGCTGCGAGGCGAGCAGCAGGTGGACGCCGAGCGACCGGCCCAGCCGCCCGATCATCACGAACAGGTCGATGAACTCCCGGTGCGCAGACAGCAGCTCGCTGAACTCGTCCACGATGACGAAGAGGGTGGGCAGCGGATCGAGCGGAGCGCCCTGCGCCCGGGCCTTCTCGTATTCCAGGGCGGAGCTGTAGTTACCCGCTCGGCGCAGCAGTTCCTGGCGGCGGACCAGCTCGCCCTGGAGGGACTCCTGCATCCGGGCGACGAGCTGTACCTCGTCGGCCAGGTTGGTGATGAGCGCCGATGTGTGCGGAAGCTTGTCCAGCCCGATGAAGGTGGCGCCGCCCTTGAAGTCAACGAGCACGAAGTTCAGCGTCTCTGAGGAGTGCGTTATCGCCATCGACAGCACCAGAGTGCGCAGCAGCTCGCTCTTGCCAGAGCCGGTGGCGCCGATCAGCACGCCGTGGGGGCCGTTGCCGCCCAGCGCCGACTCCTTGATATCCAGCTCGACAATGCCACCGTCCTCGTCAATCCCGATCGGTACCCGGAGCCGGTCAGCGGCTGGCCTGGCGGCCCAGAGCGGGTGCGGGTCGAAGCTGGCGACGTCGTCAATCCCCAGCAGCTTGGCCACGTCGAAGTCGGTGGCCAGCGGCTCGGATATCTCTGTGGTGGTGCCTAGCCGGAGCGGAGAGACGATCCGCGCGCAGGCCCTGGCGTGCTCGATGCTCAGCGTGTCGCCCCGGCCGAGCGGCGTGCGGACCTCCTTGCCCGACCGGTTCGCCTGCACCATCTCCATGCCGTCGTTGGTGAAGTCCAGGCGGAGCACCCGCTTGGAGTGCCGCCATGGCACCGTCCCGCCTATGTCGATCAGCACCGCGTTACGGTAGCCGCCGGCGGCGAAGCGTACCTCGTCGCCGGTCTGTCCGCCATCGAGGACGAGGACCACATAAGGCTCGTCACGGCTGGGCGCGGCCTCAGGCTCGTGCCGCGGGCGTTCGCTGAACTCCGGGCCTAGCATGGCGATGACCTCGGCCATCGTGCCCCGCAACGCGCGGATAGGGCCGGCCGCGTCCGCCTGGCTGGAATGCTTAGAGTGGGGGAGCCATTTCACCCACTCCCAGTCCGCAGTCGTCTCGGCGCCGCAGCACACTGCGATCCGTACGTCGTCGGGTGAGTGAAAGACAAAAAGCTGGGTGATCAGCGCCCTCGCGGCGGACCGCGCCGCGTCGGCGTCGCCGCCCAAGGTGATGTGCGCGAAGCCGCGCAAGAATACCGCGACCGGCTGGTCAGGGACGGTGGCATGGGCGTTGATGAACCGGCGCAGCGCCCTGGCGGATAGCGGCTCCAGGTCTTCAACCGGCTTGGTCTGCATCGGGTTGATCTTGACCGCGAATAGCTGCGGCCCGATGCCGATCCTGACCTCCGCGAAGTCGCGGTGCGCCGGGCGTCGTTCCCACAACCGCGCACTCATCGCGGTCCACCAGAGTGCTTCCGGATCCGGGTGGATCCAGGCCAGGGCCTTGCGCTGCTGAGCGACCTGCTGCCGGACCTTCTGGCGAGTCTGCCCAAGATACCGCAGGTAGTCGCGCCGCTCTCCCTTGGTGCGCCGCTTGCGCTGACTGGTCGTCCGACCCATCTGGCCGGCCATCATGGACATGGTAGTGACCATCATCAGTCCGCCGGCGAGCCAGGTCGTCGCGCCGCCGGTCCTGCTCGGCGTGACAAACAGCAAGATCATCATGCTGGATCCCAGCGCCATGGGCAGGAACGTCAGCAGCAGCCCCATGTTGCCGGTCGGTTCCTCAGGCATCACTGGAGGCTCCTGAAGCGACAGTTCTCCGGTGGGCATCTCTGGCGGCTGTCGCCGTGCCGGGCGGCGGAACACGAACGTGCTCATCAGCTGGGATTCCCTTCTGGTGGCAGCGCCTGCGAGGGCAAGAGGGCGGGCGCGGTCGCGGCGGTCCGCGACGTGATCAATACGCGCGTGGCTCAGTTGGCGCGTCATGCAGCAGGTGAAAACGCGCAATATCGGTGAAGTCTCGCCACCCGATCGCACGTATGACAGCTATGAGCGAGAACTTGCCAGAGTCGGCCCCGAACGGTCACGGCACCCAGGCCACGGAAAGCACGTGGAGGGGAGACGGCCTGACGGGCACCGAAGCCCAGGCCGCCGTGAGCGGAGTCGCCGAGGACGGGCAAGCCGCGAGCGAACCAGATCGTCCGTCCACGATGATCGACGATCTATGCTGCCTGACCGTCTGCGGCCCAGCCCGGAGCGTGGAATTGGCCGTGCCGGTTCACGTGCCGCTGATCGACCTGCTTCCGGCGCTCGTCGGCCACCTCGGTGACGGGCTGGCCGACGCCGGACTGGAGCACGGCGGCTGGGTGCTGCAGCGACTCGGCGACCCGCCGCTGCGTGAGGATCAGAGCGTCGCCGTCCTGGGCCTGCACGACGGCGACGTCGTGCACCTGCGCCCGAGGGCCGATCAGCTCCCGCCCCATGATTTCGATGATCTCATCGACGGCGTCGCCACCGGCATCTCCCGCCGGTCAGACCGCTGGCGGCCAGAGATGTCCCGCCACCTGCTCACCGGCCTGATGGCCGTGCCGCTGGCCGCCGGGTTCACCTTGCTGGCCGGCCGCCTGGGACCGCGGTCGGATGTTATCGCGGTGGTGCTGGCGGTTATCCTGCTCGGGCTCACCGCGGCGGCCGCGCGCGCTCTGGCCGACCTGCCAGCGGCGGGCGTGCTCGGCGGGGCCGCGATCTGTTACGCGGGCCTGGCCGCGGCGGAGTTGCCGATGCTACGCGGCGGAAACGCGCTGGTCACCTCGGCGACTACCCGCCCCGCGCTGCTGGCGGCGGCGGCCGGGGTGACTGGGTCCGCCACCGCCGTCACCCTGCTGCGCGGCGGGCGGCCTCCGGTCCTGGTCGCAACGATAGTGGCCGGCGCTCTGGCGATGGTCGGCGGCGTACTGGCCGACGTGGCCAGGCTGGACGTGGCATCGACGGCAGGTGTCCTGGTGGCGCTCATCATGCCGCTGGGCAGTTGGATGCCGGTCCTGGCGTTCCGGCTGGCCGGGATGCGGCTGGACCCGCCGCCGAGCTCTCCTGAGGAGCTGCAGGCCAACCTCGACCCTGTGCCAAGCAAGTTCGTTCTGGAACGCACTCGCTTGGCCGACCGGTACATGACCGCCCTGTACGCGGGACTGGCCGTGGTGATCATAGGCTGCCTGGTCCCGCTTGGCCTCAGCACCGGGTGGCCCGCCCGTGTGGTGGCAATCGACGCCATCGTGCTGATGCTGCTGCACTCCCGCGTGCTCGTTGCGGCCCGGCACCGGCTAGCCGCGGTCGTCCCGGCCAGCGTCGGAGCAGCGGTCCTGATCTGTGCCGCCGGACTGCGCAGTGGTACCCATGTCTGGCTGGCGCTACTGGCTGCGCTGGCGGTCACAGCGGGGCTCCTGCTGGCCGGCGAGCGCTCGCTGCCAGGGCACAAGCCCCTGCCGCACTGGGGCCGGGCCGGCGACCTGCTGCATACGGCGACCGCGGTGGCGCTCATCCCGGCTGTGCTGTGGCTGCTGAACCTCTACGGACTGGCCCGGGCGGCGCACGGATGAACGCGACGAGCACAGGTGCACAAGGCCAGTGGTGAGGAGGTAGCGGCATGAGGTCCCGACGAGATCAAGTTCAAGCGCACACCTACGTGGTGAGTCGGCTGACGGCCGCGCTCGTCCACGCCGAGCCAGACGCGCCAGAGAGCCCGCTGCGGCGCACCGGCCTGGGCTCGTTCGCCGGCCTCCTGATCGGCGCGCTCCTGGTCGCAGGGTTCCTGGTCTGGGGCGTGATCTCACCGGAGAGCAAGGCCGCCGCGCTGACCCAGGGCCAGCTGGTCATAGTCAACGGAACCGGTGCCAAGTATGTCTACGTAGGCAACACGCTTCGGCCCGTACTCAACTGGTCCTCTGCGCTGATGCTGATGGGCGGCAATCCCACGGTGACGGGGGTGTCCCCGGCCGCGCTGAACGGCATCGCGCAGGGGCAGTCGCTTGGCATTGTTGGCGCACCCGACTCGCTGCCGGCCCCTAGTTCCCTGAACACCGGATCATGGCTGGCCTGCGACCAGGTCAGCGGCGGCCAGCCGATCGTCTCCCTAAGCGTCGACGCGCAGACGAATGTCACCCAGCCACCGGCCGGCGACGCGGCCATCGTGGCCGTGCAGGATGCCGAGTACCTGCTGTGGAACGGCCAGCGGCTGCGGATAGACACGCAGTGGATCCTGGACGCACTCGGCCTCAACCGTTCCCCGGTCATCCAGGCGACGCAGGCCTGGCTGAACGCGGTACCGGCCGGACCTGACCTGGTGCCACTCAGCGTGCCGGGCGCCGGCCACCCGGGTCCCACCCTGGCCGGGCTGCGCACCAGGGTCGGTCAGATCCTCCAGACCAAGAACGTGGGCAGCCCGAGTGAACTGTTCGTGGTCACAGCGGGCGGCATAGCCCCGGTCACCTCGACGCAGGCGGCGGTGCTGCTCACCGACCCAAGCACTGCGGCCGCTTACCCGGCTGAAGCGGCGGCACCGATCAAGGTCGGCCCGGCCGCGATCGCGCACGCACCGGCCGCTACAGCGGGGTTGGCTGACGGAGTCGGCACGCCACCGGCCCCGCCGGCCGACTTTGCGCCCGGCGGCGGCATGGTCCCTTGCATGGACTACGCCTCTGCGGGCGGTACGGCACCCCGGCTTGTCTTCGCGACCCCGCCCTCCGGCACGCCACTCGCCCTAGGCGAACCAGGCGTGATCGCGGGCCCGGAAGCCGCAGGGCGGATAAGCGTGGCCCCCGACGGCGGCGCGCTTGTCCGCCCGGAGGTCGCCCCTGGCGTCGGCGCGACCTCGCTGTTCCTGGTGACGGACGCCGGGGTCAAGTTCCCGGTGCCGTCGGCCGACGTGGCGGCCCTGGGCTACAGCGCGGGCGAGGCGGCCTCGCTGCCCGCCGCGCTGCTCGGCCTGCTGCCGACCGGCCCGGCGCTCGATCTAGCGCCGCTGAGGGGGTGATCGGTCACCGGTAATCCTGGCCGGCAACGGTCGCAATCGCACATTCCTACACCCTGAAGGGAAAACAGCTCATGTCCAGCACAGGCAGCGTCACAGCCAACGAGATCAGCGTTACGTTGCAGGCGCAGCAAGCGTTCGAGGAGGCGGTTGCCAGACTGACCGCGATCGCCTCGTCAGTCTTCGACTCGCAGTCGCAGCTCACAAGCAACGGCATGGTCACCACGGCTGGCCAGCGGTTCGGCGGTGCGGTCGTGCAGTGGGTCGAGGACTTCGAGGACATCCGTAACACCATGAAGTGGATGGCCCAGCAGCTCGGCGAGACCGCGCAGCAGCTCCAGGCGAGCAACCAGCAGTCCGAGGAGATGGCAGCCGCACTGCCCACCGCCGGGAGCTTCGGCTACTCGTAGCCCAGTCCGGAGGGCTCCTCGCAGTCCCGAGCCGGTCCCCCCACAAGAAAGGAAAGCACATGTCAGTCAGCGATAACGAGATCTATGTCAACTACGCAAACGTCGGCAACGTCGGGCAGGAGCTTGCCGACGCCAACATCCAGATCCAGAACGTCATCAACCAGCTCGAGGATGTCATCGGCCCGCTGACGGCGACCTGGTCGGGTGCCTCGGAAGCGGAGTACACCGCCGTCCAGGCCCGGTGGAACAACGACACCGCTGATATGAACCGCCTGCTTACCCAGTACGCCAACACGCTCGACGAGATGACCACCAACTACGGGAATACGGACAACAACCTCGCTTCCCAGTGGGCGTCGATCACCTGATCCCGCCATAGCGGGCGGCTGCCCGGCCCCGCCGCGCAGCCGCCCCCGAACCTGACCCAACATACTAGCCACCCGCATACCAATGGAGACACGATGTCGTCAGGCGCTGGGGTTACCCAGATCGATACCACATATCTGGACAACCTCAAGATTCAGCTACAGGATTTGCAGAGCCAGGTGGAGCAGCAGCTCCAGGGGCTGGGAACGACGGGAGCCACGTCAAGCACCCTCACGTTCATCGAGCCGATCACCTCCTCGATCAAGCTTGCGGCCGGTGCGTCGTCTTTCGACGCTGGTGCGGCGATCAACGCGCAGCTGAGCAAAATGGGCGGCAGCGTTAACGATCAGCTCACCTGGCTGGACGAGATACTGGGACAAATGGCCAGCGAGATCACCACGACGGTGGCTACGTTGAAGGGCACCGAAAGCCTCAACAACGAGAGTGTGGACCAGCTCATGGCCGACTTCCAGAACACTATTAACGACATAAACACGCCAGCCGGGTCTGGCTCGAGCGGTAGCTCTAGTGGTAGCTCAAGTTAGACCTGATAGCCGCTTAATAAACGTCGGCTTCGGGCGGGGTGGGCAGGGATTATGGCGCACATCAAATACCACGACTACGACAACTTCAATGGCTATGACGGCCAGGCCCCTCCGGCTCCGGGGACGGACAGCAACCCGAGCCGTAATCCGTCCAACGGGTACAGCGGCAACACCCCGCAGTCTACGGCCCTCAATGTGCCGGCGACCGATGACTACTCGGGCTGGAATTGGGAGGCCATACTAAACGGGATCCTCGGGCTATCCCTGCCCTCGCGCGATGAGATCACCAGCCTCCGCTGGACGGCGACCGACAACAACAAGGCAACTGACGGGGGGATGTGGCAGATATTCGGCGCGCACTGGGACAAGGCTCCGGGCATCGAGCATGAAGGCTTCTATGTCTACCTGAACCCCGGCGTGCAGGCCTCAAACGGACCCTGGGACTCATATTACAACATCCCAGCCAACCAGTTGATGACAGCGCAGGGTGGCAACTGGTTCCCCGGCGTCCTCGATCCGAAGGACTTTAACACCGTCGCGGTCGCGCTGGAGGGAGTGCAGGAGTTCTACAACGCTGCCTCGTATGCGTTCAGCAATATAGCGGGCGGGCTCAACAGTGAGGCGTCTCAATATCAGGGTGCCGCGGGGGACGCGTTCTATCAGATAGTGAGCAATCTCAACACCGCGGCTCAGTCTATCTATGCGCAGATGTCCGAGGGGTCTGGTGGCTACGCCGGAATGATGGGCCAGTCTGGTGGCGATACCGCGAACTTCGTGGTGGGCCTGTGGAATGCCATGCTCAACTGGGTCAGCACCAGACTCGACTTTTCCCCGCTTGGCGCGATCCTCCAGGCTTTGCTAGACGGCGGCATCCTAGCCGGCGATGGCGACGGAGACTTTACCCTTGTCCCGACCAATGTTGCGGAAATTACCAACACAGTCTTCGGGAACTTGATCAGCGACGACGGCTGGGTCAACGTCGAGGCCGCGGCCAAGGAACTCTGGCTCAGTGCTATTAGTTCAAGCCTCGACGCAGTCGCCAACCCGTTGGCACTCAACCTCGCCAACTCATATTTGAACACTACGTCAGTAATCCAGGCACTTCAGCCGCCAACGATGGCCCAGATCACGCCGCTTAATGTCGATGACGGCGGCCTCAACGGTACGGGCGATCTCAACTCTCTGCTCGGCGGTGCGGACGGCGGTGCGGACGGCGGTCTCGGCTCGCTGCTCAGCGGTGCGGGCGGCGGTGCTGCGGACGGCGGTCTTAACGGGTTGCTCAATGGCGCGGGCGGTGGTCTCGACGGCTCCGGCGCGGGTGATATTAGTGCCGGGCTGGGTAGCGGACTCAATTCGCCGGCTGGGATCAGCGATCTGGGCGGTGGCTTGGGTGGCGGCCTGAACGGTGGCGGCCTGGGGAATCTCAACACCGGGTTGGGTGACGGACTCAATTCGCCCGGCGGGATCAGCGGCCTGAGCGGTGGCCTGAATAGTGGCCTGGATGGTGGCCTGAACGGTGGCGGCCTGGGCAATTTCAGCACCGGGCTGGGTGACGGGCTCAATTCGGCGAGCGGCGTCACCAGCCCGGGCAACTCCGGGTTGGACAGCGCACTGCAGTCCGCCCTCGGGGATACCCAGGCCGAGCAGGATGCGCTGCAAAGTGCCCTCTCCCTGGCCCCCAGCAGCGGACCGCTGCACAACGCCCTGGAAACAGCCCTGACAGACAACAGCAAGGCAAGGACCGCGCTTAACAAGGCGCTGGCAAGTGGGGACACGCCGGACGCCGCCTCGATCCAGACGGCACTGGCCGACAACAAGGCAGCGCAGAACGAGTTGCAGAAGGCACTGGCCAGCAGCCAGGTGCCGCAGACCGGGCCGCTGCGCAACGACCTGGAAAATGCGCTGGCCAGCACCCGCGGTATCAGCACTGCCCTGCACCAGGCACTCACCAGTTCCGGTATCCCGGCTGAGGCGGGCAATCTGGTTACCAGCGCCGCGTCGCCCGGTGCCGGGCTAGGCTCCCTCGAGTCGCTGCTGGGTGGGGGCAAGGGCCTGACGACCAACCTGGGTGCCGGGCCAGGGTTCTCAGCCGGGGTCGGTGGTGGCGGCATTTCTGGCGGCCTGGGTGGTGCTGCGGGCCTTCCCGGCGCCGGAACTGGCGCGGGCGCTAGTGGTGCCGCGGGCCTTTCGGGCGCCGGCGCGGGAGTGGGCGGTGCGGCTGGCGGGACAGGCGCGCCCGCGTCGTCGGGGGCGTTCGTCACGCCGGGTACTCAGGGGACGGGTAATGGCACCAGTGCGGTGCCGTTCTTCCCGCCGATGGCCGGCGGGGGCATGGCGGGCGGCCAGCAAGGGCTTCAGGAACGCGAGCGGACGACCTGGCTCGCCGAGGACGAAGACGTATGGGGGACCGAGCCCAGTGTCGGGTCCGGGGTTCTCGGCCGGGACCTCGTGGACGCCGCCGACGACGATCTCGACGACTACAGCGAATATTCCGAGGCCGCCAAACCGCAGCGGCATTCCCCAACCCGGACCCAGACCCGCTGAGAGACACGGAAGGACGTGACTGAGTGACTAACTACCAGCAGTCCGACTCGCTGTCGACGGACACCAACGTGCCGATGTCTGGCACCGGCGACAGCACGCCGGAGACGGCCGCCGGGAACGACAGCTATTCCGCGTGGCCCTGGGAGGTCATGCTGGCCACGGTCCTGGGTATCGGGACTCCCGATCGTGGTGAGGTGACCGGCCAGCCGTGGCTGACCGTCCTGAGCGACGGGCAGAGCGCGGGTGGGGCGCACCTGATCTGGACGGCCGGCTGGGACACCAGCCCGAAGTCCGGTGCCACGTCCATAGGCGTCTACCTGAATCCGGCCCTGTACACCATGGGCGGCGCCTGGGATCGCTTTCTCAACGCGCCGCTGCAGGCCCTGTCCGGGGTGACCGGGGGAAACTATGCTGGCTTGCCACTGAACCCAGAAGACTTCCAGACCGTCAGCCTCTCGGTAGCCGCCGTGCGGGACTGGATGGCATCGGCCACGGATCAATTCGCCGGGCTGTACCAGCAGGCTTCTTCCGGCCCCATTGCCAAGTTTCAGGGCAACCTGGCCGGCGTGGTCGCTGAACTGCTCGCCGACCTGCGCGGCTTCATGGCCAGCCTGCACGAGCAAATGACGAGCCCTACCGCCTACGACGCCTCAATAGCGGCGGCGGGCGAGGCGGCCTCGCAATACCTGACCGACCTGACGTCAGCCTATACAGGCTGGACACAGGTGCCCGGGCACTCGCCGCTCGGTGCCGTGGTCCAGTTGCTGGAAGAGATCGCGACGCAGGACTCCGGCGGAGCGTACGTGATTCCCGACCCGCAGGACACGCCATACGGTGATCTCACCGTTAGCGGATCATGGGCCGCGGTGGAGCAGCAGGCCAAGACCCTGTGGACCAGCGCGCTGATCGGCGGCTCGCCGGACTTCGCTGGTCTCGATCCGCTCGGCCGGGCCGCCCTGGCCAAGCTCGTGGACCAGTTTGCTACCACAACCAGCGTGATCGTGCCGGTACTTGGTCCGGCGCCACCGCCGCTTGCGACGAGTCCAGTACATCCGGGCGGCCCTGTCGGTCAGGGTGGCGCCAGCGGCCATGGGCCCGGCAGTTCCGCCGCTTACGTATCCGGTGGCGGTCCGGTTGGCTATGGCGGTCCGTCCGGGTCGGCCGGTCTTGGTCCAGCTCTCTTCGCCACCAGCCAGAACGGCGGGACGAACGGGGGTGGGGTCCTGAACGGCGGCCCGGTCGGGACCAGTGGACCGGGTCCCACTCCGGCCGGGGACCAGTCCCCATCGGATGGGCCGGTCACCGACTTGGCGGCTGATGACATCCTGGCGTTGGCGGCCCCGCTTTCCGGGGCGATCGGCGCGGACCCGGACAACCAAGGCTCGACGGGTGACCTGGCGCGGGTCATGGACCTAGCGGCTGGGGACAGCGGCTTCAGCGGCACGATCGGCCGTTCGCAGGACGCCGGAGCAAGGGCGGGCAGCGACCTGTCCGGCGGTCGCCAGGGCAAACGCAGCCGTACGGGTGCTGTTTCCGGCGGGCGGCAGGCACCGGCCGCCGGCTTTTCCCTGGGCAGCGATTCGGTCGGCCCTGTGCTCAAGCAGTTGACCGTCCCGGGCATGCTGGCCAAGCCGCCGACGATAACCTCTAGCCCGGTCAACTCCCAGTTTGCGCCCGCGTCCGGCGGTGCCGGCGGTCCTGGAGGCTTGTCCGCCTCCGCCACCTCGGTCGGCCCGCCGACGCAGACAAGTTCCGCGGCGGCGATGCCCGAATCCGGGCCTGCTGGAGCAGTTGAGTCCACCATGCTCGCGCCAGGGGCGGCTGGAACTAGCGAGGTAAGCGCGGTTGGCGGCCCGGCTACGGGCGCGGCCCCCAGGGAGGTCGGGATGATGCTGCCGCCCGGCGGCATGGGCCTGTGCGGCGGGCTGGCCAGCAGAGGCGGGCGGCTTGCCTACCTGCCAGAGGAAGCGGACTACTGGGGTACCGCGCCAGCCATCCACGGGATCTCCCTTGGAACTGGGCAGCCTGAGGAATTCGACGAAGCCACTGACCCCGATTTCCTGCCCGTCATCGCTCCTGTCCTAGGCATCGGGGCGCAGACGGACTATGAGTCGGCCGGGAAACCTATCTCAGATCGGAGAATGCGATGACTTCGAACGCAGCCCAGAGCGAGGCACTGGCAGCCCGGGCAGAGCTCAGGCGAACCAACCCGAGGAGAGCCTTCGACGAAGCCGTGGCGGAAATGTTCCGTACGCAGGAACGCCTCCAGTCGGTCCGCGCGCAGCTCAGCAAGAAGCCAATCAAGGTCACCTCCAAGGACGGCATGGTCACCGTCGTGCTCGACGCACGAGGCGAGGTGACATCGATCGCGTTCAACACCGCGAAATTCCGCAGGATGGCACCGGCCGAACTGGGTGCGGCGCTGGTGCAGGTGATCAGCCAGGCGCGCGCCGAAGGACGCAGCCAGGTGATCAGCGCCTACCGGGAGTTCCTCCCCGAGGGCATGGATCTCGAGAAGATAATGTCAGGCAATCTCAACATGGATAGCGTTCTGGCAGCCGCGAAACGACGCGGTGAACAGATTATGGCTGAGGCGCGGCAAGCCTTTCCAGATGCGAGCCAGCCGACCAGGGAAGGATGATAAATGGACAATCTAAACGTCAATCCGGCCCAGATGTACATGGATGCAGGTGCCTTCTACGAAATTTACACCGTGGCCAATCAGATATCGTCTTACTTGCGGAACGAGATGGATGAGCTGGGGGAATTCTGGGGTAAAGGCGACGTTTTCGGCGATA